>Ga0181558_10002987_pt1 | contig 15750 bp, 7 predicted proteins | sample 011ome_22_FD_133754 | JGI IMG/M metagenome (GOLD analysis project Ga0181558, IMG submission 133754) | Coastal salt marsh microbial communities from the Groves Creek Marsh, Skidaway Island, Georgia - 011507BT metaG (megahit assembly) | ecosystem: Environmental > Aquatic > Marine > Intertidal zone...
AGCTCAAGATCGCCGAGCCTGTGCGCCGACTGTGGAACGGCAAGCCCACGCGCGTCGCGCGCGTCGCGGTGGCGCTGACGTTGCTGTCTTTGGGGTCGTCGCGGGTCGCGTCGTTCTGGAGCTACTCGCACGACATCGCGCGGGGCATGTCCCAGCCCTCGGTGATGTTCAAGGGCCAGCTCAACGACGGGCGCACGATCATCGTCAAGGACTACGTCGAAGCCTACCACTGGCTGCGCGACAACACCCCCGAGGACGCGCGCGTGATGGCGTGGTGGGACTACGGGTACCAGATTGCGGGCATCGCCAACCGCACCTCCATCGCCGACGGCAACACGTGGAACCACGAGCACATCGCCAACCTGGCGCGCACGATGACTGCCACGGAGGAGAAGGCGCACCGCGTCATCCGCCACCTCGCGGACTACGTGCTGGTGTGGTCCGGCGGCGGCGCGGACGACATGGCCAAGTCGCCGCACCTGTTCCGCATCGGCAAGAGCATCGGCCACGACACCGGCACCGTGGACATGCACGAGATCCAGAGCAAGTTTGGCGTGGACCAGTACGGGCGCCCGACGCCGCTCATGGCGCAGTCGCTGCTGTACAAGCTGGTGTCTTTCCAAGGCTCCGTCAGCGACCAGCGCTTCGAGGAGGTGTACACCAGCCGCTACCGCAAGGTGCGCATCTACAAGGTGGTCAACGTGAGCGACAAGTCCAAGCGCTGGGCGGCGGACCCCGCGAACCGGCTCTGCGACGCGCCGGGCTCGTGGTACTGCCCGGGGCAGTATCCGCCCGCGCTCGCCAAGTTCACGGGCATCATCAAGCCCGCGTACACCATGCCCGCGTTCCACCAGCAGCAGCAGGCGGAGCGCGAGAAGCAGGAGCGGGTGGAGGCGCAGAGGATGGCGGACCGAGCCGCGGCGGCGGCGGCGGCGGCGAACGCCGAGACCGAAGCGGAGTTGTGAGTGGCGTCGGCGTTGAAATCCGAATCAATTTTTTTGTGTCATGCGTCTGGTCATGAGTCTGTTTGGTTCTTTTCGCCGAGGATAATCGATCGATCGATCCGAGACGCGCCACAACGGCTCGCCCGGGAGCGACGTGTCCTCTCGACCGCCACGCCGTCGTCGGCGCGCGCAGACATGGCCGGCGGCGAGAAGCGCAAGGCTTCGTCCTCGAACGCGCCGAAGGGCGCGTCGAGGGGATCCGAGAGCGACGCGCGCAAGAAACCGAAGGCGAAGACCGCCGCCGCCGCCGCCGCCGACGATTTCGCGACGGACCACTCGCCCTCCGAGCTCGCGTACCTGCGCTGGCTGCGGTCCGCGGGCGTGCGGCTGTCCGGCGTGACCATCGGGCGTTTCCCGAGCACCGGCCGGGGCTGCGTCGCGACGCGAGACCTGCACGTCGGGGACGTGGTGGTGGAGGTTCCCGAAGATGCCATCCTCACCGCGGACACATCCGTCGCCGCCGACGCGCTGCGCTCCTTCTTCGGCGGCGACGGCGCGTCGCCGCGGCTGGATCGCGAGGCGCTGGTGCTCGCGGTGATGGCAGAGATGGCGCGCGGCGATGCGTCCCGAGTGAATGCCTACCTGGACGCGCTGCCTTCCCTGCGCGCGACGCACTCGCCCCTGGGCTGGACGGCGGCTGAGCTCGCCGAGCTCGAGGGCACGTCGTGCGCCGAGCGCATGTTCGCCGAGGACGAAGACTGCGAGCTCCCTTGCATGACCGTCGAGCACTGGAAGCACGTCGCCGCTCCGTTCTTCAGACGCTTCCCGGAGTTCGCGGTTCGCGGTCCCGCGGACGCCGCGGACGAAACCGAAAGGACAGAAACCGCGACTCTGCGCAAGGCGTATCTGCACGCCGCCGCGCTCGTGGCTGGCTTTTCCTTCACGCTCGGCGAGGAGGAGGAGGAGGAGGAGGAGGAGGAGGCGCGCGAAGTGCTGTGCCCTCCCGTCGACGCGCGGAGCGACTCCGACGCGCACACCGGCACGCAGGCGATGGTCCCGTTTTGGGACATGCTGAACCACGCCTCGCCCTCCGCCGCGAGCGTGCGCCTGGAGCACGACGCGCGCGCGGCGACGCTGAAGATGGTGTGCGTCCGCCCGGCGCGGCGGGGGGACGAGGTGTTCAACACCTACGGCGCGCTGGGAGACGACGAGACGCTTCGGCGGTACGGGTTCGTCGCGCGCGCGAACACGCACGGAGGCGGCGCGGAGGTGACCCTGCGCGAGCTCGTCGCGGCGGCGGCCAAGGCGCGGTTCGTGGTGCAGGGCACGTACGACGACGAGGACGGGTCCGAGGGCGGGAGCGAGTCGGACGGCGACGATATTTGGATCAGTTCGCGGAGAACACAGCAGAAGTCCGACTCTGAGGACTCGGAGGAGGACTCAGAGGAGGACTCGGAGGAGGACTCGGAGGAGGACTCGGAGGAGGATTCAGACGACGACGCTTCGCGATCGGTGGACGCGCCCATCGAGCCTGATGGTTCGTTGAGCGCACGCGAGACCACGGAGCGTCTGCGTCTGCTTCGTCGGTTCGGCGTCGCGTCGCGCTCGACGGATCGGTTCGCGATTTCGCGCACCGGGAAGCCCAGCCTGGCGCTGCGCGCGGCGGCGCGCGTCCTGGCCATGCACGCCTCGCAGTTCCAGCAGCTCGCCGCCGCGGACGCGTTCGAGCGCGGCGACAGGAACGACCAGTCGGGCGTCTGGAGCGACAGCGACGACGAGGGCGCGTTCGCGGGGCTCGCGCCGGCCACCACGGAACGCGTCTGGGACGGACCGGCGGCGACGGAATCGGACGGCGAAGGTACGCGAGCTCGGAAGGCGTTCGGGTCCGTCGTCGGTGACTATCGCGCATATCGGGGTTTTCTCTTCTCGCCGCGCGCTCGACTCTTTTTGTTTTTCGTGAAACCCCTTCCGGGGCGAGCCTTTCGCGACGGTCGCCGAGTGATCATGACACCTTTGTGGGATCTCCTAGGGACTGAAAAGTTCCCTTGACGAGAAACGAAGGAGCGCGTTAACGCGCGCGACGTTCTGACGGCGTCCTTCGCCCCGAACCGACGCGCGTCTCTTTTTTTAGTTTCGTCGACTTTTTTTAGTTTCGTCGACGCCGACTGACCCGAACGACGCCGTTTCCCGAAAAACGCAGGCGTGGACTCGGACGACGACGAGACGGAGGACCGCTCGGACCAGATGACCCGCGTGGCGGCGACGCTGCTCATCCTCGCGGAGGACGCGCTCGAGCGGAGGTTCGCGACCCGCGGGCTGGCGGAGGACCGGCGCGCGATGCGCGCGCTCGGCCCGGAGGCGCCCTCCGAGCGCGCCGCCGCCAGCGTCGGCGGGTGGAACCGGCACGGCGCGCGCGAGAAAACGAGCTCGAAGCACGCCGTGAGCCGGTCCACGCACAGGCGGAGAATGGCGCTCGTCGTCCGGCTCCGCGAGAAAAACGCGCTCGACGCTTTGTCGCGGTGGGCGACGCGCGCCGCGCGGAGAGAGCAGGAGCTGCTTCCGCCGTTACGCGAGCGGTGAGAAATCCGCGTTTTTCGTAGCGAGCTCGACGGTAAGAGCACCTGAGACTACCGAGCTCGTATTCATAGCTCCTAAAACGATCCATGTCTATCCCTCTCTCCACCTGATCTCCGCGGCGTCGACGTCGGCCATGCTCTCGCGCAGCCCCCGCCATGCGTCTCGCCGGCGCGCGCGGGGCAGACCCGGCGCGGCGCGGGCGGCGGCGGGGTCGAACGCGACGCGGCATCGGCGCAAGGTCACGCCCACGCGTTCGCCGACGGAATCGCCGGATCCACCGCCGTCGCGGGCGCTTTCTTTTTTTTCGCGCGTTTTACTATAACCCGCGGTCGTCGCGCTCTGTCCGTCTTCGTCCCTCTCCGAACAGCCATCCTCATCCTCACGGCTCTCGTCCGAATCTCCAACATCTCCAACGGAGGAGGTGCGTACGGAATCCGTGCGTACGGATTCGATGGCGTGCGTCCACCGCTCGTTGAACGCCATGTTGAAAAAAACCGCCGAGCCGTGCTCCAAAACGACGCGAAACGCCTTCGCGTCCGCGTACGCGCGCCATGCGCGACGCGCCGCGTCCGCCGCGGCGGCGGCGGCGATCACGTCGGGATCACTCTGACGAAGCGCAGCGGCGCGCGCGTTTTCGCGCGCCGCGGCAGCTTTCTTCGCGTCGCTGCGCGGCGGGGCGCGCGCCTTGGCTTCGCTCGCGGCGAGCCACTCCGGGTCCGTACGCAGGAGACGCGTCAACGCGCGGCGCGCCGACGTCACCGTCTCGGGACTAGGGGTACCCAGGGTTCTTTTTTTTTCGTTTTCGACGCGAGCGTTCGCGTCGCGTACCTCCGTCACCGCCGAACCTTCCGTCTCGTCCAAAGGCGTCACGTCTTTCTCGTCACGTTCACTTTCACATGAACGCACACGCGACTCTTCTTCGTCGAGGTTCCGTCTGGGCCGGAACGTCATGACCCGCTCGGCGCCGAAACTGGCGCTGACCACGAACGAGCCGCGCTCCAGGTCCAGGTCCTTGTCCGCGTGCGCGCCGATGCCGTCGTCCCCGCTTTTGTACCGGTTGATCACCGCGTGGTTGCAGGTCTGGCCGGTGGCGCGCGCCACCTTCGCAGCGAGCGCCAGAAGCCCCAAAGGCGGGTCGCTCGAAGGGGTCGGCTGTTGCGTCCGGTCCGGGTTGTACCGGTAACTCGCGAACCAAGCGCGAACGCGCCGGCGGTTTTCTTTCTCCGGCGCCTCCGCCTCCGCCTCCGCGTCTTCGCGCGCGACGTACCGCGCGGCGTAGTACGCCTGGTCGCGGGGCACGGCTCTTCGCTCGCCTTTCCTGTCCGCGGGGGTCACGAGCGGGTGGTCCCGCGGCAGGTACGCCGCCTCGAACGCGGCGAGCATCGGCGACACCAGCGCGGGGTCGCGGAAAAAGTCGCGCGCGTAAAACAGCGCCGCGCCGGAACGCGCGTCGGCGCGAACCGCCGACGCGCCGGCGGGGACGGCGGGGATGGTTTCGTTCGGCGCGGAGCCGTTTCCCGGCGCGCGCTTTTTCGTCTCCGAAGCCGCCGCCTTCGGGACGGACGCCACGGACGCCACGAACGCGCGCACGTCGTCTCGTTGCCACCGCTCGGCCTCGAAGGCGAGCCGCGCGAGCGCGTCCCTCCCGCGACGCGACGCGCCGGAGAGGTCCACGAACGACGCCGCCGCGCGAACCGCCGCGACGTGGCCCCACCGCGCCGCCTCGGCGGCGGCGGAAACCGCGGTGTCTCGCGTCGCGCGCGACGCTTTCTTGTTCTCGCCGGGAGCGTGACGTGGAGAACCATCATCCGTGCCCGGAGGCGTCGTATCCCCGTCGGAGTCATCCGCGGTCGTGACAGCGACCGATGTCTCCTCGAGCGCCTCGAGCGCGGCGGTGACGACGTCGGCGTGGCCACGCCGCGCCGCGGCGAGCGCGGGGGTCCGGCCGGAGTCGTCCTCGCCGGCGAGCGCCGCGGCGAGGCTCGACGCTTTCCGCGTTTTCCGTCGGTCCTCCGCGCCGCGGTTTCCGTCTCGCTCGCGGCAAAAGTCGAGGAGCAGCCGAAACACCTCGACGTGCCCGCGCTCGGCGGCGGCGTGGAACGCGGTCCCGCCGTTCGCCGATACGGGTCGAGTCACAAACGGGTTCCCGCCGCTCCGCAGAAGCGCGGCGACGGTTTCGGCGGCGCCGCGCTCCGCCGCGCGGTGCGTCGCCGAGCGCCGACGCGCGTCGGGGTCCGCGACTTTTTTGTCATCATCGCCGTGATCGCCGTCCGCGTCCGCGCCGAGATCAAGCAACAAAGCCACGACTTTGTTTCTCCCGTACATCGCCGCACACGTCAGCGGCGTGTTGCGAGCCCCGGCGGGCTCGCGCGCGTGCAACACACGTGACGCGCGCGCTGACGTTTGGAACGCGTTTTTGGAACGCGATTCTTCGTTTTTTCCTTCTTCTTCGCTTTTTCCTTCTTCTTCGCCATCCGCCTTCGGTGAAGAAGAAAACGAAAGCAGTCTCCGCGTCGCCGCGACGTCCCCCGTCCAGGCGGCGCGCCAGATGTCCTGGCCGCCGCTCGCCGCGACGCGCCCGTGGTTCTCGTTCCGGCGCAGCATGCAGTGCATGACGAGGGCGGCGGCGCGCGCCTCGTGCGCCGCCGCGTCTGTGGCCTCGCGGTCTCGGCGCGCGGCGGCGGCGCGCCGCGTATCGTCTCGGCTCGCGTCTCGGCTCGGGATTTCGGCGCGGAAATCGTTTCGCGTCAAGACGTACAGCGCTCTCTGGACGCCGGACGCGCGCGTTTCGGCGGCGCGTCGCTCCACCTCGAACCCGAACGAGGCGCACGTCGCGGCGACCCGCGCCTCGGACATCGCGCCTTCCACGAACGCTTCGTCTTCGCCTCCTTCGCCGCGCACGGCGCGCCGCAGCCAGACGGCGACGCGCCCGCTCGGTCTCAGCGAGCGCCTCGCCAGGACCAGCAACGCGTCCAGCATCGACGCGGGGGTCGCGTCTTGTCCAGGCCCGTCGCCCACGCCCGCGGCCGCGGAGCGCACTCCGTACGGTAGGTCCGTCACGATCGCGTCCACGGCGTTTTCCAGACCGCCGTACGCCTCGGAGACGCGCGGGTCCTCCAGGAGCGACGCCTTCGCGAACGCGACGCGACGGAAACCGCCGCGCGAATCCTCCGTGACGTTCGCGTTCGTTTCGCCGTTCGTTTCCGTTCGGAAGAAGCGCCTCGCGGCTTCCCTGGCGGCGTCCAGCGCGCGCTCGTCCACGTCGCAGCCGAGAACCGTGGTGGCGCCGAGCGCGGCGGCGGCGAAGGCGACGGCGCCGCCGCCGACGCACGGGTCGACGACGAAATCACCGGGCTTGACCCGCGCCGCGTTCACCGCCAGCGTCGCCTGCTCGGGAGGCATCGCGTTGGGCGCGTCGATGGCCCGGAAACGCGCCCGCGAGTCCATGCCCCACGCGGCGACCTCACCCATGATGCCCTCGGGGTACACGTAGTAATGGGGGAGCACGGGAGGGAGGTTGAGGTTGGGCGTTCCTTCGCAATTCGTCGTCTCGTTGTCTCGTCCGTCTGAAAGTTCGCTCGTCGCATCCGCCGCGTCCGGGCGGGATCCCGCGAGACTCTCGAGCCAGGCGCGATTCGCCGCGATGGCGCGACCGACGCCCGCGTCCCAGAGGCGCGCGCCCACCGCCTCCAGCGCGGGGCGCGAGACGCCCTTGCGCCCGGGCGCGAGCACCTGAGCGGCGCACGTCGCCGCGCGCGAAGCCCCGAGCGCGGCCGCCACCTCCTCCGGGGACCCCGCCGCGACCGGCACGAGGGCCGCGCGAGTCAGCGCGCACCGCCGCACCGCCGCTCGCAGCGCTTCCAGAGACGGGAACCGAACGCCGGGGACCACGGTGGCGATGTGGCGCGACGAAGAGGCGGTCCCGCCGGAACACGCACGAGGAGGCGTGTCGTCGATCCAATGCGGGGCGCGGCCCAGTCTCCCCGGCTCCAGACGAGAGGCGGCTTCGTCGGCACCGTCGGTCGCGGGTGTCGAGGCGCATGCGTGGCTTTCCGCGTCGGACGACGTGACCGCCGCTAACGCCGAACCGAGCTCGAGCAACGCCATGCCCCCGAGCTCATCGCCGACGCGCCCGCCCTCGAGCACGAGCGTCGCGACGACGGGCCCCATCTCGCCCGAGGTCCCATGCGCGCCCGCGCCCCGCGCGAGTGGCCGGGCGAGGTTCGTAGCTTCTGTCATCTCATGATGAAGTTTTCTTTCTCGTCCTCGACTGGCACATTTCCCGACGCACGCGGGAGATGACGTGAGGGGGGTGCGGGGGTTGCCTTGAGTGAGTCTTCGCTCGAGGGAAGGTGGGTTGGGAGATATCAAGTAGACGCAGACGCGAGCTACCAACTTTGGGTACCACCGCGGTAGAGTGAGACAGACCCAAGTACGTGCTTTCACAATAATAGCTACCTTCGCCCGCGCTCAGATGGCCCCCAGCGAGTCCTCCTTGTCCAGCGGCGGCGGCTCTTCCGCCTCCTGCTCCTCGCGCATCGCCTCCACCTCCTTCCTGGCCGCCTTCCCCCTGTGCGCGGCCTGGATCTTGATCGCCGCCCTGGTCTCCTCCTCCGCCTCGCGCATGCGCGTCACCTCCTTGCGCGCCGCGCGACCGCGCGCCGACGCCTGGATCTTCAGCGCCGCCGCCGTCAGCTCGGGGTCATCGGCGAATGCTTCGGGCGCTTCCGAGCCGAAACCGCCCGCCTCGAGCGCGCGCACGCGCGCGTCCCGGATCTGAACCGCCAGCCTCGCCTCCGCGAGCTCGACGCGCAACGACTCGATCTCGCGCGCCGCGTCCGCGCTCAAGCCGATGTCGCTAGGCGCCGCCGCGGAAGCGCCGGCGCCGGCGCCGTCTCGGGGCGTGGCGCGCGCCGAGGAAAGCGTCGCCGCGCCCGTCGCCGACCGCGCGGCGGCGTCGCCGCCGGTCGTGCCAGCCACGGAGAACGCCGCGCTCGCGACCGCCTTCTCGCGTTGCCTGGCTTGTTTCGCCTCGCGCCTGAGCTCGTTCACCTCCTTGAGCAGCGCGACGTTCTCGCCGAGCACGCGCGCGACGTCGGCGCGGTGCGCGTCGGTGTCCTTTTTCAGCTTCCGCTTGAGGTTCTCGATGGTTTTCTCCAGGAACACGCGTTGCCGGGCAAACTCCTTCTGCACGTCCTCGTCCAGGCTCTTGTCCGCCACGTCCGTCGCCGTGACGTGCTTCTGGTACAGCTCGGTGACGGACGCCGCGAGCTTCTTGGGGTACTGCACCAGGCTCGACGTCGCGTGCAGGTCCGCCTGGAAGCCGCGGATTTTCTGGTTCTTGGCCGAAAGCGCCGCGCGCTGCTTGACGACGTCCTTCTGCAACCCCGCCAGCTTGTGCTTCAGGTCCTGGATGGTCAGGTCGAGGTGCGCGTTGGACTTGTGGTACCGCTCCAGCTCGTGGTCCATGCTCTGGATGGTGTGCTTCATGTCCGCGACGTCCTGCTCGCGCGGCTCGATCTCCTTCTTCAGCTCCTTGATCTTGTAATCGAGCACAAACTTGAACTTCTCGAGTTCCTGCGTCTTCTTCTTCAAGTCGTAGATGCGCTTCTCCTTGTCGCCGATGGTGTCGTCGCGGTCGCGCAGCTCCTTGCGCAGCCCCGCGACGTCTCTCTCCAGCTCGGCGATGGTGTTCCGCCGCGCGCGCTTGTCGTCGCCGAGGCCGGAGATGACGTCCTTCTGCTCGTGTATGTCCTTCTGGAGCTGGTTGAACTTCTTCTTCATGATGCCGTTCTCGCCCTTCAGGCGCAAACCGACGTCGCGCTCCTCCGCCAGACGCAGCTCGTACCGCTCCTTGAGCTCCTGGATCTCCAGGTCCGCGTCCTCCTCCATCTGGCGCACGATCTCGTCCGACTCCTTCGTGCCGAGGTCCAGGTTGCGCTTCATCTTCTCCCGCAGCCGAACCTCCTCGCGCAGCTTCGCGGAGAACTCCTCGGTGAGCTCGTCGATGACGCGCTCCTGGCGCTCCACCAAAAAAGTGTTCTGCTCGTCCCACTTCTCGTTGAGCGAGTCCTTCTCGGCGGCGAGCGCCTGGTACCGCTCAACCTCCGCGAGCATCTTCTTCTGGTACGCGTCCTCCGTGTTTTTCCTGCTCTCCGCCGCGGAGTCCGCGGACGCCTTGAGCTCTTCCTCGAACTTGAGCTCTTGCTCGTTCTTCGTCTGCGCCAGCGCCTCGTACCGCGTCTTGTCCCCGTCCAGCTCCGCCTGGAACCGGTCGGTTAAATCTTTGATCTTTGAGTTCATGTCGGCATCCTTCTCGCGCATCTCGCGCTCGTTCTGCAGCGTCAGCTCCGAAACCTGCATCTCCAGCGCGTGCGTTTTGGCGAGTGTCTCCTCCATGTCCGCCTTGGTCACCAAAACCTCCTCGGAGAAGTGCTCCTTGCCCGCGCGCCGCGCGGAGGCGCCGTCCTTGTCCCGGACGTCAAACACCGAAACGCACCCGTCCTCCGACGCCACGAACAGCGCGCCGTCGTCGTGCGCCAGCGCCATCTTCGTGACCGCGCCGCTGTGGCACACTAGGCTTTGGAACTCGCCCGTCAGCGGGTACCGATACGCGCGCACGGACCCGTCGCTCGCCGCCGCGAACATCGCGCCGCTTTTGGAGCTCTTGGGCATCGCCAGCTGCGTCAATAAAACGCCGGTGTCCATCTCGCGCACCAGCTGGTGCGTGTCGTCAAACTCGCGCAGCGCGTTCGTTTTGGTCACAGCGTCCAAACCGACGGCGTAGGCGTTCTCCCCGTCCGGCGACCCGACGACGCAGCCGTACTCGGTGCCCTTCTTGACGTGCTCCTTCTGCCTCTGGAACTCCTTGGGCGTCCACTCGTACACGGCGCCGTCGACGCCGCACGAGACGATTTTTGTGTCGTCGGCGTTCCAAAACACAGACTTCACCCTCCCGCCGTGCCCGCGGAAGTTGCCCACGTTCTCCGCGGTGTACGCGTCGTACACCTGCACGACCGAGCCGTTCACCGCCGCGAAGAGCTGGCCGCCGTTACTGAAGCGGCACTCGCGGCACGCCTTGACGGCAAACTCCTTGTACGCGCTCACGTCGTTCACCAGCAGGTTGCACAGCCGCAGCTTGTCGGCAAAGCCGACCAGCACGTGCAAGCCGCTCGGGTGGAACGAGACGCTGAACGCCTCCTCCACGAACGTCTTCTCCAGCTCCAGGCTCATGTCCAGGTAGTTCCACACGCGCACGGTCTTGTCCGCCGAGCACGTCGCGACGAGCGGCTTCTTGACGCAGGCGTCGATCCCAGTGACCGCTTTGCTGTGGAACGGGTTCGAGAGCAGCTCGAACACCATCTCCTCCTCCTTCAGGATGTCGCAGTCCGCCAAATCAACCGAGTACATCTGGTTGTTCTCCATCGCACACACCAGCGTCTCTTCGGAGGGCGAGAGCGTGATGGAGCGCACGCGGCTGGGCGGCGCGGAGGAGCCGCCGAAGCCTTCCTCCCCGTCAACCGGGACGGCAAACGTCTTGACGCGCTTGAACATTTCCTTGTCGTCCGTCTTCTCGTACATGTGCACCTTCCCCCCCTCGCCCGCGCAGATGAATCCCTTCGTGCCGTGCGCGACGATGCAGTCGATGCCGCTGCCAGGGCCGGGTGATGGCAGGCTCGTGCGGAACTCGCCATCCTCGATCACCAGCAACTCGCCGGCGTCGTCGCCGACGACGCAAATCTGCGTCTTCTGCTCCGCCGACGCGTCGGCGCCGGCGCCGTCGCCCCCGGCGGCGTCTTTGGCGCCGGTCGCGCTCGCGGCGCCGGCGCCACCGGCGTCCTCGCTCCGGTCGTCGCCCGCGGCGCCCGCGGTGGCGCCCTCCGGTGCCTCCTCCGGCAACCAAGCGTGCGCGGTGAAGCCGACGGCGTCCTTCTTTCCGAGCGCGCTCGGCTGCGGCCGGATGGAGTTGTCCGTCATCTTGAAGATGCGGAACGAGCCCTGGCCCACCAGCGACGCCGTGCCCGGCTCCTGCGGGTTCCACTTGATCTCGCGCACGGGCGCCACCGGCTGGCTGGGCGCGCGCGCGGGGATCACCGCCGCGCACTTCAGCTTCTCCCACTGCCACACCGCGACGTTCCAGTCGGGCGCCGCGCCCTGCGCGATGACGGTGCGCCCGTCGGGGGAGAAACAAAGGCTCACGTACTCCTGCGCGTTCCAACGCGCGTCGTCGGTTCACGGTGGGGAACGCGTCCGTCGGGAGGAGAGTCGGGATGTGACTGTCAGTGGCGCTCGGTGACGCGATGGCGCGGCGGAAACGCGAGCGCGGCTGGACGCCGTATGCGGGAACGTCTTCGCGGCGTCTTCGCGACGATCGCGACGTCGGTTTTTCTTTTGGTTTCGTCATCCCCGAGAAACGTCGCGCCGGTGCTGACGCGAAGCCTCCTTCGCGGGCGGGTCCGCGCGGTTCGTACCTTGGCGTTCACCTCCGCGGAGGACATGACCTTCCTCCGCTTTGCATGTGTGGTGAGGTCGAGCACGGATATCGTCGCCTTCTCCGCGCGCTCCGCGATGGCGAGGCACTTGCGGTTCGGGCTCAACGCCAACGCCGTGATCCCCTCGGCGTCGGGGGCCCCGGGGATGAATCTCTGCACGTTGGACTCGACGTGGTGCAGCACGATCTGGTTCCCCGCGGCGTAGAGCACCGTGGTCTCATCCAGGAAGTGCACGTTATCGCGCACATCGCCCTTGACACCGAAGACGTGCCTGCGTTGGCGGGGACGGAGAGAGGGCGCGGTCAGCGACTTCGGCCGAGAAGGGATCGTTGGCGCGCGTGAAATCGAGCGACATTCGCGCCGTGCGGAGAGGCGCGTACCTCGGTTCCAGGGTGTTGGAGGTTGCCATCCTCGCCGTCCACCCGCGCTCGACTCACACAAGTCGCGACGCCTGGCGGGACGGTCGTGTCCACGGCTCGGCGCGCGAGCTTGTGCTGCGACGGACGGATTCGCGACGAAAACGAGGTGGCCGGATTTGGAAGCCGACGAGTTTGCGAGAGACTCGGCGTTTCCGCGTTTGCCGTACCGTCCGCGGCCGAAACGTCGAGCAGCAGGCGGAGAAGACAAACGCGCGACGCGGCGCTTGGTACTGTATCGCGAGCCGTGTTCCGATACGATAGCTCCCGTAAATTAATGATCGTCGTGCGCATGCTCCACCTGCGACCACTCCGCCTTGAGCTGCTCCATCTTCATCCCCATCGCGCGCTGGGTCTTGCCCTTGGTCTCCTCGTCCAGCTCGTCGCAAAGCGCGTAATACAGCGCCAAAGTCTGCTCGACGCACTCTTTCGCGATCTCGGCATCCTCGTTGAAGTACGTCGTCCCCACCGCCTCCATCGCGGACTCGATCTCGTCCCGAGCCTCCGTGAACGCGTCGTTGATCTCGTCCATGCGCTTCTTCAGCGCATCCTCGGTTAAGGGCTCTGAACCCGCCGCGGCGAAGCCCCGCGTCCAGGCGGGGAAATTCGGGCGGCACCCCGACGTCACGCACGTCGCGCCGGCGCCGTCGCGACGCACCGCGGCGGCGCGCGCGGCCGAAGCCGCGGCGGGCGCGCGGGCGCCGATGCAGCGCGCGGCATCGCCGGCGAGCCGTAACAACAGCCGGCGCGGGGTCATCGTCGCAGAGCCTGGGCGGACGACGTGTGCGGCGTCTTGTGCTTGTGCCGGTGCCGTCCTCGGCGACGCCTTCAAATCGGCGTCAGCAAAGATCTCAATTTACGTACACCGCACACGTGTCCTCCTCTTCGTCAGATCCCCGACGCACGTCGCGCATCCCATGTCGCTCGCGGCTTCCCCCGCGCCCGCTCTCGGGCTCGGCGAGTGCGTCCGCACCGGCTCCTCGCGGCGCGTCGCCCGCGCGGACGCGCGCGTCGCTCGCTCCGGCGCGCCCCGCGCGTTGGCGCGCCCATCCTTCGCCAAGCGCGCGAGGATAGGGCTCGTCGCCCGCGCTTCCGGCGACGCCGAGTCCTCCGGCTCGTCCGCGTCCGTGAAGACGGCGGATCCCCCCGCGCCCGGCGGCGGCGGGCGCTTCAAGCGCCGCGCCCCCGACGCGGCTCCCCCGAAACCCTCCCCCCTCGGCGCCGGGCCGGACGCGTCGAGCGGTCCCACGACGAGTTCCATCAAGGTGATTCCGGTCGAGCAGCGCTCGCGCGACGCCTTCCAGGGCGTCGCGCGCGTCGACGAGGAGGACACGCGCGGCCGCGCGGTGGCGCTCGTCGCCGGGGACGTCGCCGCGCTGATGCTGTTCGCGGCGATCGGCCGCGGGAACCACGGCGAAGGGCTGTTCCTCGCGGACGTTTGCGCCACCGCGGCGCCGTTCGCGGCGGGCTGGTTCCTGGCGTCCCCCGCCGCCGGCGCCTTCGGCGAGGACGCGCGCGGCGCGAAAGTCCGCCCCGCGGCGGCGGCGGCGGCGAAGGGGTGGGCGCTCGGCATCCCCTTGGGCCTGGTGTTCCGGAGCGTCAGCAAGGGCGCGGTCCCCCCGAAGCCGTTCGTGGTCGTCAGCCTGGCGGCGACCGGCGTGCTCCTGGTCGGGTGGCGCGCGTGGTTCGCGTCGAGCGCGGGCGGGGACGCGGGCGGGAACAAAAAAGGGAACCCGCTCGAGTTCATGGGTCTGCTCATGAGCCTCACCAAGCGGTGGTGAGACGAAACGCTCGAAAGCGCGCGGACACGCGAAATCGCGTGCGTGGGAAAACCGTCTCGAGAGCGCGTTTTCCAGGTTTGAGCGACGACACGTTCTGTTTCACTGCGTAGCTGTCTATATGTGTTCTCTCGTCCGCGATGACTACCGAAGCCGAAGTCCTTCGTAGCTATCCTATCACTAAAAAAAAACCTCCCACGTAGAGCTACGGCGCTATAGCTCTCCGCGAAACGCGTTGGGCGCGCCGTCTACGGTGGCGTTGAACGAGCGCTTGTTCATGTCCTCGCCCGGCTTTCTCGGCTCGTAGTGCCCCGGGCCGGGCGCCGGCGTGCGGCTCGACCCGAATCGCGCGGAGGCGCTGCGGAAGGGCGCGGATGTGCCCTTCGGGAACGACCCCGAGAAACCCGAGGGACTGGCGTCGTAGGTTCCGGGACCGGGCGCGTCCGCCGACGCGTCCGCGACGGCGCCGCGAGCGCGCGTCGGTGTCTTTGCCTCGTCGAACGCGTGCCACCGCTCGACCGACAAACGAAGGTTCGCTTCGTCCGCGTCGGTCGAGCGACTCTCAACATTCTCAAGACTCTCAAGACTCTCAAGACTCTCAAGACTCTCAAGACTCTCGTCGTGAGACGAAACACGCGAGTCTTCGCCGAGGCGTCCCGCGCGCGTTCGGCGCGCGCTTCCGGAACGCGCCCGCGAAGACTCGCCGGCGAAGACTCGCCGACCCGCCGGAGGCGCCCACGCGTCCGGCAACGGGTACGCGCCCGGGCCGGGCCCGGTGGCGTCTGGCTTGGCGCCGCGCGCGCCGGGCGCGAACGCGGTGCGGCGGCGCTCGGCGGCGGCGGCGGCTTCCGCGGCGGCGCGACGCGCGGACTCGGCGGCGTCCGAGACGACGCCGTGCGCGAAACCCCCGCCCGCGCGCACGTACCGGACCTTCGCGGTGTCTTCCGATTCATTCAATCGCGTTTCGTCTTCGTCTTCGTCTTCGTCGTACGCGCCGTCGAATCGCACGAAACGCCCCTCGCGCAACACCAAGCGCCCGACGGCGTTCGCGTCGACGCGCGTCCGCCGCGCGCCTTTGCCGAAGCCCGCGCCCCGCGCTCGCCCGAGATTCTCGGAAGTCTCGGCGCCGCTCACGCGCCCGTACGCGCCTGGCCCGGGCACGGGCGTGCTGTCGCTCCCGAACCGAGCCGCGGCGCGCAAAAAAGGTTTCTTCGTCTCCGCGCCCGCCGGGCCGAACGCGGAGAGCGGCACGCCTCCGCGCGTCGAGCGCGGGCGCTCCGCGGCGGACCGCTTCGCCTTCGCCCCGCCGAGCGCCTTGCTCACCTCCTCGGCGAACGTCTCCGGCTTCTCGGCGTACGCGCCGGGGCCGGGGCTCGGCGCGGAGAAAAGCTGGTGGCCCATCTTCGACGAGCCCCCCAACGGAAACGCGGGGGCGGAGGGCGGAAGAAGAGGGGGAGTCCTAAGGGGCTCTTTTTCGCTCGCCGGCGCCGGCGCCGGCGCCTCCGTTTTTTTCCCAGCCGCGCCGGCGACGCGCGACGCCGCG
>Ga0181558_10003002_pt1 | contig 15707 bp, 18 predicted proteins | sample 011ome_22_FD_133754 | JGI IMG/M metagenome (GOLD analysis project Ga0181558, IMG submission 133754) | Coastal salt marsh microbial communities from the Groves Creek Marsh, Skidaway Island, Georgia - 011507BT metaG (megahit assembly) | ecosystem: Environmental > Aquatic > Marine > Intertidal...
AGTTCAGCAAAATCTGTTGATTGTAAGTTAATTTGTGCCAAGGGATCCTGGATATGAGCATCAAACCCTGAAGATAATAAAATAAACTCAGGTTTAAATTCTTTAATTTTTCGAAACACTTCTTCGTAAGCGTTTAAAAAAATTTCTCCTTTTGTACCGGCATCAAGGGGAATATTTAAAATGTTATTATACTTACCATGTTCAGAAGAAGAGCCTGTTCCAGGATAAAATGGATATTGGTGAGAAGAAATATACAGCACATGATTATTGTCATAAAATATTTCTTGAGTTCCATTGCCATGATGAACATCAAAATCAATAATAGCTACTTTTTTTAATTGATAGTGATTGAGTAAATAATGAGCGCCAATGGCAACATTATTATATAAACAAAAACCCATTGCCTTATTGCTTTCCGCATGATGTCCCGGAGGTCTTACTGAACAAAAAGCATTTTTACTCTTTTTGTTCATTACCTGGTCGATTCCTAACAACACAGAACCAACAGCATCTAATGCTGCTTGTTTAGAACCTGGTCCAATTAAAGTATCTCCATCTAAAAATACACTTCCTTCTCTTGGAAAGGATTGTTCTAGGTTATCAAGGTATTTCTGATCATGAGCTAGACTAATATATTTTGGATCAAATATTTTTGGTTTTAGCCAAACAAGATCTTTAGATGGTAATTTCTTTAAACCTTCATTGACTACCCTAACCCTATCAATTCTCTCTGGATGTCCGATTCCTGTGTCGTGATTTTGATAGCTATCCGTAGTGATGATGCAAGTACTCAAGCGAAATAAGATTGAAGTATTTTAAGGTAGATAAATTTTAATTTCTTTAAATCACTTACCGCAACACATTCATTTACTTTGTGCATTGAATTTCCAACCAATCCAAATTCAACGCAAGGGGCAATATCTTTAATAAATCTTGCATCAGAGGTACCACCGCTTGTTGATAAAACAGGTATTTTCTTTGTTATTTGTTTTATGACATTTTTGATCATATGAACTGTTTTACCGGGTTTGGTTATAAAAGCAGTTCCTGTTTCAGAATAGTGAATTGTAGGTTTGCATTTGTATTTTTTGGCAATGGTGGTGACTGTACTAGAAATCATTTTTTTTAATGAAGCGTAATTATGCTTATTATTAAATCTAATATTAAAAGTAGCAGAAGCAGTTGCAGGAATAACATTATCTGCATTACTATCTGTACCTATTTTGGTAATTTCTAAATTAGATGGCTGAAAGTTTTTGGTTCCATGATCAAGTGTGGAGGATTTTAATTTATCTAAAATTTTAATTAATGGTGTAGATGGATTGCATGCTTCGTGAGGGTAGGCAACATGACCTTGTTGTCCTGATAATGTAAGATAAGTAGTTATACTTCCTCTTCTTCCAATTTTCATCATTTGGCCCATTACTTTTCGGTTGGAGGGCTCTCCCACTAAACAAAAATCTATTTTTTCTTTTTTCTTTTTTAAATAATCGACTACTTTTTTTGTTCCGTTGATAGCAACACTTTCTTCATCACCTGTAATAATAAAACTAATGGATCCTTTGAATTTTTGATTCTTTTGTAAAAACTCACTGACAGCAGCAATAAAACAGGCGATGCCACCTTTCATATCACTGGCACCTCTGCCATAAATTTTCCCTTGTTTGATTGCTCCGGAAAAAGGTCCAACTTTCCAAAGTTTTACATTCCCAGTTGGCACCACATCCGTGTGACCAGCAAAGCAAAAATTAGGAGATGCTGTTCCAAGTCTTGCATATAAATTTTTGATAGTAGGAGTGTTTTTATCTTGAAAATTAAATATTTTGCATTGGAAACCTAAAGATTTTAAGTGTTTGGCAACTAATGCAATTGCGCCGCCATCAACCGGTGTAACACTTGGTATTTTGAGTAAATCTTTGGTTAACGAAAGTTCATTAATGACTTTAGCCATTTATTCTCTTAGCAAATCATTTACAGAAGTTTTGCTTCTTGTTTTTTCATCTACTGTTTTAACAATAACAGCACAATATAAATTAGGTCCATTTTTATCAGAAGTGCTAGGCATACTTCCAGCCACCACTACTGAGTAAGGTGGTACTTTTCCATAGGTAATTTTTTTGGTTTTTCTATCATAAATTTTGGTTGATGCGCCTAGATATACACCCATAGAAATAACCGATCCTTTTCCAACAATTACTCCTTCAGCCACTTCAGATCTTGCTCCGATAAAACAATTATCTTCAATGATTACTGGATTGGCTTGAAGAGGCTCAAGCACCCCACCAATTCCAACTCCTCCACTAATATGGCAGTGTTTTCCAATTTGCGCACAAGATCCAACCGTAGACCAAGTGTCTATCATAGTACCTTCATCTATATAGGCACCTAAATTTACAAAAGATGGCATTAACACCACATTTTTTCCTATATAGGCTCCGTGTCTTACCACTCCATTGGGCACCATTCTAAAACCTGCCTGCAAATGTTCTTCTCTTCCCCAACCTGCAGTTTTTCCTCTCACCTTATCCCACCATGTTGCATAGGGACCAGCAAGAGTTTGCATTTCATTAGTTCGAAAACTTAATAAAATTGCTTTTTTAATCCATTGATTGACTACCCATTGCTTTCCTTTTTTTTCAGCAACTCGTAAAATTCCCTGATCAACTAAATCAATAGTTTCTTTAATTGCTTCTATAATTTTTTTATCAGATGTTTTGGATATTTTTTCTTTTTTTTCCCAAGCTTGATTTATTATTTTTTCAAATTTCATATGGTTAATTTATACTTTCATTAATTTTTTTTAAGAAGTCGCTTAGTTTTTTTACCTTATAATGTACATGTTTTCCATCAAATCCTGCTTTGCAGTATAAATCATCATTTTCAACCCACGCAGTTTTCATTCCTAGTTCATGAGCCGGTAATAAGTTTTTTGCAATATCTTCAATAAAAATACTATTTTTTGTATTTATTCCAAAAATAGAAATCATTTTTTTATAAGGCTCTATCTCTGGTTTGGGAATAAAATCAGCATCAACAATGTCAAAAATCTTTTTAAAGTTATTTTCTATCCCAAGTTGTTCCATCACTTTTAGTGCATGTTTTTTGGTTCCGTTAGTAAAAATTATTTTTTCTCCGGGAAGTTTTTTTATTTCATTAGCTAAATCAAAATCTTTTTGTAGTAAGCTATAATCAATGTCATGAACAAATTCTAAAAATTCTTCAGCATCAATTTTATGATTTTTCATCAATCCATTTAACGTTGTCCCATGTTCATGAAAATAAGTGTCTTTGATAGCAAGAGCTTCTTCTGAGGATACTTTTAGGTTATCCTCAATAAATTTGCACATCAAAACATCAATTTTTGAAAATAAATTAGTCGTGTTCGGATACAGGGTGTTGTCTAGATCAAATACCCAATGACGAATGTTTTTTAATTCGATCATTCCACAATGAGCGTTCCAGCACCTTCACTTGAGCAAAGCTCATAAAGAACAGCGTGTGGTTTTCTTCCATCAATAATAACAACCCCTTTAACTCCACCTCTGATAGCAGAAATACAGGTTTTGATTTTAGGAATCATACCACCAGTAATAGTTTCGTTTTTGATTAATTCTTCTGCTTCAGCGATAGTTAATTTTGAAATAAGATTTCCATTTTTATCATTTACTCCAGGAACATCGGTCATAAGCAACAATCGTTCCGCCTTTATTTTATTAGCTACAGTTCCTGCAGCGGTATCGGCATTAATATTATATATCTGGCCTCTAGCATCTTTTCCCATAGGGGCGATAACGGGAACTATATTTTGTTCTACTATTGATAGTAAGGTTTTCACATCTATATCTTCAGGATCTGCCACAAAACCAAGCTCAGGGTTCATAGCTTGAATAACATTAAAAATGTTATTGTTGTGAACGGTGACAGGCTTAGCGTTGGCGCCATATTGCTGAATAGTATTTACTAAATCAGGATTAATTTCGTGCAATAAAACCTCTTCTACAATTTTAATTACATTTTCATCCGTTACTCGCAGACCTAAAATAAATTTGCTTTGAATATTAAGAGCTTTTAGTTTTTGTTGAATTTGAGGACCACCACCATGAATTACTAAAGGTTTGATTCCAATTTTTTTACAAACAGCAGCATCCTGCGCAAAGGCCTTTGATAGTTGATCGCTAGCCATCACTTGACCACCGTATTTTAAGATTATTTTTTTATCTTGGTATTTTTCAATATACTTTTTTGCTTCTTCAAGAGGGGGAGCGCCTTGAGGCCAAAACTCTGCAATATCCATTTAAACTGTTTTTGTTTTCGTTTTTTTAATAATTATATACTGCTGAGCCATAGTTAAAACGTTATTGACGGTCCAATAGACCACTAGGCCAGATGGAAACGACGCTAGCATGACAGTTAAAAAGAATGGAAAGAATGCAAATATTTTAGCTTGAATAGGATCTGTTGGAGCAGGATTTAATTTTTGCTGTATCCACATAGTAACTCCCATTAAAATTGGCCACACACCAATAATTAAAAATGATGGAGGATTCCAAGGAATTAATCCGAATAAGTTAAATATAGTAGTTGGGTCTGGAGCTGATAAATCTTGTATCCATCCAAAAAATGGAGTGTGTCTCATTTCTAAAGTAACAAATAGCATTTTATAAATAGCAAAGAAGAAAGGTATTTGAATTAGCATCGGTAAACATCCAGATACTGGATTAATTTTTTCTTTTCGGTAGAGAGCCATCATCTCTAATTGAATTTTTTGCTTATCGTCTTTGTATAAATCTTTTAATCTAGTCATCTCTGGCTGTAAGGCTTTCATTTTTGCCATCGACTCAAATGAATAGTTAGCTAATGGGAAGAATAATAATCTAATTCCCGCTGTTAAAATAATAATTGCAACACCAAAGTTTCCGCATAGTTTAAAGAGGTAATCAATGATAAAAAATAAAGGCTTGGTAAAAAAGTAAAACCAGCCCCAATCAATGGCTAAATCAAATTTATTAATTTCAGCTTTTTCAGCATAGGTATCAATCACCTGAACTTCTTTAGCTCCAATAAATAATTGTGCAGAGCTTGAAGAGTTTTGTCCAGGATTGGCACTATTAGGAGAGGTTAAAATGTAATTAGCTTTATAAGTATTGTCGAAGGTAAACTCTGCATTAAAGGCTTGTTTTTTTTGAGGGACAATAGCAGTTAACCAATACTTATCTGTAATACCAACCCAGCCAGAGCTTCCTTGATATTTTTGATTTTTATCTTTGATGTCATCATATTTTTCCTCTTTTAAATTTTCATCTATGACACCAATTAAACCCTCGTGAAGAATATAAAAATTTTTTACGGCTGGTTTTTCTTTTCTGGTAATTTGTGAGTAGTGAAAAAGATCAACTTTATCTTTGGAATTATTTCTAAAAGTTTCAGTGATTTTAAATAAATATTGATTATCAACTTCTATTTTTTTAGTAAAAATAAGACCTTTTTGATTATCCCACTCCAGTTCAATAGGAGTAGTAGGGGTTAGAGTTTTGTTTTTAACTAGTTTCCAGACGCTATTATTATCTGGAACAATAATGTTATTTGCACTTGCCCAACCGCTTTCAAGATAATAGCCAGTATTCATTTGTTTGGGATTAAGAACAACTACTTCTGGGCTTTTTTTATCAATGGTTTCTTTATAGTTTTTAAGAGTAACATCATCTATCAACGCGCCTGTAAGCGAGATCGATCCAAATAATTTTGAATTTTCTATTCTAATTCTTTGTCCAGTTACAACCGCATCTTGTCTCGTGATAATTTTTTGTGGTTCTGGCGCCTTAGCACTTAAAGATGGCGCAGATGGTTTACTGCCATCCAGTGTAGGGCTAGGTTTCGTTTGTTCGATTTTAGAAATTTCTGTTTTGCTTTTTTTTAGTTCAGGATCAACTACCAATACTTGCCAACCAACTATGATAATAGTTGATAAAATAACAGCCATTAAAACATTTCTTGTATCCATTATATTTTTTTCTCTTTCTGAACAGGATCATAACCTGCACTTCCACCTAACCAAGTAAAGGGATGGCATTTTAAAATTCTTAATATTCCTTTTGCGCACCCTTTGAAGCATCCGTGCATTTGAACTGCATCAATAAAATATTGAGAGCAAGTAGGTTCAAATCTACAAGAGTGTTGTAACAAGGGAGAGATGAGATATCGGTATCCTTTGATAAGTGAAATGATACAATTGCTTAATAGTGTATTCATGATTAATTATATTTTGCTTCTTTAAATTTATTTTTTAATTCATCTACTAATTTTTGAAAATTTTCATCATAAACTTTTGCTTTGGCAAAAATGGCATATTTATATGTGTTATTAAAAGATGAGTTTAGTTCTATAATCGCTTTTCTAGCCGCCATTTTTAATCTTCTTCTTATTTTATTTCGTTTCACTGCATTACCAAGTTTTTTAGCTGAAACACAACTAAGAATTACTTTCTTATTGTTAATTAATTCTTGCTCAATTTTTCGATAATAAATGGTGAATAAATTAGATATCACTTTTCTACTTTTTAAAATTTGTTTGAACTCGGTGTTTCCAGAAAGGCTTTCAAATTTAATGGATGCTGCCATTGAATTAAGCAGATATTCTTTTTCTACCCTTGGCTCTTCTTCTTGCTATCACTTTTCTTCCACCTTTTTTCGCCATTCGAGAACGAAAACCGTGTCTTCTTGCTCTAACTTTAGTACTTGGTTGAAATGTTCGTTTCATTGCTGTAATTGCTATAATTAAATTTTGGCTATTTATAGGTAATTCAATTTAGGATGTACAGTATAAATTAGAGGCTAAATATCAACATATGGAAAATTTTTCTAAGCTAAAAGTATTGATTGGCCTCATCTATTTGGCAATTGTAGCTTTGGTCGTTTACTTATTTTTTTATTACGGAGCCGATTCCTTTCTAGATGTAAATTTTTTAAAAAATAATAAAGATAAAATTTTTACTTTCAGAGATCAGAATTTTATTTGGCTGATTGTTTCATATTTCTTTTTTGCTATCATTTGGGTTTTTTTAATGGGCTTTGGAACTCCTCTGGTTATTGTCGCAGGATTTGCTTTTGGTATTTTTTGGGGATCTCTCGTGTCTATATTGTCATTTTCTATTGGAGCTTCACTCTTATACTTATTTGCCAATCATTATTTTAAAGATTTAGTTTTTAAGTATTTAAGTAGTCGTTTTTTGTCTCTTAAAAATCATTTTAATGAGAATGAGTTCAGTTATTTTTTTTTCTTAAGAATAATACCAGGGATACCATTTCCAATAAAAAATTTAGTACCCGTATTATTTGATATGAAACTAAAAAATTTTTTCTTAGCTACAATATTAGGAGAGGCTATCCCCATAATTATTTCAATTAGTATAGTTAGTGGATTTGCTGGAGCAATTGAAAGAAATGCAAAGCTAAATTTTGATTTACTATATACTCCTGAAATACTTCTTCCTTTATTAGCACTTGGTTTTATGGTACTTTTAACTAATTATCTTAAAAAAAAATACTATAGGAAATAAAATATATTATGACATTTGAATTACCAAAATTAAACTACCCTAAAAATGCCTTAGCACCAGCAATGTCTGAAGAAACATTAGATCTTCATCATGGCAAACATCATCAAACTTATATTACAAATTTAAATAATCTAATTAAAGACACTGATCTAGCAGGATCGTCATTAGAAGAAATCGTAAAAAAAACAGCTAAGGATAGTTCTAAAGCTGGAATTTTTAATAACGCTGGTCAGCACTGGAATCATATTTTATTTTGGAATTGCATGATGCCAAAAGGCGGAGGAGCAATGCCGTCTGCATTAGAGAAAAGAATTGTTGCTGACTTTGGAAGTGTAGAAAAATTCAAAGAAGATTTTATTCAAGCTGGAACAACTCAGTTTGGATCTGGTTGGGCATGGCTTGCTATTAACAACGGAAAATTAGTAGTAACGAAAACTGCTAATGCTTCAAATCCATTGGTTGATAATATGAAACCTATTTTTGGTTGCGATGTCTGGGAACATTCTTATTATGTTGATTATAGAAATAGAAGACCGGATTATCTAAAAGCATTCGTAAATGAGCTTGCTAATTGGGAGTTTGTGGCTTCTCAGTTAGACTAGTTCTTTGAGCTTAAAATTGTGCTCAAAAGTATTTTTATAATTTTTTTATATCAATTAATGGGAGAGTCAGTTCAAAAGTATTTTGAATTGACTATTCCAGGTCCAGTTATCGGTTTGATCTTTCTCTTATTGAGCTTAGTGCTTTTAAGACAAAGCAAAAGTGTATTTATCAAGAAAACAAAAGAAGAAATTTCACAAACATCAAACTACATTACAGGTTTTTTATCTTTGCTATTTGTTCCGATTGGAGTTGGAGTGGTCATGCATCTTAGTTATCTAGAACAAAATTTTATTCCAGTGTTAGGGGTTATATTTGTTAGCACTATTTTGACCATAGGATTTACAGCGGTTCTAATGGAAAAAATTAATAATTATCAAAAAAAGAATGCTAGAAAAAAATAAACTTTATAATATTTGGGTATATCTTCAGGCAGAACCTTTATTTTGGCTCACACTTACGATTGGCGCTTATTTAGTAGGTGATTATTTATATAAAAAATCAAAATTAAATCCCCTGGTAAATCCTGTTGCTATTTCAATATTGATAGTTTCTGGAATCTTAATTGGAACCAATGTTTCTTATGAGCGATATTTTAACGGCGCTAAGTTTATTCATTTTATGTTAGGACCAGCAACCGTTGCTCTTGCCATTCCCATTTATAAACAAATAGCCTTAATTCGAAAAGAAGCTTCGAGTATTTTTATTTCTTTAGTCTTGGGATCATTGTTTGCAATTTTTAGCACTTATTATTTTGCAAAATGGTTTCATTTAGATTTAGAAATTATTTATAGCATGATGCCAAGATCAGTAACGGCACCTATAGCCATGGGTATTTCTGAATTAATTGGTGGTGTGCCATCACTGACTGCAATTATAACTATTATAACTGGAATTGTAGGCGCTTCTTTTGGAACCTTTGCGTTAGATATTTTACGAGTGAAAGATATGACAGCTAGAGGTTTTGCTTTTGGTTTGGCAAGTCATGGAATTGGTACAGCAAGAGCAATGAGTAGAGATGAAACAGCAGGTATTTTCGCAGCTTTAGCTTTAGGCTTAAGTGGTATCGCTACCTCAATCATAATTCCATTATTATTTAAATTAATTAATTTTTAATTTAATTTTAAAATCTCTTTTAAAAATATTATAAATCCTATTGAAATGGAGACCTTTTCTTACAACACTCATATTACGAAAATCAATTTGAGTACTTGATAATGATAAGCCATCTTTATCTATAGTTTTTCCTTTTTTAAAAAATTCACAAGGGCCATAGTTAATTATAATGTCTGCTATTTGTTTAACCTTGGGTTCAATATCTTCTACTCTGTATTTCGTTCCTTGCTGAGATAAATTAGCAGAGGAAGCGATTAGGGGAAAATTATGTTTCAAGCTTAATTTTGCAATTTCTTTTCTTAAGGATCCACAGTTTAAAAGTAAATTTACAGTATTATTTTTGGTAGCAAGTTTTTTTGCAAAAGAAGTAAGATTAAGCATTAAAGGATGCTTTTGCTTGAAAGGGGCAATAATCGAAATTGGTAAATTATATTTTTTAGAAAATGTTTTAATAATCTCTTTCTTTTTTTTACTTAAGATATGCAACTCCTCATGAGTTTTTTCATAGGCAACAATTCCACTGGGGCGTTGCAAACTTCTTTTTTTTGCTAAATAAACTTTTTTAAGAGCTTTATCTGTTCCGCTTACAATTGCGTAGGCATTTCGCATATATACGATTGCCACACCGCCTTTTTGTAGGACTTCAAATACTCGTTTTGCATCTTTGCTATAGTTTTTTTTCATCGGGAAAGCTTTTTGGCCATTATAAATAATTTAATCATTTTTGCTTCATTAATAATTCCGGTGTTAAAATTCCGAGGAGAAGTATGATATGAGCTAATTAAAATTTTATGATCCGGCATATGGTATTTTGCTCCGTGTTTAAAAATGATAGTTTTAGGTAGTTGGTATCTTTGTTTATAAAATTTTAATATTTCCTTGAATGCTACCTGTCCGATTGTAATGAATACTTTTGCCTTTGATAATAAAGATAGTTCATTTTCCAAGAAAGATGAGCAATTATTGAGTTCTGTCATGGTGGGCTTATCTTCGGGTGGCACGCATTTTAAAACATTGGTGATATAACAAGATAGTTGAAGGCCATCGTTGATATTATTGGACTCCGCTTGATTAGATAGGCCAGCTTTAAAAAGCGATCTATACAAAAGATCACCCGATTTATCCCCTGTAAATACCCTTCCTGTTCTAGTTGCTCCATGAGCTGCTGGAGCAAGGCCAAATATAACAATTTTTGCATTAATATTGCCAAAACCTGGGGTTGGCTTTCCCCAATAATGTTCTTTTTCAAACTGTTTTTTTTTATTTGTTACAATTTTATTTCTAAAAGTAACAAGTCTTTTACATTTTCTGCAGTTGATAATCTTTTGTTGTAACTCTGATAATTTCATAAGCATAGTTTTTGGTGATCCCGGAGGGAATCGAACCCCCAACCCTCAGTTTAGGAAACCGATATTCTATCCAGTTGAACTACGGGATCACTTAATTTTTTATAGCAGTTTTTTATGTTCGATCAATGTACATCGATTCATAATAATAATTGTATTGGACTGTTCTGCTAAAGCTTTTGATTGATCGCATTGAATACCAAGTTGTAACCAAATAAATTTTATTCCTAATTGAATTGCTGATTTAGTAATTTCCAAAGCTTCTGCAGATGGTCGAAAGATATCCACCATATCTATAGGCTGATTAATTTGGTTCAAGGATTTAAATACTTTTTGATTTAAAATAGTTTTTCCCTCATATTTAGGATTTATAGGAAATACGGTGTAATGGTTTTCGAGTAAATATTTCATAACATAATGGCCCGCTAATTCTTCCCTGGGACTTGCACCAATGATGGCAATCGATTTACTCTCAGTTAAAGCTTTTTTGATATTTTGATTTTCAGTATCTATTTCTGGCATACTACAGGGAGAAGAAAATAGTTCGGACATGCATTATAATATTAATTCTTCACCAGGTTTTAAAATAATTAATTCAGAGCTACTTCCTTGTACCAAGGATTGATCTATGGGTTGTTTAATTAGATCAAAAGTATTGTAATGAATGGGAACAACTTGTTTTGGGTTGAGAAGTTGAATTGCTTTATTAGCTTCATAAGGGCCCATCGTATAATGAGCGCCAACTGGAAGAAAAGCTATATCGATAGGATACATATCTCCAATTAATTTCATATCACCAAATACACTGGTATCACCTGCATGATAAATGGTTTTGTTTTGGTAAAAAATTAATACTCCACTTGGATTAGAACTCATTGAATGAAATGCTGGAGTAAACACAAGATGTAAATTATTTAATTGAACTTTTCCACCCATGTTGCATCCAATCGTTTTGGTGCAGCCTTTTTTTTCAAGTTCTTTAATAGTCTCTACAATTCCCACCACGGTAGCATTAGTATTTTTAGCAATAAGAGGAATATCATCTACGTGATCAAAATGATTATGAGTTGGAATAATATAATCTGCTTTTTTAATATCTTCTGCTTTTATGGTTGCCAAAGGATGGCCTAGCCATGGATCAACCAAAATAGTTTGGTCACCTTCAATGCTGATACCTGAGTGACCATAGTAATGAATTTTCATATAAATAATTAGGTCAATTATATATGTTATTCGCCAACATATACAGAGACGCCACGTTTATTAAGGTCAATTTTAAAGCTTTTATTTAATGGCGGAAAAGCTCTTTGTTGGCAGTCCATTCTAGTACATGTTCTGCAGTTAACTCCAATAGGAACTGCAGCATTATCATCTTTTAAATTAAGCTCGTCCGCATACACAAAGTGTTTTGCATGTTTTGCTTTGCAACCAAGTCCAATACTCACCATGCTCCGATAAATACCATGTCTGCCAACACCTTTTTCTATTGTTCTTGCAATGCATACATATTTTTCTCCGTCGGTCATTTTAGAAACGGCACAATGAATTTTATTAGGAGTTATAAAGGAAGAATGGATATTCCATCTAGGACAAGCACCACCATACCTTGGAATTTGAATACCTGACAAAGATAAACGTTTAGAAATATTTCCAGCAATATCAACTCTTAACATATGAAAAGGAATTCCTTTCATATTAGGATCCTGTAAACAAGTAACCCGATGCGCAACTTGTTCAAAAGAAGTAGCAAAAGAATGTTGTAATAATTCTAAATCATATCGATGCTTCATACATTCTTCATAAAATAATTTATAAGGCATTAAAATAGCAGCCGCTGCATAATTAATAAGAGCCACCGTTGCTAATGTTTTTGCCTCAGATGATTGAAAGGGATAATGTTCAAGATAGCCATTAATAATTGTGATAGCTTCTAATTGAACAATTTGTGATGCAACATAAAGTTTTTTTGTTTCAAGGGTTAAATAATCTGAAAGAAATAAAATTTTTCTTGTTTGGTCAAATTTTTTTACAAAAGGATCATTGTGTTTAGGAATAATTTCCTCTACTTTTATTTTGTGTTTCTTTTTTAAATACTCTCCCAGCAAAACGTATCTTGCTCTATTGTTATTTTGTATTTCTGAAAAAACTTGATTAGCATATTCTTCTAAAAGTGGAAAAAAATTTTGTTTGTCTTGCAAAAAGTCAGCAACGGTTTCCCCAGGAAAATTTGATTTATTATTACTAACATTTTGTTCAGAAATATTTTCAACTTGATCAAAAGCATTTTTATTATTTTTTTTAAATTCATCACCTAATCGAACCATAGCTTTTGCAATAAAGGGATTAACATCTACAAAAGATTTTACATCTAAGTTTTTTATATCCAAATCTTCAAAAATGTTTTCTCCTAGTAGCTCCATAATATCGTGATAGAGGTTGGTATTGTCTTTAGGAGACAATTCTCTTAAATCAATGTCTAAAATTTCTGGAATTTTTAACAAAAGTTCTACGTTGATATTTCTTTTTCCCGATTCAATAAGGTTCAGGTAGCTTGGAGAAATAGAAAGTTTACCAGAAAGTTCAGCTTGGGAAATACCTTGTTTTCTTCTTGCCTCTTTAATTTTAAAACCAATTTTATTTTTCATAATTTACAAAATTTACAAATTGTAAATTTATATTTATCTAAAATTTACAAAATTTTCAATATAATTGGCTATTTTTATTGATAATTAATATTTTGTAAATATTGTAAATTTATAAACAAAAAAGGAGAAGTAACATGCCATTAAGAGAAAAACACAACATCAAAAGCAATTGTGTGACTTTAGATGACAGTTTTTATGATGAAACTGATTATCAACAAGACATTGAAGCGATGGATGAAAAGGAAAAAGAGATCGTTAGAGATGTTTTTAGCAATTCAATGAAAGCTGTTTATAAAACCGGAGAAGCTTTTGTTAACGAACTAAGACAAAAAATAAGAATTTAATTTATTATTAATTTAGAAAGGGAACTATGAAAAACGCAAGTATAGAAACGATAGATAATCAAAGATTTGAAGGAATTAAAAGAGATTATACAGAAAAAGATGTGCAAAAATTACGAGGAACTTTTGATGTCGATTATACTGTTTCTAAAAAACTTTCTAAAAAATTGTGGAAATTGTTAAGAACAGAAAAATTTGTAAATACATTAGGTTCTTTATCAGGAAACCAGTCTGTTCAGCATGCTAAAGCAGGTTTAAAAGCGATATATTTATCAGGCTGGCAAGTTGCTGCAGATGCTAATAGTGCTGGCGAAATGTATCCAGATCAAAGTTTATATCCCTACGATAGCGCACCTAAATTAGTTGAAGGAATGATTAATGCTTTAATGCGTGCGGATCAAATTCAACATATGGAAATCTTAGAAGGGAAAATGAAAGAATCAGAGGCTGTTGATTATCATATGCCTATCGTTGCTGATGGTGAGGCAGGGTTCGGTGGACCTCTGAATGTATTTGAGTTAACGAAAAAATTTATTAAAGCTGGAACAGCAGGAGTTCATTTTGAAGATCAGCTTGCGTCGGAAAAAAAATGTGGTCACATGGGTGGAAAAGTTTTAATTCCTACACAAAATGCAGTTCGTAATTTAAAATCAGCAAGACTTGCAGCCGATGTTTGTAACGTACCATTGGTTATCTGTGCAAGAACAGATGCTAATGCCGCCAAATTAATTACCAGCGATGTTGATGAGAATGACAAGCCTTTTTTAACAGGAAAAAGATCTCCAGAGGGATTTCATTATGTTAAACATGGTTTGGATCAGGCAATTTCTAGAGGTCTTGCTTATGCTCCTTATTGTGATGCTATTTGGTGCGAAACATCTACACCTGATTTAGGAGAGGCAAAAGAATTTGCAGATGCAATTCATGCGAAATTTCCTGGAAAATTATTAGCGTATAATTGCTCACCATCTTTTAATTGGAGAAAATATTTATCTGATCAACAGATGTTGCAATTCCAAGATAAAATTGCTGAAATGGGCTATAAATATCAGTTTGTAACCCTTGCTGGTTTTCATGCTCAAAACTATACTATTTTCAATCTTGCCAAAGAGTACAAGAAAGAAGGTATGTTGGCGTACTCAAGATTGCAGCAGCAAGAATTTGATGCTGAAAAAGATGGATATACAGCAGCAAAACATCAAAGAGAAGTTGGAGCTTCATATTTTGATGAAATATCTAATATTTTAAGTGCAGGGCAATCTTCTACTACAGCTCTGAAAGGATCAACGGAGTCAGAGCAGTTTTATGAACAAAAAGCTGCAATCGAAAAAACAGTAGCCGCGTAGTTTTATTTCTCTGTTAGACTGGGTGGGGCTTTTAATTGCTCCACCTAGACCAGGGGTCATTTTGCCTATCTTACAAAAATTATAAAGATGATAAATAGCGAGGATGAAAAAAATTGTCTTTGCACTTTCTATTCTATTTTTTAGTACTTATGCCAATGCCCATATTCAACATTATAACAAACTCAATGTTATTAAATTTGATATTTTTAGAAACGATAGCCTAGTTGGTTATCATAATATTATTTTTTCAAGGTCTGAAGGAAAAACTATTGTAAAAAACGAAATTAATTTTGACATAAAAAAATTAGGAATTTCTTTTTATAAATATATTTCTGAGGGAACGGAAATATACGCTGAGGACGGCTCTTTGCTAAGTTTTGTATCGAAAACATCAGATAATGATAAAATCAAAACTTGCAATATTCAAAAACAAAGCAATAATTACAAAATTGAGGGAACGCAGTTTAATGGAGATTTTGATAAAGATTTTGTCATTTCATCTTATTGGAATCATGAAATTTTAAAAAAAAATATTCAAGTTTCTGGAATTAGTTGCTCTATTCGAAATCAAAAAGTTTCATTTATTAAAAATGAAATAATTGATGTTAAGGGAGAAAAAACAGAAACATTATTATTTGATATTCAGGGTGATAATTTAAATACACAAGTGTGGTATAGAAAAAAGGATTGGGCCATTGTAAGGCAAGTATTAAATCGACAGGGTGTATGGCGATATGAAATTCGCGAACTTAACTAGG
>Ga0181558_10003013_pt1 | contig 15666 bp, 18 predicted proteins | sample 011ome_22_FD_133754 | JGI IMG/M metagenome (GOLD analysis project Ga0181558, IMG submission 133754) | Coastal salt marsh microbial communities from the Groves Creek Marsh, Skidaway Island, Georgia - 011507BT metaG (megahit assembly) | ecosystem: Environmental > Aquatic > Marine > Intertidal...
TTACCAAATTTCAAGGTGATTGTGCTCAATAACGGGGAGGGAAATATTTTTAAGATTATTCCTCACCCAAAGAAAGATGAGGTTTCTTTGCCATACTTTACCACTCCTCACCAAACATCAATAAGAAAATTTTGCGACCTTTATAACCTCAAGCATTACAAAGCAACCAATTTAAAAGAATTGAGTGATAATTTCGCTCCATTTATAGAACAAAACGACCAACCTTCAGTGCTTGAAATAGACACAAGTAAAAAAGAAAACGATACAATACTAACAAATTATTTCACTTATATAAACCACTATAAACATGGAAAATAAGACAGTAAAATGGGAAACTATGAAGCAGTTTTCTGACATAAACTTTGAGTTTTACAATGGAATTGCAAAAATAACGATTAATCGTCCAGAAGTGTACAACGCATTCAGACCTGAAACAACCATTCAAATGCTAGAAGCAATAGATTTGTGCAGAGAAGAGGCGAGAATTAAAGTAGTGGTTCTTACAGGAATTGGAGACAAAGCATTTTGCGCTGGGGGAGATCAAAACGTAAAAGGAAAAGGAGGATATATTGGAGAAGATGGAGTGCCTAGACTAAATATTTTGGACTTGCACAAGAAGATTCGTTCTATTCCCAAACCTGTAATTGCCATGGTAAATGGATATGCAATTGGAGGAGGTCATGTACTACATGTGGTTTGTGACATTACGATTGCTTCTGACAATGCCAAATTTGGACAAACCGGACCTAAAGTAGGAAGTTTTGATGCTGGATTTGGATCTTCTTACCTCGCACGACATGTTGGTCAGAAGAAGGCGAGAGAAATTTGGTTTTTGTGTGAGCAATATACCGCGAAAGAAGCAGAAGAAATGGGTATGGTGAACAAAGTGGTTTCGCTTGATGAGTTAGAATCCACCACCATTCAGTGGGCAGAAACAATGATGAAGAGAAGTCCGCTAGCCCTTAGAATGATCAAGAGGGGATTGAATGCCGAATTGGATGGACAAACCGGTATCATGGAGTTTGCGGGAGACGCAACTCTTATGTACTACCTCATGGACGAGGCACACGAAGGTAAAAATGCATTTTTGGAGAAAAGAGATCCAGATTTCTCGAAGTTTCCAACATTCCCTTAATTAGATCGAACTACAAAAACCCAAAAGCTATGATAGCAATGGATGTAACAAATAATATAACAGAAGTACTGGCCGAAGATTTAAAGCAAATTGATGCCCTAAAAAGAGAAATATTTTTTCAAGATAAAAAGGAAACATCACCTTTAATTGCTACTTTTTTGGAGTTCGTTTTCAATAAACAGGGTAAAAATTTACGACCCAAATTAACGTTGCTCTCGTCCAAAGTGGTGGGAGAAACAAACCGCTCTACTTATCTATCAGCTATCTTAATAGATATTTTACATGAAGCAACATTGCTGCATGATGATGTCGTAGATGCGGCCGAATTGCGAAGAGGTGCCACCTCGGCTAATGTGGTTTTTGGAAACAAAGCCACCGTATTGATGGGTGATTATTTATTGTCCAAAATGATTGAAGTGTGTACCAAGCAACAGGAATTTAAGTTATTAGAGATTATTTCAACCACTTTGGTGTCGCTCTCTAAAGGGGAGTTGATTCAGCTAAATGCCACCAAAGACAATGAGTTTTCGGTTTCTCAACTCACAAAAATTGCCGCACTCAAGACGGGTAGTTTGTTGAAAGCAAGCTGTCTGGCTGGTGCCTATTCGGCTGGATTGGTGCAAAATAAAATATCTGTTTGGAATGACTACGCGGAGTATTTGGGAGTTTCTTATCAGATAAAAGATGACATTATCGATTATGTTGAGAACGGAAAAGAACGATACAAGGATATCAAGGAAGGAAAAGTGAACATCCCAATGGCATTGGCACTCGAAGAAGCTGATGAGCGTGAAGCAGAGCATATGTTGGGATTGATAAAGGATAAGGAAAATTTTGAATCAAATATCCAAGAAATTGAATCATTTTTGGAGAAAAAAGGTGGTTTGCAATTAGCGGAGAATCTTCAAGTTACCTATCTGAATAAAGCTATAGATGAACTCAAAAAAATGCCTAATTCAGAGGATTTAATTCACTTTACAGATACGATTGGTAAACGAACTTTTTAAGTTTGAAAAAAGCTCTAGACTATATTGCCAATAGTTCGATTGCTATTATTGGCCTGTATTTATTTGCTTTTGCTGTATTGGGTGCCTATCTCAGTGTATCTGTATTATTGATCGATACATGGAAAGCGACCATGTTTTTATTGGTTTCAACACTTGGAATAATGGGCTTCGGTGGAATTGCCTTGTTATTCTTTTATCCAAGCGAAAAGTACCTACGACTTACTTTTTATCTGCTTTGCTGCGGATTATTGTCTTTCGTCTGTTTGATTTTTATTTCAGGTTATTCTGTCGAAAGCCTGATATATTTGCTTACAGATAAATACGAGTATCCAGAGAATGCTATTTTTCTTTGGTTTATTTCCCTTTCTATATTTTATACCATTAAAGTAGGGATAAAATCCTATCGTTAAGAGGTTTGAGTAAGCATTATTCGACTTGCTTCAAAAGGCGAAATTTCCCCATTCAGAACTAATTCCTCTAACTCTTTCAATTTATTGCTTGTTTCTTTTCCTTGGTAAAAGGAGGTAAGAATCTGATGATGTAGGAATTTGTAGAACCAATCCTTGGTTTGTCTCTTTCTATTACGGTCAAAATAACCAGTAGTTTTGGTTTTAATTACGTAAGAATTAATAATATCCCAAGCCTCTTTTATCCCAGTTTCTTCTAGAGCAGAACATAGTTCAACTTTCGGGATCCAGTCACTTTCTTTGGCAGGAAATAAATGAAGCGCATTTGCATACTCTCTTTTGGCTTGTTTGGCTTTTACCAAATTGTCTCCTTCCGCTTTGTTGATGAGGATGGCATCCGCCATTTCCATGATTCCCCTTTTTATTCCTTGCAATTCATCGCCTGCTCCAGCAATCATCAAGAGCAAGAAAAAGTCTGTCATGGAATATACTTCTGTTTCAGATTGGCCAACCCCCACAGTCTCTACTAGAATAATATCAAAACCAGCAGCTTCACACAAAATAATGGTTTCTTGTGTTTTTTGTCCCACGCCACCCAAAGTTTTGCCTGAGGCAGAAGGGCGAATGTATGCCTGGTTATTTACCGCCAACTTAGCCATTCTTGTCTTGTCTCCTAAGATGCTTCCACGAGATTGTTGCGAGGTAGGATCTATGGCTAATACTGCTACTTTCTTTCCAAGAGAAGTGAGGAAAGTCCCAAAAGTTTCAATGAATGTGCTCTTTCCAACACCTGGAACCCCAGTAATCCCAATACGAATGGATTGACCACTCTTTGGTAAACATTCATTAATGATTTGTTGGCCTAGGCTTTGATGTTCCGTCTTGCTACTCTCTATCAATGTGATAGCTTGGCTCAGAACAATTGTATTACCTTGGTCAATTCCTTCTTTGTAATAGTTGAGTGGTTGAAGTTTCAGAGTAAAAGGTTTTTTATTGTAGGACCAATTTACGAGTTTTCTTTCCTTTTTTTGAAATAACAGTAACGAAATAAACTCCTTTTTTGAAATTTGAGACATCAAGCGAAGTGGAGTAGGAGTCCGATACAATATCTTGGACAATTTTTCCAAATATATCAGAAACTACAATTCTACTTGGATTTTCTATTTCGTTTGTTTGCACAGTCACTAGTTGGTCGGCAGGGTTGGGATATAAGTGAAAATCAATATCAACTTTTTCTTCGCCAAGGGACAATGTTCCAATTCCTTCCGTAAAAAACGTTAGTCCTCCTTTGAGGTTACCAATTAGCAAATCTAATTTCCCATCATTTTTATAATCATACACGGTAGGAGATGAAAACAACCCATAGGTGTAATTATCAATAACTGTATCAATAATAAAGGTTTGTCTCGGATTGGCAGGATTTATTCCGGTAAATTTAAAAATCCCACCTGATTGTCCACCGCAGTATAAATAGGTTGTTCCGCTTTCTCTATAAAATTTTGGAGTTGCATATCCGGTCGAGGCACCATAAATATCCCAAATTTCATGAATTTCTACTCGTCCCATCGTGTCAGTAATTTTCTTGAAGCTATAAGATGAGGGAGTCCCTATATTTTCGTAATAACGAATGCCACCATTTACTTTTCCAATGATTAAATCTAAATCTGAATCATTGTCATAATCGAAGAGTTGCGGGGACGAAAACTGACCAACATCAATGGTATCGCCCAGATGGTCTTGGAATCTAGCACTTGTCAATACGAAGTTGGCTACATTTCCGGCACCTGCTGTGTTCGTAAAAAAATGAAGGTAACCTTCACTGTTTCCCAAAATCATATCTTGATCTCCATCATTATCTATGTCTCCAAAAGTTGGTTCTAGAGATTTTCCTAGTCTCAATGTATCCAAAGAATGATAGTTATCTGTCACAAACTCAAAACTTGGGGCGGTAGCCGTACCAATATTTTTATACAGAGAAATTTTACAATCATACACAATACTATCTCTGTTGAAGTAGCCGTAATTGGAAACGATAATATCCATCAATCCATCGGAATTGTAATCAAAAAACTCAGGAATTGCTTTGTCTCCCAAGTCAATATACTGATCTTGAAAAAGATTTTTTCGCTGAAAGTTAAAGATTGGAGATCGATTGGTTCCGGAATTCTTATAAAACCAAATTTGGTTATAGTTCTCGGCAAGCTCTGTTGTGTTGGGCGCAACTATTAAATCATTCAGTCCATCATTGTCTACATCTTCTATGTAGGAAGCGGGAAATAACATCACATCAACAGACGTGTCGTAAGAGGGATAGGTTGTGTCCTGAAGGGTGATACAAGAATTTTGATCTGGTAATATCCCGCCATTTTGAGCCAATACAAGATTGTTAAACGTGACGTCACCTAATAGCAAATCTGTCACGCTATCACCATTGTTGTCAAAAGCGGTAATTGTAGAACCAATGTGTCTTGAACTTCCCCCCATAGGTCTGCTCCCTGTTCCTATTGCTGGTTGGGTTCCTAGTTCTGCTCCTGGAACGTTGAAATTGCAAGTGTCAAATAATTCTAGCTTGTTGGTACTGATCCCAATTTCTAAGAAACATCCCCAGCAATAATTTCTTAGTTCAAAATCCAAAGAATCACTGTTTCCTGTTCTTTCTACCGCAAAGTTTTTGTGATATTCGATAGAAACCCCCAATACTCCGAAAGTCAATATATCTAGATCTCCATCTCCATTGACATCATAAATGGCAGGAATGTCTTCATTTGGTATATACAAAGGAATAATACCTCCAGGATATTGGGGTCCAGCCACAGCATTCGAATAGAGTGAAAACTCCAATGATGAACTCGAAATATTGGTTGAGACACTCAAGTTTCCACCAGATAAACAATAAAACACGTCTTTCTTTCCGTCATTGTTATAGTCTCTCATCAACATCCAGCCTCTTGATTCGGGAAATTTTTGTTTGTAAACAGGAGCATATTTGTAGAAGACAATTCCTGTACCTCCCATATTTACTAATGGTGTTACTTGTTTGTCGGCTCTGTCAAAAGCTATCAAGTCCTCTTTTCCGTCTAAATTTAAATCCACGCGCGAGAATTGAGGAGCATTAAATCCACCACACCAGGGCATTTCCATAACTTGAGAGTTTTTCGTTACTGTAAATTCTGAATTTGGTAAAAATGTAACTTGACTCAATACGCTAGTGGAAAGAAACAACAATAAAAGTGGTGTTTTTAGGATAGTTCTGAAGGACATAAAGTATGTTTTTAACGGTTAGTTAAAAATAAGTAAAATCTCAGAGAAAGAGAGTTTTTTCTAATGAAGTAATGGATTTTGTTTATGAATCGTTAACTAGAAGAACCTTATTCAAAACCTATCGAATCCAAACTAATATTTGTATTTTTGGACTCTAACTAACCTTATGAATGAATTTTTTCAGACTTTAAAATCGAAATTTTACCAAAGCGAAATGCATGTGCGACTGGTAATGGTAAATGTGGCTGTTTTTTTGATTCTCCTCATTGGTGTCATTGTTACCCGTTCAGTATCGCCAAATTTTGATTTGGCAAAATATTTTGATGCCCCTTCAGAATTTTCGAAGTTGCTCCGTCAGCCTTGGTCACTTATCACGTATATGTTTTCGCATTCGCTTACGAGTATTTGGCACATTGTATGGAATATGGTGTTGCTTTATTTTTCGGGAAATATATTCAGACATTATTTAGGAAATAAAAAAGTGTTGAGCGTTTATCTCGCTGGAGGATTGTTTGGGTATTTATTCTTTTTTCTGGGGTATAATTTTATTCCTGCTTTCGAAGGAAACGGAATGTTAGTAGGAGCTTCAGCGGCAGTTTTAGCAATATTTGTTGCCATTGGCGTTGCAAAACCTACTATGGAATTAAAAATAATGTTTGTGCCTCAACCTGTGAAACTAATTTATGTTGTGGCTATTTTTGTGGTGTTGGATCTTATGAGACTCCAGTCAAGCATAGGAGTGGAAGGTGGAAATGTAGGAGGTTGGTTGGCTCATTTGGGTGGAGCAGCTTTCGGAGCTTTTTATGGACATAAGATAAAAGAAGGTACAAATATTCTCAAAGGATTTGAAAAAGTATTGGATTCTTTGTTTTCGCTGAAAGTTGGAAAAGTTTTCGACAAGAAAAAAAGAACTCCTAAAATGAAAGTAAAGAAAGGAGGGAAGGTAGAACGCGAAAAACGCGCAGGAGGAAACAAAGAGAATCAGCTAGAGGCGATTTTGAATAAAGTAAAACAATCTGGCTATAGTAGTTTAACCAAAGAGGAAAAAGAGTTGTTTTTTTCTCAAACAAAAAAGTAACATGAATTTTTTTAAAGTTTTATTGAGTTTTTTTGGATTTGGTGCAAAACCCAAAATAAACTCACAGCAGGCAATTCCTCGTGATGATTATGAATATAACGAGCTGAAAAAGAAAAAAGAAAATCAATTGGATGCTATTCTCGAAAAAATAGCTGAAAAGGGAATAGAGAGCCTCACCAGAAGAGAAAAAGAGTTTTTGGACTCTCAATCAAACTAGAAGAATATGACAATAAGTTTTTATAAATACCAAGGGACTGGCAATGATTTTGTGATGATTGACAACCGAAATTTAGCGCTAGACAAAACTGATATTTCCTTGGCAAAAAAGTTCTGCGACAGGAAATTTGGAATAGGTGCTGACGGACTAATTTTGATAGAAAACCATCCAGAATTAGACTTCGAAATGGTCTATTTCAATGCCGATGGCACACAGAGTTTTTGTGGTAACGGAAGCCGATGTGCAGTAGCTTTTGCACATAAATTGGGGATTGTTGGCGAGTCTACTTCTTTTATGGCGATAGATGGTATTCATCAAGCGATTATTCAAGATGAAAAAGTAGAACTAAAAATGGGAGATGTTTCTTCAATTGAGAAATCAGAGACATTCTTTTTTATTCACACGGGGTCGCCACACTACATTGAATATCGCTCAGATGTGAGTGAGTTAGATCTAATTTCGGAAGCTCAACAGATTCGCTACAACGACCGATTTGAGAAGGAAGGAACAAATGTAAATTATGTCCAGAAATTAGCCGATAATTCGCTCAAAATGAGAACGTACGAAAGGGGAGTAGAAGACGAAACATTGTCTTGTGGCACAGGAGCCACAGCAGTTGCCTTGAGTGGATTTTTGGAGCATCAGTTAGCTTCACCTATAAAAATACAAGTGCCAGGTGGTGAGTTGGAAATAAAATTTAAACATCTCCACAACCAGCAATTTACCGACATATGGTTGATTGGCCCGGCAAAAGAAGTTTTTTCCGGGGAAATTTCAAGTTAGTTTTCTAAATCAGAAATAGCCTCTTTCATCTCTTCTTCTGTAATACCACCCGAAAGAAGGAACTTCATTACTTCACTCGATTTAGCATTAATCGGAGTGACGTTTTCTCTCGGAACAATTACAATTTTGCTCATGTAACTGAACGTGAACGGAAGTGCTACGGCAATTTTTGTGTCGTCTATCCCCAAAAATTTCAACTCTTCTTTTGCAATAAACCCAATTCTTTCCATGTCATGATTTTTACTCAATTTCACAAGCACCGGTCGGTCAAATGTTTTTTTCTTTCCCACCAAGGCAGAAGATACATCTTCGAGGGTAGAATAAATGCTCTTGAGTACAGGAACTTTATTCAGAGCTTTATTAAAATACTGTTTGGCCACATCATCGATTCGAGAAACGGTGGTGAACCAGCCAAATATAATGAGGAATACAACAATAATTAGGATTCCTAAACCAGGAATAAAACGATATTCATCGGGGATAATTCCATCTATCCAGACAAAAGCCGTGTACAGGACGTAACCAAATACCACAAGTGGCAGGAGATAGAGTAGCCCAGCAATAAAATACTTAAATAATCGATTGTTTTTCATGATTTCGGTTCTGGTTTGTTCGCCTCAAATGTAAGTTAATTTTTCAAAACTCAACAGCAAAAATAGCGAGGTTTTATAGCTGATTTTTTAGTTCCTCTTTTTGCTTTTTTGTCAATTTGCTCACTACTAATTCATACGAATGATTGATAAGATGACGAAGAGTTTTATCGCTTACATCGCTCGAGGTGCTTACTGTATTCCAATGTTTTTTACTCATGTGATAACCGGCTATCACTCCCTCATATTTTTCTCTTAATTCGAGGGCATATTCTGGATCACATTTTAGATTGATACCTAAAAACTCATCTACATCCGTAAGTGCAAATATTTTACCCATTATTTTAAAAACGAGTGTTTTATTATCAAAAGGAAACCCTTCGCTTACCCCTGGTTTTGAAATACAAAACTCTCTGTATTCCTCAATGTTCATTGTTTGGATAATTTGTACAACACTGGTTTGCTGGGACTTGCGTCATTTTCAAATGGCGCTATTTGCAAATTAAGAAGGTAAAGTCCATCTTCAATGGAATCGGGAACGAAAATAAACTCAGTAATGGTGTGAGTGTATTGGATGTTCACTGGGTAATTCCAAAAGGCTTTATGACTTAGTAGTTCTCCATTGTCTACTTCTTTATCAACTGAAGGTAAGTCGATTAAAAGATGTTTTATTCCTGATTCTCTCAAAAACGCAGCTCCCTCATTACACAGATAAGGTGGGTTTGTATTCGAATATTGAAAGGTTAGTTTTTTACGAGAGTTTGGTAACGTGCGAAGCACTAATGCTTCTGAGGGTTGGTCACCTAGGGCTTCTTGTAATTGACGTTTGGTGATAATCAAGTCACCTTCTCTTCTAGTTCCACTGTTGGTAGTCCATAGTTCAGGTTCTACAGAAATAACTTGTGCCATGAAATGAAACCTGGTAAGTAATTGATTGATAGAATGAATTTCTTTGTCGATGTGTCCTACCGTTTCTGTATGTGTTCCGTTTCCGTGTGGGTTAAAATGAATGTTTCTAAAATTGACAGAACCACCTTCCGCAACGCTTCCTATGAATCCGTCTCCTTTTACTGGTTCTATTTTGATAGGAGATACATACCAAGCACTTGAGTTGTTTGGTTTGGTCGATAGTCTCATAGAAATATCAAGGGGATTGTTTAATTCTAGTTCATAGATTCCCGACTTTAGTTCTATAGTTGTTTTCATAGCTAAAGTTAGAAAAAAAATAACTCTCTTTCATCCGCAGAAGCAAATACTTTGATTAATTTTAAGCATGAGTTTTTCAAAAAGAGACAAGCAAGTTACCCCGTTAAAATTGGCAATAGAAAAATTGCTTAAAGCCTACAAGATTGAGGACAAAATGGACGAGCTCGATTTGCACAAGGAATGGAAAGATATGATGGGAGACGCTATTGCGGCAAAAACAAAATCTTTGGAATTGCGAAAACGTTTATTGATTATTGAGCTGGAATCATCTGTACTAAGACACGAACTTTCTTTTGCTAAAGAAAAACTGAAAGAATCATTGAATCGAAAGCTTCAAAAAAGAGTAGTAGATGAAATTTTGTTCAAATAAGTGGAGGGGCAGAAAAAAATCGTGCTTTCATAGGAATAAAATGGATAAAAAACTATATTTTTGTCCTTTCAAAAAAACAAACCAATGGCAGATATAGAAAATTTTGATGTACAGGAGATTAGTGATAAAATCCAAGATAAATTTGAGCAAAACAAAAACACAATTTACATTGCTTTAGGGGCTGTTGCTGTTGTGATTGCTGGTTTTTGGTGGTACAATAGTAACAAAGCACAAAAATCGACAGAAGCGAGTAGCGTGATCTGGAAGCAAGAGAATAATTTCGGTTCGAATAATTTTCAAGTAGCTATTGATGGGGATCAAAATAACATTGGATACGCAACCATTGCAGAGGAATATAGTGGAACTCCAGCAGGTGATATTGCTATGTTCAATATGGGTGTAGGATACCTGAATATGGGAATGTTCGCGGAAGCAATTTCGGCTTTAGAAGGAGTAAGTTTTGACGATGAACTAATTGGGGCAATAGCCAAAGGTGCTTTAGGAGACGCTTATTTTGAAACTCAACAAGCTGACAAGGCTATTTCCAAATACAAAGCGGCTGTTACTCATTCTACCAATGACTTTACCACACCAGTATATTTAAAGAAATTGGCCATAGCTCAAGAAGAGGTTGGAGATATTGAGGATGCTATTTCAAACTACGAAAGAATTAAAAAAGAATTTTCAACTTCAGCAGAAGCTCAAGGAATTGAAAAATATATAGCGAAACTTAAAAAATAATTATGGCTACAGCCTCAACCAACTTATCAGAGTACGATAAAAATTTAATCCCGGATGCATCAGCGATGTCATTCGGGATTGTTGTTTCAGAGTGGAATGAAACAATTACCTCCAATTTACTTCAAGGTGCATATGATACCTTAATTGATAATGGTGCATTGCCCGAGAATATTTTAGTAAAACATGTTCCGGGAACTTATGAACTTCCCTTGGCCTCTCAGCTCGTAATTGAGTATACAGAGGTGGATGCTGTAATAGCAATTGGAAGCGTTATTCAAGGTGAAACCAAACATTTTGATTTTGTTTGCGAAGCTACTTCTCTTGGTATCAAAGATGTGAATTTGATGTATGGTGTCCCCGTTATTTTTTGTGTTTTGACAGACAATACGATGCAACAAGCTATCGACAGAAGTGGAGGGAAGCATGGGAATAAAGGAGTAGAATGTGCAGTAGCTGGTATCAAAATGGTAGCACTTAAGAAGGCGTTATTTCCTCAATAATTCTCTAAAGAAATAGTACAGATACAAAAAAAGCACTTGAGGTAATCAAGTGCTTTTTTTGTGTTACCGTTTGTTTTGTTTTTTATTATTAGAATCTGAAAGATAAACCTGCAGAAGCAATTCCTGATACAAAGACGAAAGTATATTCTCCCAGACCATTATTTTCATCTAACTGCACCTCTTTTGATCTCATGTAACCAGCCTTTCCCAAAGCTCAATAAATACAGGCCCTACATAGACTCTTGTGCCAAAAGAAGTATTTCCAGCAAAACCATTAATTCCATTGTTTGACACCACTGGGATTGTATTCGCTGGCTTGTCTTTACCAAATAGTAGTACTTCGCTTTCGGTTAATAAGATTCCTCCGCCAAATCCAAAATAATAACTCCCGGCAAATTTACCATTTCTGGAAACCCAAAAATCATGATTGATTTCAACGTTCAAGTTTACATAATTTAACTTTGTGTAGCTTTAGTGCAAGAAATCTTCGCTCGTTCTTACTTCATCTTTGTTTCCTTCGTATGTGTCTCCGAAACTACCACCTTGAATTTCACCATCAATTTTTACCATTCGGTCATCAATGTTTTTGTAAGTGAAATTATCATAACCTACAGAAATTGAAATGTTATCGGTTATAAAAAAAACTAGTTTTCCGTTAAACTTCCCGAAGTCATAATCGCTGAATCCATCGATTGCATCAAAATGAGAAAGCGAAAAGTCGTAGCCATCTCCTTCCATCGAAAGAGTTGATAAATCGTAAGCAGTTCTATTTAGTCCGTAAGAAACAAATAGTCTGTTTTTGTTTTTTCTTTCTTTCTTTAAAATCTTGAGCGTTTACTTACTAAAAGTTATAGAGAGTGCTAATAATAGTAGTTTGGTTTTCATGTATACAAAATTAGATAGTTTAGGAGATAAAAGTTCACTATTTGTGCCAAGATAAAAAAATGAGTCTTTTATTCTCTAACACATTAATTGTGAGTGAATCTAAATTGGTAACCGAGTGTTATGTTCCCTTGGAAATATGAAAAGTTTTGAGAGGCTTTGTCGATCCCTTCAAGATTGGTTCTAACATCGGGAAGTATGACGAAGCCGGTCTTCACGGCAGGGTGAAGAAATAGTTTTTTGAAGAAAAATAGTTTTAATCCCACATTCGCGTTTACTGACCAACCGGCCAAATGAAAATCATCTGTTCCTAGTTTGTCGAACAGGCGGGCATTGGTTTTGGGAACAGCTGCTCCTGCACCAATTCCTGTGACCAAATCAATAGCAAAGTTTCTGTTTGACGTTTCGAAAAACAAATCGTTGTAGTCCAATTCAAAATAAATAATATTCAGTCCATCAGTGTGTTCATATTTCACAAAGTCTTGTGTTATAGGCATTAGTTCTTGGTCATATTCTTTTGCCCAAGTTGTGCTGGCGGAGGCTTCTATTATTCCATCTACGGTGGCTATTTGTGAGTTGTCTAGGACGTATTTCATGTGATCCACACTTACAGAGAGCGAAAGTTTATTGTTAAGGTAATAACCTAATCTTAAGTTGTATTGAGGGATAGTGAGTAAAGCGGGATTGAAATATACTTTTGGGTCAAACTTTGTTTGTCTGTCTTTCTCTACAGCTTCTTTTATGGTAAAATCATATCCATTTCCCCAATATCTGATGTCGCTCAAACTGTAGGTTGAGCGGTTGTACCCCCAAGAAAAGAAAGCTTTTCCTTTTCGTTTTACGAAGATGTCTTTATGGTTTAGGTTGTGCAATCTGGCCTCTTCTTTTGCGGCAGAGTCACTTTCTTGAGTGCTCCCTGAAAATGAAAGGAGGAACAAGAAGGTGAGGAAGGAGAGTCGATGTATCATGGTGTATTGATTTTTACAACCTCAGTAGGTTTTATATTGTTGTTTCTCCAATTTATTTGTTCGATCACGTTGGCAGACAACAAATCAAAAGCGATAGCAGAAGGTGTTCCGTCTTGAGTAGCAACAGGTGTTCCCGCATCTCCAGCTTCTCTTATGCTTTGAACCAATGGTATTTCTCCTAAAAGTTTTACATCTATTTGTTCGCACAAATCTTTTACACCGTCCTTACCAAAAATATAATACTTGTTATTTGGCAGTTCTTCGGGAGTAAAGTAAGCCATGTTTTCTACAACACCTAGAACAGGTACATTGATATTTGGCATCTTAAACATGTGAATTCCTTTCTTTACGTCAGCCAAGGCAATGGCTTGCGGAGTGCTCACAATAACGGCTCCTGTAATAGGAACTAACTGAACCAAAGTTAGGTGAACATCTCCAGTTCCTGGAGGCAAATCAATGAGCATGTAATCCAATTCTCCCCAATAGGTGTCGATAAACATTTGCCGGATGGCTTTACTCGCCATTGCACCTCTCCAAACGATTGCTTGATTTAGATCTGCAAAAAAACCAATCGACATAACTTTTACACCGTGAGTTTCAACTGGCGAAATGTAACTTTTTCCGTCTACCTCAGTCATTGTGGGTTTGTCGTAAGCGCAGTCCATCATCAGTGGCATAGAAGGACCGTATATATCTGCATCGATAAGACCTACTTTGTATCCTTTTTTTGCCAAACTTATCGCAATGTTGGCTGTCACGGTAGATTTTCCTACACCTCCTTTTCCTGACGCAACAGCCACAATGTTCTTTACTCCGGGCAGAATTTTACGCAGGTTAGGGTCTGTTTCTTCTGATCCTATTCCTGAAATCTCTATTTCTGTTTCTATTTCCTTGCTTATGAATCGTTCAAGATTAAAAATACAAGCTTGCTCCATTCGTTTTTTCGAGTGAAGTGCAGGGTTACTAATTCTTAATTTGAAAGAAATATTCATCCCTTCAATTTTTATATCTGAGACAAGTCCAAGTGAAACAATGTCTTTTTTTAAATCTGGTTCAACCACATTTTTTAATGAGTCTAAAACTTGTTCGGGAGTAATGTTCATTTTGGTTTTATTTATTTCTTTTGGGCAAAAAAATTTTACCTTTGAGAGTACAAAATTAATAAACCTCACGTTTATTATTGCAAAAAAAAGAAATTAACCTCTATTATGCCACAAACATCAAATAAAAAGCCTGTAAAGGTAGGGATCTCCATTGGAGATATTAATGGAATTGGTCCAGAAGTGATTTTGAAGACTTTTTCGGACATTCGAATCTTAGATTTTGCAACACCTGTCATATACAGTTCTGCTAGTTTGCTATCGACTCATCGAAAATCATTAGATCTTCCTGCGATGACTCATACAAATTTGGAAGAAGGAATGGAGCCTAAATCCAAAACATTGTACATTAAGAAATGCTGGGACAAAGATCCTGTTTTGCATATTGGAAAAGAAACACCAGAAGGTGGTGAGTACGCCATAAAATCTCTCAAAGCGGCAACTGATGATTTGGCAGCCTCCAAAATAGATGTATTGGTAACAGCTCCTATCAACAAGCACAATGTGCAGAGTTCTGAATTTAAGTTTCCTGGTCATACAGAGTTTTTGGCGAAGTTATCAAACGTTGATAACGCCTTAATGCTAATGGTAGCAGATCAATTGAGAGTTGCGGTTGTTTCGGGTCATATTCCCTTGAAAGAGGTTGCCCAGAACCTTACCAAAGAAAAAATTGTAGAATCTATAATTCAATTAAATGAAAGTTTAACAAAGGATTTTGGGATTACGAGACCAAAAATTGCGGTGCTTGGATTGAACCCTCATGCGGGAGACAATGGAGTAATAGGAGACGAAGAGAAAGAGATAATTATTCCCGCAATTAAAGATGCAAAAGTAAAAGGAATATTAGCTTTTGGTCCATACTCGGCAGATGGATTTTTTGGTAGTTCCGTGTACACACATTACGATGGAATTTTGGCGATGTACCATGATCAAGGTCTTGTACCTTTTAAAAGTTTGTCGTTTGGGAATGGGGTAAATTACACGGCTGGATTACCCATAGTACGAACTTCTCCAGACCACGGAACTGGATTCGATATTGCGGGTAAAAATGAAGCGTCAGAATCTTCCTTTAGAAATGCAATGTACCTAGCTCTTGATATTTACAGAAAACGAGAAGAATATAAAGAGCTAACTACTAATCCTCTTCAAAAGCAAAAATAAAAGGCACTTTCTGGACTCAACTTACGTTGATAATACAAATACTATTCATGTCAAACCTAGATACTTTTTTATGAAAAACTTATTTATCACTTTTATCACTTTTTTACTGTTTTCGTCTTGTGGCGGAAACGAGGCTGAGCTCACTGCTCAATTGGAATCATTGAAACAAGAAAATGCAGAGTTAAAAATTGAAACGGAACTGCTGGACGAAAAAGAGGCATTGCTCTCGGAATACTCTCAATTCATCATGGATATTCAAA
>Ga0181558_10003022_pt1 | contig 15645 bp, 3 predicted proteins | sample 011ome_22_FD_133754 | JGI IMG/M metagenome (GOLD analysis project Ga0181558, IMG submission 133754) | Coastal salt marsh microbial communities from the Groves Creek Marsh, Skidaway Island, Georgia - 011507BT metaG (megahit assembly) | ecosystem: Environmental > Aquatic > Marine > Intertidal zone...
CTCCCGTTTGACGGGCCGAGCGGCCCGGGCGGCGCCGGCGCCGGGTTCCTGGACGGCCTCGCCGAGGCGTGCCGCGCCGGCGACGTCGACGGCGCGCGCGCGTTGATCGATCAACGGATCCCGGTCGACTTCGACGCGCGGGACGACGAGGGGCGCACGGCGCTGCACTGGGCGGCGGACGGGGGGCACGCGGCGGCGGCGTCGGCGGTGCTGGAGGGAATAAGAGGGGCGCGCGGCGCCGAGGCGGCGCGGGCGCTCGTCGACGCCGTCGACGACGAAGGGCAAACCGCGCTGCACTACGCCGCCGTCGTCGAGTCGGCGGCGACGTGCGCGCTGTTGATACGCTGGGGGGCGGACTGCGACGCCGAGGACGCGGACGGGGAGACGCCCGCGGAGCTGGGGGCCAGGGAACTGGCCGCGAGCGCGGGGGAGGGGGCGCTTTCGGAAGGCGCGCGAGAGTAGCGAGATTCGCAATTTTCGCGTTTTGACGTTTTGACGGCCACGCCCGAAAACCACGACCGCACTTCGCGACGCCGGCGTGCGATGGCGTCCGCGGTGCGCTCGGCGAACGCGCGCGTCCGCGCGTCCGCGGCGTCTCCTCGCGCTCCGGGCGGGCGCCGCGCGGCTCCGCGCCGCGCGTCGACTGTCGCGCCCGCGACGCGCAGAGGCGTCCCTCAGCCTGCCGATGACGACCCGACGTGGCGCGACCGGCTCGGGAGCCTCAAGTCGAACGGGCCGGACGGACCCGTCGGCCGCCGGAACCGCGGCCCGCGGCGTAAGATCAAGCAGACTGTCTCCTCTTCGCCCGACTCGAAACCTACGGCGAACAGCAACGACGCGCGCGTCGCCGCGTGGCGCGCCGAGAACCCGAAGGAGGCTGCGGCGGTTTCGGCGAGAAGGCGCGTCGACGAGACGAAGCCATCTTCCGAGCCATCTTCCGCGTCCGCGTCCGCCTGGATCACTGGAGGCGAACCGACGACTGAGCGGTACTCCTTTTTCCGTGCCTCGACCGCGAGGTACCCCGCGTACGCCACGAGGGCCACGGAGACGTCGTACGAGGACTCGCCGCTGGACGCGGCGGCGATCGCCGCCAGCGCCCAGGCGCTCGCCGGAGTCGCCCGCCTCGACGCCGACGCGTACGGCGAGCGATCCGAATACGCGACGTTGGCGCGAATCGCCCTGGCGACGCATAAATCCGGTATGGGCCCGGGCGCGCTGCGCGACCGCGTCGCGGACGTGATGCGCGAGAGCGTGCGCGCGGGCGCACCCCCGTTCCTGTTCGACGCGAAAACGCCCGTGCTCCCGGACGTCGCCGCCGCCGTCGCCGACGCCGCGCGCGCGGCGGTGCCGGCGGAGGCGATGCGCGAGATGACCGGCGCCGTCGCCGGCGAGTTGGCGGGCTGGATGTTCGGGCCGAGCTCACGAGCGACGCAGGGCGGGGTCACCACGGTCACTATAAAGAAGTGCCGGTACCTGGAAGCCACCGGTTGCGTCGGCGTGTGCGCGTCCATGTGCAAGTTGCCGGCGCAGGACGTGGTGTTTGCGGAGTTAGGTGTGCCGCTGCACGTCGAGCCCGACTTCGCCACCGGGAGGTGCCGCATGCACTTCGGGAAGGCGCCGCCGCCCGAGAGCGAGGACCCGGCGCTGCGCGCGCCGTGCCTCGAGGGGTGCGCGCGCTCGGCGCAGTTCGCGCGCTACGAAGACTCGATCGACGAGAAGGGAAACGTCGAGGACGACGACCGGTGCGCCGCGCTGCCCGCGAGATCGCGCGCGTAGGGAGTATTAACAGACGAGCCGCGACGTCGTAACGCGGTTTCGTAACGCGGTTTCTGTCATTCGCGGCGCGTCGCGTTCGTCTCGCGCCAAGACGCGTCGAACGCCTCGAAGTCTAATCCCGCGCTCCATTCAAGCAACGAGTCGAGCTCCTCGTCCTCCCCGGCGGAATCGTATTCGGAATTGTACTCGGTCGACCCGCAGGCGCTCCCGTCGCCGCCGGCGCTCCACGCGCGCGCGCGGCGTCGGAGCGCGGCGCGCGTCGCCGCCGCGTCCCGCCGCACGCCGCGGACGGTCGCGCGCGCGGTGCCACGACGAGCCGTGAGCCCACCGCTCGCCGCGGATGGCGTGGAGCTCGTCGAGCGCCTCCGCCGCCCGAGGGCGTTTCTGGACGAACGCGCGAGCTTTCGCGAGCTTTCGGCGCCGAAAGCTTCGCGGTGGACAGTCGCGCCGCGCCTCGGATCAGAAAACCGCATGCCGACGTGCGTCGCGAGCGCCGCCTCCGCCGACATGCGCTCGTCCTCGGCCAGCGCTCGCGCGGCTCTCGCGGGTAAAGGGCGCCAGTCGTTGCACTCGAGACGCACGTATCGAAGCGACGCGCTCGCGTTCGCGTCCGAAATCCGTCGGGGTTCCAGACTCTCGCTCCGACTCTTGCTGCGCGCGTACGCCTCGGCGTCTCGCTTGGCGTCCTCGAAGTACGCCTCCGGCGAGAGCGCGTTGAGGTCTGCCACCGGGTGGTGCGTGTACACGCGGTAGTACACGCTCGGCGGCGAAAACGGCGAAAACGGACGCTGCGTTCCCGCGTGATGCACGCCCAGCCTCAGGCGCACGTGGACGCACGCGCCGCGGTCGTCCGCCAGACGCGCCTCCGCCGGGTTCGCCAGCCGAAGCGCGAGCGGCGCGTCGTGGATGATATCCGGCGTATCGTACGGTCCCGGCGGCGTCCCGGGCGTCCGCGCGGCGACCAGCCCCCCGCGACGAACAAGCACGTCGCGCGCGGCGCGGTACGCGCGCGTGAAGACGTGGCATCGCCAGGCGCGCGCGATGCGCCGAGCCGCCTGCGGGGGGTTTCGCGTACGCAGTGGCAGTTTTTTTTAGTTTTTTTTTTATCAGAAAAGTGAAGGGCCGGCCGTGGTGAGTGGTGAGTGAGTGCGTGTTCGGTCACGGCGCCGATCGGGTCCGTCGGACGCTTCCGGTCGTCGAGTCCGCGTTCGGTCGCGAGAGGTTCTGGAGACGTCGACACACGCCACCGCGAGCGGTGTCGCGACGCGGCGTCGTTCTTTCGCGTGACCTCAGCCTCGGCGACGCGCGCGCTCGCGTCGGTGACGGTTCGAGCGATGCTTCTGTTTTTGGTCGCGTCGTCGCTTCGCCGGACGAAAACGCTCTGACGGAGACGCGCACCTTCTCCCGACGCGCGTTCCGGCGGAACCGCGACTGGATGACAACAACCGCGCGCCGCCGTTCGAGGAACGCGCGCCGATCGAGCGCGCGCCGCCACGCCGCCTGAATCTTGGACGCGACGAAGTCGTGGAACGTCGTGGTGATCGGCATGCGAGCGATACGAACTGACGACTTGCGCTGCGCCTTCAGCGCAGTCCCTTCCTTTCACGGCGACAAAGGAAGCAGGGGGCGAATCATTAGACCCTCGATTTCTCCAAATAAAAAATAGACCAAACGTGACCGAACGAAAACCTGGTTTGGTAATCGTTTCCCGAACATTCGGCCAAAGACGGTCGGACGTAGGACATCTCTCGCAGAAAGGACGCGCGCAGACGCGTCGCGCGGGACCCGCGGTGTCGTCAAACGCCCCAGGTTCCGGCGACACGTTCTGGCAGTCGATCGCGACAGACGAGTCCGGCGAGAGGCCGAGCGTCGATTGAAGGCCGACCCGGAGCCTAGGGGTCGGATTGGTTCTCCCAGATTCCGTTGCAGAGTCGCAGGAGGAAAAAATGACGGCCGCTCGCGCCACCTTGACCCCGAGGTGCGACGCTCTCCCGATTCCCCGGCCGATCGCGTGCCACGCCATCGGCCGTGTCGACTATATCCCTCGCGGGCTGTCGCCCGATCGCGGCGTCGTCCCCCCGACGCCCCCCGGCGCTTCGGTCGATCCGCGATTTTAACCTGGTTTCCCGCGCACCGCCGCTCGGCTTTTCGCCGTTCGCCACTCCTCGTCCCCTGCTCTCGCTGACCTCGGGCGTCCCTCCGTCCGCGACGCGATCCGAACCGCAGCCAATTCGACGCGCACGCGTCAAAGCTCACCTCCAGCGACAAGCCCAAGGACCGCCTCGCGCTGGTCACCGAGGTGCGCGATGCGATCGAGGTTGTGCACACGTCGGAGTACCCGAAATTCCTCTCGGCGTTCCTCCCGGCCTTCGGCGCCGTGCTGGACGCGGTGCCCGCGCAGACGGAGGACAACGTGGAACACAAGGTGCGCAAGAGTGTGTTGGAGATGCTGAACAAGCTCCCGCACAACGAGCACCTGCGGCCGCACGATAAGACGGTGCTCGCGATGGCGACCAAAGCGCTGCGCGCGGAGAATGAAGAAAACGCGCTGGTGTGCCTCCGCGTGATCTTCGACCTGCACCGCAACTTCCGCCCCTCGCTGGAGTTCGAGGTGGAGCCCTTCCTGGAGTTCGTGCGCAGCGTGTACGAGAACGTGGAGGAGACGGTGACGCGCGTGTTCGGCGAGCCCGCCGCGGCGGAGACGGCGAAAGAAAAGAAGAAGGGCGAGAAGGACGCCGAGGCGCCGGCGGCGGTGGCGACGCTCAGCGCGCGTTCGTTCAAGGTCCAGACGGAGTGCCCTCTGATCGTGATGCTGCTGTTCCAGCTGTACGCGCGCTTGATCCCGGCGAACATCACCACGCTGTTGCCGCTGATGGTCAAGATGATCAGCCTGAAAGGCCCTTCCTTCCAGGACGTGCCCGCGCATCTGAGAGGCGCGTACGGCGACTTGAAAGGCGCGCAGGTGAAGACGGTTTCGTTCGTCACCTACCTCCTGCGCGGGTACGCGGAGAGCGTGCAGCCGCACCGAGACGCCGTGAGCGTCTCCATCGTGGAGCTGCTCCGGTCGTGCCCGGACAACGTCTCCACGCGGAAGGAGCTGCTCGTCGCCACCAGGCACGTGCTCTCCGCGCCCGACTTCCGGCGGGGCTTCTACGCGCACCTCGACGCGCTCCTGGACGAGCAGACGCTGGTCGGCGACGGGGCGGCGTGCCGCGACGCGCTGCGCCCGTTGGCGTACTCCTTCCTCGCGGAGCTCGTGCACCACATGCGTCTGGAGCTGTCGATGGCCCAGATCCAGCGCGCCGTGTACCTGTTCAGCCGCAACGTGCAGGACGGAACGCTGCCGCTGAGCATCCAGATGACGTGCGTGCGCCTGATGCACCACCTGGTGGAGAGCATCTTCCGCCGGCGCAACGACCCGGCGCAAGCCGCGGACGCGCGCGCCAACCTGGTGCGCATCCTGGACGCGACGGTGGCCAAGTTCGGCACGGTCAAGCCGCAGGTCAAGCTGCTGCTGGAGAACGGCAAGAAGGCGGAGGCGGCGGAGCTCGAGGAGGCGAAGAAGTCCAAGGCGTCGCAGGACGCCGCGCTCGGCATCGCGCCGCCGCCGGAGAAACCGGCGCCGGCGCGAGCCGCCGCCTCGGACGCGAAGGACGCGGATGCGAAGGACGCGAAGGACGCGAAGGACGCAAAGGCGCCCGCCGAGGAGGACGCCTCCTCGACGGCGCTCGTCGGGTTCGACGGCGCGGCGCAGACCCCCGCGGAGGCGCTCAAGAGCCTCGCGGACACCAAGGCGCTGGTCAAGACCCTGGTGATCGGTATGAAGACGCTCCTCTGGTCCATCACCAACTTCCACGGCAGCGCGCAGCAGGCGCAGGCGCAGGCGCAGGCGCCCAAACCCAAGGGCTTCCGCGAAGGCGAGCTCCGTCGCGCCTCCGGGTTCGTGGCGAACGGCGTGCGGTGCCTGGCGCTGTACCAAGGCTCGGAGTGCGCGGAGATGTGCACGCACTTCGGCGAGGCTTTGGCGGTGCTCGACCCGCGCAGCTTCCTGGACATCATCTGCCTCCGCCTGGACGCGCTGCTGGGCGGCGGCGAGCCGTACGAGCTCGCGCCGATGGTGCAGCTGCCGCACATCCTGCTCCAGAGCCCGGCGCTCGGGCGCTCGTTCGCCGACGCGCTGGCGACGCACCTCGTGCGCGACCGGCTGCACGCGCTGTCCGACCCGCAGTCGCCGCAGTCGCAGCTCGTGCTGAAGCTCTTCTCGCTGCTCATGCACGCGGTGAGCAAGTACAGCTCGTGCGAGGCGGTGCTCTCGCCGCACGTCGTGCCGCTCGTGGAGGCTTGCTTGAAGGCGATGAAGGAGGCGGAGGACCCCAGCGCGTACGTGCGGCTGCTCCGATACCTGTTCCGCGCGCTCGCGCAGGCCAAGTTCGACCTGCTGTACCGCGAAGTCGTGCCCGTTCTGCAGCCCACGCTGGACGCGCTGCTGGCGCTACTGCACGGACCGGAAACGCACGAGCTCGGGGATACCGTGGTGGAGCTCTGCCTGACGCTGCCCGCGCGTCTGTCCTCCATCCTGCCGCACCTCCCGAGGCTGGCGCAACCGCTGCTGCGCGCGCTCAAGTCGTCCTCCTCCGAGCTTCAGCTCCTCGGTCTGCGCACGTTGGAGTTCTGGGTGGACTCGCTGAACCCCGACTTTTTGGACCCGTGCATCGCCGAGGTGGAGAGCGACCTGATGCTGGCGCTCTGGGCGCTGCTCAAGCCGCAGCAGAGCGGCGCGCCGTTCGGCGCCAAGGCGCTGCAGATGCTCGGCAAGCTGGGCGGCCGGAGCCGCGGTTTCCTGCGGGAGCCGCTCGAGCTCGAGGCCAAGTCCAACCCCGAGCACGGCTTGCGTTTGATTTTGACGTTCAAGCCCGAGACGTCCTTCCTCGTGCCGCTCGACCGGTGCATCGCGCTGATGAAGACCATCCTCGCCGCGCCGCCCGTGCCCAACCTGAAGGGCGCGGAGGCGCTCGTGGAGCACAGGAAGCACGCGCTGGCGTTCCTGCGCGCCTGCCTCGCGTCTGTGCTGAACGTCGCGGGCGGCGCCGCGCGCGCAGGCGCGGAGGCGCCCGAGATCCGCGACGCGCTGGAGGGCGTGCTGCAGGGCTGGTTCCGCGATTCCGACGCCGAAACCACCGCCGAGGAGGAGGAGACGGCGAAGACGCGTCTCGGGAACAAGACCAAGACGCAGCTGGAGGCTGAGAAGGGCGTGTTCAAGCAGCTGCTCACCGCGGTGGTGGCGGCGGAGGCGGACCCCACGCTGAAGCAGGCGAACGACGGGTTCGTGGACGCCGTCAGCGAGCACTTCGCGATGCTGTTCGTCTCGGGCATGGCGCCGCTGCAGCCGGGCGGCTCGGGGCGCTCGGGCGCGATCCTGGCCAAGGAAGCCGCGGCGCGCGGCGCCGCCGAGAAGGCGAAGAAGAAGAAGGGCGGCGAGGAGGAGGCGGAGGAGGGCAAGAAGGACAAGAAGAGCAAGACCCCCCCTCCCCCCTCGCCCAAGAAGACGCGCGGCCGCCGCGGCAAGAAGGACGAGGAAGATGAGGAGGAGGAGAAGGATGACGACGAAAAGAAGGACGAGGAGATGAAGGACGTCGACGACGACAAGAGTGGCAAGGAAGCGCCCCATGTCGACATCGACACGTCCTCCCCCGAGCATAAGAAGCGCCGCGCCTCCGCGTCCCTCATCCAGCTCGACGCGACGCTCTTCCTGGACGCGCTCATGGACGCGATGGAGAGCGGCAAGCGCCCGCACGTCGAAGCCGCGCTGCGCGCGGTGAAGACATTCGTGGACGGCGTCATGACGCTGGCGTGCGACTCGACGGTGACGGGCGTGACCGACGAGGACGCCGCGGACGCGCGCGCCGCCGTCGCCGCCGCCGAGGCGGCGCTCGAGGCGGAGAAGGCGCAGAAGGCGCGCGAGGCGGAGGCGGCCAAGGCGCGGCGCGCCGCCGGCGGCGACGCCGCCGCCGCCGAGGCGGACGCCGAGGGCGCCGCCGACCCTGACGCCGCCGAGGTGAAGGGTGACGCGGAGATGAAGGACGCCGACGACGACAAGGCGGACAAGGGCGACAAGGCGGACGACAAGGCGGACGACAAGGCGGACGACAAGGCGGATAAGGCGTCGCCGAAGGCGACGCGCGCGTCCCGCCGAGGCGCCGCCACCTCCAGCAAGAAGTCCGCGAAGACCGAGGAGGAGGAGGGCGACGACAAGGAGACGGAGTCCGAGAGCAAGAAGGGCGACGCCGACGGCGACGCCGACGGCGAGAAGAAGGACGCGTCCAAGGAGAAGGAGAAGGAGAAGGACGCCGCCGCCGCCGCGGCGGCGGAAGCGCTCGAAGTGCCCGTGCCTCCCGCGCTCCGCTGCCTTGTGGCCGAGCTCCTGCCTCGGCTCACGCACTGCTGCTTCAAGAAGTCCTGGCAGTCGGTGGTGGGCGGCGTCGCCGGCGTGGACACGCTCACGCGCGTGCTCCCGGCGGCGGCGCTGCAGTCGCACCTGCCGCGCATCCTGCAGGCGCTGCTCCGCGCGCTCCGCTCGCTGCCGCCGCACGCCGTGGTGGAGGTGCGGCTCGCCACGGAGGTGTTCCACCGCGTGTTGGAGCGCGCCACGCCCGAGGGCACTTCGCTCCGCGGGCCGGACGCGCCGCCGCGCCTCGAGGCGGCGGCGGGCGTCCTGACGGAGGAGCTCTTCTCCACGTCGTCGTCGCCCACGGTGCGCCCGGTGGTGGAGGAGGCGGTGGCGGGACTCGCGCGGCGCTCGGGTTTGGACGTCCGCAAGGTGCTGGACGTCAAGGCGACGCACGTGGGCGGTTTGCTTTCGCGCCCGCTGCACACGCGCCGCGTCGCCGTGCAGGTCCAGGTGGTGCGCATTCTGGACTTCTGCCTCTCGACGCGCCCCGAGCCGCTCATCAAGATCCACGCGTCCTTCGTCGGGCTCTTGCAGGAGGCGTTGTCGCTGGCGGAGAACGACGACGCCGCGACGGCGGCGGCGAAGACGGGCGCCGCGCCCGGCGCGGGGGACGACATGCACGCGCTCCGCGCGGCGTGCATCCGCCTCATGTGCAGCGCCATGGCGTGCCCCGAGCTCAAAACCCCCCCCGCGGGCCAGGAGCAGCTCGCGCAGCTGCGCCAGAGGATCATCACCATGTTCTTCAAGTCGCTCACCAGCCGCGACGCCGACGTGGTGGACCTCGCCAAGCGCGGCTTAAAGCGCGTCATCCAGCAGCAGAGCCTGTCGAAGGAGCTGTTACAGAGCTCGCTTCGACCCATCTTGGTAAACCTGGCGCACTACAAAAACCTCACGATGCCCTTGTTGGTGGGTTTAGAGCGTCTGCTGGAGCTGCTCTCCAACTGGTTCAACCCCACGCTCGGCGAGAAGCTTCTGGAGCACCTGCGCCGCTGGCTGGAGCCGGACGCGCAGAAGCAGGCTGCCGGCCAGCCCCCGCAGCAGGCGCGCGCGCCGCCCAAGGACTTCAAGATCGCCGCCGCGATGATCAACTTGTTCCACCTGCTTCCGCAAGCCGCGGGCAAGTTCCTCGAGCCGCTGGTGATGCTCACCATGCAGCTGGAGCAGGCGTTGCCGCAGTCGGGTGTACACTCCGAGGTGAACTCGCTGTACCGCAAGCCGCTGGCCAAGTTCCTGGGCCGCTACGCCGCGGACGCGGTGGACTTCTTCCTCGCGCGCCTGAACCAGCCCGCGTTCTTCTTCCGGCTGATGGACATGCTCCGCATGGAGAAGGAGGGCGCGCCCATCCGCGAGGAGCTGTGCAAGAACTCGGCGAAGATCGTCGCCGCCGCCTTTGCGTGGCCGCGCGCCGGCGCGCCCGCGCCCGACGCCGGCGCGCAGACGGAGGGGCTGAGCGGCGTCGGCGGCGGGTCAGACCTCGCGTCGTACAACGGCGTGAAGCTCGTCTCCGTGCTCGCGAAACACGACCCCGACTGGCTCAGCGCGCAGCCCGAGCTGGTGGACGCGCTGTGGGCGCGCTGGAAGTCGGACGCGCGCGCCGAGCGCCTGAAGCACGAAGAGCAGCTGGCGCTCCCCGAGCTCCTCGAAACCAAGCGCCTGGTGAAGTGCTTCGTCAACGTCGCGACGAAGGACCGCGGCAAGCTTGGGTACCTGTTCGACGTGCTCTCCGTCTTCGACACGCGCACCTGCGTGGACTTCACGTTCCTGGTGGACGTGTACAAGAAAACGGTGGCGGAGGGGTTCACGCCCGCCGAGCGCCACGCCGTGCTGGCGCACTTCCTGGAGGCGTTCAAGAACAAGAGCGCGCCGCCTTCCGAGCTGACGCACGCGTTGAGGCTCATCGTGATCCCGACGCTGGAGGCGACGCTCGCGGACGCCGCGCGCGACCCGAAGAAGATGGAGGAGGCGAGACTGGTGCTGACGGAGGACACCGTGGCGTCCGTCGTGAACGACCTGCTCGAGACGGCGGACGACGAGGCTTCCGAGACGCACACCGAGGCGATGCGCGTGCAGCTTCTGCGCATGGGCACGTTACTCATCCGGCACGTCCCGGATGCGCTCGTGCGCCACCGCAAAGAACTGATCAAGTTCGGGTGGAACCACCTCAAGTCGGAGGACGGCGGCGCGAAGCAGTTCGCGTTCGTCAACGTGTGCCACTTCCTGGAGGCGTACCAGGCGCCGGAGAAAATCGTGCTCCAGGTTTTCGTGGCGCTGCTGCGCGCGTGCCAGCCGGAGTCCAAAGACCTCGTCCGGCAGGCGCTCAACGCCCTGACGCCGGCGCTGCCCAAGCGTTTGCCGCAGGGCGACCACAAGTACCCAATCTGGATCCGGTACACGAAGAAGATCCTCGTCGAGGAAGGGCACTCGCTGCCACACCTGATCCACGTCTGGAACCTGATCGTGTCGCACGAGTCGCACTTCTACCCGAGCCGAGCGCAGTTCGTGCCGCAGATGGTCAACTCGCTCTCGCGGTTAGGGCTGCTGTCGTCCTCGCCCGCCGAGAACAGGGCGCTGTCCGTGGACCTGGTCGAGCTCGTGTTGCGGTGGGAGAAGGCGCGCGCGCGGCGTGTCTCCCTCGCCAAGGGAAACGACAAGGAGAAGGACGAGAACGAGGACGAAGACGAGGAGGAGGAGGACGAGGACGAAGACGACGCGAAGGAGACGGAGAAACGCGTCGGGTCCAAGCGGTCGCGCCGCGACTCGGGCGCCACCGACAAAGAAACCAAGGAGAAGGAGAAGCCTTCGTCCAAGCGCCGTCGTCCCCGCCGCGGCGCCGCCGAGGAGGAGGAGGAGGAGGAGGAGGAGGATGATAAGAAAGACTCCATCATGCCCACCTCCACGGAGAAGGACAAGGACGTGGCGATGGGCGACGCGGATGACATCGACATGGGCGACGCCGCCGACGAGAACGCCTCGGACCGAGGCGCGGCGAACGCCGAGGTGAAGGCGCCCCCCGACGCGGACGACTTCGCGCCCACGCCGGGGATGCGCGAGATCATGGTCAACTTCCTCGTGCGCATGTCTTTTTTGACCGGCGAGAGCAAGGACAAGCAGATGCTCGCGCTGCACGCGCGGTCGCTCTCGCTGCTCCGCGAGGCGCTCGCGACGTGGCCCTCGGCGAACATCAAGTTCGCGTTCATCGAGAAGCTGCTGGCGTCGGCGGCGGCGGCGGGCGGCGACGCCACCAACACCCTGCGCACGGGTCTGGCGGTGTTCAACGTGGCGCTCGACGCCGACGCTGAGCGCTTCGTCTCCGGGAACGCGCCGCAGCTCGCGCAGATGCTCGAGCCGTGCTTCAACAGCCGCTCCAGGGCGACGCACGAGGCGCTCGCCAACGCGCTCGCGCGCGCCATGTACCCGCCGCCGCCCCCGGACGCGGCGCCCGGCGAGCGCGGCGTGCCCCCCCCCGAGACCAAGCTGCTGCAGCACCGGCTGGACGAGCTCTGCGCCAAGCACGTCGCCGCCGCCGTCGCCGGCGCGGCGGGCGCCGCCGCCACCCCCAACGCGCAGACCCCGGACACGAGCGTGGCGTGCGTGCTGACGTGCGTCTCCGCGCTCGCGGAACGGAACCGGCGCGTGGTGGACCGCTACCTTCCGCACCTCGTCAAGCTGCTGTCCAGGCTCACGCACGAGCTGAACCAGGCGAGCGCCGCCGGGGCGGCGCCTCCGCCGCGCGCCGCCGCGCGCGGCGCGCCGCCGACGCCGCCCGCGCCCGAGTACGGCTCCGCCGCGCACGTCATGTCGCGATGCGTGTCTCTGATCGCTTCGCGCGTGATCCCGTCGGGGGGGGAGCACAAGCAGCTCTTCCTGCGCATGCTCCTGCAGCTCATCAACGACCCCAACACGCACGGCGCCGCGCTCATGGCGACGCTGGACGCCGTCAAGGGCTGGGCGGACGACGCCGTCGCCGGCGCCGCGCCGGGCGCCGTCGGCGACGCCGCGGCGATCCCCGCGGGCGTCGCCGCGGCGGCCAAGCGCGAGCCCGGGGACGCGGCGCAGGCCGCCGTAGGTCCGGGCGACGCCGCGGGCGACGCCGCGGAGGCGGGCGCGAAGGACGCGGACATGGCCGAGGAGAAGGAGGAGGATGAGCCGTCGCCGCCGAAGACGCGCGGCGGCAAGGAGCGCCCCGGCCTGCGCGGCGGCAAGGAGCGCCCCGGCGCCGAGGCGGCGCGCGAGAAGGCGGCGGCGGAGAAAGCCGCGCGCGACGCCGAGGACGAGGAGGAGAAGGATGGCGAGGCGAAGGATGGGGAGTCGAAGGAAACGAAGGATGGGGAAACCAAAGCCTCGGACGCGCCCTCGTCGACGGCGTCGCCGGCGTCGCCGTTCCCCGAGCCGAACCGCCCCGGGTCGCTCTCGGTGAAGGAGACGGTGCTTTTCTTATCAAAGCTCGCGCACCTCACGAGACTGGGGCGCGAGGTGACGCAGACCACGGAGTGGGAGGAGAAGCTGCTCGGGACGCTGCACGCGCTGTGCGCGTTCGAGGGGCACAAAAGCTCCTCCGCCGCGCCGGCCGACCCCGCGCAGCCGACGCTGCGCCAGGAGGTGTTCCAGAAAGTCGAGCGCAACCACCTGCTGGGTCTGCGCACGCGGCACCCCGAGCTGCGCAAGAAGTTCTTCGCGCTGTACCACGGCGCGGTTGGCCAAAGCCTGTTCCACCGGTTACAGTTCGTGCTCGCGGGGCAGGAGTGGGACGCCATGGCGGACACGTTCTGGCTCAAGCAAGGGCTGGACCTGATCCTCAGCACGCTCGCCGAGGACGAACGCGTCACGCTCGCGCCCAACAGCGCGCGCGTGCCGTCGCTCCTTCCCGAGCGCGGCGCGCGCGGCGGCGAGACTCCCGACGCCGAGAAGCGCGCGCTCGCGGCTGCGTCGGACCCCAAGAGCGGCGGGCCGCCGCCGCCGCCGCCGCCGCCGCGGCCCGTCGGGCGGGACGCGCCGAAACGCCCCAACGAAAAGACCAAGGCGATGCTCGACCGCCACGCCGCCTTCGTGCACCGAGTGGCGTCTTTGCGCGTCGCGAACTTGGTGGGTCCTCTGCGCGAGGTGGCGACGCGCAACGCGCACGTCGCGTATTACCTGTGGGTCCTGGTGTTCCCTATCGTCTGGGCGACGCTCAGGCGCGAGGAGCAGATGCAGCTGGCGAAGCCCATGATCGCGCTCCTGTCCAAGGAGTACCACCAGCGGCAAGCCGCCGTGCGGCCCAACGTCGTGCAGGCGCTGCTGGAGGGTATCTCGCTCTCGCAGCCGCAGCCCAAGATCCCGTCCGAGCTCATCAAGTTCCTCGGCAAAACCTACAACGCGTGGCACATCGCCATCGCGCTCCTGGAGAACCACGTCGTGCGGTACCCGCAGGAGGCGCGGTGCTTCGACGCGCTCGCCGAGCTGTACCGGCTCCTGGGCGAGCAGGACGTGCTCGTGGGCTTGTGGCGCCAGAGGTGCAACAGCGAGGTGACGCGCGTCGGGTTGGCGCTCACGCAGCACGGGCACTGGCAAGAGGCGCAGGATGTGTTTTTCCGCGGCATGCAGAGGGCCAGCGCGGGGCAAGTCACGGGCGTGACCAAAACGGAGCTTTGTCTGTGGGAAACCAACTGGCTCGAATCCGCGAAGCAGCTGAACCAGTGGGAGCTGGTGAGCGATTTCGCGCGCTCGGTGGACCACACCGATTTGATGTTACACTCGTCCTGGCGCCAGAACGACTGGAACGGCGTCAAGGATCTGTTGCCGACATCCGCGAGCACGTCCGAGGTGGAGGAGACGCCCGAGCTGTACGTGATTCGCGTCTACGCGGCGCTCAACAGCGGGCGCGTCGCCGAAGCCGAGCAGTGCTGGAAACAAGCGGTGAAGCTGCTGTTAGACCGCTGGTGGAAGCTGCCCGAGCTGGGCGCCGCCGCGCACGTGCCCAGCCTGCATAGCTTCCAGGTGTTGGTGGAGCTGCAGGAGAGCACGCGCGTGTTGGTGGAGCTGTCCAACGCGCAGCGCCCGCAGCACCAGAACCCGGGGCACAGCCGCACGCTCATCCAGGACGTGATGGAGACGTGGCGCCTGCGCACGCCCAACCGCTGGGACCCCGTGCCGTGGTGGAACGAGGTGCTCACGTGGCGCGGGTACATGTACAACATCGTCGCCGGCGCCGGGAAGAGCCTCACCGAGATCCACCCGCAGCTGTTGCACCACGGCGGGCACCAGCTGGACCAGCTCGGTTTGCGCGACCGCGCCTGGGGCATCAACAAGCTGGCGTCGGCGGCGCGGCACAGAGGCATGGGCGAGACCGCCGTCGCGGTGCTCGCCAAGCAGCAAGGCCACATCGAGGTGCAGGAGGCGTTTTCGAAGCTGCGCGAGCAGAGCAAGGCGTGTTTGGAGATGGAGGGGGAAACAATCACCGGGCTCAACGCGCTCGAGACGACCAGCCTGGACTTTTTCCACGCGCACCACAAAGCCGAGCTGTTCCGGCTGAAGGGGCAGTTCCAGGAGCGCGCGGGCGACGGCGACGGCGCGCACGCGTCGTACGCCACCGCGCTGTCGCTGTGCAAGCAGCTCTCCAAGGCGTGGATCTCCTGGGGCGAGTTCTGCGGGCGCCAGGGCCGGCGGAGCGCGGCTGTGTCGGAGGGCCAGCGCCGCGCCGCCGCCGCGGCGGCGCAGGCGGCGGGGACCGCCGCGCCCGCGGTTCCCGTGAAGGACGAGGAGGGCGCGCGCTGGGTGGAGTACGCGGCGACGTGCTACCTGCAGAGCGTCAAGCACGCGCCGCAGCGGCACAAGAACGAGCTCGTGAACGTGCTGCACCTCTTGGCGTTTTCCGAGCACACCGGCGCGGTGGGCCGCGCGCTGGCCAAGCACGTGGACGCCACGCAGCGCTGGGTGTGGTTGCCTTACGTGCCGCAGCTCCTGCTCTCGCTGCTGAACCGCGAGGCGCCGCACGCCAAGGCTCTGCTCCTGCGCGTCGCGCAGGCACACCCTCAGGCGCTGTACTGCCCGCTGCGCACGTTCCTGCTCGAGCGCCGCGAAACCGCGGCGCGCGTCACGCAGAGCGCGCGCGCGCTGGCGGCCAAGGCGCGCGAGAGCGCCGACGCGGCGGCCGGGGCGCCGCCCGCTTCGGGAACCGCGGAACCGCCGTCCGGAGACGAGCCGCCCGCTTCGGGCGCCGCGGACGCCGCGGACAAGAAGAAACGTTCCGATGATGCCGCGAACGCCGCGAACGACGCCGCGAACGACGCCGCGAACGACGCCGCGAACGACGGGAAGGACGGGAAGGACGGGAAGGACGTTCCGGGGCCCGCGGACCTGCACCGCCGCGCTCGCGAGGACAAAGCCGCCGCGCACGCCGCCGCGCAAGCCGCCGGCGAGGCGACGGTTGCGTTTGACGGCGC
>Ga0181558_10003048_pt1 | contig 15592 bp, 13 predicted proteins | sample 011ome_22_FD_133754 | JGI IMG/M metagenome (GOLD analysis project Ga0181558, IMG submission 133754) | Coastal salt marsh microbial communities from the Groves Creek Marsh, Skidaway Island, Georgia - 011507BT metaG (megahit assembly) | ecosystem: Environmental > Aquatic > Marine > Intertidal...
ATTAACTCGTCGTCGCTATTCCAATCGCTATTCCAATCGCAAAGATTGGAATAACTTTGGCGATTTTATTCCAATCTTTGGGCAATTGGAATAAGAAATTAGCTTATTTTCGACCTCTTAGTCGCGATTTTTCGGGAATAGGAATAACTTTGGGCATTTCACTATTCTAATTTCGACCTGTTCGTCAGCCTTACCCAGTGGGAAGTTTTTGAACGTCTTGATGAACAAGACGTTCGAAGCAACGCACTTCGTTTGGCGCCCGTCGGCGACGTCGGCGCATACGACAGAACGGTGCGCGGAAGGCAAGCAAAAATAGTGCACGAATGCAAAACGAGAGACTGAGATTGCCGAAGTTTGCGCGGGGTGTATCGGTTCGCACTCATGTCGTCGTCGTCGTCGTCGTCGTCGTTTGCCAAGCGGTGTAGGCATCAGCTCAAAACGAAAGTGAAAACACCAATCCATCGGTGTTGCGGGATGAAATCGTGGCATTTCGCGGCTGTGGTGTTATTTGCGCTTAACGTTATTGTTTCGGGTAATGTTAAGAAAGATTCTCGCAAGGAAGTGGTCATCACTGCGATTTTACCCACGACAGTGAGACAGCTTGATTTCGCGCGCGCCGGTCTTTTGACGTGTGGAGATGTCTTGACGCCAGAAAATGGCATCAGAGACTTAATTTATGTCGTGCCTAAACAAGATATACGGACATTTGAGGATCATCTTCCCCGAACTAGAGTGAACTCGAGAATTGTGGCAGAGGATGACTTTGTGCCCGAGTTATCTGGTAGACCTTGGCCTGGGGCACATAAACAACAGATCATCAAGCTGTTGAGCTATAGGCAGACTTCTAGTACGCATATACTTTTCTTAGATTCTGACACGATGTGCAGTCCGAAATGGGCCCAGCAAAGACTTAGTAAGCAGAATTTCGTCAGATCTTTTGTCACGCATTCCTGGTTTAGTAAACCTCGCGTGCGTGTGTGCTTGCAGTCGACAGAGATATGGTTTGGTAGGCGACAGTACGAGCGCACTGCACTGCATTGGCACATTCCTTTAGAATACAAATTTGTCATGGGCTGGACGCCGCAGTTATTAAGCGCAGAAGGTCTCAAACATGCGGTTGAGCACCTCATGAATGTTCGGAATGTCGATTTGCAAGGCTTATTTTTCAAAGAGCCGAGCTATGACTGGACCGAGTATGCTACGTATTTTCTGTCACTCAAGCACGCTGGATTATGGAGACAATACCATTACGATGTGCAGCATGATCTAGATATCGATGGTGGGCGCTTCGGCGTTGAAACGCAGATTCCTGGGTGTCTCCACGTACGCATCAACTCAGTTGATTCATTCAGGCGCGTTGTGGATGAAGATGCCCTCGTACCTATGATCATGCTTGACGATCATAAAATAAACAGCTCTGATGTGGTGACATTAGCACAAAATTTCGTACGTGATCATTGAGATCGAAGTCGCACACTGTCGAGACTCTGAACTACTCAGTGGCGACGACAGCTCACCACCTATATTTTAGCGCATGTACTTCACCCACACCAGAATTGACCTTGTTCAAATTTATCTCTAATTTACTTTCACAATAGAATTGAATAAAGTCGTATAATTACTAGATTACTCGAATTTAAATTTTCGGCATGAAGCATATTTCTAATGAACGCGGTACTTTTTTGGTTTTTAATCTCGTGACGCGTGGACAGCGCGCTCAAGTCAAATCAAATTAAATCAAATCAAATATACAGTATAGTTATAGTTGTTACATTGTACTCTTTGCGACTTGTTTATACATTGAGTGTAGTGCTGTCTCGGTTCGTTTCTCCGTCGTCTCTAGAAATTCGTCAAAGATCGCGGCGCAACTCTCACGACGAGTTGTTTGTTGTTCTAAATTTTCACTGATTACGCGGTGAATTTGAGGTAGTTCGGTATTTTGTGCCAAACAACCTCCCCAATCGATAATGTTGCTGAAAGGTAACTCTGTATCCACGTCATCTTGCTCTAAGAAAGGAACAGGGATCGCTCCAGCGAGGAGAGTTTCCATGAGCCTATACGACGCCGGAGATCTACCAGAAGGCACAAACGCGTAAGTGCTGTTCAGTATATCGCAGTAGTTATAATTCTTAGCTTCTCGCTCTTCTTCTTCCAAATGCGGACGAGTGATGAGGCTGTCTAACGGGATCTGCCTGTCATTTGATATGTGCCTATAAGTCGTGAGCACGACCACTCCATTGTCTCGGTCTTCAAGAAGCTTGAGCAAGTAACGATGTGTTCCACGGTTTTTAAAATACGTCGTACCCTTGAAGGTCGCGTGAAACTTTTTAGGACTTGTAAAGTCATCTGGATCACACGCTGTATTTTTTGGTTCGTGAATCAAACAAACATCCTTTTCTGTCTGAAAGTACGGTTTTCTACAGTTCGCCACGGCGTATCGCACTCTTGATAAATCTTTGCCTGCGGTATTCTTCTTGTACCTCAACCACAATTGCGTAGGTCGGCGGTCCACTATGATCAATCTTCCTACATCTAAATATGGTATGAGCGAGTTCTCGAGCGCACACGTGTGACTTATCAACGCGAACGCGGACGCTGCGTGAGAATTGCTCGACCGCCATTTGTGACTGAGCAACGTGGACCAAGAAAACCCAACCTCCTCTTCCGGCGTACACGATTTAGGTATGTAAAACGTAAAGTTGTGCATCGTCGCGACTTCCCAAGGCTCTAGTTTCGCGCCTGCTTTAATATCGCGGTGCTGCCTCGTCGAGCCGTGTGCGCGTGATGTCGTTCGCGATGTCGACTCTCCTTTACCATACGCCGCAGCCACGCACAAGCAAACGAAAAAAACGACACCGAGAACGCAAATTTTGCTCCCGTGTTTAAATCGTTGGCGGAAACGCATATCAGCACAAAATCACTCTCGCGCGCGTCGGCGGTGGGAAGTGATGTTCCACACCTACGCACGTTTACGTATAAACTCGAAAGTTTCGAGTCGAAACTGGTGAACGAATGACGAGGAACGAGAGTAAATAAAACGGTCGGTCGGTCGGACACGTGCGTTCATCGGGGGAATCGAAATTTTCGACTCGAAAACCCCGCTGACGAGGTGCGCGATCGTTGATTCTTGGAAACCGGAGAGTTCGACGCCGAATCGCGCGCGCGTCGAGAAGATGCACACGACGTGAAGGCGTGCGTAGATTGCCGTTGATTAAACGTCATTCGATGCTTCGCGGCGCCTTCTGACCGGGCAACTTGCGTCGAATAAAAGTCGTTGGAATGATCGACGTGCACCGAGTCAGGCTTCCGTGACATGCTTGCGTCGAGCTCTCGTCGTTGCAAATGCGCATCTAAGCGTGGTCGTCAAATTTTTATCATACTGATTTTTTGTGGCTCAAGTCTCGCGATTGCGACTGCGTTGTTATTTTTGTTTGCGCTAGACTCGTTTGACTCAAACGCTGCAGCTAAAGGTTTAATGCAAGACACAAGGCCAACAACAAACTCGCCCGCAATCGAATGCGGAAATTTCCTAGGACGAAGCTCCTCGTCTTGGTTGAATCAACCAGTGCACGACGATTATATTAATATCAAATGTGATGTTCACCTTGGTTCTAGACCAAAGCGACACACACCTTGGATGGGAACAACGTGTGAACCTTGGTTGACACGCTGCGCAATAAAAGCCATCGAACGAGTGCTGCGACCGACAATGCACGGCCTTGAATGGTCATGTGGTAGTGGTACGTTATGGTACCTCCAGCACCTAGCATCGCTCCATTCGATTGAGCACGATGAGTACTACATGTCTCTGTGTGAAAATAAAGTACTATCACTCGGCGAAAACTTATCAAACAAGTGGACGCCTTTTCATGGATCGAGAAATGCGCTGGTTGATTCTACTGGTTCAATAGTGCCAAGCGAGTACATTTCTCAAGCTGCAAAATTCGAACGTAAAACGTTTGATTTCATCGTGATTGATGGCAGAAACAGGACGGCGTGCGTAAAGTTTGTCATAAAACACGGATTACTTCGCGAGCAAGATGGTATCTTAGTATTGGACAATTCTGAGCGCGCTAGATATGCCAAGGGCATGAATGAGGTGCCAAAACACTGGCATCGCTACGATTTCGCGACGCCAGTGGACACTACGACGATATGGATCAGTCAACTGCAGCGCGACACGGAACAACGGACCAGTCCCTTCATTAACGCGCTCAACTAGACTGGGAGCTGAAACACCACACCAGACCTGAGACCACACAGACCTGAGACACTTGCGGCTGGTCATCCAGATGGACGACCAGCCTGCAGCAGGCAGCTGCCAGTGTCTCACTGGAGACCCTTGAAATGTTTATATCCGCTAGCATATAGTCAAATACACATACATTGTATCGTTTAAATCTATTAACCATGTTTTTTAAACGCGTCGGCGTGAGCTTGTTTTGGAGGTACGCGAGCGGGGATGCCTTTTGCTTATTAGGTGTGGTGAAGTGAACCGTAGTAAACCGCGCCCACGACAGCACGATTCATACTCTTCCGTCGTCGCCACAACGGTATATAATATATATATAGCATCACTGGCGAGCTTCAGGCCGACGTCGTCCAGTATCTTGGCGAATGTCGCCGGCGAGGCCGTGGGGCGTTTTCGTTTTGGTGTGCTTGATCGGCTTTCTGTGCGTCTTTCGCGAACAGCTTGCGTTGACAGTGCAACCTATAAATATCGCATGCGAACATAGAGCAGTTGCAAGCGTCGATTTTTCGAGCCGCTGTAACTTGAGACCAAAGGTTATTGTGTACAACAGGATACCGAAAGCAGGCAGTTCCACGACTTTAGCGCTCATACGGAAACTTGCAGAATTAAACAATTTTACCCTCGTTGGCTTGAATCCGCCGTTTAACAGTTACTCAAAAGCATCTCGAGCTATTATGGACGCCATAACTCGACCAGAGAGAACTTTGATAGCTGGGCATTTTCATTTTCCAGAGATCTTCTTTGGCAAGGATGTTGAATACATTAATCTTTTACGCGAGCCTGTGTCACGAATTGTCAGTGATTATTACTACTTGAGATACGGTAATCGAGGGAGAAATGATAAAATAGAAGTGTTGCAAACGCGTGGTAATTTTACATTGGATGAATGTGTCCGGCTAGATGACATGAACAGAAAAAGGTGCTTAAATGAAGACTTCGTTAACATTCTTCAAAGTAGATATCTTTGTGGAAGAGACGGAGGTGAATGCGAAGGACTCGCTCTTCCAGAAGTGAGCGCACGTGCGATGAATAATATGAATAGCGTATACACTGTTGGTCTTTTGGAAAATTATCGGGAATTCTTACAATTACTAGAGCTTGCATTCCCGGAATTCTTTCGTGGAGCTAGCTCGGCTTATCACGGCGAACAAAAGAATATTGCCCGCACAAAGCCTGACTATATCGCTCCAGGGCAAGAGACAATCCATATACTTTCTAAGTTAATCAAATGGGACGTCAAGTTGCATAAACAAGTGGAATCTCAGCAACAACAACATCTACAAGCATGCAGTTCTGTGACAAAACACTCTTCAATGCCAGAAACCTTCGCAGAGTAAAATCAAGTCTTTTACTGCACTTACATTTTGTCGTCAGAAAGTCTTAGCATGAAATAATTTTGCAGCTACCGGTAATGAAAATTCAAAATATAACTTTAATGCACTACAATTACTTTGTTGGTTTCGCTTGCCATTTGTTCTTTGTTTCAAGTTGTCTCGTGAGACGAAACAACGTGAATTCATGGATGGTCAAGAAAGTCAGTGTAAACATCGATTGCGTGCTCGTCATTAAATACTAAACGCTAAACTATTTCAAATTTCTAAGGTAATTCGTCACATGTAACTCGTCACATGTAACTCGTCGCATGTAACTCGTCACATGCGCGTTCGCCACAGAGCAAGGTTCACTTGCATCACCAAACTCTGACCGTTGTTTACAGGAAAGATTTGAGCTCCTCTTCCCAGTACGCGCGAGTTAATGGCATCGCCGATGGTGGATCTGCGCTAATTATATCATCCATCTTTGAGAACAGATCATCTCGTGTCATTCGCTCCCAACTCTTGATATAAATCACTGGTAAACCAGGGAGTATTTTGTGCAACAAGTGATACTCGTCAACGAGGGGAAATGCACCCATGAGTAATGCTTCATGGTGCCTCCAGCAGTCATGATGAGTTCCCGCAGGTGACATCACAAATGCCGATGCTGCGTAACGCTCCAGTGTGAGCGATGAATTCACTTGCATATACACATTTTGCACCGAAACATTTAAGGCTCGCTGTAGAAGCGCTAAAGACGAGGCTCGTTTTTCTCCAGAATTTTTGCCAGCGACGTTAAAATTCGCTTCAATGGCCCTAATCGAGCACTGCAGCTTTCGCTCGCAGCTGTTTGTGAATGTCATTCGCGTACGCTCTACTAATGCTAGAATTTCACCTGTGGTCAAACCAATCTTTAACGTCCCGGTGCCAAGACCAATTGGCAGGAACCTCAATTTTGGATGTCTAAAATTTGACCGGTGCTGCGACACAAAGTAGGCATTTATTCTATCGTCTTCTAAAATTTTCCGGAAACACTTTGAAGCCGCGGTGTTTAAATCTGCAGGCGAACCATGATGGTCGTGACCGTGCGTCACTAAAACAAACGACACGTTACGCTGCGGGAGACCCGTCAAATATTGTTCAAAACAGCATATGTCTCCTTGGCTAATTTTAAACAAGCGACTCGAAAGTGGTTGATTGTAGTACGTCGTTTTTGAGTTGTCGCACCGAAAAGATAGGTGAGAGAACATTCCAGTGGTCACTGGCGTTCCTTTCGTAAGCGCGTCTATGACTTTGCCGAGAAATTTCGCCTTCCAACACGTGAGCTTCCAACACGACTCACGCCATCGACCTCCCAACTGGTCTAAAATGAGCGGAGGCTGAGTGTTACCAGCGAAGCGTCGATAACTTTCCAAAATAAAGGATGGTGCGTTGCGTTGCGCCATGTACACGTGTACGACGTAAATAAAACTGAAGATGAGTAGAAGCAACAGCGCGCCGCGCGAGCGCTTCGCCAGGACGCTGCTTCGACCTTTACCGCCGCCTCCGCGCGCCATATGCTTCAAATCAAACCAACTTATGACCATTGTCCCGTTTCAGTGAGTGAATGTCAAGCACAATCAGTCTCACGCACCCTGTCGTTCCAGTGACCCGCTGTCGTTTTCCTGGTCGTCGTCGTCGTCGTCGTCGTCGTCGTCGCTGTGTTGATGGAATCGAGACGAGCTCCGAAGCGATGAGGAATGGAAAATATAGAACTCGGTCACGACCCAAACGACTCGATGAGTATTGCACGGCGAATCTTATTCAGATCAGAATTTTCTCTCTCCAGTGTCTGGCGGCGCGACACACACCGTCCTCTCCATCACGCAAAATGAAAAGCGTCATTCAGTCATTTGAGGCCCGCCATCGAGTCTTATGTACACATACGGCACCCGTATATTAATGGAAAAATCTATAACCAACGTTGACGTTGGTACTATGCTGATATGTCCATCTCGCAGTTTAGAAGTCAAGTCTCGCAGTCACAGTTCGGGTTTTGGCGCCATAGCACGCGCCGCTCAGCGCTGGGCGACGAGGCGGCGAAGCACATGAAACGAGGGTTATGGCGCTCGCTCGCGCCTCTTGTGTTACCCGTGTTCGTGCTCGCGGCGTGCGCGCGACGACGCTCGATGATCTTGCTGGATTTCGGGCGCGCGGCACAGGTTCACCTGAACCTCACGTCACCAGTCGATTCGTCGCGCGAACATTGCATACATCGCATCGGAGACGTGATATTTGACGAGCTGGATCGAACGTGGCGTTATCCGTCGAATTGCGCCGCGCATTTGCACAAGTTTGACGCGACCCTGGCACGTGAGGCGCTTGTGGGTAAGTCACTTTTCTTTCTAGGTAATAGCGTCAACAGGAGACTGCTCTATGCGGTCGCACACATTTTAGGTGGTAGTAACGCGACGTATAACCGTTCACCAGTCGCGGCAGAGATCGTTCAAGATGTTGGTTCGCACACTATTTTCGAAATTGGCGTCAATGCGTCTGGGCACTGCTCGCGTCAGTATAGGTGCTCGACTGCTGCTTTTGGGATAAATGCTCAAGCGCGAAGCATTTCAGAAAGCTCACTGCAAATGTTTAATTGCGAAAATAAAAATGAGTGGATTGAAAAGAGAAAACTGTTTGATTCAGCGATCGCGTTGGGGTTCCTCTTCACGTCGACTCCGGTTGTACCAGTCGCCGTTCGATTTTTAGAAATATGGGCTAATCTTGACGATGCAAGTTTTGCGGCATCACCTGTGGATAATTACGATATTCTCGTTGTTCAAATACTTATTTTGGACACAAAAGAAGAAAATTATTTTGAAAAACTATACCAAGCGTTGAAAAAGTTGATGCGCCGACGCAAAGCGCTCGGTCGCCCGGTTCGAGTCATTCTTTGGGGATCTCCGCATAACCTCGCTTCAGAGTTACACACCACAACAATCATAGAACTAATTCAACAGAAACTACGACCGCGAATGCGCGATATTGGAGTGACAATGCTCGATGTCACGTTTGCCACCGCTCACGCCAGCGCGCTCACCTTGGGGCAGCATCAAAAGGGAAGCCTACATCACTTTATGGATTTCACCAGATTGATGATCGCGGATATGTTAATAAACACCATCAACACGCTGTAGCACACACACCTACACAGGCTTTATTGTATTGTTTATGTACAACACGCAGACACGCACATTCACGAACATCTGATATCTCGACGCCGTGTGTTCACGCGTGATTGACAGAGCGATATGAAAATCATGTCACAACCAAGAAATAACATCACTATATATAGATACTAATCCAAAAGCGAAAGAAATCAACATCTTTCATTCGTCTCAAGCCACAGTTGATACGCTCTCATCATGCGATATGCCAGAAAAACCGCCGCTGGCTGAGCGGAACTTGTTATTTGCAAGCGTGCCCCAAATCTGCAAATGAACAAAATCCATAACCGTGCATACTTGTATCAGTTTGCGATGCGCCGTATGAGTATACAGTACAGTACACACACCCTCGGTTGGGTTGGTCCAGACGCACGCGGTCGTCGTCCGTCGCTCGCGTGGACGCCGCCCGCCAACACACGTCGTCGCGTCGTTCGTCGAGTCTCTTCGTCGTTCGTTCGCGCGCGTTTACATGGGGGTGCGCAAGCGATATGCGTGCGCGCGACGCGCGTGTGCGTTGGCGTTCGCGTGTGCGTTGGCGTTCGCAGCGTTCGCGGGACAACGCGGTGGGAGCGTCGTCGGCATCGGCGTCGGCGTCGGCGTCGGTGACGGTGACGGCAGCCGCGGCCGTGCTCGCGGTGGTGTCGGTAGTGGGGTCACGGATGACGCCGCGCGCGGCGGTGTGACGCCGCAAATGCGCGCCGAGGCGGCGCTTCGAGCTGATGATGAAGATCCTGATAATGATGTTGACGACGATATCGATATCGATATCGATACTGACGCTGTGGACGAATCGCATGAAATAAATTACTCGTGCGCGGCGTCGTTTAAAGCCAGGTATGCGCGACGCGACGAGGCGAGCTTCGCCGTGGCGTTGAATGTCTCGCACCTGGACGCGCGGTACTGGGACACAGGCGGCTGGCTCGGGCAAGAGCAGGAAGATCGCTGGGTGTACGAGCACTTTTTCCACGACGCTTCGGCTGGGAGAGCTGTCGGTGATGATTTGATATTTCCATCGCGGACTTTTGTCGAGCTCGGGGGGTTGGATGGATTTCGGTTTTCGAATACGTATATTTTTGAAAAGGCATTCAAGTGGACGGGTTTAATCATCGAGGGCGCGACAGAGAATTACGTCGCTCTAGAGCGTAATAGAGGACAAGGTGACGATGACGTAGTGACACTTCATGCGGCCATATGCGAACCTAATAAGATTATAAAATTGCACGGGTCGGGGCCTTCGGCGAGTCAATATGCGATGTCGCGTAAATCATCGTGGGCACCGTGCCTAGCTATGCAGGACGTGTTGGAAAGAGTTGGCATGGAAGCGATTGACTTTTTAAGTCTTGATGTCGAAGGCGCAGAACTCGATGTTTTGAAAACGATGAATTTTCAACAAACACCTACGTTTGTGATATTAGTCGAGATGCGCAAAGTCGACGAAGACACAAATCCGAGTATTAGAAAACATTTGCATCGTGAAGGATTTTGTTTATTCGCCCAAGACGTCGGACACTCGAATGAAGTTTGGGTCGATCCAAAATTTCAGCGCGATGCTAGCAGTAGTCTCAAGGAGAAGGAAGCGGCGGCGAAGGAGGAGGAGGAGAGAAAATCCCTCGCGAGACAATGCGAGCCTTTTCTTGGCATGTCAGCGTCTTTATGGATCAGACATCCGGTGACTGTGACGTATTCAAAGCTTCATTGTAGTAATGTTAGCATGATGGCTGATGAAAGGCCAAAGTATCAGTCTCAAGGTCAAGCGTTGGAAACCAACGACGCGATGGGCGCGCCGACATCGCCGTGCGCGCCTCAGATTACTCGCTGCGCGCGAGAAGCTTTGGAGAGAGTGATGAAACCCAACATGCATGGATTAGAGTGGTCATGTAGCCGTGGTACGCTTTGGTATCTACAGCGACTCGCATCTCTGAATACGATTGAGTATTCAAAAGATTGGCTCCAACATTGCGACAAGCACGTGTCCTCCATGGGGGACGATGTGTCGAGCAAGTGGTTCAGCCACTTTGTACCTCCAGTGCCTGACGTGGAGCAAAATAACACCATCAGCGCGTCGTCGCATGGTGTCAAAAAGCGCAAATTTGACGAATTCAAAGACTATGTGAAATTCGCAGCGTCTATGCGACGACGGATGTTTGACTTTATCGCCATCGGCGGCGAATCACGCGCCGCATGCTTGAAACTCGTACTCGACAAGCGCTTGATTCGCGAACAAGACGGCATAGTGGTGTTCGACAACACTGGTGAGCCCCGCGAATATTTCGACGCCATCGCCGCCGTTCCAAAACACTGGCACCGGTACGAGTTCAAAACAGACGTCGAGCGCCGCGCCGAAGCGCCGACGACCATCCTCTGGATCACGCAAAACATGGTTCCCACACCAATCTCGAGATAAAACACCAACACACCATCGCGCGTTCTTCTTGAGCGCCGTCCACGTCGCGCGCGCGATGCGTGCCGTGAAGCGCGTCGCGTACGCATCGAGGCCTGTGCGTGTGTCCAAAATTCCGACGGCCGTTTTGTAAAGTGTGATTATTTTATGTCCGTTTTATACGCGCGTGATAACTTTTATGTTGATAAATAAGAATTTTTCTTTTCCTTGCGATTGCGATCTCGCCAGCGGTTGTGGCGCGTTCGCCCGCGCGCGATCGCGAAAGTCGCCCGTGCGACGACGATGGCGCGCAACGCGCGCGTGTACGTAATATCATACATCGGTTTCTAGCGGCTCGTCGCGCGCGTCGATGGCGCACGCGGTCGGCGAAGAACGATGGTGTCGATGGCGATATGATGTGTTGGGTGGAGGGACCGCGCGATGACGACGGGCGACTCGGCACGGTGACGATCATGTCCAAACATGTTTGGACGTGCGAACGCGCGTTATGCAACGTTTTATTTGATTATCTGTCGCTCTGGAGCCCGAATTTTAAATTTCGATTTCATGTGCGCGTCAAAGCACTTACAGTTACAAATCACAACGTACGCCGACGCGCGCGGTGTGTTTTACAACGCTCTACGAGTACTATGGCTACATGCTGCGGGTCATGACGCGTGGAAGTAGAATTCGATTCGTTGGCTCGCGTCGTGGCGTCTTACGTCACATTTTCGTGTCCTCAAAGTCGTATGTGTCGTCCGTTCACTGACGAATCGTGATGCGGTCGGCGAGCGCTCTTTAAAGTGGAACGCACCTGTAAGCACCGCCGAAGTTTCATATGAATAGAAAATACATGGCGGCATGTAAAGTAAGTATGCGCTTCATTTAATTTGGAAATACGATGACACACCACACACGCACACGCACACGCACACATATATATATATATATGGCCCTTTCGAAACAATCCCGCTTCGCTTTCGTAGCTTACACATGGATCGAAAATGGTCAGTTGACAGCCTCTTCCTCTTCGACGTATTGGGGGATATCGATGCCCTTGGATGCGATGAATCTTTTAAATTTTTCCGCTCGAGATGCTCTGATACGCATGAATAATGGAAATAGAATACTCAGTGTTGTGTAGACAAACATCGTTCCGGCGTACGCCAAGGAAATACGCTGCGTGGCTTCGATGGGCTTCCCGCGCGTGCACTGGAACGGTGAATTAGTCTTTGTAAATTCGCACAAACCCTCGATTCCACCATAAAACGTACCAATCTGTTTGAAAGCCGTTATGGCTTGGGATTTAGATGCCCCGGAACACAAACAAACCAACTGCAGATGAAGATGTGCACACGTATATGGAGGGAGCAATATCAGCCACTCCGTAATACCCCGCATTATTTACATTATTTTGCAAAGGATCTTTTGCGATGCCTACGTTATTAAAGAAAGGATAAAAGTAATAATCCGAGCCTGAACTCACCACCGTCTCTGAATTCGGCTCTGCGATGTTCGCCAAGCATTTCAGAGTACGAATACGATACGCCGTAGTGCGGATCACCTTGCAAAGGCTCGCAGTCAAAACCCGCGAGCGACCACGACGTCCCAACGACCGACTCAGTGACGGTAGCGAATAGAATGCCAAAAGTGCGGGCTGCGAAAGCAGCGCCGCTCAGCGCGTAGACAACTACGGAGCACGTCGCGGTTGCCACGCGAGAACACACCAAAGTACACCACGCGTCCGCGTCCGCACTTCAAAGACGCATCCATGTCACGAAAACTTTGCGGTGCAACTATCGCGGCGTTCACCCAGTGTCCACCACTCCCGTCGCCCTCGCGACATCCTTCGCGTCCAATTCGCCGACAACGCAACCTGCTGCGATCGTCGGTCGACGCTGTCGCTCTACTACGTCATCTATATACCTCGCACGCGTGCGCACGAATGACGTCGCTTCTAATCCATCGACGCGCACACGAAGAATAGCAACACGCGCGACGTTTGAAGTGGTGCGCGCGCGATATGTACCAACCGTCGCTATGTGGACACAGCTGACGTCGCGCGCGCCAACCGAACGAAACCACGCGACGACGACGGCGACGGTGACGACGACGACGACGTCCCAAAGCCACGACGATCGTCCTATACATGGGACGTCCTATATAGAGAGAGAGAGACATCACCGCACACCGTTACGCGCGCGCGACATCGATCGCAGTGCGAAACGCGCGCACTGCGAGCTACATTCGCGACACAAAGTCGTTCTCTCGATGCTCGTCATAACAAGCGCACACACTACGTACCTATATATGGAATACGAAACCCCACACTCAAAGACAGACCTCGCCGAGAGAGAGAGAGAGATGATGATGATGATGGTGGTGTATGCGTTGCGTGCAGTGGTGTATGCGCGCGCGTGGTGTGCGTGTGCGCGCGCGCGCGGTGGTGGTGGTGGTGGTGGTGGTGGTGGCGCGGGGGCGTCGCGTCGCGCGCGCGGTCGACGCGGTGGGTGTCGCGCGTCGTGATGATGATTGATTCTCGTCGCGTTCGCGCGCGCGCGCGGTTGGCGTGCGTGGGCGCGCGCGAGTGCGAGAGAGAGAGAGGTATCGTGTGTGATGGCGTATGTGTGTGTGTGTGTGTGTGTGCGTGTGCGTGTGCGTTTGCCGCGACGCGGAGATGCACGTCGTCGACGATGAGGTCGTCGTCGGGCTCTCAACAACCGCGGCGGCGGCGGCGGCGGCAGTCTGTCAGTCGCGCTCGACGACGCGAATCCAATCATGATTCCGAATTCGCGGCGGGTGTGCGGCGTGTATCGTTAACGACGACCGCGGTGGGTGGGTCACGACGGCCATGATGACTTTGGTTGGTGACGCGCGCGCCTCGACGCGCGCGCGCGCGCGCAGCGCGCGCGCGCGTGAACTTCATACGTGTAGATTTCATGCGCATGTCAACGCGTACGTGCGCGCGCGCGGCGTGTGAGTGTAGGAACACCCACAGCGCGTGGTTTCGCCCGATATCATCGTCATCCACCGCCATCGTCGTCGTCAATCATCATCACGAGGGTGACCATGTCGTTGGGGATCGGTGCCACGTCGGGCACAATTTCAGCGGCCGTTTTAAAATCTATGATACACTCTGGTCCGTTTGGAAGCAGTAATAAATGGTCCGTTTGGAATGTATGTCGTTCGTCGATGGTCCGTTTGGAATGTATTCGTCGATGGTCCGTTTGGACTGCCAGAGGGGGGGCATGGACACGCGCGCGACGTCGCGCGCGCGCGTCGTCGTTGTCGTCGTCGCTCTTCGCGCTCGTTTTCATTCACGAGCAAACGCACTGGTTTGTTTGAGAGATGCGACTCAGCGAAAGACGTATCGCGCACGCGCGTGTATACGATGCATGTGTGTGCGCGGACGTGCGATTGAGGATGGGCCCATGCGCGCACACGCGACGCAGCGCCATTGCCTTTGTTGGAGACTATTTATTAATTAAGTCTGGACATGTGCCGTTAAAGTAAACATTAAAAATCGATGCGATCCTCGTGGTGACTTACGCTTGAAAAGTGCCTGAGATGCATGGCAAATACATAATTTATCGCGTTAGAGGTTGGCCACGTCCCACATGAAAACTTGTCCACCGCGGTCGGCTCCAAATGCAGCGACGACGCCATCAGACATGGAGTGTTGCTGAAGACCGATGAGGATGGACTTGTCGTTGATCGCGACTTGTACATCGGCGATGCGTCGAGCAGCACCACCGAGGGTGGTTTGACGGAACGCGCCAGAGGCGTCGGCGACGCCAGAGAACTCGGACGCGGTCGCGGATCCAAAGGCGCCGGCTGGAATGGAAAGCTTGGACAAAACACGAGAGTTCTTCTTGCCGCCAGCCATGGCGACGAAGTTGTACGTGGCAGGCGTATTCGCCGCCGGCATCTTTGAGATGAACATGCGGTCTCCGTACCAGTTGCCGGCGTCTTCCTGGATGACAAAGTAGTCGTCATAGGAGTACGTGGCGCCGTGGAGAGTGACGCTCGAAGCTCCCGAGCCGGACGTTGGCGCGGCGGCGATCCATTCGAGACCATCGATGTCTTCAAAAGTCGTTTTCCACTTTTCGGAACCATCGTCATTAGTAGCACCATCGTACATTTCAGTAGCATCCTTGCCGCTCTTGGCGAGCTTTCCTTGAGTGCACCCAGAGCCCGCCGCGCAGAGGTTGATTCGAGTGTTGATGTTCGTCTCACCTTCAATCATTTCGTATGACGCATCAAAGTATTCTGGGAACTCGCCGGCGGCCGCGGCAGTGAGGTTAGTAACCATGTTTTGGACTTCGTAAATGCCGAAATAGCCCGCCGTGGAACCTTGAACGAACTTGTGCTCGCCCACCGGGGACGGGGAGTTGTGTTCAGTCTTGGCACCGCCCTTATCCGGTCCTGCAGCGGTCCAGAACTG
>Ga0181558_10003060_pt1 | contig 15562 bp, 8 predicted proteins | sample 011ome_22_FD_133754 | JGI IMG/M metagenome (GOLD analysis project Ga0181558, IMG submission 133754) | Coastal salt marsh microbial communities from the Groves Creek Marsh, Skidaway Island, Georgia - 011507BT metaG (megahit assembly) | ecosystem: Environmental > Aquatic > Marine > Intertidal zone...
CCTGCAGCGCCGTCACGAGCTTGTCGTTGCGGGGCTGGAGCTCGCCCGTGACCGCGGGCGAGGGCGCGCCCTCGCCGCAGCCCTCGAGCGCGGCGCCGTCCGCCACGCGGAGGCCGACGGCGGCGGCGCGAATGCGCCCGCCGCCCGCGGAGCCGGCGGTCGCGGGCTGGCTCCAGGTGAGCGTCTCGAGGTCCAACGCGTGTACGTCCTGTAGGAACCTCTTGCTGTGGTAGTCCTCGCCGCCGATCACGTACATCACGCCGTCCTTGATCACCGAGGCGTGCAGCCGGCGCTGCGACGGCGGCGAGCCCTTCGTCTCCGCCGCGCGCCAGACGACGCGGCGCGGGTCGGAGAGGTCGGCGACGTGCGTCGCCGTGCTGGCGTAGGTGGCGGACCCGCCGGTGTGGTCCCAGACGCTGCCCCCCCAGACCCACATGCGGTTCTGCGCGTCCAGCACCGCGGTGTGCTTGTTCCGGCGCACGGGCAAGTCCCCCGAAACCTCCGGGTAGAAAAACGCGTTCGCGTTCAGGTCCAGCGCGAGCAACTCGCCGACGTTGAACCCGAGCCGCCCCTCCACCACGAACCCGCCGAAGATGAACATCACGTTGTCGTCCGTGACCACCGCGGAGGCGCCCGAGCGCGCCAGCGCGTACGGCGCGCGCGTGTCCTCGTGCGCGGCGCGGATCACAGCGGGCAAGTCGAACGGACCCTGCGCGGCGCGCGCGCCCTTTTTCAGCAAAGGCGGTTTCGGCCGAAGCTCGCGCCACTCGCCGTCGTCGAGCCCGAGCGCAAACACGGAGTCCAGGCGCGCGTCCGACTCGTCCCGCCCGCCGAACACCACCAGCGCGCGCTGTTTCACGCCACCAAGCTCGATCGGGTGGGGCGTGACCACCGCGACGTGCTCGTCCCGGCGGCCGGGCGAGGACGTCGAAGTCGACGAGCTTCGCGTCGACTTCGACGTCGATTTTTTCGACGACGACGACGACGACGCCTTTTTCGTCGTCGCGCGCGCGCCGAGCTTCGCGTTTTCGTCGTCGCCGCACGCCTCTCCCGCGCACGCCCACCCCGATCGCTTCCCGTCGAACACCGCGAGATCGTCCGCGTCCGCGAAATCGTTCCCGCCGTCCCACACCCTGTACCCGCCGTGGAAGAACGCGCGGTCGTCCGCGGGCGACGCGGCGGCGCCGGCGGAGGCGAGCGACGCCGTGCCGGCGTCATCCTCCGCGGCGAGGCGGCAGAACACCGCGCCCTCGGGTGCGCCGAGGCCGGCGAGGACGGCGGTGTGCCGCGCGGAGTCGCCGCCGTCCGCGAGCCCGCCGTGCAGTAAGATGACCTCACCCTTGGACGCGCGCACGCGGCGCGCGATGTCCTCCGTGTCCGCCGCCGGCGGGCCGGCGCGGAAGTCCAAGCCTCCCCCCGCGGATTCCACCGAGGCTTGGCGTTGCTTCGCGACACCCGACGCGTCGTCCGCGCCGGCGCGATCCGCGGCGGCCGCGCGGTCCGCGGCGTCGCGCGCCTCCTGCAGGTCGCTCATGTCCACCTGCGCGCGCGCCTCGGGGACGATGCGCGCGCGCAGGTCGTCCGGCTCGCTGGCGCGGGCGCGCGCTCCCCCGTCGCGCCTAGGCGCCGACGACGGCGCGTTCGTGTCGGCCCCCTGCAGCCACGCGACGGCCGAGCCCGCGTCCGCGGTGGAGGCCATCGCGGCGAGCACCGCGAGGGCCACCGCGCGGCCTGTCGGGCGCGGTCGCGACATCGCGCGCGGCCACCTTCCCCTCGCGGGAGCGTCCGCGGAGCAATGCTCCCCCTTGAGGGGTGTTCGTTCAGAAAACAACGAGATGCGGTTACCTCGGAGGCAGCAGGCATCTCAACAATCCTGGTCTTTTATGCACGACTATCAGTCAGGTGAGCGATGATATGGTCCTCTTCTTGAGTTATTACACCACCACCAGTTTGATGCAGTTGCAAAAGGAAAAAATCATCCGAGTGAGAGTTGCTCTCGTATCGCTGCAGGCCTTCCGCGCCCGTTTGCCCGCAATCGGCCACTTTCGTGCGCGCGACCATGCTCCGCACCTCCGCCAACGCGCTCTGGTCCCGGCTCGTGCCGGCGGCCAGGCAGCACATCGCCGGTGCCGGTGCCGCCTCGGCGTCCAGGGTGCGTCTCCACGCTCGCACGCCGCGCGGCCGCGGGTTTCCGGACGCCCGCGCGCCTGTTTTCATCACGGGTCCCACCGCCTCGGCGCACGAGAGAGATGCCGCACCGAACTAACCTTTCCTCCCCCGTCCACCGCAGCGCTCGTTCGTTTCTTCCCCCGTCGCCCGCGAGGAGGACGAATACGAGATCGACGAGCACGCGGTGCGTGCGCACCCCCGAATCCCACAGACCGCCGAACGTCGCGCGCCCCCCGACCGCCCCTCTCCGACCGATCGCGCGTCCGTGCGTCTCGGCGCACTCGCCGCTTCGAACAGCACTCGGCGCGCCTCGAAAAAAAAAACACGCGACGACGACGACTGACGACGGAACGCGCCGTTCCCTTTCTCCCCGCGCAGCCTCCCCTGAACCTGTTCGGCCTGCCCGCGCGCTACGCGTCCGCGCTGTACACCGCCGCGAGCAAGGCGGGCAACATCCCCGTCGTGCAGGCGGAGTTCAAGACGGTGATCGACGCCGCGAATGGCGACCCCAAGTTCAAGACGTTTCTCGAGGACCCCACGATGAGCAAAGCGAAGAAGATCGCGGGGCTCACCGCGTTTTGCGACGGCGCCGGGTTCGCGCCCGTCACCAAGTCGTTCCTGTGCGTGGTGGCGGAGAACGGCCGTTTGGCGGAGAACCAGAAGATCTACGACGCGCTGGAGGAGTACACGCTCGCGGCGGCGGGGCAGGTGAAGGCGACGGTGACTTCGGCGCAGGCGCTCACGCCCGAGCAGCTCAAGGAGCTCACCGCCAAGCTGCGCAAGCACGTGGACTCGGGCGGCGAGCTCAAGGTGGAGACCAAGGTGGACTCGCGTTTGGTGGGAGGGTTCACCGTGGCCATGGGCGAGGACTTCTTTGACCTGTCCCTCATGTCCCGCATCCGCCAGATGGAGGCGGAGCTCTCCAAGCCCGTCGGCGCGTGAGGCGGGCGCGAAGCGGGCGACGCGGCGCGCGCGCGAGCCGAGCGCTTTTGTATTAAAACCGGCCGGAAGAGCCATTCGCGAAAACGGCCGTCGTCTCAACACGCGCAGTCCGTCCTCTTGGCGGCCTGGAACTTCTTCAGGCGCACCCTCCCCTCCCCCGTGGCGGTCTCCTCCACCAGGCTCGGGGTCTCCAGCACGCCGCGCACGAGCTCCTCGAACGCCTCCTGCACAAACGCCTTGGTTTTCGCCGAGCACTCCAGAAACAGACACCCGTTTTCGCGCGCGAACTCGCGCGCCTCATCCTTGCTCACCGCCCGCTCCACCTCCTTGTCGCTCTTGTTCCCGATGACAATCTTCACGCAGTCGCGCACGGTGCCGTACATGTCCACCTCCCGCGCCCAGATCTCCGCGAGGTTCTCGAACGTCTCGCGCCGCGAGATGTCGTACACGAAAATCACACCCTGCGCGCCGCGGTAATACGAAGACGTGAGCGTGCGGAACCGCTCCTGGCCCGCGGTGTCCCACACCGTGAGCTTCAGCCGCTTGCCGTCCAGGTTCAGGAACTTCAGCTTGAAGTCCACGCCGATGGTGGGGCTCTGGTCCTCCTCGAACGTGTCCTCGGAGAACCGAAGCAGCAGCGAGCTCTTGCCCACGCCGCTGTCGCCCACGAGGAGAAGCTTCACGGTGTGGTCGAACGAGGAGGTGTCGGCGCGCTCGGCCATGTCGGGTCGCGGGTCTGGGCGAGGATGGGGGGAGTGCTACGAGGACAACTGCTCACCGCGAGGCAGCAGCGGAGCGTCTGCAGAGCGAGGTGCACCTCGCTCTGCCGTGCCTCCGTCGCCGTCGAGAATTGGGGGATACGCGTTTTTTTTTTCGTGCCCTAGAAATTGTCGTGACGTGGTTTCCCCTCGACACTTGGGATGGCGCAGGCGCCGCGCCTGAGCGGCCTGGCGAGGCAGGCGCTCTCGCTGCACCGTGCACTTCTCCGCGCGGCGCGCGCGAAACCCGAGGGCGCGCGCGGCGCAATCCTGACCCGCATACGCGCGGAGTTCGACCGGAGACGCGCGCTGGACCCGATGCGCGAGATGCAACAGATCGAGCACTTCCTGCGACACGGGCGGAAACAGCTGGAGCGGTTGATGGACCCGAACGTCAAGGCCGTGGCGGGCGGAGGGAGCGGGTGACGTGGGCCACGCGTGTCCGGGCGACGAGCTCGATTGAGTGGAGCGATGTGGTAGACGGAAGCACGTCTCAAAACACGCGTCGAGGCGCTCCTCCCGTACGCTCGCTCTCTAATCTGCTAACCACGCGTCGATCTCGTCGTCGCTGTTCCCGTCCACGGACTCGGCGCCCTCGCCGGGCTCCACCGCGGCGGAACCCGCCGCGTCCTCCGCGAGCACCGGCGGCGCCGGAGGCGCCTGTTTTTCTTTTCGGTCGCCGCCGACATCCGCTGTCGGTCGCCGCGGCGGCGTCCTATCCTTCGGCGGCAACGGGGGCTTCGACGCGCTCGCGCGGGGAGGCGTCGACTCGGGCGAAAGCCGCGCTTTGGGCGGCGCCGGCGTTTCGGGCGGCGGCGGCGGCGCCGCCGCCGTCTTTCGCGCGACGTCCGCCGCCGCGTCCTTCGCCTTATTCGCCTCCCCGAGCAGCTCGGTCGTCTCGCCAGCCTCCGCGCGGGCGCGCGCGCGCTTGTGCGGCGCCCCCGCCGGCCGCGCGGCGCCTCGCGCCAGCCTGACGGCGCCGGCGAGCATCGCCGTCGCCGCCGCCGCGAACGCCGCCACCGCGGCGCGGTCGGTGGGCACGATTCCCAGCCGCACGCGCGGGGGCGCGGTGGTCCCCGCGGCGTTGGCCGCTTTGAGCCCCAGGTACGTCGGCACGGACGGCTCGGTCAGGCGCAGCGCGACGTTTTCGTCACGACGCGCCGCCGGACGCGCGGCGTCGTCGGCAGCCGGCGCCTTGGTGGCCCGGCGCGTCGCGTCGCGCGTCGAGCGCTGGTCGCACAGCTCGTCGCTCCACGCGCACGACGTAAACGTCAGCGGCTGGCACAGAAACGACTCGGTGCGCTCGCCGCCTAGTCCCGGCGCGCACGCGCGCGAGGATGCGCACTCGAACGCGGGGGACTCGGGGTCCACCCTCGTGATCTTCGAGTCCGCGCCGCCCAGGCGCGACGACGGATCGAGCGCCTCGCCGAACCGCGCGGCGGAGATCTTGACGGTGACCGACGAAGGCGCGTCTTCGTCGTCGTCGTCGTCGACGACGTTCGTCGTCGACGCCGCCGCCGCGGTTTCGCGAAGGGAACGCCTGCCGCCCGATTTTTTACGATCGCGCCTTCTGCGCTCGGACCCGCCGAGCGCGCCGCGCGTCTGCGCGGCGGGTTCCGGCGGCACAGCGCACGTGGAGGTCACGCCGAGCGCTGGGCAAAACCCCCGCGCGCCGCCGAGCAGGGCGACGTCGTTGCAGCTCGCCTCCGGGACGCCGCGCATGTTCACGCACTGCCCTACGCCATCCGCCGCCGGCGGGCACGCGCACCGGCACGACCCGGTGCGCCCCCCGTTCGGGTCCGCGTCCCGGTCATCGCCCAGCTGCCCCGACGCGTCCACGCCGCGACGGCGCACGCGCGCCGCCGCCTCCGCACCCGTCGCAGCCACCAGCCGCTCCGCCTGCTGCGCGCGCGCCGCGGCGAACGCGTCTTGCCTCTGCGCGGCGGCGAGCGCGCCCTTCTCGTCGTTCAAAAGGCGCTCGCGCGGAAGCTTCGGGGCGGAAGCTTCTTCGGGTCCTTCCTCCGCCGCGGGCGCCTCGTAGTCGTCCGGGTGCCTCGCCGCGGAGACCGCCGCCGCGTGCGTGGCGTTCGCGGCCGCCGCGACGGCGCGCCTCGCCGACGCCTTTTCGCGCGCGTAGGCGCCGTCGTCCCCGAGCGCGACGGCGGCGCCGTCTCCGCGCTCCTTTTTCGTCTCGGCGACGCGCTTCGCGCCAATCTGCGACACGCTCGAGGCGGCTCGGCTCTCCGCGCTCGGCGCGCCGAGCGCGGCGGGCGTCACGGCGTCGCCCACCGCGTGCCACAGCTGGCGCATCAGCACGGCCTCGTCGTAGCCCACCGTCGCGCCCGGCGCCAGGCCGAGCCGCGCGGCGGCGGCTTCCGCGCTCCGCCGCGCGCGCTCGGCGCCGTCGAGCAGCTCGCGCAGGCCGGACGGGCACCGCGCCTCGTCGCTGCCCCAGGTGTTCCCCATGGAGACCAGCACGGTGCTCGTCTCGGGGGACACCACCAGGAACTTGCCGAGCCTGCCGACGGCGAACGCCAGGGGGAACGAAGGACCCGCCGGCCCCAGAAACGCGCCGCCGAAGGACGCGTCGGCGGCGGCGGCGGCGGCGCCCGCGCCGCAGGCGGGCGACGCGCCGCTCGACGCGTAATCCGCCCAAACCGGAGCGCGAAGCGTTCGTCTTTCGAAAGACGTCGCGTTCGTCTCGGTCGCGCCGAGATCCGGATCCGACCGCACCTCCGCGAAGAACGGCGTCGCGCGAGGCGCGCCCGACGCCGTCTTGCCGGGGTGCGTCCACGTCTGGTACCCGCGTTGCGACGCGGCGCGCGGGAAAGACGGGTTCACCACCCGCCTCACGAAGTCCGCGCGCACCAGCCGCGTGGACGACCCGTCCTCGCCGAGCCACTCGCCGCGGTTGATCAGGAGCTGGCCGAAGCGAGCCGCGTCGCGGCAGGTGGCCATCTGGCCGCCGGCCACGCGAACGCCGCCGTCGGCGACGCCGTCGGCGCCGACGTCGCGCGCGAAAAAGTCGGGGACGCCCAGCGGCCCGGTGAAGTGCTCCTTCGCCCACTCCGCGGGCTTCAAACCCGTGGTCGCCCTGAGCACCTGCGAAAGCACGTCCAGGATCTCGTCCGTCACGCGCGCGTCGAACGTCTCGCCGGCGCGCGCCTCGCCCAGCCCGGTGGCCTGGCCCAGAACGTGCCTCGCCGTGACGCGCGACCACTCGTCGCCCCAGCGGAGCTCGGGATGCGCCGCGAGCGCCTCCGCGTCGACGCCGCTCGCGGCGGGCGCCTCGCTCCCGTGTGTCCCATACTCGCGCACGGGCGGCGCGGCGATCCCGTACTCGCTCAGGGGCGTGTCGAGGTCGAGAACGCCCTGATGCTCGGCGGCGCCGATGAGCAGCGCCGCCGCCGTGCGGCCGACCCCATCCAGGTAATGCAGCGTGTCCGCGTCGCCCCCTTCGCGGTACGTCTCGTGCACGATGACGCCATCCTTCACCACCAGCAGGCAGTCCCGCTGGTCGAGCTCGCGCGCGTGCCTCTCCGCCGCCGAGGCGAGCTTCGCCGAGCTCAGGCCGTGCACCCGGGGGTCCTCCACCAGCCACTCGCCGGGCCCGGGGCCGAGCTGGGACGCGCCGAGGCGGAACACCGTCGCGCGGTGCCCCCAGAGAAACGCGCCGCACGTGCACGCCAGCGCGAAGCTCAGAGCCAGGAATGCGTAGTGGTGGTGCTGGCTCCACGCGCTCTCTGTCGCGCGTTCGGACGGAGGTAGGGAACGGGGTGAGCAGGAGGGGTAGGCGGTCGCGGTCGCGCGTCGCGGAGGTTGAACGCGTCTTCTCGGGATCCGAGAATCCGGAAAAAAAAGCACGAGGATTCGTCGGGTCGCGGGACGCGGCGTGCGCTTGCCGCGGGGACGCACCGCTTCGCCTGAAGCCGCTGACCCGCCGGCTTCGGTTCTCGATAGCCATGGCGCCCGAACCCTTCCGTCCGGCGCGCGTCTCTCGCAATGGCCTCGCTCCAGACGAGTTCTCTCTCTCCGGGAAAAATGGCAAAAGGTGTTGCGAGTTGAGGTGTTACTTTGGGTCGACAGTCGACGTCGCATTGAATTTGACCCTCTCGGTCGAACCTGCAATCTGAATTCCAGGTTTGAAACTTGGCTCTTTTTGACCGATCCTCTCCTTTCACGAAACAAAAGGAACGAGGCTCGAGGAAATCGGAGGAAATCCGAATCCGAGCTGTCCATCTTGTCCAATGGGAAAGTTAGTTGACGGGTGAAGCCGGTGGAATGACGTTTGGCGCCACCCGCGCTCGTACGACGACACACTCGAAGTCACACGCCAACGAACATGTACTCCGTCGCCGCCACCTCCACGCCCGTCGGCGTCGCCTCGCGCCCCACCAGCGCCAAGAAGGCGCGCACCGCGACCGTCGTCCGCGCCACCAAAGACAGCAAGTCCGAGCCCGAGGAGTCCGGATTCTGGAGGAAGGTTTTCCTCCCGGACGGCAAGGAGGAGGTCAAGGCTGGGGACTACCAGAAGTTCCAGGCCGAGCTCAAGGCCCAGAAGGAGGCGAACGCGAAGAAGGCGGCGGAGAAGGAGGGCGGCTGCGTGATCATGTGAGCCTCCGGTGCGACCCGCGTCTGGCTCGCGCCGAAACGCGAACGCCGCGACTCGGATTTCCGGTTGCAATCAGACACTATTCTTTACGAACGTCGCGCGCCCGCGCGCTCTCGTCCCTACAGCGGCGAGGGTTCCTCGGCGTCGTCCTCGTCGCCGCCACGCACGATCCCTCTCAAGCCCCGCAGAAGCCCCCCCACGCCGCGGAGCGCCCCGCCGCCCACCACGCGCGTCGCGTCCAGCGCCGCGCCCGCGACGCGGAAAGGTAACTTGCCGAACATCTTCTCGCGCCGAGTCTCCGGGCGTCGCCGCCCTCGCCGTCCTCGCCTCCGCTCGCGCGCTTTCGCGTCCCGAGTCTCGGCCGCATCACGAGGATGCTCCGTTCGGCTCAAACGCGAGTCCGCGGCGAGTGTCGCGTCGCGAAGGGCGCGGTCCGCGTCGTCCGCCGCGCGGCGCTCAGGCGCGGCGAGCTCAAGCGCGACGCGCCGGTATAGAACGCGCGACGCCACCTCCGCCTCCTCGCCGGGCATCAGCCGCGCCGGGTCGGGCGAGTCGGTGGCGTACGTCCCCAGCGCGCTGAACGTGACGTTCGCGTTGAACGCCGAACGAAGGTTCGAAGGCGAAGGTTTCGGGGTCTCGGAGGCTCTCTGGAGGCTCTCGAGAACCGGGCGGACGCGCTCTCCGCGCTCTCCGCCGAGCGCGTCGCGCGGCGCGGAGGACGGCGACGTCCACGCGACCCCCCCCCCGCGCACGCGCATTCGTCCCCGCATTCGATCGGGGCTCTCGATCCCCGGGGCGCTTTCGAGGACACTCTCGGCGCTGTCGTCGGAGACGTCGGAACGCGCGTCGTCGGAGTCGGACCCGGCGACAAACGGGGTCGCGCCGGTTTCGGTCTCGAGGATGTCGTCCAGCACGCCGCACTCGTTCGCGACCCGGCGCAGGCGATCCTCCCGGCCGCGGCTGACGCCGAGCCGCGCGGCACGGGTCGCGGCGTCGTCCCGCGACGGCGACGTGACCCGTGCCGCGACGCTCGGTGGCGCGAACTCGAACTCGGTCGGCGGCGGCGGCGGCGGGACGGGCGCCGCCGCCGAGACGGCGGCGGCGGATTCAAACGCCGCGACGACATCCTCCGTCGTCGCGGCGACGCCTTCGTTCATCTCCCGGAACGCGCGCGCCATCGCGTCGTACGCCACGAACGACCGCGTCTCGCGGAGCCTCGGCGTGCGCGCGGCTTCGTCCGCCGCGGTCTCGTTGAGGCGTTCCCATCGTTCCTCCGCCGCCGCGCGCGAAGCGACGCCGCTCGCCGCGGCTCGTCTTCGCGCGAGAAACGCCACGCGCCGAGCCTCCTTCTTCGCCGCCTCGTCCCCGCGCTCGGCGTCGAGCCGCGTCGCCGCGGCGTCGCGCTCAGCGGCGGCGTGCGCGAACCGCACCTCGCGCTCCACCGCGATGCGCTCGCTCTCCAGGCGAAGCAGGCGCACGCGCCTCTCGTTGCGCTCGCGCAGTTTCGCATCGAGCTGCGCGTGTAACTCGGTGACGCGCGCGTCATCCGTCCTGCGCTCGGCCTCGATGTCGCGTGCCGCCTCCTTTCTGGCGCGTCGAAGCCGCGCGAGCTTCTCGGTGTCTATGGGTGCCACCGAGGCGTTCCCGATGGACGCTCGCCTGAGCCCGCGGGCGTCCTCGGGACCTGCCGACATGTTGGGCGCGCCGAGGAGTGAACGCATTTGAACACGCACGATCGGGAGAGACATCGCACGAAACGGCCGAAATTATTCTGAGACCTGGCAAACGCTCATATGATAAATCCATCTCGGCGCGCGCGCCCCGGCGTCAGTTTACCTCCCCTGCTGGTTGCTCATGCTCCTGTACAGGTCCCCCTCCTCCTTGGTCATGCCTGGCGGCACGGCGGTGACCCCCCACGCCTCCGCGCCGCTCAGCCCCTCCAGGCGCTTCATGGCGCTCGGCAGGTCCTCCTCGCCCCACTCGCCGTGCCTGTTGGCGCCGAGGTGCCCGAGCGCGCCGAGCGACGCGAACCGCCGCGCGTTTCGGTTCGAGGGCGAACCCGCCAGGGGCGACCGCGCGTCGCCGAGCGCGCCGAAGTCGCGCGCGCTACTCTCTCCGACGCCACCCTGCCCGAAGACGCCGGTTGTGCCGAACGCGCCGCCCAGGTACCTCTGCTCGAAGTCGACGGAGAGCGAAGGCGTCGGCGACGATTCGAAATCGTCCCTCGTCCCGACGACGCCGTCCGTCCCGGCGTACGCCACCGGCTTCTCGCCGCCGCGGAAGAAGAGCGGGAACGCGCGCGTGAGGCGCCCGGGGACGCTCGGGTCCTCGAACGACCCGAACGACGCCTCCATCGCGTCCCCGGGACCGTCGCGCGTCCCGAGAACCGGGAAAGAGCGGGTCCCGTCTCCGTCGTCCGCGGAGACGGGACCCTTCGGCGCGGCGGCCGAGGAGCTCCGCGTGCGCCGCTCGCACTCGCGCTCGAACCACTCCCGGAAGTGCGCGCGCCACGCGTTCTGACCGCCAGAGGACGACGCGCAGTCGGCGTCCTCGAACGCCGTCTCCAGCGCGGCGAGCGCAGCGAGAGGCTCGGAGAGCTCCCAGAACCGTCTGCGTTCGTCCCCCGCGTCGTCGTCCTCCGCCTCCATCTCGAACGTCGTCGGGCCGTCCGCGTCCTCCATCTCCTCCGTCCGCGTCTCCGCCGCGCCGTCGACGGCCATCGCGGACCCGACGCGGTCAAAGCCCCCGACGCTCATGTCGCGAGGCACGCCGCGCCGCTCCGCGGCGGCGCCGGAAACGGAAGCCTCCTCCTCCCTGAAGTACTCGTGCGCGAGGATTTCGCGCGGGGTCGCGCGTCGTTCGGGGTCGAACGCCAGCATGCGGAGCAACAGGTCGCGCGAGTTCTCGTCGCAGCCCGCAAACTGCTTGGTGATGCTCCCCGCGCGCCCGCGCACGCCGCGCAGGTACCGCCGCCACCGCAGGTTGGGGATGGCGTCGATGTCGCGCCACGACGGCGTCCCTATGACGTTGAAGAACAGATCCAGGCGTGCCTTCGTGCGGGTTTCTCTTCGCGAGCGGTCTCTCGCGCGCTCGGCGTCGTCGGCGTCGGCGTCCGCGTCCCGCCGGGACCCGTCGTCGTCGCTCGCCCCGGCGTCCCCACGACGAGCGCCCGCGGTGTACGTCTCCGACGTGCCGGGCTTCGGGACGGGGTCGTCGTCGAACCGGAACAGCGGCGAGATGGTCAGGTTGGGGGTCAACGCGTGCTGCTGTTGCCGCTGCAGGAGCTCGCCGAAGATGCACCCCAGCGCCCAGACGTCCATCGCCCCGGTGTATTTCCCGTTGCTCATGATCACCTCCGGCGCGCGGTAGCAAGGCGTCGCGACGACGGTCGTGAGCATATCGCGCCGCGCGAAGGAAGCGAGCGAAGACTTCGCGTCGCTTTGGCCGTCGAAATCCTCCGACGAGGCGAAGGACGCGAGCGAAGACTCGTTCGTTCGCGCGCCGAAACCCCCGAAGGACCCTCGGTGTCTTTTTCTACGTCGCACCTCTCTCGCGGCGTCGAGCGCGAGATCCGCCTCCCCGTCGTCGTTCACGGATCCCCCGCGACGACTCGGAGCCGCCTTTTTAGCGCCGCGCGCGAGGCCAAAATCGCAAATCTTCACCACGCGCCCGCCGACGCGCGTCTCACCGCACAGCGTGTTCGCGCTCTTTATGTCCCTGTGCCAGACGCCGGCTTTGTGGAGGTACAGGACCGCGCTCGTCAGCTGCCGCATCAGCGAGCGCACCTCGCGCGCGGTCATCTCGCCGCGCATCTCGTACAGGTCGCCGCCCTCGGCGATCTCGAACGCCATGTACAGGTCGATGGAGAGCGGCACGAGCGAGAAGGTGGCGGGGTCCATGACTCGGGCGCCGCTGGTGGCGGGGGTGAAGAAGATGTCGAAGATCTTGATGATGTTCGGGTGGTCCAGGCGGTTCAGGACCTCCACCTCGCGCAAGACGCGCTTCGCCGCGTCCACCGTGGTGAGCGCGTCCGCCACGCGCTTGAGCGCGACGAACCGCGAGGACCGCGCGTCGAAGGATTTGACCACCGCCCCGAAGCTTCCGCAACCCAGCACAGAGACCAGCCGGTAGTTCTCGCCGACGCGCCACGTCTCGACCTGGCCGCTCTCCGTGTTCTTGACGTACCATACCCCGGATTCGTCCCCCGCGCGCACGCGGGGGTCCGACCCGGGGGAAGCCATGGCTTCACTGGCCAGGCGTGAGGGAAGGTGTCGGGGCGGAATGCCAAAGCTTCCGGTAACAACGTCCGCTTTTTCAGATGACGCGTTTTCAGATGACGCGCCGAGTCATCTGAAAAATGCGAATTTCCCGGGAAGATCCTCTCGTTGATCGGTCGACCGGGACGTCATCGAAAGGAGATATTCGGCTCGACTGGCTGCCAGATGTGCACGAAAAGACGAAAAGCCTGAGAGAATTGCCGCCAAACAAACTCGTACACTAAACGCGTCGCGCCTCGTCCGAAACCACCGGTTCCGAGCGCACGGCGCCTCGAGACCCACGCGCGTTCCTCACGCGCACGCGTCCGTGCTCCAGCACCGACCCCGCCGCGTCTTCCACGGGACGCTCCGAGGTTTGCCCCGACGCGCGAGGCATCTTCTTTTCTCGTCGAGACTTCCGGGTGACGCGGCGCCTCGAGCGGGCGCGCGGAACCCACGATGGCGTTCTCCGCGGCGACTGCGGCCGCGCGGCTCGCGCCCACGTCCACGAGTGCGACTGCGCGCGGGTCACGCGCGTCTTCGTCCGGTGACCTCCCCGTCGCCGCGCGCGAACGCCCGCGGACGCGTCTCGCGCCCGCTGGGTTAAATGGAAAAGCGACGTCGACGCGCGTCTCGCGCGCGATTTCCTCGCGAGCCTCCGCCTCCGTCTCCGCGTGTCACGCGCGCGGGCACGCTCCGGGGGCGACCGCGCCCCGCGCGCGCGGTTCGCCGCGCGTTCCGCCGGCCGACCTCCCCGGCGCGCGCGCGTCGCCGCCTTCGAGCCGCGACGTCGCGGCGCGCGGGGCGCGCGTGCCGAATCCCGAGACCATCGCGCAGGCTCTCGGGGACACCATCCCCGCGGCGCTGGTTCAGCCCGCGGGGTTGACTTTTTCGCAGACCATGGCGTACAGCGCGTGCTTCGCGTTCGGGCTGATGGTGCTGGTGGGGTCGCTGCGGCCCGCGCTGGTGGTGCTGCACAACGCGTGGTGCGCGGTGTCGCCGGCGCGCCTGCGCGGCGTCGCCGACGGCGCCGTCAAGCGGCCGTTCACCGATTCCTTCTACGGCTGGATCTACAAGATCTTGCGCACCGCGCTGCTGATGGTGGCGCTCGCGTGGACGTACATCGTGATCGTGCCGATATCGTCCGAGGGTGTGCACGCGCTGTTCCCCCCCGAGAAGTGCGTGCGCGTCCTGCGGATCCTCTTTTACGGGTACGCGCTCAACTCGTTCAGGCAGCGGTACCTGGCGCGCTTCGCCGGGCGGCTGCGCCAGAAGATCTACGGCAAAGCCGAACCGGCGGACCTCATTCCCGCGCACGTGTACGACCGCGAGACGGGCGTCTTGGTGTGGAGCCTGACGTTCCTCGCCGCGCTGGATTCCCTCGGCCTCCCGCTGCAGTGGGTCGTGAAAGGCCTCGGCGCGTCGACCGTGGTGCTCGGCATCCTGGCGTCGGTGGTGCTGCGCGACACCGTCGCCAACTACTTCGGCGGGCTCATCGTGATCGCCGCCGGCTGGTTCTCCCCGAAGGAGGTGGTGCGCGTGCTGCTGAGCGGCCGCCGCGAGATCTCCGGCAGAGTCGAGCACATCGGTCTGCTGTACACCAAGCTCATCAACCGCGCCGGAAAGGTGGCGTACATCCCCAACTCCGCGATGGTGGCGCATAAAGTCGAGAACCTCTCGCGCGCGCCCTACCGCGAGTTCCGGGAACAGCTCGCGATTCCGTTCAAAGATTTGGGGTACGTGCCGGACATTCAGGAGCGCGTGGAGGCGTTTCTGAGGAGCACGCCGGGCGCGGACGTCATGCGCGGCGTCTCACTGGCGCCCCGCGCGACGCTGACGGGCATAAACAGCTTCGCCGGGGGGGCGGTGTTGGAGGTGGTGTGCTACAACGACTACCGCGTGCTGCGGCAAGAGGGGTTCACGACGATGCGGCTGCGGCACCATATGTTCCTCGGCATCGCGGAGATCTTCCAGTCGCTGGGCGTGGACTTCGCCATCGCGGGCAACGGCGTGAACACGCAGAACGGGTACCAGTCCGTGGCGGACAACGGGCTGGAGGGGTACGACAGCACCGCGCAGGGGCCGTACGGGCACAAGCGCGAGGACGCGCTCATCGACCAGCTCGACGACCGCGCCGCCGTCGGGCTCTACGCCAAGACGCCTTGGTTGTGAACGTCGGACTCGGCGCGGAAACGCGAGCCGCCGCCGCGGTCAAGACCCGTGTTGTATAAAACGTTGTAACATAGACTCTGCGTTATTGAAACGGGCATCAGCCATCGCGGCGCGTGTCACGGGGGGGCACGGCATATGAGCACGCGTCAGTGGATGTCTCTTCCTTTCGTACAAAAGTCCACCACGTCGTGGGCTAGACACCGGAAAAAAAGCCTCGCGTTTCCGTTCTCGCCGTTCTCGGCCTCGCGTTCCAGGAGAGACGGCGAGCTCACTTCGCCGTCGCGTCACCTTCGCATCTGCGTGAACGCGGGGCTCTTGGCGCCGCCGCCGAACGGAGACGCGCCCGCCGGCGCCGCCTGCCCGAACGGCGACGCGCCGGAGGCCGCGGCGCCGAAGCCCCCGCCCGCGGCCTGCCCGAACGGCGACGCGCCGGAGGCGGCTTGCCCGAACGGCGACCCGCCGCTCGCCGCCTGCGAGACCCCGGGCGACGCCGCCTGGCCGAAGGCGGACGCCGTGGCCGCGCCCCCGAAGCCACCGCCGCCCTGCGCCGCGCCCCCGAAGCCACCACCGCCCTGCGCCGCGCCCCCGAAGCCACCACCGCCCTGCGCCGCGGCCCCGAAGCCACCGCCGCCCTGCGCCGCGGCCCCGAAGCC
>Ga0181558_10003061_pt1 | contig 15556 bp, 9 predicted proteins | sample 011ome_22_FD_133754 | JGI IMG/M metagenome (GOLD analysis project Ga0181558, IMG submission 133754) | Coastal salt marsh microbial communities from the Groves Creek Marsh, Skidaway Island, Georgia - 011507BT metaG (megahit assembly) | ecosystem: Environmental > Aquatic > Marine > Intertidal zone...
GTTCTTTTCCCCCGGGACGACGACGAGAGAGAAAACAACGACATCGCGGATGATGGGAAGAAACTTTTCATCGTCGTCGTCGTCGGGGACATTATTTGTCTTTTCTTCTTTGTGTGTGTACAATCCGCGCGGCGTTTGAAAAAGCAAACCTTCGTCGTTTTGCGCGCGGGTGCAGAAGTGAGGTACGTTTTAGGTGATGACGACGACGTCTGATTGAAAAAATATACGAGAGAGACGCGCGTATTTGGGAGATTACGATAATCGCACTCTTCAACCAGTCTTCTCTCTCTTTTAAAAAAAGTCTTAATTTAACCTCTCAAAATGACCAACGGCCAATCGGGAAACTTCTTGTTCCAGTATCTCACGCCGTAGTGTTCCAACTTGCGGCTCTCGTCTTCGAAGCTTTGACCGCGATAGGCTAATTTCATGAGACCGGGCATGATGCCGCACCGGTCGCGGATGTGGTCGCGCAAATCGGAGACTCGGATTTTAGACGGGACGTGAATCCAAAACGGGCCGCCGTATTCTGTGTCGGTGTGGAGTTCGGAAACTACGAGCAAGGAGAGGATGGGGCAGTCGCCGTAGCGTTGGCGGTAGACGTATTCGCCGTGCGGGATGCCGGCTTCGAAGGCTTTTTGGCGGTCGATAGCTTCTTGCTCCGGAGTTGGGTCGTACGGGTCGGTCCATTCCGTCACACTGGCACCATCGCGAGTGGTTTTCGGGCAGTATCTGTTTCGGTTTGGCGGAGAGAGAAAGAGAGTAATAATGAGAGGGGTGCAATGAGATCGTTCGCGGGCTCCGGAGAGGAAAAGACGAGAAGAGAAAATACACGAGCGGGAAAAAAACGCACTTCTCATCTTCCATATAAAATGGGTAATTATTCGGAGGAATATCAAAATACCCCGTCTTCCCAGTCCCTGGTTTATCGTTGTACTTACTAAACGCTCGGTACCTGTGTGTGATACATCGAAGAATGCATGAATAATACATGAAACGCGCGATCGCGTTTGAGCGCGAAGCAAAAAAAAAAACGCTCGAAGTTTTCGATGAAAGAAAAAAAAGAAAAAGAGAGAGAGAGGGAAACGCTCTCGGGCTCAGAGAAATGGTGCTTTGAACATCGCGCGTTCTCGCGCTTCACATTCCTTTTCAGTGTTTATTGTTGACATCATCATCGCCCAATCCCCTCTCTCTCTCTCTCGCGCGCGCCCGCTCTCGAGACGAAAAGAAAATCCCCTAAAACGTTCCAACCTACGCATCACACACAAAAAAATACTCACCTCGGTGGCACGAACGAATTATCCATGCCTCCGCCGTGCGACCCGGGCGCTTGCGCGTACATGTGGTCGTCGAAATCGAAACTCTGCTCGTGCGCCGGTTTCATCCCGGACATTCGCGACGACATATCTTTCCTCTCTCTTCTTTATTAATTAAACTCTCTCGAGATCGATATTATGTAGTATTTTTAGTGAAAATTTAAATTTTGGCGTTACGCGAGTTTGGAGAATTTTTCAAAGAGAAAATTTCCCCAGAAATCAGAGATATCGAAACAGAGAGAGATGATGCGTCGAGGAGGCGCTCCAAACGCGCCTTCTGCTCCTCGCGAGGACGACGAGGACGAGGACGAGGACGACGAGGACGAGAAGCTTCTTCTCGCGCGCGGTAGTGGTGGTATTGGTAGTAAAGAAACAACGAAAGTTGGAATTTTGAGTCTCAGGAGAAAGAGAAAAAAAACCAATCCGCTCGACGCGCGAACAGTCATCGCTTTCGCGCTCTTTTGCCTCGCGTTTCGGATCTTCTTCTTGACGGAAATCGGGGAGTTTGGTAAAAAAGAGGTCGCGCCTTCTTCTTCTTCTTCTTCTTCTGTTTCTATTTCTTCTCCGCGAGTAGGAGAAGACGAGGACGACTATCAAAACGACTTGAAATGGGACGAAAATCTCGAGCAAAATCTCAACGAGAAGCAAGAAGAGCGCAAACTGGAAGCGCGGGAGAAACGGAGACAAGATCATTTACTGGATTTACCGTCGAAGAAATACAGATTCGGGACGATCATACCAGACGCGAACACGGGGAAATGTCGGTCGAGACACCCACCGGATTTCTTTAAGCGTCAGATTTGGAAATCGTTCGAGTTGGATCCGAGGAACGCGCCGCTCAACGCGAGTTTGAGCGAAGAGGCGAGGAAGTGTTCGGTGTTGGACGTGGAGGAAGAAGACGATAATGAGGATGGGAAGAATGCGATTCAGTTGACGAAGAAGTTTTTAGAGAAATTACCGTTAGTGCGGGGATCTAGGGTGATGAAGATGGTTTTGGAAGGGGACATTCCGAACGGCGTGTCGCCGAGATTGGAGATTCCCGTGGAGTATTTGGACGACGGTTTGATCGGGCGAACGTTTAGTACGCGTCGTAGCGGTAGAAGTAGTGGTAGAAGTAGTAGTAGTAGTAGTAGCAATGAACGAGGACAAACGGAAGAATTTCCGAGGTTTAAAACGTGCGCAGTTGTGGGCACGTCTGGAACGTTGAAGGAAAAAGGTTTAGGAGAGCAAATAGATAAGCACGAGGCGATTATTCGAATAGATTTAGGACGAACGGTTGGATACGAGAAAGACGTAGGCGCGCGAACGACGTTTGATTTCGCCGCGGCGAACGATTTGCGAAATTTAGTTTCTAACAAAAACGCATTCGCCGGTCGCGAAGAAGACGACGACGTGGAACCAGAAGACGATAGCGAATTGGAGAGTGAAAGCGAAGGCGCGAAAATGCGAAACGCGAAACGCCGACGACGCCGAAACGCGTTGCAACCGCAAACGCTCGAATCTATCGCCGCGAGAAACTCGACGATTGTTTTACACGAGCTCTTCAGTCGCGCGGCGTTGAGAGGTACTTACCCTCCTTTCATACGCGCGTTCGAGCGAGTCCGTTCTGATGATAGCAAAGAAGTCCCCTCGGTCGTCGCCATGGAACCTCGCCTCCTCGTCCGCATCCTCCAAACCTTCCACCGAGTCGCCAACGCGCTGGACCAGTACTCCCACGAAAACGGCGCACCGTCCGGCGCGAGAGATATCTCCTCCTCCTCGCGCGCGCCGATATCCATCGTCGCCACCTTATTTGCGCTCCAGGTATGCGACAAAGTCAACGCGTTCGGTTTAGCGCCGCCGCTCGCGGTTCAATCTTCCTCCTCCTCCTCCTCCGGTTCTAAACTCGACGCCGACGGCGAAAAAATTGGACGCACGAGGCCAACCTATCGCAACTACTGGGACCGAAATTTCGCCCACGTCGGGACGTTAAAGAAACACGGTCTCCGAGACGCCGGTTGGGAAGTCGCGCGCGCCATCGCTCAGTGGCCGTGTTCGGAGAGCGCGTTGAGAATCATCGATCCAAAGCCAACCGTGAAAGAATAATATTATAGTTGCGTGTGATGTGTTGAAATGTACATTTTTTTTCTTTTTTGAGTTTGTGAAAAAGATCTCACTCTTGCCTAAAGATTGGGGAAAAAAGTTTTTAGATATTCTCCATCTGTGCCCATCACAAAACAACCGCGGTCGCTCGCGACGACACACACACACACAAGATATATATATATATATATTTATACAGAATACACACGCATGTCTTGTTCAACTTCTTCTTCTTCTTCTTCTTTATCGTCGATGAGGCGCGCCGCGAGGAGCGTTTCTTCTCTGAGCAGCGGTGGTAGAAAATCATCATCGCGATTCGTGCAAAGGACGACAGAGACGACGACGACGACGACGACGCGGTTTATTGGAAAAGCTGGTGGTGGTGCGGCGTCGAGAAGAGGAAGTGCGACGGTGATGATGAACGCGGCGATGTCGACCGTAATTCCCGCGGAAGTTTCGGAGTTTATAGAACCGGCGGCGATTGAGATGGCGAAACGAGTCGAAGTGATTGAAGTTCCCGTAGAAGGGAGAGAAAAGAGCGTCATGACGTCTTTGGTGCAAAGTAAGAACAAGGAGGTGAGCGGCGAGTACCATCCGTTCGTTTTACTGCACGGATTTGATTCTTCGTGCCTTGAGTATCGGAGGTTGTTTCCGAAGTTGGAGGAAAACGGGGCGGAGGCGTACGCTTTGGATTTGTTGGGGTGGGGGTTTACGGACGGGTTGGACGGCGGCGTCGGGGACTATTCGCCCGAGGCGAAGTGCGCGCACTTGTACGCGTGGTGGAAACAAAACGTGAATCGTCCGATTGTTTTAGCCGGGGCGAGTTTAGGTGGCGCGGCGGCGATTGAGTTTGCCAGTCGGTATCCGGAAGCGGTGGCGAGGTTGGTTTTGATCGATGCGCAAGGTTTTATCGATGGGATTGGGCCGATGGGGATGTTGCCGACGCCAATTGCCAAAGCGGGGGTGGATATTTTGAGAACGAGATGGTTGAGATCCGGAGCGAATAAGATGGCATATTTCGATCAAAAGTACGCAACGGATGACGCGCAAAATGTTGGCAGATTACACACGCTTTTGCCGCAATGGAACGACGCGACGCTGAGCTTTATGCGTTCCGGCGGGTTCCGAGTCGTCGAGAAGATTCCAAAGTTGAAGACGAAGACGATGGTGTTGTGGGGAAGAGGCGATAAAATTTTGGAACCAGAAAACGCGGAGAGGTTTGAGAGAGAAATTGAAGACTGCGAGTTGGTGTGGGTAGAGGAGAGTGGACACGTGCCGCACCTGGAGCAGCCAGATTTTACGTGCGCCCAGTTGTTGAGATTCGGAAAGAAGTAAATAGTAAACTTTTTGTATTATTGATCATCATCATCATCATCATCATTTGGTCGGCACGCTGCCATCGTTTTCTCTCATCAATATGAAATTCATCGCGAATTGTGGCGTCCCATCTTCGGGTATTTTGAAAATCGAATCCGTCCCGTCTTCATTTGGAAACAAATCAAGGCCGGGTAGCATATACATTTTCCCGATGTAAACTCCTGGATAGACCTCGCGAATCTCGTCCCGGAACTTGCTGAACTCGTGGCCAAATTTCGAATAGTTGATACCGATTGAAGCTTTACCATCAAAAATCGATGTCGCTTCGTACTCCACGTCGCCTTTGTACAGCTCGATTGGTTCGTTCAACCCAAGCAAAGCGTTCACGATTGGCCCGTAACTCAACTTGATTCTGTTCGTGACCGCGGTCGTTTCCGAACCATCGATTTCATCGATCACTTTCTTGAAACACTTCCCTCTCCAACTGTTAAAAGTCAGCGTGCGCCGTATGCCGTAGAACTTTGCTATCGTAGTTTTCCAGTCGTTCCCGAGAATGCATCCTCGATAACATCCGTTTGGAATTTCTTCGCCGTTCATAGGAAACGCCTGCATGTAACTGTCGTCGAACGAAGTTTGATTAAACTCTCTCACGAACGCGTCGGATCTGCACAGCGCGTCGTGAACAGAGCTGTCAATGTCAGAAAAATCATCCACGCCGTGCTCAATCCTCGCCAATCCTTTCTCCGTCGACAGCGCGTTCGCCATCCTCGTCAGCGTATTCGCAAACTCGCTTTCAGAATTCGTCTTTGGAAGATTTGCATGTTTTTCTTCAATTCCCAATTGCTCGATGGCGGCTGTTTCGGCGCCTCGAGAGCTGATCACATCGACTATATAATTCCACACGAATTTAAACAGCTTCTGGTTCAGCGTGGAAGGCGGTGGAGGTGGGGGTAACGCGTTATACGTCGGACCACCGTTCGCGTCTTCCGCGTTCGAGGCAACGCTTCCTCCTAAAAGTTTTCTCGTCGTCGCGACGGGAGTAGTTTCCGCGCGCGCCGAACGCGTCTTCGTCGCCGTCGTCGTCATCGCTAAAAAAACAACAAAGACGACAAAAAAGATAGCGTTCGCAGCGGATGCTCCGCGAACGCGTCGATCGAACGCGCTCATCGTTTGGTCGCCGTAAATGTCGCGAGCTCAAATTATGGGTACCTTTTCGACATCATGCGCGTATTTTTTTTTTTCTCTCTCTCTCGTTTCCTCGAACACGTCGAACGCGCGTGAAAATGCACACGACATAAAAATAACAAACTCGCGCGGAAAGAGAACAACAGAACGCGCGTAAACGACGCAAAGAAATGTCATCTCGCGCCGCCGCGTTCCAAATAACGTGCGCGCACCCGTCTCGATCGAACCGCGCGAAAAAGCGAGACGCGCCTCGAAAGCAGAGACTCCCTCTGACGGAACGTTTAGAGTTGAAAGGGATATTGTTGGGGGAGAAAACCGGCGGCGAAAATGGAAACGTCGTTTTATCGGCTGCTCTTCGACGCGCGAAATCGAAAGAAAACGCGCAGATATGCGTTCGATACGACAGCGAGAGAGGAGGAATGAACAACGATAACAGAGATGATGAAGACCGTGAGAAAGAAATCGGAGCGTTTGAGTACGACGAAGAGAGAGGCAAGGCGAAAGTGGTTGAGATTTTACAAAGGTTGAAGGAAAATGAAGAGAGGTTTCCGAGACAGTTATCAGACGCTTGGTTTCGAATGCGCGTCGGTATGGTCACCGCGTCCGATGTCGGTGGAATTCTCGGATTAGAAAAGAGGAGAGATATGACGATGGAGAAGATTATGGAGAAAAAGTTTAAACAGAGAGAACGGTACGAAGAGATGATGGTTGACAAGAACGACGACGAGGACGACGGCGGCAACTCGAACCGAATAGCGATACCGCCGGCGATGAATAAGGTGCCGGCGACAAAACACGGCAATTATTACGAAAATATCGCGATAAAACATTACGAAAAAATTACCGGCGAAGTTTGTCACTCGTTTGGATTGAAAACACACGACGAAGAGGAATATTGGTTCCTAGGTGCGTCGCCGGATGGCTTGACAGAAAGCGGGAGAATCGTAGAGGTCAAGTGTCCGTACACGAGAAAGATACAACGGCAAACGAGGTGCTTGGAACATTATTCCCAAATCCAAACGTTGTTGGAAGTTTTCGACTTAGAGGTGTGCGATTTCGTCCAGTTTAAACCGGCGGGCAAAGGAACTGGCCACAGCGGCGATGTTTCGAGACCGAAGATGTTGATTGAATGCGTGAAAAGAGATCGCCTTTGGTTTCAGAATCACTCGAAAGAGTTGGTGATGGCCTCGAAGAAACTCCCGATGCCGTTGTCGTGAGAAGAAAATATGTATGGTAGTAATAGCAGCTTAGCAGTACTTCTTAGCAGCCGATTGTTGATTGTTTTCACTTGAGTAAATTGTTGTATGCCGCGCGATGTATTTATTAATTTATCGTTACAAATATTACAATTCATCTTTCTCTCCGCCTTCCTTTCGAAGAACCGGGCGAAATTCCGCCGGCGAAGGTGCTTTCTTGATCGCCTCTCTCAATTTTTCCGTCGCGAAACGACCGGCGCGGTCGTCTTTGGTATATTTAGCCCCTCTCATAGCCGGTCCAGTCCAGAACATAGCGCGAGGAATGACCTCTAACTTCGCACCGTTTAATGTCAATCGCGAGAGAAGCTCCCACACGTCGTAACCGTCCGAGTGACTTTTATCAAACAAGACCGAACCGGCGTGTTTGATCAACGAGTTTAAAGTGACCATGAATACCGGACCGCCCATGCAATTTCTCGTCGTGGCCACTGGAAATGCCGCGCCCAAAAAAGGCTGGAATTGACGCATATTTGCCGAGGTTAACTTTCGGATTTCAGCGTCCTCTGCGATCGCAGAGGTCCCGTCGTAAACGTGTGCGAAAGAGGTCATGACGTTTGCGTCGAACCGAAACAAAGCGGATTGGAACACGCGCAATGCGTGCGGCTCCAACACGTTTCCGGCATCCACGAATGCAATTTCGCTGAATCCATTCTTTTCTCGATTCAAAATAGCCGTTTTGAATGCAAAATTACGGCAGACTGCCAACGAGGCGCCAATCTTTTCAACTATGCTCAAATCGTAACCAAGATTTTTGTTGTCGTTGTCCACTTGATGAAACGCTGGGTTCCGCTCGCTCGAGGTGCACACGACAACGGCTTTTGGTCTCACGTGCTTCTGTTTCGATATGGATTTCAACGTTCTCGCGAGTTTTTCGTCCACGTCTCTCGTGGCGACGACGACGAGTATACCTTTGGAGATGTTGTGCGCTCTCATATCGACCGCGTCGCGAACCATTTCGGATTCCTCTGTGATTTTCTTCATTCTTCGAAGAACAGCGGCTCCCGGGGAGGAATTACGCGCGGTAGATTTGAGCATCAACTCGCGAGAAGTGGCCACATCCGTGTGAAACTGCACCCATCTTTGTTCGTTTTTGATGACATCGACGGCGCTTTCAAAGGCATTCGTAACAAAACCTTGGTCTAATATCTCTCGTAATTTTTCCGACAACGCGTTGACCGAGTTTCTCGCAAACAAAATGTTGAAATCTTTCTCGTCCTCTCTTGATAAAACGACATTTGCTCTTCGCTTCACAAGCTCAGGCATACCGCCGGCATCGGAAGCGATGAATGGGGCGTTCACGCCGAACAGCTCAAACACACTCAGCGGTGAATTTTCCACCAACGAAGGCAACACCGCCAGTCGTTTCTTCCCTTTCTCGAGTAAATAACTCAACGCTTCTGCGGAGTTCTTCTCAGTGAATACGTTCACTTCTGTCACTATCGCTCTGTTTTTCTCCTCTCGCCACGGGCGCGATCGACGTTCGACGAATCGCTTCGACGGTTCACGATCGATTTTATTTCTATCAGAGCCCAGGAAAGTGACTTTGAACGGTTTCACGTCGAGTTTACGAAGCAAAGCGTCGACGGCGTCGCAGAATAAAATCACACCTTTTCGCGTTTCCAATCGTCCGAAAAAGACAAACTCTTGAATTTGTTCGACGATGGCTGATTCCTTTTCAATTTCTTCGTCACCTGCTTCTTTTCCATCATCGTAACCCGTTTCTTTCTGTTTTTCTACCAGTGCTATTTCTACATTCTCTTCTTCTGCGCCTAATGCGCCGTCTTTCTTTTTCGCGAAAGACAACGCACCTCTAATCCACGACGAAATCTTACCTCCTACGGTAGCTTCCTTCTTCACGTGTAACTCTTCTCCACTATCTCGTCCTCCACTCTTCTTGCCCCTCCCTAATCGACCTTTCACGTACTTCTCTACGTCCAACGCCTCTCTCACTGCCTGTTTTGCCTCCACCGGCAAAACGTACGGCTGCACAAACGCGTTCTCTGCGAGCGTCCATCCCGCCTCTCCTTCCATCCAATTCAGCAAGTACTCGCTCGGAGAAACCACCACGTCTGCCAGCTCCACACTTTTCATCTCCAAGAAATGACTCTCTAAATCCTCCACCGATTCAATCTTCTCCTCGTTCGCTTTCCGCGCCCAAAGTAACGGTCCGTGCGTCATCACTGTCAGCAACGAGTTCTTTAATCCTAAGCCGCTTTTCTTATGCAACAAACTGTAATACCCGATGCCTTGCCAATCTGCAAAATGTATCACGTCGAACGGTGCGTTCGTTTTCGACTGTTCCAGCAAAATCCAATCTAAAACCGCGTACGAGGTTGCCGCGTGGTATGTTATCCCGGAGACGCGATGCGGCGGGAGCGGAACCAAGTTTACGTTTAGTCGATTTTTGTAATGCTCTTGCCACTGCGTAAACGGATCATCTGCCTTCCCATCGCGCTTCTTCTCCGTTCCGTTCTCTCTGTCATTCTTTCTCGCGCTCCCATCGTTCTCCCCCTCCTCTTCGTTCAGCGTCGGCGACTTAATCTTCCCGTGCACTTTTCGGCCTTGCGTATACACCAACGTCACGTTGAACGCGCGCTCCAAATCCCCTTTCCTATTCGCGCCGTCGTCATCCAACGCCGACGCCGACGACAAGACATTCGCCAGAGAGGTATAAAACGTTCCAATCCCACCGTTCGGGACGAGACCGGCAAACTCCGAGCAGACGATCAATATATGAGAGACGCGTCGTTTCTCGCTCTCCAGAGAGATGAAACCATCATCATCGCCTTCGTCTTCTTCTGCCGCACTCCTTCTTCTTCTTCTGATGTCGTTGTTGTCTTCAACGGCATCGAGAAGAAAAATCGAACGGTGCCCAAAATCAGATTTCGATCGGAGCGACGGGAAACCGTGCCGCGTGCTCTCCGCGAAGTCTACGAGAAGGAGGAGCAGGAAGAAGAAGAATCCAATCGTAAATACCGATAACAACAGCGCGTTCGCGAACGGTGCGTTGCGTTTCGTCCTCGCTCCGTTCGTCATCCTTCTTCTCTAAAATCTCTCTTTATATGTATCGTTCTTTTTCTATCTATCGCGTAAAACTCTGACGCACTTCTTCAAAACGATAATACGTGCGTGTATCTATTCTTTCTCTCTCTCGCTCGTTCGGTCTCGGCCCCTTTCTCCCGAGAGCGCGCGCGCAAAAGCGCGTCGTCGTGTGTTTTGAAGTGTGTTTCTCTCTCTGAAAACACTCCCCTAAATAAAATGATACAAAAACCCTAAAACCTAATACAAACCCTAAATAAACATGTGCCAAAAATTCAAATTTTTTTTCGAAAAAACGTGCACGTTTTTCTACAGATTTTTGCGCGCGCGAGTGTGCGTGTCTACTCTCTCTCTCTCTCTCTCTCCGTATAGCGAGTGAACGACGTGAGCAAACATGGAGTGGGCGGCATTCAACACGCAGCACGACGATTCGCAGCGCGCGAGAGACGGCGAAGGAGGAAAAGGAGGAGGAGTCATCAACGGCGAAGTAGACGCGGAAACGGCGAAACGGAAACGGCGAACCGCCGAAGCCGAGGAAACGCGCATCGCCGGGTCGTACGAAAAGGCGATCCGATTGTTGGCGGAGATTGACGACGACGACGACGAAGATGACGACGATAATGATACTACCACCACCACTGGGGAACAGATGGAGGAAGAGAAGAGCGCGAAAAGGGAAGAAGCGAAGCAGACTTTATTGGCCGTGGTGAATCACGAGATGATGCGCGTGGCGAATCTCGACGAGTTGACGCCGACGTTGTGTTCGGTGAAGAAGCTGGCGCTGAGGAACCTCGGGAACTTGTTCGCGAAAGAGTGCGGCGAGTTTGAGGGAGAGGAAGAGGAGGATGCCGAAATGATGATTATTGACGATAACGATAACGATAACGATAACGGCAACGCGGAAGGAGGAATGATGCAAAGAAAGTCGCAGCGACAGAGTTATAGCTTTGAACAAGCGATTCGGTGTTACTCGGAAGCGGTGAAAATGGACCAAGAAGACGTGTCGAGTTGGTTACGAATGGGCGAGTTGAGCGCGAAGAGAGGCGACGCGGCGTTGGCGAGGACGGCGTTTGAGAGCGGGTTGTTGGCGCAGCCGACGCACGCGCTCCTTTTGAACGAGTTGTGCGAAGTGTGCGTTTTGGTCGGAGACGAAGCGACGGCGAGGTTTCTAGCTGCGAGGATTTTGAATTCAGACAGGAGGAACGAGCGAATGAAGGCGATTCAAAGCAACTTTGCGAACGTGAAACCGAAAGAATGGCTGGTTAAAGCGCGAGAGAGATTTGAACGCGTAAATGCAAGGAATGATATCTCAGCGAGAGGAACAAAGCACGCGCTCTCGCTCGAACGCATGGCCTGGGATGATGTCGCCTCATTGATTCTCGATGAAGTGAACGTCAAGGTTGAGTCTGAGGAGAGCGCGATACGGGCCAAGGGCGACGACGACGATGATGGAGAAGAGGACGACGCCGAAGAAGAGGACGAAGGAGAAGATGTCGCTGCGCCGTCGACGCCGCCGGAATCCTCGACGCCGACAAAAGTGTCCACGCCTTCTAGGAAAGGCGCGTCTTCTTCTGCGCGATCAGCCGGGTTAGGTGTGCCCGTGGAGTTTGTTACGACGAATAATAATAAAAACGACGACAGCAACGACAAGAATAACACCGATTCTCAATCCGAGGATAACACCGCAGGGGCGGGAGTGAACAAGAACAAAAGCAAGAAACAAAAACTGATGAGTAAGGAAAAAACACCACCGTTGACGACTGTCGCTGAAGACGAGACGCAAACTACGATGAGAGAATCTGAAGCGAACGTTGCGTCCCCACTTCCGCCTCCGTCGTCGAAATGGAAAGGTCCGCAATCGAAAATTGCCGAGAAACTTTTCCTATCGCTTTTGAAAAAAAGGGTGAAATTGAGTGCTTCGGATGTAGAGACTTTGAAAGCTGCGAGAAATCGATTAACTACCGCGCACGAGAACAAAAATAATTTAGACTCCTTGAAAAAGGATCGTCACAGCGGCAAGCGCGTTTCTGTTTCCGCGTCGGCGAAGGAACGCGCGCAAGTTTCCTCGTACGTGAATGCGATGAACGCTAAGAACGGCGGCATAGCCGACTGTGCGTGGAAGCTGATACTCGCGGCTGCCTTGAGATGGCGTCCGGACGTAAAGGATGATACCGCGGTGGATGCCTTGAATATTTTGAAGTTAGCGGAAGTTTTTGGCGTGGATGGTGTATCCGCCCGTCCGGAAATCCGATTGAGAACGCACTTGATGTTAGCGGATGCGGCGATTGACATCGTCTCGGAATGCTTTGAGACAATTTCGCTGAAATCGGGTGCAGAAACGTCCAAACGATGGGCACTGCTCGCAAAAAAGCACGTCCAACGCGCGCACGAAATTTCTTCGGACGATGACGGTAAGAACGAAAGATGGGGTGAGATTCACTTCGTGGAATATAAATTATCTGTAGCTTTGGGATTAGGCAAAGCGGCGCGAGAGCATTTAGACGCTAGCCGCGCGTGTTGCCCGAAATCTGAAAGCAAAAAGGACCATACTGGAGGAGTTCGAAGCAGTGATAATTCCTGGATACTCGATAAAGCTCCTGAACGATTCACTCGGACAGCGTGTGATGCCGCGGTTCGGCTCACCTCTTTGCGCGAAACCGTCACTGGCGCTGCGGCGAGATTCGCCATGGGTGAAACAAAAGAACTCGTCTTTGAACTCTCGCCAGTGTTGCTTGGCAGAAAACCTTTGCACGTTCCAGATGGCGTGAAAGATGCAGATAGTAAAGACGACGATGCGAGCGAAGAAGAACGTACGAAGAAACCGAAAACCATTCCTACTACTACCAGCAACAACAACAACAATAGCAAAAAGAGGGCGACGTCGAGGAACGAAAGTAGTTCTGGTCAACAAGGCGGCTCGGAAGATAATCGAGAAACGTATGTCATGACCCCGGTGGAACGTGCATCTGCGCTCAAAGTACTTTGCGACGCATCCGTAGCAGAAGGAAACGATCCTGAAACGCTCATTCGTGCGCTCTCTGAACTCTTTGACGTAACCGGTGATCACATCGCCTTGAGAGCCATCGCGCAATGCTTGTGTAGATTATGTTCAAACTTTGACGATTTTTGTGGTGGTGCCAGTGTTGATATCTGCGAAAAGAATGACGTTCCTGCAACGCCCCAAAAACCAGGCGGTGGCGCGGCGGAGAGAATTGCTCCTATCGCGAGTAAGGCGGACGTTTCAGCGGCGACTCTTTCAAAGCGTGAGATTGAAGTGGCATTACTTACAGTTCGCCAACTGAACTTACACCCGCTTGCGTGCGTCGCTTTTGAAACCTACGTCGTGAAAGGTGCCACGGATCCTTCGTTGAATCTGAACCACAGAGACGCATCGAAATGTCGCGCGAAAGCAATCGGTGCAGAATCCGCGGCGCAATTGATCGATGCGTTGCAGAGGTTGGAGGGAATGCTTGATGATTTGGATGTCAAAAAGATGTGCGACGCGAGTGAGCGACTGCACGATTGCATGGCAGACGCGAGATGTTGCTGTGGATCAAAAGCTTTCAGCAGTGCTTCGTATCTCGCAGCGAAGAAGAAGGCTGGTAATAACGAGACGCATCACCATGCGATAGATTTTGCGTCCGGAAGTTCGTATTTGCGGCAGCGGCTAGACACGTTGTCGGAGAGAAGATCGTTATTGTGTAGAAGCATAGCCGAGAGCCGAGAACTGCAGAAAAGATGGACGCCACCTCCTGAAATGCCCGAAAGTGTTCCAGAAGTAATCGAGATTGCAGACTCTGACGAAGACGATACGAACAAGACAGTATTATCGATGGAAACAGATGTAGAGAATACTTTGGACGAGCAAACGACGCCGAAACCTGCGAGTAAACTGCGCCCGTCGGATGAAGAAACAGGTACGCAAACGCAAAGTCAACCGTCCTCGAACATGTTTGGATCCATTGTTGGAGCGATATCTAGAGCCGTTGGGTTGTCTCCTAAACCGCAAGTAGCGCACGATGGAACAGCCACGGCGGCCGGAGCAGCGGCGGCGGAAAATAATGCGTCAGCTCCGAGTTCTCTCGAAAAATCTCAGCAACTTGAAACAGAAAAACGAGGTAAGAAAGCAGTTACACAGAAAGCAGCCGCGGCGGTGAAGAAGAAAAAGCAACAACAGCAGCAGCAAAAGAAACCGCCACCCACCCAATCTGCGATGAAGAAGGCCGAACTGAAGAGAGCGACAGATCCGTACGAGAGCAAGATACGAAAAGATTTGGAGGATTTGCACCGAGTAGACTCGATCATTGCGCAGTGTTTGTGGTGCGCGTACGGAGTGGATCTTTCAAAAATCATCACGCCTTTAGGTTTCTCTCTACGAGACTGCCGCAAGGAAGGCGGTGCGTGCGAGGTGCCAGAATCGTTCTTGTCTGCAAAATCGATGATGCCAGACTTCTTAGAAGACCAGAACGAAAGAAATCAAGCGAACTACAAGGTTTGGACGGCTCAAAAGCAAAGAGCCGCTACGTTGTGGCGCGCTATAAAACCGTTCGTCGAAGAAGCTGTTCGTCAAGATCAAAATGGTGAAGATGACGACAATAATGTTCTCGCGTCAAAATTGACCAAAATACCCGTGGAAACGGTAGAGAATATCCGAAGTGCGGTCAGTATGGTTCGAAGAACGTTCAGAAAGCCGCCAGAGGCTGTTCAAAAAGAAGATTTGGCGCGTTTGGACGCAGTCTTCACGGTTTGGCAAAATCACAGCGGTGACTTCTCGGAGTTGACGTCCGCAGAAGCGACAGCTACAATGGCCTTATTACAAAGAAATTCGCCTCCGCTGTCAAAGAAGGCACGATTGAAGCGACAGATGGTCGATGCCGCGACAAGTAGCATTGGAGGTCCAGCCACGCCTATGCCGAGCTTCACCGGGGCTGCGCAGCAACAACGGCAGAATAACGACGAGAGAGGACGTGAAGGATCTGCGATGATGAACATCGATGATGAACAAGATGACCCGCGAAACCAAGATGCAGATATCTATGCGGAATTGTTCTACCTTTCCGCGAAGCTTGAATACAATAGGTTATCGCAAAGCCTCGAAGTCGTCAACGACAACTGGAAACTCTTGTCTTCGTTGTTGAACTCGAACAGTCCATCTCAATGGTCACCTCAAGAACCTCCGACAGACGAACCCGCTCACGCGACTATGTCTCGCGAGTACTGCTACTTGTTGAAGTATGATTTGTGTTACAACCCGAAACGTGTCGATAGTTGGCGATCTCTCGCGGTGCACTTTGACGCTGTGAAGGACGTAGTCATATCGGACGGCGGAAAGATGTGTTCTGCGGAAGAGTTCAGAACGAATGA
>Ga0181558_10003076_pt1 | contig 15510 bp, 9 predicted proteins | sample 011ome_22_FD_133754 | JGI IMG/M metagenome (GOLD analysis project Ga0181558, IMG submission 133754) | Coastal salt marsh microbial communities from the Groves Creek Marsh, Skidaway Island, Georgia - 011507BT metaG (megahit assembly) | ecosystem: Environmental > Aquatic > Marine > Intertidal zone...
ACAGGCGTTCTCGAAGATGCGACTGGACGCGAGCCTCGGCTCGTGCGACGCGGCGACCGCGAGACGACGTCGGCGACTGGTCGCCACGGCATCGTACGACGTCACGGTGATGGTGAGCCCTGTGACAGTCGATGAGACGACGCTCACCGCGGCGCTCGAGAACCTCGCCGCGGAGGGCGTCGCGGCGACGACAACGGAGACGGACCCGGCGGAGGCGCTTCGAGCCATTCCCGGCGTCGACTCGACGCTCGTGGAGAGTTTCGCGGCGGACGCCGCGGATGCGGCGGCGGCGTCATCCGCGGCGGAAGTGGCGGCATCGGCATCGCCTCCGCCGTCTCCTCCAGAATCGCCGCCGCCCCCCCTGGTACCGCCGCCGTCTCCCCCGCCTCCGCCTCCGCCTCTTCTCGTGGCGGAAGACGAGTCCCCCGCGATTCGCCTCGGCGGCTCGGGCCGCGGGAAAGCGGGCGCGGCGTCGATGGCGGCGCTGGCCGCGGCGCTGCGTGTACTCTACTAGCTCTAGATAGCTAGAGCGAGCCACTACTAGTGCCTATCAAACTGTGACTCGACATTCGATGTAAAAGACATTCGATGTAAAAACGAATCGTACATTACGCAGCGGCGTATAGACTACGCATATGCCGGTACGTGCCGTACAGGTGACGTCCTATGAACGTCACCGCGTCGCGCCGTACCCCCCCCCCCGCCTCTCCTCGTCCGCCTCTCCTAAATCCGCGTCGTCCCACTCGCCCATGCCGGGGCACAGCGCCCCCACGCACGGCGCGCACGCGCAGCAGCAGGTCCTGCGGCGGCTGCCCGTGCACACGCCCAGCCTCGGCACACCGCGGCCTCCGTTCGGGGCCCTGAACCCCGCGCGCGTCAAGTCCCGCTCCAGCGCGAACGTGGCCTTGACGAGGTGCGTCCAGGACCAGATCATGGTGGCGAAGCCCGTGCCCAGGACCACGAACACGTACGTCGCGTCCGCGCCGCTCGCGACGAGCGCGGGCGCCGCCATGATGGCGAAGTCGAACGTGCCGTGGTAGAACCACGACCAGGCGATGGCGCCGAGCGCGTTCGAGGAGGGCGCGCGCTCGACCCACAGCCTGTGCACGTACCGCGTGGACGTCAGGCCGGCCCACACCGCGTGCATGGGCGTCGCGCCGCGCAGCAGCGTGACCGTGGTCGCCGCGCCCCACTTCGCCTCCTCCGTGTACGGCCGGCGACGGACCGTGATGTTCACGGTGACGTTCTGGCCCTCCCAGTTGGGCCAGTCGTCGGGCAGATCCGCCACCTCGTGGCCGGCGTAATCGATCTCGCGCACCACGTCCTCGGGCACGTCCGCGCCGAAGATGTCCACGACGCCGATGCCGCCGCGCTCCTCCACCAAAACCTTCTTCCCCTTCGGAGAGGGAGGCGAATCGCCGCGCGGCGATTCGCCGAGCCGAGACGAAGCGTGTTCTTCCCCCTCCGCCTCCGCCTCCTCTTCCTCCCTCTCGCCGACGCGCGCGGCGGCTTCCTTCCTGGTCTCCTCCAGCGCCGCCTCCAGCGCGGCGTCGACGTCGTCCTGCACGACGCGCTCGTCCCCGCCCGCCCAGTTCAGGAACGCCGCGGACACAACCTCCAGGACGTCTCTGACCGCCTCCGCGCCCAAGGCGGGCGGGTTTTCGTTCGCGCGCTCGGCGTCCCTCGTCGCCGTCGCCTCGGCGGCGCCCGCTTCGGGGACCGCCGTCCAGTCGGCGATGCGCTTCTCCTCCGCGACGGCGGCGTCCAGCGCCGCCGCCGCGCGCGCGTACGGCCTGCCCTTCTTCGCGCGTAGGTCCCCCACGGAGGCATCCACCGCCAGGATGGTGGACCAAGTCTCGCCGGCGGCGTCTCGTTTCTCGCCGCGCTCGCGTTTCTCGTCGCGCTCGGCGGCGTAGGCGAGCGCGCCCGGGAACGGGTTCAGGGTGACGTTGCGCTGCATCGTGACGTTCCCCTGCTCGGCCCACGCGGTCGCCGCCTCGTACACGTTCGCGCCGTACTGGATGTTCTCCGTGAACGAAAACCCGAGGCCCACCACGAACGCCAGGTACACGGCGACGCGCGGGTTGGCGACGGGCGCGAACCACCCCGCGGCGGGGGACGCGCACCCGACGCGTCGACGCGTAGTGTAAAAACCCGGCGGCGTTTGTTCCTGTTTCGAGGACTCCTGGCTGACTCCTCCCTCTCTGTGCTCCAACAGCCAGGTGGGGTAGTACCTGGCGACGCCGAAGTACTTCGCGAGCTCCTCAGCGAGCCCGGCGGCGAGATACGCCACCGCGAACGCCGCCAGCACGGCGTTGCTCGCCGCCTCCGGACTCGTCCCGCCGTCGGCGTAGGCGTCCTCGTAGTCGCCCCCTCCCCCGTACATCACCTCCTCGGGCGTGGCGAAGAACGGCACGAGCGTCATGGCCGCGCCGATGACCGCGCGCACGGCGTAGACCCCGAGCGGACACGCGATGGCGCCGACCCAGAACGTCTGCGCGAGTTTCCCGAAGGGCATCTCGCGGTACAGCGCTCTGTGGTCCTCGCTGCCGACCAACACGAACGCGGCGAACCACAGGAGCGCGGTGAGCACGGAGACGCACAGCACGAGCGCGGCGACTGTCGCGTTTGTCGCCGCGGCGACGGCGAAGAACTTCATGGCGAACAGCACCAGGCTTATGCCCGACCACGCCCCCAGGTAGGCGTCCGAGAAGAGATTCGCCACGGGGAGCGCGTACCACGGCAACGCATCGTAGTACCGCCGGTGCTCTTCCCACGGGATGCCATCCACCAGCTCGTCCTCATCCTCTGACTCGGGGTCTGACATGACCTGCGCATTCGGGGAGATCACCGTCCCCATCGCCCGCGTGCCCTCGACGCCCTCCGCGCGTCGCCCAGTGCGCACGCGGCTCGCGCGTTACGTTCATCGAGTACTGCGTAGCTTCCGAGAGCGATCAACACCCCGCGCACGCGGGGTTGTCCGGCGCACGAACTCCAGAATCAGGGTCTATTTTCCCCGGTCACGAGCCCATAACCTCCCCGTCGCGATCGTCGTTCGAAGGTTCGAACGAGGAAAAACAGGCGAAGAGAGCCGACCGAAGCCGTCGCGTGCGCATTCGGGCGCGGCCGCAGGCTCGCACCGCTCCCGTCCCGAGCCGGCCATCGCCGCCCGGTCACTCCCAGTCTCGTAACGCGCCGTTCGCGCGCGAACGCGCGGGGCGGGTGCTCGCCGGGCGCGCGGCCGTCGCGCCCGTCCCCTCGATTCGTCCGAGGAGGCGCGTTCGCGAGGGGCTCGGTTTCAGGCGCGCGCCATGCTCGCCTCCAACGACAACAGCTACGCGAAGGAGTACGCGCGTCGTCGCCAGGCGCGTGGCGGCCGCCGCCCCGGCCCGGGCGGCGCCGCGGGCGAGATGCTGCTGACGGACCGCGGCGAGTACATAAAGTTCCTCGAGTCGCAGCTGGACGCGGTGACGCAGGCGTGCCTGACGGCGCAGAGCTTCGACGAGCGCATCGTCGCGGCGGGCGCCGCCGCCGCCTCGCACGACGAGAAGATCCTGAACCTTGCGCGCCTGATCAAGTGCGCGCAGGGCGTCGCGGAGGAGCAGGAGCGCGCGTACCACGCCGCGATGGAGCGCGTGCACGAGCGCGTGCGCCGGTGCGAAGCCGCCGTCGCGCGCGTCGCCGACGCCGAAAACGAAAACGTCTTTCGCGCGACGAAGGCGTTGCGACGCAAAGGACTGGCGCACCAGCGACTGACTGGCGATCTCCAGAACGTCGAGCCGAACAAATCGTCGAGTATCCGTCATGACGAGCTCCATTCGCGAGCTCCACAAACGACCGCGCTCCATGATGACGGTGACCACCTGAGCGTCGGCGTTTTAGACGCGCAATTCCGCGCGTGGGCGGATGCGCGCGAGCGCGACGTCGACGCGCGCGTCGTGGCGCTGGAGCGGCGACTCGCCGCGCGCGTCGACGACGGCGTCGCCGCCGTGCTCGACGCGGTGCGAAAAGCGGAGAGGCGGCTGCGCGAGGAGTCCCCGCGGCTCGCCGAGCACGCCGCGCGCAGGCTGTGGACCGCCGCGGGGGCGGAAGACGGGCTCTTTCGAGCTTCCGGCGACGCGACTGAGGCGGAGACTCGTTCGGGTTCGTCGCCGAACACGAGGGGGAACTCGTTCCCGTTCCTGGAGGGCGGCGTGGCGAGCGGTGGGAGCGTGCGCGCCTTGGCCGAGCGCGTCGAGGCGCTGGAGACCTCCGAGGCGGAGCTGCAGGCGACGCTGCGCGCGACGCGCGAGCTGCAGAGCACGCACGCCGCGGAGATGCGCGAGCACAGGGCGCGCGAGGCGGCGCGCGAGTCGCGCCGGGAGGCGGACGAGCGCGCCCGGCGAGCGGCGGAGGAGGCGACCGCGCGCGCGAACGCGCGCGCGCGCGACGACGACGCGCGCCGCCGCGATGCGCTCGCGCGCCGCGACGCGGAGACCGCGGTGCGTCGCGAGCGGACGCGTCTGAGCGGAGACGCGTCTGAGCGCGACTGCGCTTTTGAGCTTTCGACGGACGACGCGGACCGCGACGACGAGTCATCGTCCGAAGGCGCTTTCTTTCCGGGGTTCTTTCCGGGGAACGACCGCGCGCGCGCGGACGCGGGCGCGTTCGAGTCCGAGGCGCTCGCGCGGAGCGTGGAGGCGTCCGCGCGCGGGTTCGAGCGCCTGGGGAACCAGCTCGCCGAGCTCCAGCGACGGCTGGACAGCCGGGACGCGGACGTCGCGTCGCTGCGGGCGCAGGTTGAGAAGAAGATGTCGTCTTCCGTGAGCTACCGGGGGAACGTGCCCGGGATCGACGACCGAAGGCCGGCGGCGATGATCCTCGCGGAAGCCGCGGCGCTGCGCGCGGCGCGCGACTCGGTGGAGCGCGCGCGGGGGATCCGCGTCTCGCGGTCGCCGCCGACGTCGCCGGCGGCGAAGGAAAAAAGCGCTTCGGGCGTCCCGGACGCTTCGGGACCGAAAGCCGGCGGTCCTTCCGAGGACGTCGACCACGCGGCGCTCGCGCGCATACGGGAAGAGACGCGCTCGTCGCTCCGCGGCGACGCGGACGCGCGCGACGCCTCGATGGCGAGCGAGGCGGAGGCGCGGCGCGAGAAGCTCGCCGGGCTCTACGAGCGGCTCGGCGCGTTTTCTCCGTCGCCGAAAACGGAGTGAAACGCGTCGCCGTCGAGGTATATACGCGTTCCTTTCCGTGTTCACTCTATTATCTAATACCTTCACGGGTACCCGTACTGCGGCAAGGTCTCCGGGGGCCAGCACTTGGCGCGCGTCTCCTCGAGGCTCCGTTCGCTCGGCACGACGGTCACTTCGAACAGAGCGCTCCATTTTTTCCCGGTGACGTACACGCGGTCGCCGGCTTCGTCGTAGGCGATCCCGTTCATCACGTCCCCGCGTCGCGGCGCCGGGTCCACCTCTGCCTTGATCCCGGTCAGGTCGATCCAGCCCACCACTACGCCCGTCTTCGGGTCCACGCGCACGATGCACTCCGTCTCGATGACGTTGCCCCAGACCTCGCCGCGCACCGTCTCCAGCTCGTTGGCGAACCGGATCTTCCGGTCGCCGTCGCGCACCGTCGCCTTTCGCGTCTCTCGCCACTCGGTTCCCGACGCGCCAATCTCCACGAACGTCAAAGACTCGCTCGCGTCCGTGACGATCACACCCGACGCGCTGTTCGGGTCCGTGGTCAGGCCCCACCCATCGCGAAGCGGCGTCGCGAACGTCCCGATTCGTTCGAGGGTCTCGGCGTCGTACAGGAAACCCGCGTTTTTTTTCCACGTGATTTGCGCCAAGACGTCTCGCTTTTTTTCCATCGTCGGATCGTCCCCGAGCCCGACGACGCTCCCGGGGGGGAGCATCGCCAAGCCCTCCGCGAAGAACTCGGCGTCCAGGTTCTCGCGGTGCAGCACCGCGCCGGTCTTCAGGTCCACCCGGCGCACGGTGGACGGGCCGCCCACCGAGCCGGTGGACTCCAGGAGCGTGTCCGGAGATCGAAACACCAAGCCCTGCGTGAACGCCGTCGGGTCGTGGGGGTACGCGTTCGCGATCGCGTACGTCCACACTTTCGGGTCCGTGGCCGCGGTCGGTTCAGCCTCCGGCGTGTCCGCGCGCGCCTCTTCCGACGCGACGCGCGCCTCTTCCTCCACGCCGAGGGTCGGCCTCGGCGCGACGCGCGGGCGGAGGCTCGGGAGGAGCTTCGGTCGCCCGGCCGAGGTAACACCCGGGTCGGGGTCCGCGGTGTTCGACGCCGCGGCGCCGCTGGACGAGGTGAGCGCGCCGTGCCTAGCGACGAGCGCCACCACGATCGCGGTCGCGGCGAGGCCCATCACGGCGACCGCGCGAACGCCCCGAGCGGGCGATTTCCTGCCGCGCGTCATCGGCGTCGTCTCGCTCGCGTTTGGTATCTCCGAGCCTTGCATGTATCCGCGTGAGGACCCCTCGGATGCCTCCTGCCGGGACCGACGACTCGACCGTGCGTGCGCCCCGAACGAGCCCCGGCGCATGCAGGGTCCGCGCGCGTGCCCGTCGAGGTGCGCGCGTCGGCGACGAACGCGGGAGTCGGCGCGCGCGAGAATGGCGCCGCGGTCTCGGAACGTCGACGCCTTTTCAGAACGAAGCGAGGTTGATATGCATATTAAACGCTCGTATCCTCCCTTCCCGCGGTCCCGCCGCGCCGCGCCCTCACTTCTTCGCGGGCGGCGCGACGACGTTGAGGATCTTACCGGGCACGTAGATGATCTTTTTGATGTTCGCCTGGTCCTCCACGAACTTCGCGATGTTCTCCTGCGCCATCGCCAGCGACATGGCGTCCGCCTGGCTCGCGTCGGCGGCGAGCTCCACTTTCCCGCGCATCTTCCCGTTCACCTGCACGGCGAGCGTGACGGTGTCTTCGACGAGCAGCGACGCGTCCGCCTCGGGCCACGCTTCGTATGCGTTGGACCCCTCGTTGCCGAGCATGCTCCACAGCTCCTCGGAGAGGTGCGGCGCGTACGGCCCGAGCAGCAGCACGAACGGCTCGAGCGTTTTCCGCGGCTTTTTGTCCCACTTGGTCGCCGCGTTGACAAACTCCATCATCGCCGAGATGGCGGTGTTGAACCGCATGCCCTCGGTTTCCTCCGTCACCTTCGCGACGCACGCGTTGATCGCCTTGAGCTGCTCGTCTGAGGGCTCGTCGTCCGTCACGTTGGCGGGGTCGAACAGCCTGTACGCGCGCGCCAGGAACCGCGAGCACCCCTCGACGCCCTTCGTTTGCCACACCTTCGTCTCGCGGAGCGGGCCCATGAACATCTCGTACAGACGGAGCGAGTCGGCGCCGAACTCGTCCACCACGTCGTCCGGGTTCACCACGTTCCCGCGCGACTTGGACATCTTGTGCGCGCGCGCGGAGACGCGCGTGGACTCGTCGCTCGCGAGCACGTACCCGTCGCCCTTCTTGATGACGTCCTCCTTGGCCACCTTCGCGCCGTCCGCGCCGGTGTACTCCACCTCGCCGAGGATCATGCCCTGGCTGACCAGCCGCCCGAAGGGCTCCTTGGTGCTCACCGCGCCGATGTCGTACAGCACCTTGTGCCAGAATCGCGCGTAGAGCAGATGCAGCACGGCGTGCTCGGCGCCGCCCACGTACAGGTCCACGGGCATCCAGTACTTCTCCAGCGACCCGTCCACCATCGCGTCCTCGTTTTTGGGGTCGATGAAGCGCAGGTAGTACCAGCACGACCCCGCCCACTGCGGCATGGTGTTGGTCTCGCGGCGCGCCGGGCCGCCGCTCACCGGGTCCGTCGTGTTCACCCAGTCCGCGACGTTCGCCAGCGGGCCCTCGCCCGAGCCGCTCGGTTTGAAGTCGTCCGTCTCCGGGAGCACGAGGGGCAGGTCGGACAGCGGCACCGGGACGGGCTCGTCGCTGCCCTCCGCGTACACAACCGGGAACGGTTCGCCCCAGTACCGCTGGCGCGCGAACAGCCAGTCGCGCAGCTTGAAGTTCACCTTAGCGGCGCCCATTTCGTTCGCCTCGAGAAACGCCGTGATCTTCACGCCAGCCTCGGCGCTGTCCAGGCCGTTCACGTCGATCGCGTCGCACGCGCTGTTCACCATCACGCCGCCGCCGGAGTAGGCGCCTTTCTTTTTCTTTTCCTTCTCGGGCGTCTCCACCACCTCGACGATCGGGAGGTCGAACGTCTCCGCGAATTCTTTGTCTCGGTCGTCGTGCGCCGGCACGGCCATGATGGCGCCGGTGCCGTACGTCCCGAGCACGTAGTCCGCGACCCACACCGGCACGTCATCGCCCGTCAGCGGGTGCTTCGCGAACGACCCGGTGAACACGCCCGTCTTTTCCTTGGCGAGCTCGGTGCGCTCGAGGTCGGACTTGCGCGTCGCCTTTGTGACGTACGCGGCCACCTCCGCCTCGCGGTCGGCGGTGGTCAGGGTCCCCAGCAGCGGGTGCTCGGGCGCCACCACCAGGTACGTCGCGCCGAACAGAGTGTCCGGCCGGGTCGTGTACACCTCGAGCTTGTCCTTCGCGTCAACGCCGGGCACCTCGAAGGCGAGCTGCGCGCCCTCCGAGCGTCCGATCCAGTTGCGCTGCATCTCCTTGATGGACTCCGGCCAGTCCAGGTCGTCCAGGTCGTTCAGGAGCCGATCGCCGTACGCGGTGATCTTCAGCATCCACTGCTTCATGGGCTTACGGATCACGGGGTGGTTCCCGCGCTCGGACAGACCGTCGATCACCTCCTCGTTCGCGAGCACCGTGCCGAGCGCGGGGCACCAGTTCACGGGCACCTCGGCTTGGTACGCCAAGCCTCGGTCAAGGAGTTGCAGGAAGATCCACTGCGTCCACTTGAAGTACGTGGGGTCGCAGGTGGCCACCTCCCTGTCCCAGTCGTACGAGAACCCCAGGGACTGCAGCTGTTCCCGGAACCGCGCCACGTTTTTCGCCGTGGTGTCTTTAGGATGCGTGCCGGTCTCGATAGCGTACTGCTCGGCGGGGAGCCCAAACGCGTCCCACCCCATCGGGTGCAGCACGTTGTGACCGGTCATGCGCTTGTACCGCGCGATGATGTCCGTCGCGGTGTACCCCTCGGGGTGGCCCACGTGCAGACCCGCGCCGCTGCGTTGCGAGGATGCGATTCGGGGATGAAGCACGCACAAGTCATCGCGTACGGAAATCAGGGAGAGAGCGCGTCAGACGCGAGCGTCGCGAGCGAAGAAGAAACGCGTCTAAGTCGGCGTCTCTCTTCGAAAAGGGTTAGGGTTGGCGATTGACGCGACGACGCCGGAGGGAGCGCTCGGAAAGAAGGCGTCCTGCGAAACCTCGAGGTCTGGCCTAAGCCGCGCGCACCTGGGATACGGGAACATGTCCAGCGCGTAGAACTTGGGCTTGGACGTGTCCACCTGGCTGGGCGTGGCGAAGGTCTTGTTCTCCAGCCAGTGCTTTTGCCACTTAGCCTCGATGTCGGCAAATGGGTACCCGCCCGTGCGCGTGCCCGCGTCGGCGGTGTCGGTGGCGACGTCCGCCGCGGCGCGCGCGGTCGTGCGCTCGGCACGGCCGGAGGTGTCGCCGGCGCTCGAGGCGTACGCGGCGGCGCGCGCGGCGGACGAGCGCGCCACGAAAGGCACACGCGACCACGCCGCGGCGCGGCGCCGGCCCGCGGCGATGAGCGGCGAAGCCATGGCGCGGCGGGACGCCTTTCCAGGCGCGCGGTGAGCGGATGCGGCGGTCAAGGGCGTCGCGAGCCCAGGGTGACGCAGCGCCATGCCAACGCGTGAAAACGTCGTCGCGGTGAGTAGCGCACGCGTCGTGGAACCGCGCCGGAGGGAGGAACGGTAGCGGGCGACGGAAAGTGCCGACGAGCGACGTCACCGCTATCCAAAACAAAGCGCTGCCTATAGAAGACGGAGCGGCGAGCGCATCGACCGGTTCATCGACGAGTCATTGACCCAAGAATTATCCACATCGAACGATCGAGGCGTCGCTCTTTCGCGCGTTTGCCAACTGTCCTCCGATTGCAGGGTGCGTGGCGGATCTCCCCTCCGGAGCGCACAAGTACCGCGGCCGGTCGCGTTCGCCGCGTGCCCCCCGCGCGGAGCCGACAGCTCCTCCCTCCCACACCATGGCGCTCGCCGCGACGCTCAGTCCCGCGGCGATCGCGCGCGCGCCGCGCGCCACCGCCGCGAAGGTTCGCGGCGCGAACGCGTCGCGAACCGTCGCGCCCCGACGATCCCCCGCGCTCTCGGTCGGCGCGCGTCCCCGCTCGCCCCCGCCCCCCTCGCGGGGCGTCCTGACGCTCGCGGCAGCGGGGGCGGACTCGGAGTACGCCGGCCCCCTGGACGTCGTCGCGCTGGGGAACATGTGCGTGGACATCCTGCACCCGCCCGCGCCCATCCCCGACCCCGCCGCGCTCAAGACCGAGGCGTTCCTCGCGACGCTGGACGCCTCCGGCGACGCCGAGCCGTCCGACCGATGGGAGGTTGGCGGGAACTGCAACTTCCTGATCGCCGCCGCGCGCCTGGGCCTTCGCGCGGAGTGCGTCGGGCACGTCGGCGAGGACGCGCAGGGCGCGTTCCTGCGCGCGACGCTCGCCGAGGAGGGCGTGCCCCTGCGCCGGCTGGCGTCCCCCGAGCTCGTCGCCGACGCCGCGCGCGCGAACGCGCGCATGGACAAGACGCTGACGTGCCACGTGCTGAGCGACGGCGAGGGCGGCCACGCATTCTGCAGCCGGTACGACCTCGGGCCGTGGCCTCTGCTGTCCGAGGTGCGGGGCGTGGACGACGACGCCGCGCGGAGCCTCGGGCGCGCGAGCGCGGTTTTCGTCAACGGCTTCGTCTTCGACGAGCTCCGGCCGAGCGCGGTGAGAAGCGCCGTCGCCATCGCCAAGGCGAACGGCGCGAAGGTGTACTTCGACCCCGGGCCGCGCGCGTTCACGTTCCGCGGCGCCGATGCCGAGCGCGTCGAGGCGCTGGACGCCATCCTCAAAGACGCGGACGTCGTCTTGGCGACGCTGGAAGAAGCCGCCGCGCTCGTGGACGCCGGAGCGGCGAGCGGCGGAAACGGCGTCGCCGACGCCGGGCACGGCGCGCTCGGGGGGACGGCGGTGGGCGCCGGGGCTTTGGGTGAGCCCGGTTCCGAACTGGACCCCGCGACCGTCGCGACGCAGCTGCTGCGGCGACCGGGATGCGCCGCGGACTGGGTCGTGATCAAGTGCGGGCCGGACGGCGCGAGCGTCTTCACGCGGCGCGGCGACCAGGTGTACGTCGGGTCGCCGGCGGTGGAGGTGGGCGACACGGTGGGGTGCGGCGACTCGGCGGCGGCGGCGGTCGTGCTGGGGTACGCCAAGATCTGCGCCGCGCGCGTGAAGCTCTTCGAGGCGTCCTCCGGCAAGATCGCGTACCTGCCCAACTCGAGGCTCGCGGCGATGATGGAGGAGACGCTCGCGCTGGCGACGGCGACGGGCGCGGCTACCGCCACGAAAAAGGGCGCGGGGCGCAACGTCGCCACGGCGGAACGGGTGGAGGCGCTGCTCGACGCGTGCGTCTGCGACGAGGAAACCTGCGCGGGCTGGGGGATAAACGCCGCGGCGGCGAAACGAGCCAAGGAGCTGCTGGATGCGAGCCTCAAGAAGAGCGGCAGGCGCGCGTGAAGTATATATTTTCACACTCGTCGCGAGTTCGTGCGCGCTGTTTTTTATGCTCGCAACAAAGTTTTCCAGGTCCACGTCAGCGCCCGATCGATCCCCGCGAGCCGAAACAGACCCGCGACGCGCGCTCGCGTCCCCTTCCTCACGGCCGACATGTCGATCTGCATCGCGAACGCGTCCGTTCCCACTTCCCGCGGCATCGCCAGCCGCGCGGGCCTCTCTCGCCGGGGACGCCACACGAACGCCACCCGCGGTGCCGCGTCGCGAGTCTTCCGAGTCTTCCGTGCCGAGTCGACGTCGGAAAACCTCTGTGACGCCGCGCACCTGAGCCGGCGCGCCGCGCTCGGCGTTTCGCTCTCGGCGCTGTCGGCGCTCGCCTCGCCGTCTCTCCCGCTCGCACTCGCGGACGCGTCCGCCACCGCCACCTTCGGCGCGGTTCCGAACGAGCGCTGGAGCGCCATCGACGCCACGACCTCGGTGCCTTCTTCGTGGACCACCCGCCCCGGCCAGCGAGTGAAGCAAAGCAAGTTCATGTTGTACACGGACACGTACGGTCCCAACTACAGGTACACCACGGCTTTGCCCAAGTACGTCGACGGCGACGGCGCGGTCGCCGCGAACGCCATCCAGCTCGCCGTGCAGAGCCGAGGCGGCCAGGACTCCATCGCGGACCTCGGCCCCATCGGCGGCATCGACGCCGCCAAGGCGTTCGGCGTCGAAGCCGAAGACGTCGCGCTCGCCGAGACGGTCAACTCGAGCAAGCGCGTGGACGGCTCGAAACAGGCGTACTACGAGTGGGAGCTGCTGTGCCCCACGGGCTCGCACATCCTGATCAGCGCGTGCATTTCCGGTGGCGGTCTGTACGTCTTCTCCGCGGAAGCCACCGAGACGCAGTGGCGAAAAAACGCCGACGCGCTGCGAGCGGCGCAAAAGAGTTTCGCCGTCCCGGTGGTCGCGGAGAGCACGCTGGACATCTCCGACCGCATCTACAACAACGCCAACGACGGAGGGTTCAAGTGAGAGCGGACGAGTGCGCGCGGACGTGTGTCTTGCGCGTGTCTCGTGCGTGCGAAAGCGAGCCGCGAGCCTGCGCCGACGGGAAGATTGTCATCGGCGCGATGACGTCAACCTCATTTTTATCGAAACCACCGAAACTTTTCCATGAAACGACACCCGCGTCCGCGCCCCAGCGCAGTGTGCCATGGAGGATCCGGTCGCGCGCGGGGGGGGGGTCCCGGGCGACGACGTCGGGTCCACGCCCGGCCTCGTCGCGCGGCCTCTGTCCCCGGATGCGCTCGACGCGCACGTGCAGGCGGCGTGCGACGCGTTGCGGTCGGGCGGCACTTTCGGCGTGTTGGATCTCCGGGGCCACCCGGACGCGGGCGCGGCGATCGACACCATCCTCGCGAGCGCCTCCGATCCAGGCGCGCTGCGCGCCCTGAACCTGCACACGCTGAACCTGGAGTTCGCGTTGAACGTCACGGACGCGCACGTCGAATCGCTGGCCAAATGCGGCACGCTCGTGGACGTGAACCTGAACGCGACGTCCGAGGTCGGGGACGGCGCCGTCGAGGCGTTGGCGGTTTTCAACGAACGAACGCTCGCGTCTGTCGCGCTGTATTGGAACGTGCGCGTCACGGACGGCTCCGTCGTTCGACTCGTGCAGAAGTGCGGCGGCCACGCCTTGCGAGCGCTCAACCTGAGCGGGTGTAAGCGCTTGACCGACGCCACCGCGCGCGCCATCGGGAAACACTGCGTACGACTCGAAAACCTCGATTGCACGCGCGTCTCGTTTTCCGACGACGGCGTCGCCGCGGTGAGCCTCGCGCCGCGTATGGCAGCCACCTTGCGCGTGTTGAACCTGTACGCCGCCCCTGCGTTAACGTCGGCGCGCGCGTTCCGGTGCCTGGCGGCTCTGGAGAACCTGACGTGGCTCGACCTGTGCGGCGCGCAGGCCTTGACGGACGCCGCGCTCGCCGAAATAGGAGACGGGTGCCCGAACCTGCGGTACCTCAACCTCTCCTGGTGCCTGGGCGCGACGGACGCGGGCGTCGAGGCCGTCGCCGATACGTGCCGCGACCTGGAGCTGCTCAGCGTACACGGTAACCGGAACGTGACGGACGCGAGTGTAGTTGCGCTGGCGGCGGCGAACGCCGGGAAGATGCACACGCTGGACGTGCGCGGGTGCGTTTCGATCACGAAATTCGGTCGAGACGAGCTCGTAGCGGCGTTCCCGAACCTCCGGACGTTCGCGGTGCACACGTAGGGTGTATCTACTGTCCGTCACAAGAGCGCCGCCGAGGAAGGAAAGGATAATAGAGAGATACGTAGTATAGTAGCTACTTAGTCATGTAAGATAGCGTTTTATTGAAAAGTTAGTGTCGTCACGTGTAGGATACGATTATTCGCGGTCGTTTCACCAAAAAAAAAACGCTCCGCCGCGAACCGCGGTTTGTTACGCCGCCAGATCGGCGAGCGTCGGCGCGCGTTTCTCGCGGAACAGCGGCGAGAGCTCGTCCTGGAATTCGCGTATTTCGATTTCGTTGCGTCTCAGCGCCTCTTCCAGCACCGCGCGGACGTCCGGGACGGTGCTGTTCGGGAGCCTGTTCGCGTCGCAGAAGCGTCGCGCGGCGCCGTCCGCGGTTTCGTTCGCGTGGAACGTCAGGAACGAGGTTTTGCTCCGCGCCTCGCCGATGGTGAGTTCGATCCGCGCCAGCGGGGGGCCGAGCACGAACTTGGTGTACGGGTACCCGTCGGCGACCGAATTCGGGGACTGGGGACTGGGACTGGGCGACCCAGCGGAGCCCGGCGAGAACGAAAGGCTCGGCGCGTTCTTGTTCATGCGCAGCGTCGCGCGAGCGGACGCGGGAACGGACGAACCCGGACCCGCGGGCGAGCGCGGCGAGCGCGAGCGCGCCGAGCCCGTCGGCGACGCCGACGAGGGCGACCCGAGCGACTTGGAGGAGGACCAAGGCGGCGCATCCGCTAAAGGCGTCGGGACGCGCGGGCTCCCGCTGCGCGGGCTCCCGCTGCGGGGCCTCAAGGACCCGAACTCCGCAAACTCGACGCTGCTTTCCGCGGGAGATTTCCGCGCGGAACTCGCCCGGCTCCCGAAGGTGCTCGGCGTCGCGGGCAGGCGCGGCGCCCCCTCCGGCGCCGGGGGCAACCCGTCCTCGACGCGAAACGCGAACGGCGTCTCCGGGCTGGAACGCCCGTCCGGGTTTACTAAACGCGAGCGCCTGCCCGGAGACGACGCGGAGACGACGTCGCGTTTCGGAGACGCCCTATTTGCCGTGTCCGAACGGTCAGACACGGTCGCCGTCTTCGCCGGCGTGAGAAACGCCAGCGTTTTCGTCGGCGCGGAACCGAAATACTTTCACGTACGTCCATCCCATCGACGCTCGTCACATTTCGTCTCGGCGTCGGCGTCTCGGTGCCGGTGTCGGGACCCGCCGCGCCGGCGAGAGAAAGAGCTCGAGCGCCATCGTTCGTCGCCGAGCTCGCGACGCGTGCATTCGTCAAACCTTTCAGCCTGCTCGCCTTGAGCTTGGCCACCGCGGCGGCGCGGCGCTCGCGCGCGCGCGCGCGAAACCCCGGGGAGAGCTTCACGCGCGCCTCCGTCCCCGCCGCCAGCCTGGCGCGCATCTCGCGCGGGTCCACCCAGGACGCGCGCCGCTCGACGGCGCCCAGCGTTTGGCTTTTCCGCGCCGCCGCGCGTGCGTTCGCCTCGCGCATGCGGCGCACGGTATTCTCGAAGCCGGGCGGCGCGCCGGCGGGCCGCCGCAGCGGCGTTGGATTTCGAGCGCCGGCGGTATCGCCGCGCGGTTCCCAGGGCTTACGCGCGG
>Ga0181558_10003085_pt1 | contig 15481 bp, 7 predicted proteins | sample 011ome_22_FD_133754 | JGI IMG/M metagenome (GOLD analysis project Ga0181558, IMG submission 133754) | Coastal salt marsh microbial communities from the Groves Creek Marsh, Skidaway Island, Georgia - 011507BT metaG (megahit assembly) | ecosystem: Environmental > Aquatic > Marine > Intertidal zone...
AAAGAACACGGTGATTATATTCTCGAACAGAATGAAAGGTTTGCTCGCGAAATCGGACGGGAAGGATAAAACCATAGCGTTGCTGCAGTACTTAGCCATGTTTACTTCCAACGGAACGCCCGGGAACGCGATGAGTTTGCAAAAATCGTTCGGGAGTGCCAGGAAACCGTTCCGGATTTTCAAAGAGGTGGAGTTCTTACTCCCGGTGATTGAAAACCCACCGGTTGGGAATCAAGCGAAAGTGTTGGCAGCGTACTCAAAAGCGATTGGGATGTCGGCGTACATGGCTTTTGATCACATCGTATTCTTAGGCGCGACGGGTTTAGTCACGAACAAGCGAATAACGGAACTGTGTCAGAAGCTCTCCTATTACGGGTGGTTCGTCGGATCAGTAGCTGGGTTGTATCAAAGTGCGAACGAATTAGGGAAGTGTGTGAGAGACGTTGCGGAGGCAGAAGACGACGAGGATAGAAAACAAGAAATCGCCAAGGTTGCCAAGCCGGTGTTCACCGCCATCACGACCAACACTTTGCAAGCGTTGTTAGCGTTGGCGCTTTTGGAGAAAATTCCGATGAAGAAGAGGAACGTCGGAGCGTTAGGAGTAGTGTTGAGCATGTTGAATGTGTACTCCATGTTTCCACCGCCGCCGCCTCCAGATGCCAAAGACAAAGGAGAGTAGATGTGTAAAAAATATGAAAAAACGGAACCAAATAGATAGTTAAAATACAAATACGGAGCCTTGTTTATTATTCTATAGCAATACACGCGTATATTAACGATGTTTCGCAACATCATCTCTACAAACTCTCTTTTAGTTTACAAATTCTCTTGCGACGGAGGAGTTTCGCCAAACTTTGTCGCCTTCTTCTTCTGTGGATCCGGTTGCGTTTGCGTGAAACCTCCGAGATCCCAATACCCAGCCGGATCTTTCGGTGGGAGATATTTCGCGCGATGACGAGAATTTTCCAGGTTTCTTGTCGGCGCTCCGTTGTTCGTGTTGTTATTATTAGTCAAAGCGGTGTTGTTTCCGTGTTCGCACGCTCTTCGATCGAGTTGACCGGCGACGGCATAGAACCTTTCGCACTCTTGGCACGCATACCCGATGAGCTCCTTTCTCGCCTCTTTCCCACGAACGACTTCTTGGTACTTCACCTCTCGCAGTGGTTTATCAACGGGTAAACTCTTATTCGCCGTTTTTTGCTGATGTTCTTCGCGAAGTTCTTGTCTCGTGCGTTTCGCGTTTTTCTCTTCTTTACCACCTTTTTCTTCGTCTTCTTCCTCCTGAGTGTTCTTTATGACCAAAACGTCCTCCTCTCCCGGAGTGCTCTTGTTGATTTGCGCTTCGTTCGTTTTGGGCGTTTCAAAGAAAGCGCGCGATCGCGGTGGCGGTGTCTTCGTGTCGCCAATCGTTTTCTTCTTCATGGCGTCGTCCCATAAACTTTGGACTTTCTTTGAGACGCCTTTCTTTGCCGTCAAAGCCGCCCCGCCGCTTTTTTTACCCGCTCCTACAGCCGGCGAATCTAAACTAGCTCTTTTCGACATCATCATCATTTTCGATGCGTCGACGTGCTTTTTCGGCTTTGATTTATCTATTTGACGTTCAAGTTGTTGTTGTCGTTGTTGTTGTTGTTGTTGCTGCTGCTGCTGCTGCTGCTGCTGCTGCTCCTTCAGATGATTTACGACTGCGTTTGGTTTTATCCTCGTTTCGTTCTTCGTATCGAACGCCCAAAAGTCTTCTCTTCTGTTGAACGAAAAAGACTTCTCGTCTTCGTCTTCCTGTTGTCTTCGTCGTTGTCGTCTTTCCCTCTCTTCACCGTCGTCTTTTCCTCTGTTTCTTCCAATCTCTTCGAGCTCTTCGTCCTTGGTCGTGTACTCTTCGCCGGCAAACACGGCGTACTTTGAAGCCGGCGAGTGCGGCCGCTTTCTCTTCGCACCGTTATCTTCTTTTCCTCGCCGTCTCTGTTGCTGCTGTTTTTCGTATTTTTCCAACTTTGCGAGCGCCACCTCTTTCTCCTTTCTATACTTGGCCGCAGCTTCGCGATAAATCATCAACTCTGCTTGTAGTTTTTGAAATCGCGCTCGCGATACCGGAGGAGTATTACTTTTGTCGTCGGCGTTATCGTCGTCCTCGTCGTCCTCGTCCTCGTAATCATCGTTATCATCGCTCTTTATCTTCGACGATGGTGGTGGTGGTGGTGGTAAGTCAGCCATAGTCTTTCTCTCGTCGTCCACGTCTTCAACAAAAGCAGAGGGCTTTTTTAAAAGCAACAACTTTTCTCCCAACGCCTTCTCTCGAAACGAATCTCTCTCTTTTGTCACCAACGCTAAACTTTTCATCAAATTGTCCTTAATCCTCGTTAAACGCTCGATCGTATCTCTCATCTTCTCCTTCTCTTTCACATTTTCTTCGTGTTCTCGTTTGAAACTCATCCGTAATTGGGTAAACTGTTCGTTCGTTTCTCGTTGCATTCGTGAAATCATAAACGGCACATTCATCGCCTCGTCGTCGTCGTCGTCGTCGAAATTCTCATAAAAATTTTGAGCACTTTTCTTCTCGCCCCTTTCTGCGTTTATTTTCTTCTTCTTTTCCTTCTTCTTCTCGTTCAAAGCGGCGGCGGCGGCGGTGGTGGTAAAATTAGGGCCATCGTCGATGATGTCGTTCTCTCTTCTATTCATGACGACGAGTTTACGAACGCAGCACGCGCACGAATTTTTTTTTTCTTTTGGAGAGAGATGGAGAGGATTTCTCTCTCTCTCAGTCTCTCGACTCTCGGACTCGCTCTCTCGTGTATTTGTTGAGTGAGTATAATCATCAAATTCATCATCGTGTGAACAAAGAGAGTCGCGTTCTTTTTTTTTTTTTTTTAAAAAAGAGGGAAAAAGGGGGGGGGAGCCTTCGTTTTTGGGGAAACAAAAAAAGACACACTTACAAACTCATAAAATCTCTCCCCATAGTATAAATAATATTATAATAGAGCAATAATAATACACAGAAGAGAGGTGAGGAATCGTAGCAGCGGCGCGTCGTGGATAAAAGAAAGAAGCGCTCGCTCGCTCGCTCGCTCGATGGCACCTTCGTTCTGGTTCGGCGGAGGAGGAGGAAACGGAGACGCGGCGGAGAACTTTGACGGAAACACTCATCATCGCAGAGGAGGAGAGAGGAACAACCATCAAAGTGAGCGCGCGTCTTTGCTTTCCGCGCAAGGCTACGTCAAAGACGAGCGAGACGATCCGCAATTTTCCCAGAAAGCTAGGAGAGGGAGAGAAAAAGTCGCCGAGCAGCTTCTGAGAGACGCGCAAATGCGCGGAGGTTCAGGTTCAGGAGGAGAGAGGAAATCTTCCAGGCGGCACCATCGCGACCGGCATGAGGCCGCGGAATTGGGAGGAGGAGGAGGAGGAGGAAACGGCGGTTCTTTGTTTCCTCCTCGGATAAATTCGTACGGCACGAGCAATAACAACGAGTATCAACAGTATCAACACGGAACAAACGCATCATCATTAGCACCAACGACGTCGATTTCTCGATTACTGGGCGGGTGTTTGATCGCCGGCTCTGTGGCCATGGTGTGCACGGCATCTTCAGACTCAGTGATTGGACATTTGCTCCTTTCTCCAAACAATAACGCGAACGACGACATTGACATCAACGCTTCGAATAATCGAGGCGGCGTCGCATCTAGTTCTAAGCGAAAGTCTCCATCATCATACAGAGGTGGTGGAGGAGGAGGAGGACGAGGACGAGCGGGAATATCAGGATGGTCGAGCGAATATGCGACGAACTTTCTCGGCGGAGTGACAAAGAACGAGGACGATATCGAGGATGATAAACTCTTGGAAGAAGATTTGAGCAACGATGCCATCGCGTTGGCGAACGGCAAAACGTTACTAGAGAAATTTGATGCTGACGCGTTTGAGAAGGACTTGGCGTCAACCTCGGGAGATTTCGAAGACGAAGAGAAGAGAGATGTGCAGTTATCGGACGACGATTTGCTCACCACGTGTGAAGCGTGGAGAGTGCAAATTAAAAACGACGCGACGATGTTTCAAGCCCGATTGTTGAAACTTTCAGCCATTTTAGACGCAACGAGTGATGATTCGAGCAGGTTGCCGCACGATGATGTAGTTAATTCGATCAAGAGTGTCCGGAAGTGGCACACGACTACAGACGTGGACGCAACCGCAAAAGTAAAAGAGTTGACGCGAAGAGCGAAAATGGAGAAAGCTGGCGACGGCAATAAGTCTGTGCGAAGGAAGAAGCTCGAGGCTGAAGCCATAAAAGTCGAAGAGCTCGCGTCGACGTCTTTGCCCAAGCTTGAAAATGCTTTGAATGAAATCGAGGAGAAATTTATCCCGTCTTCGGCGCAATCGGAGCCAGTACGACAAAGAGCTGAACTCGGTGCTGCACCGACGCAATCTTCGTGGTTATCGAGTCTTTTTGGTGGCGTGAAAGCACCTATCAAAATGGCACAACTCGGGGCCGCTACAAATTCAAACGATAATGCTAAATTAGGTGCCGGATATAGCAGCGATCCCTGGGGAGCTCGCGGTGAATTTGACGATGAACTCGAGATGGAAGAGGAGCGCGACGTGAAGGATGAACGCAGGAAAAATGTAGCTTCTCTTCACGAGCGTCAACGTATACAAAAGCAAAAAGAAGAATTCGGATTAGTGGATGATAAAGCCGACGAATTACCCGTTCGTGCAACCTCGTTCGCGAAAGGACTTTCGAACCGACGCAGCCGTCGCGTGGGTCCCTTTTATGACTCGATGGGAAATACCGAGGAACAACGACTACGACAGCAACAGCAATATATGCCAGCTTCTATCACTCCTTCAACATCAGACGGCCGTATTTCTGAAGCAGATATAGAGAGAAGAGCGCAAGAGCTTGTTGATGAAGCGCATGGTGGCATCGACGAAGAGGAAGAGCGAGTGAACGAAGGAGAAGAAGTTTTTTACGACTTTGACGATGGATTCGCAGACGAAGGAGTTGAAGAGACAGTAGAAGACGAACAGTTCGTTCAAGAAGAAGAAGTGACGAAGCCGTCGAGGGCAAAGAAGCCGCGCGGATTGTCGGATCGACTTTCAGATACCGTACGAAGAGCCTTTGGGTACGCAGACCCAGGAGAAGAGTTCTTGGAAGAGGCGAGCGAAGAAATTCGAGAAGAAGAGGGAGAACAGATTGAGCAAAATGCGCAGCGTCAGCAGCAAAAGGTGCTCAGAAATGGGAAAAGAAACGGCATCATCAACAGCAAGAAGAAGGGATCATCTTCTTCTTTGTCTGGTGCGGGAGCTGCGACGACAACATCTAAAGAGAGAAAACAGCAGGAAAAGAGAGGATCAGCGACGACGACGGTAAGTATCAACTCGGGCGAGAGGATGAAGAAAGGCACTAATTCTGAAAGCGCATCGACGAAACCATTCTCAAAATTCAACGACATCAACGGCGATGACGATGAGCCCGTGGACACGTTCTCCGCTCGCATGAAGGCTGCCAAGAAATTGAAGGAAGCGCAAGAAAGTGGTTCGGCGACGAAATCGTGGAACTCGGCTGGTGAGGAGCACCAGATGAAGTTCAAGCCAGGTCAAAAGCTCATTGTTCAAGAGGATGGCTCGTTTGCATTTGCCGATGAAGATGACGTCAACTCGAAGGATTCCGACGCCGGTTTGCAAAAACGAAACGAGGAAACTTCGAAAGTTTTGCGCTCGCTCTCCGAGGATCAAGATTCGTCGTCGTCGCCGTCGTCATCGAGTGATGTGAACGAGAAAGAAGTGCAATCGCCGCCTCCGGCTATTTCGCCACCTCCGCCTTCCCCATCGCCTCCTCCTCCGAACGCGCCAGTCGCTCAACCAGTTGCTGTTCAACCTGCGGCAATCGATCCGACCCAGACTGCGCAAATGTTGTACCAACAAAATATAGCCGCCATGAACAATCAAATGATGATGAATGCCGCGGCGTCGAATAACAACAACGCGAATGCAAACGCAAACATGGGAAGTCATTTCAAGCTGACGTCGGAGAATCTAGATGCTGTCGCGATGGCAAAGCTAGAACACGATACGGCAAACAGAAATGCTTTGGAACTGTACGACATCTCAAACCAAAATCGAGACGCGGCTGAGTTGGCGAGATCAGAGCACGAAACTGCCATGCACTGGAGACAAGAAGCGCAAAAGAATCTCGAACGCTTAGAAGCGACTGCCGCGAAGAAAGCCATTTCGGAAGAAAATGCGGCGCAGCAACAAGAAAAGTTACAGAATTTGAACGCTTTAGTCTCTGAATTTAAAAAGGCTTTGGTGGAAGAAACGGCACTGCGACGTAAAGCTGACATCGAGAAGGAAAATTTGGCCCGCGAGTACGAGCAAAAGAAAATTGAAATTGCCACGAAGGCATCTGAAGCGCAAGGTCGCTTGATTGAGCACGCCAAAGATAAGATCTTAGAGGCTCGTCGCACTGCCGCGTTGGCGACGCAACAAGCGAACGAGTATTTAGAACAGGCGAAGAGAGAAGCGATAGCGAGGAGAAGAATCGGCGAGTTTGCCAAAAGATCAAACTCAAAAATGAACGAAGACAAGAAAGCTTTGGCGAAGAGACTCCAAGCTGAGAAAGATGAAATCTCAGAAGCCGCTAAAGAAGTTCAAAGATCTGCCGAGGAAGCGTTGATGAGATTGAACTCGGCTAACTCGCAAGCGCAGAAGGAAAGAGATCTCGCTTTGAGTGATCGTAAGCAAGCCTTAGAGGAGGCTAAACGAGCCGTCGATACGGCCAAAATGAGCTTAGACGGTATGAAGGAAATGTCGAGAAAAGCGCAAAAGTATAAGAGACGCCAAGAAGAGACAGTGGATTCGGTTAAAGAGTACATCAAAAACGACGGAGAGGGCAAGTTTGACAAGTTGGATAAATTGTTGCGCAAAGCCGAAGACGAAGACCTGTCCTCTTCTCACCCTGGTGGAAAGAAATCTAAATCTTCATCATCGTCAACCAAGAAGAAGAGAAAGAACAGCGACAAAGGAATTAAAGACATCGATGGAATGAGCGACGAGGACGCGGCGGCGGAGAAAGTAAAAAAGCTATTGGGCGGTGGCGGTGGCGGTGGCGGTGAAGGAGCCGACGCGGACGCTTCAGCTGACTCGGATGACGCGGTGGCAGAAGGAAGTGGGAAAGAAGATGATGCAATCTTGGAACCAATGACAGATGATGTCGACTCTATTTTAGCCGACGCAGAGAAGAACGGCGCATTAGCTGAAAGCAACTCTGAAGTATCCACCGCAGAAGACGTTCGATCTTCGGTTGAAAACTCTGGCGCCATCACGGAAGCGGAAGCGGAGAAGAATCTCGCGGCATACTTTGGAGAAACGACCCCTTCGCCAACGTCTGTTTTGTCCGCTAGCGATGATAGTGGCAAGGAAGAGGAAAGTAATGAGAAGAAAAGTGACGACGCAACTGAAGAGAAAACCTCCACCGAAGAAAACGTAGAAGCGGCGGACAAAGGAGAAAAGGAAGAAGAGGAGAAGAAACGAGACGAGGCTAATACTGAAACGAGGCAAAACGCCGCCGACGACGACGACAACGCTTCGGATCCGTCGTCCTTGATCACTTTAGACGATCAAGAAGTTTCAAACGTCCCCACGAGTGGAGTCGTCGCTTCATTAGGTTTTCCTGGCATAACTCGCATCGCGTTTGGCGAGCCGGAACAAAAAGCGTTCAAAGGGGTGTTCTTTGCGTACTTACAAGAGCAAGCTCCAGACTCGTGCGCTAGCGCAGACGATATGGAAACGTACGTTCAAGAGCGAACGAAAAAGACTGGTACAAAAGCGGAGCACTTGCGCGTGACATTAGTGTGCCCCTCGGCGAGCTCTGAAGCAGACACTTTGAAAGCGCAGCAAGTCGTTCGCGACGGCGTCTCGGACGGTTCGCTCTTGAAGAAGCTCGCCGCTTCCGGCATAAAGAGCCGCGTATTTATGGACGAATACGAAGACAAAAAAGAGGCAAAAGACGAGGGGGAAGATGTCGATGATACCACCACTACCGAAGAAGATGAAAAAGAAAGAGGGGTGAAGCAAGAGGAAAACGACGAGCAACAGTAGAAGTATGACAAGTTGTGATTTCAATTATCAAACAATTCTTAACACTCTCACATGTTTGAATTTTCCGTATTTTAAGTTTAAGGGCCATGGTACTGAAATACTAGTTCGCACTGCAGTGTATTCTCCATGGCATGTGATCATATTCTTTTTTTAAATGAGCTTTTCTTTTTTTCGTTCCTTCGTTTGAACAAGTCGAACATACAGAGAAAAAAAGATTCAAACGCTTCTCAAATCAACCTTCTTTAGGCCTTAGAGTCGAGCTCTTTTTCAAAATTGTACGCGGATCCACCGTGGTGCGAGGTGTCCAAACCAACTTCTTCTTCCTCGACCGGGACGCGGAGCACACCAGCAGCTTTGAGCGAGCCAAACAAGATTGCGCTCGTGGAGCCGACCCAAGCGATGATAGCAAGAACACCGGCAATCTGGTTGCCGAGCTGTTTACCGCCACCTCCGTAGAACGCGCCATAATCGTCAGCACCTCCTTCACACCCGTAATCGTTGAGCACGTACTTTTGCTTGGCGAAGAGGCCGGCGGCGATGACGCCCCAGGCGCCGCAGGCGCCGTGAACGGCAGAAGCATCCAGCGGGTCATCGATTTTCAGCTTCTTGATGAGTGCACTGAAGCCGTAGTAGACAGCTGCACCGATGGCCCCAATGACTGCGGCGGCCCAGGGTTCAACCACGACGCAGTTACCAGTAACAGAAACCAGACCGGCGAGGATCCCGTTGCACATCGGACCGACGTCCAGGTGCTTCGTCAAACTGTAATGGATGGTCAACGCTGAGATACCTCCGGCTGCTGCGCCCAACGTGGTCGTCACGGCAACGCGCGCCGCAGTTTCCATGTATTCGAACGCCAGAGTACTGACCGGATTAAAACCGTACCAGCCGAACCAGAGGATAAAGGTTCCGAGCGCGACCAACACAGACGAGTGACCGGGCATATCGATGACTTCTCCCGAGGGTGAAAATCGACCGGTTCTCGGACCGAGAAAGATCGCGCCAACGAGGGCAGCCACACCACCAGTCATGTGGACAATCCCCGAACCGGCAAAGTCAATCATACCGTTAGCACCGAGGTATGGTTCAACTCCGACCCACGGAGAGAGCCACCCTTTGTAACTCCATCCCCAGTGAACGACGACTGGGTAGATGATACCGGTCAAAGCGGCAGTGTACGCCAGATACGCTTTGAATTGGCACCTTTCCGCGACGGCACCAGATACAATGGTCGATGCGGCAGCGGCAAACGCCCACTGAAACATCCATCCCGCGTAATAACCGCCGGAACTTCCGAGAGGCGACATACTCGCCGCTTTGTTCATGAACACGTCCTTGCCGTTCCCGACAAACCCGTCGCAGTCACTTCCGCCCGTGCACGTGTCCTCCGTTCCGTAAGCGAGGTGGTACCCGAGGAACCACCACACCATGGCGCCGAGGCACCCATCCATTAGATTTTTAATCAGAATGTTTTTCGTGTTTTTCGCGCGAACCGAGCCGGCTTCCAGGAGCGCGAATCCAGCCTAAGATTTTTTACAAATATGTCAGAAACTTTACTTTAGACGAAGAAGAAAAACGCGCACCTGCATAATAAACACCAAGTAGGCGCCGATGAGCAGCCACTGAGTGGTCAAGAAGCCTCCTGTGGTTGAATCGGCCGCAGTGAGCTCCGCATCAGCCGAGGTGAGATTCGTCAAGTATTGGCACAACGTTTCTGTTCGAGAGAGAGAGAGGGAGAGAGAGAGAGAGAGAGTCGTGTTAGTTTGAAGTATTTTCGAGAGAGGAAAAAAACTTGAAAAATCGAGAGGCAGCAGCAGCAACAGCTCTAGAAAAGCTCTTCAAATTTTCTTCTTTCTGTCTTTTTTTTTTTTGCAAAAAAGGCAAACACCTCCCCTCTTCCCTTTTTTTTCTCCTCCTCCTGCAGCCTCAATTTAACCGAACTTTTTTCTTTTCCGCAAAATACGGAAAAAGTGGCATCCGACGCTTCATCGTTTTGGTAGTTCGAGCGACCACCATTAACTCTACCGTTTCCCGCCCAAACGCGAACGAATGCGTTTTTCTCGTGGCTCGTTTCGCGCACTCTCTCGTCGCATCTTTCTCGCGCCAGAAGGAGCGGGAAGTAAAATTTTGCGTCGCTTCGTGGGATTTATTATATCTGAAATTGCCGGAAACAGTTGCAATCGCGACGGCAGACCGAAAGAGAATAGGAAAAGAAGAGAAAAAAAACAATCAGACGTCTGCGCGCGATACTCACCGTGAGCAGGGCTACCATCGTTCAAGACGGCGAGTTCGCCGATGCAATTCGTAGTCATCGCAAAAGTTGTTGATGTGTAAGATGTGTTTTGCGCGCACAATGAGTGACGGTTCAAAAAAGAAAAAGTGCGGGAAAACCACGAAAAAAGTTGAATTTTTCCTCGATCTCTGACTTGAAAAAGTTAAAATTTTTAACCGTGTTTGGAGGTGGAGTGAGCGTTTCCTCCAGACACGTGTCTTCCTTTTGGGGGGACAATCAAAAAAAAAAACGAGAGAAAAGTAGTTGCAAAGTTAACTTCCTGACTTCGAAGCGACGACGCTTCGGACTTCAAAAAAAAAGTACGAGAGTCGTTTTCCCCATTACGGAAAACAACGCGCGGAGAACGAATTTACCTCTCCCCTCACACATACATAAGAAAAAGAAAAGAATCGTTAGATAAGAATACACGATGGCTACGCATTGCGTCGGCGCCCTCGCCGCCTTGGCCGACGGTAAGCATCGCGTCGTCGACTGATAGTTCTTTTTTCCTATTCTCTTTTGGTTTTCGTCGTCGCAACTGTATTCAAGTTTTTGGGGGCTTTGGGGGGACAATTACGTGATGATGAAGAGTGAATTATCCACTCAAAACACACCGCGAGACAGAAAAATTAAAGAAGAGTAAACGCATTCAATGCGCTGAACTAATCGCGATACGATGCGTTCTTCTCGCGTACCACCTCCTCTTCGTTTCGTTTTAAGTCTGGAGCGCGCGCGAAGCGACGGCGATTCGGACAATTATATCCATAATTGTCCGAATCGTTGTCCTCCTTTTGGTCCCTTTGTCGAAGGAAGAAGCCAAAGGCCAAGTCCGGAACACTTTTCGAAAAAGGGGGAAAATTTTTTTTCACACTATTAAAGCACGCAAAGTGGGAGGAAAATACTGACGACACACTTCTATATATTTCTCTCTCTCTCCTTATTAAAAATGAAACGTTTGTGCCGTGTGCCGTGAATAACAATAAACAGAATCCCTCTGTGAATACTTGGCCAGTAATGCTGCTGGTGTCGCAACCATCACGGGCTCCTCGGACAACCAATTTTTGTTGTCGTCCGCGTACCTCGTGTTCTTTATGCAAGCTGGATTCGCAATGTTGTGCGCCGGTTCGGTGAGATCTAAAAACACCAAGAACATTTTAATCAAGAACGTCTTGGACGCGTGCGTCGGGGCGATGGCTTTCTTCATCTTTGGCTACGGTTTCGCGTTCGGGAAGAAAGAAGGCAAATCAACGAATGAATTCATCGGCAACTGGAACTTTGGCTTGCAAGACTTCACCGATTGGGCTGGTTTCTTATTTCAATGGGCGTTCTCTGCGGCGGCGGCAACTATTGTCTCCGGTTCCGTCGCGGAAAGAACGGCGTTCCAAGCCTACTTGGGCTACTCTTTCTTTCTCACCGCCTTCGTCTACCCAGTCGTCGTTCACTGGGTTTGGGACGGAAGCGGATGGCTCAACGCGTTCAAATCAGGAGATAAACTCTTTGATTGTGGTATGTATGACTTCGCCGGCTCTGGCGTCGTTCACATGACTGGCGGCGTCGCCGGTTTGATGGGCGCCATGATTGTAGGCCCGAGAACTGGTAGATTCGGCCCGGACGGTCGCGTCGTCGCCATGCCGGGACACAACGCCTCGTTAGTTGTTTTGGGCACGTTTATTCTTTGGGTCGGATGGTACGGCTTCAACCCGGGTTCGCAGTTGGCCATCATCGGGTCGGAAGTCGTCGTCGCTAGAACTGCCGTCGCGACTACGTTATCGGCCGCCGCCGGTGGCGTGACCGCCATGGCCATCAACTACGGATTGTACCACGTCTGGGACTTGATTGCCGTGTGCAACGGTGTTTTGGCTGGCTTAGTCGGCATCACCGCCGGTTGCTCCGTCACTGAACCGTGGACTGCTATCGTTTGCGGCTTTCTCTCTGCGTGGGTCATCCACGGCGCCGGTAAATTACTCTTGAAGCTCAAAATTGACGATCCTTTGGAAGCGGCGCCGATGCACGGCGCGTGCGGCGCCTTTGGCGTCTTTTGGGTCGGTCTCATGGCAAAGAAGGAATACGTTGCCGAAGTCTACGGCGGCGCCGAGAAGTGCGCGGGCGTCTTCTACGGCGGCGACGGCGGTATGCTCGGCGCCCAAGTTGTTGGCATCATCTGCATTACTCTCTGGGTCGGCGGTTTGCTCGGCCTCTTCTTCTTGGCCTTGAAGAAAATGAACATGTTGAGAACGTCTGCGGAAGAAGAACAGTTGGGTTTGGATGAGTCCAAACACGGCGGTTCGGCGTACAACATGGAGTTGGTTGCTCCGATGCCGTCTTTGTAATATGAGAGAGACGGAGAACAAGAAGGAATAAAAAAAATATATACCTTAATAGTGTTTCTAATGGTCTGGTAGAATCTATGAGACATTGAAAGCACATGAAAACAAACGTACTTGAAAGAAGATTTGGATGTTTAAGTTCACCTTCGTGGTACACGATAAACTATCAGAGACGCACTTGGCGTCTTTCAAAAGCAATTCAATTCTTTTTCTTCAATACACGAAAAGTACTAATCATATCATAAAACTGGAATCATCCATCGCGCTCTTTTTTTTTCACTTCCACGAGAACTTTGCAATTGTACACGTAGGAGGTGCTACGTTATATTTTTTACACATTGAAGCGAGAGCGGGTTCTACCCCCTCGTTTCCTTCACCTCCCGACGCGAGAGAAGAAAAATTAAACTCCTCGGCGTGAATGCCTGTTTCGACGATAAAACAGCTCTTCGCGTCGACGGATTGCGTGCCTTTTATGTCGTGCTCTAAAGAATCTCCTACACACAAACATTTCGAGAAGAAAAAGTTCGTCGCATCCTCTTTCGCTTCCTCGTTTTTACTACTATTTTCGCTCAGCTCTTTGCAAAGCGTCGTGTATATTATCGGCGCCGGCTTACCAAGCTTGACGACGTACTCGTCCGCGCTGAACGCGCCGCTGCTTTCTTTATACGTTTCGTTTAAAATGTCTTTATACCACAGGCTAATCGTTCCCGGCATGACTTCTAACTTATCGCCGTTAACGGTCACGTAGTCCGGATTCGCCAACATCATCTTTGGCGGCGCTGCGCCGCTTTGTCGACACCTCTTCGCGATCCCGGTCAACACCTCCTTAATCTCTTCGTGCGTCAACCTAGCAATGTTTTGCACTTCTCTGTCGTAACTACCTAACGTTGTCCCAGGTATACTCATGGACTCGCACCCGGAGGCGACTATGTGCGTTGTCTTTTCAATCGCTTCTTCTTTACTTTGCGGTAAGACGCATCCAGACGGCAACGTCACTGCGCCTCGTTCGCCCCAGTTCAAGTGTAAGAAAGTAAACGACGACGACGTGTGCTCCGTCGCGTTCGATAAAATCTCTTCTTCGATGTATCTGTGGCACACCTCCCCGCTCGTCATCGCCGAATAGAACCACTCCTCTTCAAATCCCATCCGTTTCAGCTTTCTCAGAGTCGACGATCGACGTCTCGACGAGTTTGAGATTATGTGCACTCTCACTCGAGGAAACTCTTCGTGTATTCGACGCAAACACTCGATGGCCTCTGGGAATGGATTTTTACCGTCGTGTAAAACGCCAAACTGGTCGAGGAAAATATCCTCGATATCGTGTCGACGCAAGAGCTGCTCCATGTTGTTGATGTCGACGTTGTTGTCGATGTTATAATCTTCTTCTCCTTTTGTTTCTTCTGACGACGACGACGACTTTATCTCCTCAACCGCGCTGACTTTGAACGACGACGACGCGTCGCTTCCTCTTCTCAAACTTCCTCTTTGTCGTCGTTCTGTTGGTCGTGATCGTCTTCGTCTTCCTACCGCTGGTGATGGCACCGATACCAACGTCGACGACGACGTCGACGTCGTCGTCGTCGTCGTCGTCGTCGTCTGCATGCAAGAAAGAACGCGCGCGTTTGTTGTTGTTTTTTGTGTCTTGTGGTGGATTCCTCTGAAAAAACAGTTGGTGTGTGTGATTATATGTGTGATAATATGTATAATAAATGTGTGCGCGTGCGAACGCACGCGGTAGTAACGACGACGACGACGACGACACGTTTCAATAACGAACGCCGCGCCGATGAAGACACTTTTAAATTCTTGAAAATAACAACAACAAAAACAAGTTTTAATAACACACTTCTTCTTCTTCTTCTTCTTCTTCTTCTCCGCGCGTTCAGTTCTTTTCGAGATACTCCATGTCGCTCTCTAATTCGACCATGCACCCGTCGATTTCGCTCGCGTCGCCGGATAAAATCGCGCTCATGCAATCGTCTACTATTCTCGTCGCCGCGATTTCTTTCACTTTCTTCTTCCAAAACGCATCCGGCGCGGCTTCTTCTAACTTTTTGGACAATTTCGCAACCTTCTTCTCGGACTCGATTTGCAACAGACACGACTCTAACGCTTGTTCGTCGCCATCCGCGATCGCGCCTAAACACTGATCAAAAATGCGTTCCGCTTTAAACCGATCGTTTTGTGCGTCCCAATCGATGTCTTCCTTCGAAGAAGAAGTAGCAAAGCTCCTCACAAAGCGACTGTTGTTATTATTATTGTTATTAGTATTATTAGCATCACGATGATGATGATGACGATGATTTTTGAAAAGAACGGACGAGGAAAAAGAAGATCCTCCTCTCTTCAAAACTTTTGACGACGACGACGACGACGACGCTCTGGAAGAAGAGGTCGTCGTCGTCGTCGTTAAAACAGCTCGATGATGACAAACGCAGATCATTTTTAAATGATGCGTTTTTTGTGTGTTATTCGTTACGCGCGCGAGATAATAAATAGTGAAGAAAGAGATCGAATTTTTGTTGAAGAGATGACGAGGATTTTCAAACGAGAGAGAGTGGATTTTCACACTTAAAAAGTATGAGAAAAAGAGACTCTCTTCTGTGGAGAGAGAGAGGCAGAAAAGGCACCCAAACAAACAAAAAAAAAAGAAATCGAGAACGAAAGAACGTCACAGAAGACACGCTTTGATATATAAAAACACATCATAAAAAACAATTTCAACAAGGATCACAAACGCCACGCGCGCGCTCGAGAGCGAGAGAGAGAGAGAGAGAGAGAGAGAGAGAGAGAG
>Ga0181558_10003096_pt1 | contig 15449 bp, 9 predicted proteins | sample 011ome_22_FD_133754 | JGI IMG/M metagenome (GOLD analysis project Ga0181558, IMG submission 133754) | Coastal salt marsh microbial communities from the Groves Creek Marsh, Skidaway Island, Georgia - 011507BT metaG (megahit assembly) | ecosystem: Environmental > Aquatic > Marine > Intertidal zone...
AAAAAGACAAAGGAGGAAAGAAAAGGAAAAAGGAGGAGCCCGAGTCTTCATTTTTCTTGTTCCATAGAAGAGAAGAGATAAACAATCGCAACAAAACAAAAATGATGTCGAGAAAACAGTCATCCCCGTAAAACCATGAAAACGCTATCAACGTTAGAATCGATGCTGTATTTACCGCCCGATAACGACAGCATGACGAACGGAGCGGTGATTTCGCGGCTCAATTTACGGGTGAAAAAGCTCCTCGGTTGCTCAAACGAGGAATTTAAGATAGCCCTTCACCAGGATCCATTTGTGAAGCAAATATTAGATTCCTACCTTCAATATCGACAACGACCATTTGATAAAGCGGTAGACATCCAACCGAGCCGAGAAGAGGACGATTTGGCAAAACGAATATTTTTATTGCTCATGAGAATTTCCGTTGAGGAGAAAGAAGTCGTGAGAAGGTTCTTTACGGTACCGAGAATAATCGACGTGGCCACGTTATTTGCTCCTACGAACACACTCTTGGTGGTGAACTTACTCGAGAACGTGTATAAGGTAGCCCCTGAGATTTTCACGACGGAGCTAAACGAAGCCTTCCATGCAATCTCGAATAACTTTACGTCGTTGGTGACCGATGCCTCTTCCACAGAAGTGTCGAGAGAAGACGTGCTTCGATATCTGCGAGATGCGGCGAGGAGTTTGGTTATATTCGTCAACGTTCTTCCAGAGAAGAACAAAGAAAGATGGTGCGAGAAAAGTTTCATCGATTCAGTAAGTTCAGTTATTGACCATCTGAATGGTAGTAGTAATATTGCAGGGCAAGAAGCGCTTTTGCAAGACGTGTCAAAGAGTTTCAAGGAACTTCGTCAACTTCTTATGGTCGCTGATTTTATTGATACTTCACCATCTATATCAAAAGAGGTGAAAAGTGTAATTGACGAAATTCGATCGATATTACTGGACTACAGCGAAGAGTTCTTACTAAAATGCGTAGACGTGTACGGACCTAACGCAGAACGAATAACGCAACATCTGTTAGAAGGAGACGTTCCAAAGGAGCTTTTCGAAGAGAACAAGAAAAAGGAAGTGGTTCAGCAACGACTCTCCATACCGAATCAAGAACGACGACGAACAACGAGTTTCTTGAACCCTAAGGCAGAAGGATTTTACGTGCCGCAGCCGAAAAAGTTCACCACCGAGGCAAAGAATGTGTTGGATAAATCGACTCGTTCCAACAAAGAGGCAGTATTGAGGCTCCTTGAAAATCTCGAATATGAAGACGAGTACGACGACTCGTTCGACGATTTGCCTCCGCCACCTCCAAATGGGGTAGAAAAACTTGAAGACGACGCGGATTCACAAGAATTAGGTGAAGAAAAAACGTTTTGGTTTTTTGAAGGCCGTGTGTACAACGCACCAAAAGAGGGTGGGATGGTTATCAAAGCTCGGTCTCCTCAAGATGCTTCTCGGATAGCACAGGCTCGGATTGAATCTGAGAAAACGTTCGGTCTAGGTGAAGGTGGGAATAAAGCTATGTTTCCGCGACAAGATTCGTCTGTTCCAGGAGGACAGCGCAAGCAGGGTGAACGACAGCAGTCGAAGAAAGGAAGAGGAAGAGGAGGAGGTAGTGGTAAAGCTTCAGGTGGTCGTAGCGGTCCCACTCGCGGAGCAGGGTCCAACGCGCCGTCTTTTCAGGAGCGGAACAGGCGTAAGACGGTGTCATCGAGGAAACGCGATGTTATATAGTAAGATATGTGAGTAGATGAATAGTTAGAGATATAAAGATGGTAGCTCAGCTTCTTAGAATAGCCATACTAATATTAACACGCGTGTATATGGCATGCGTATGGAACGAAAAGTAGTACATTTAGGAAAACAACCAAAAACAAGTACACAAGTACTTTTTACCTTTTTGTGGTCGTTACAAATTCTCTCTCTCTCTCTCTCTCACTCTCATTATAAATAATACTTGAGAAGAAGGAATGGAGGACGGACGCGGAAAAGTCTCTGGAAACAACGAACAAGTCAGAACGGAAAGCGGTGGTACTACCACGACAACGACGTCATTTTTGACGACCGCGTACGCGATATCTTTCAGCGATTTCCTTCTCGTCTTTCTCCTTTTTCTTCTCTTTCTCATCCTCTTGCGAAAAGTGTATCGATACGCGCTGAAAAAGAAAGATAAAACGAAAAAGAAGAAGAATACTTAGTCTTGGAGGTGATGGCATTCTCCACGCTGTCCTTCCTCGAGGCTCTGAAACGGCGAAGCGAGAAACATCGGATGGAATCTCACGTCATTCTCTCCCCTGTGTTGGAAGTTTTGACCGGTCTTGAATTTTACGAGAAGCAGCAAGACAGAAGAGGTAGGAGAAAATCAAACGAACATCTGAATCTGGCAGTCAATGAACTTCAAAGAATGATGAACGGACAACTCATATCAGGGAAAGATGTGATTGGAATATTACTTTTTGTATGGGCGAACTGCGACGGTTACGAACAAAACTTCTTTCCTAGTAAAATAGAATATGACGACGACGTCAATGTGTTTCTGAAACGTTTTCGAGTGAGCACAGAAGCATTCATCCACGTGATCTCGCGCTGTGATTTGCTCCACGATTTAAGATGGGTATTGAAAGATATGAATGATACTTACTTGAATGAGCGACTTACTTCGGCAGTACTGTTACTTTCTCAGAATGAAGCATCCGTACAGATAGTTGACGTCACGGAGAAACAAAACACGGAAGGCGAGGACAGAGACTACCAAACTTCGTTTTTGCAAACCAATACAATTCTCAGGTTGGAAAGGCATAAATCCGTGGAAGAGAAAAATAATGTTGGGGATGGTTTAAATACAAGCTCTCATTTTCATGGAGCCGTGGAGAAAGAAATGGTTAAAGTCATGAATAGAATCAATTGTGAGAAGGAAATTTCTGTAAAAGAAGCACTTAAGTTCTCCAGAAGTTTACTACCTCTCAAACTATCATCTCCGGCGAAATTCACGCAACTGTTGCTTCATTACGCTGCTGAGAATAGTTCGAATATGCCTTTGATTTTAAGCGCGGCGTACAATTCTCCTGGTCTCATTGAGTTGGAGATTTTTATTCGAGCTTTTAGAGACTTAGTTGGGATGAAACCGCACTTGTTGACAGCGCTGAACGTATTCACAGCTTCTTTATTCAATGCGAACATGGCTAGGATGCACACGGATGGTAACGGGAATTACGATACTTCTCTATTCGATCCTAGGGAAGGAATTCTGTACGTTGTGCTTCCGTTACTCCACAGTAGCCACGAGAGTAGCGTTGTCGAATTCGCGATACATCTTTTGCGTGATATTACTATCGACGGCACCCAGTTCGATTACACGTTAGTATTCCGAACGTACCCTGGTAGTATTCTACTATCTTTAGCTTCTGTGGTTAATGCACGAAGTGCCGACGATGGATACTCAGAACGCGTACGGGAGTTGGCGTCTTCGACTTTATCTGTTTACGTTGATAGGTTTGAACAACTTGTGAAGGAAGAAAGAATTCATCTCACAAAACACGGGTTAGAATCGATTGAAAGACTGAGATCTGTTGCTACTAGGCATCTAGATTGGGATACACGGCTGAGAATCGAGCCAGTGTTACAATACGGCATACGTAAACGCGATGTAGTAAATGAGAAGCCCCCACCAAGTTTGAACTGCAAATTTGATTCTGTCACGCTTAGGATTAAGAATGTTCTCGTAGACATATTCTGCATCTCTCGTTCTGGCGATGAAGTACTACTAAGAGTAGTACGTGTGCTATTTCCATTTGAAGAAGAGGTTACGGAAGGAGAGGAAGAGATCGTTTCCAATATCGATGTGAGCTTAGTTGAGTTCAGAAGTATAATCGAAGAAGTTGCCGGTAAGTATCGAGACCATTTGAATGTAGCACTATTATGGGCAAGCTCAGAGGTTTTCCCTCGGTGTACGTTCTCTGAAGTTCAGAGAATAGTATTTGGTTTATTTCCAAAGCTTCTCTCTCAATTTGCAGTCATGTCATACAATAGGAATGCAAGAACTTGTAAGGATGAGATGGAAACAGATGGTATTACACTCGATTTATTTGTCAAAGTGATCAAGACGACGCGAAATACGACTGACATTGGAATCTTGACTCGGCAGCTTGCCAATATAGTTTCCTCATCTCCGCGAGATTCCTTCGCGTTCCAGCTTCTAGGCTTTCGAAGTTTATGCTCGGCTCTATCGGTAGTTTCTGTGTCATCCAGAGGCAGATCTAAGAGTCGTGCAGAAGGTGCACTTTCTGCTGCTGCTTTTGATATTTTAGCTAAAGTAGTAAGATCGAGCAAGTCCCAGGAATGTAAAAAGAAAATATTGGAAGAAATGCTCGCAGTTCTTCCGACTGCCGATCTTCCAGACATAGCAAAACAGATCAAATTAGAAATTAGTAAAATTTAGCATGTAATTAGAGATATCTTCCTATTATACTAGAATTACAATAAAAACGTCGACTCTTTTCTTTTCTCGGCTCTAAACGGCTGTCTTTCTATTTTCTTTATTATTGTTTTCTATCAATGGTTGGGTTTTACTCAGCGCGTGGTGAGCTAAGATTGGATCGAGCTCGTCATAATCAGGCACTGTAGCTGCAATCCATTTTCCGTTTCTTACGACGAGTCTGTCGTGTTGAGATCTCGAAAACAACTCGGAGTATTGTCGACCACGAAAGAGCACAAAGTTTGCCGGACCTCCTTCCTTGAGTAATCCGTGCGTTTCACCCAGTCCCATCGCATGCGCAGGGGTACTTGTGATGGCTTTAGGCCAGTCACAAAGAGAAGGTCGGTCTAAGTGGGCGATAAACACGCTGAGACGAAAAACTTCGAGCATATCCAAGTCCCCGTACCCATAAAATTGATCTCTGATGTTATCGCTCGCCAAGCAAACTGGAATATTTCTCGTGGCAATTTCCTTTAAAAGAGGGATACCGCGCCGTCTCGGCGTTTTCTCTCCAACCTCACACCTATTTTGAAGCCATTGATTCACCAAAGGTAAACTAACGATGGTTATATTTGCTCTCTTAGCGGCTTGCAACATGATTTCCAAATTCTCGGGGGTTTGTGCAGCTAAAGAACAACAATGCCCGCAAACGATCTGTCTTTTGTAATTATTTCTGATTGCTGCGTCGGATATGTGCAACAAACCTTTCGACTCTTCGTTCCCGTTTTCATCGACGTGAAAGTCCAAGTCAAGTTCAAATTCTATGGCGAGTTGGAACACTTTATCGAGTAAAGTGTGCAACTCGTCCCCGCACGTCGTGAAAGGATCCAAATCTGTCCCTCCGTAATCCGAACACGACACAGCGGCACCTAATATCCCTTTGTGTGCTTTCACTGTCCGAGCTAAATTTCTAGAAGCGTGTTCGTCTTTGAAGAAGCTCAATATTGATAACGAAACCCCTTGCAATTCTATTCGTCCTTTCCATTTTTCTCGAAGTTTCGTGAATACCGGCCAAGTAAGCACGCCTTGAGTCGGACCTGACATCAAGTGACTTCGAATAGCGGATGTACCGTGTGCGTACGCCGTCTTTAAAGAAAATTCCATTCTCGCCGTGAGTTCTTCTTCAGTCCAGTGTATTTCATCGATTTGACAGGACTTGTCCGCACCGGCTAAAGACCCCGATTCATTTCGACTTCGTTCGCACGTGTGCGATTTATCCACGTGAGTGTGGATATCGCAGAAGGTGGGCATGCACACCCCTTTTTTAGCGTCGAGGAGGATTGTTCCAAGCTGTTGTTCGTTTCTTCCCTCTTCTTCTTCTTGTTCCTCGGCAGATGATGACGCCTTAATTTGAGCGATTATACCGTCTTTGACGGTGATATCTACCAATACCAATCCGTCTCTATCTCCAGAGTAAGAGGAGGAGAGAGCGCGGTCAAATTTTGTCGAAGAGTTCGTTAAAGCGACTTCTGGAGTGCCTTCGGAAATGTCATCCGCATCATCACCAATTCCACCGTTTCTGATACGCGCGTTATCCTCGGCGATGGATAATAAAACCAGAGGAACTCTCGCATTTTTAATGGTATACGGCGAGGATGAACTCTCCGGTGGTTTTATCCACGCTGCGCTCATGATTTGCTAACGTTATTTAAAAGTATAAGTTATCGGAAAAAGGATCGAAGACCGCGTGTTTTTTTTTTGACGCCGTGAAAGGACACGCGCGAACGAAAAGAAGATTAGAAGAAGAATTTTTCATTTTTATTCCTTTTGTGAGTGAGTTTTTTTCTTTTCGTTCGGACTTGTCGGAGCGAGTGCTCTTTTTTTTCACGCCCGCTGTTTTTTTAGTGTCGTCGTCGTCGTCAAACGTCGTTGTCGTCGCGGGCAACGAACGATAAGAAGAACCTCGTGCAAGCGGGTATTTTTAAACGAGAAGAAAGAGAGAGAGAGAGACAAGAGGTTTGATATATTGTTGTATGCCTGAAGGACAATCACGCGACGCAAATGTTGAACCCCAAAGCGAAGACGTTTTCTCCGTTTTCGGCGGCACCAACTACTTCACGGGACGAATCTACAAGTGAAAAACGCGTATCGACCACGACAGACAGTTTTGAGGGCAGGGTTCAGGACTTGACATCAAGTTTAGGAGACTTTGGATTCGTAAACGAGGATGATGTGGACAATCTTTCCGCGTTTATAAACGGTAGAGACGGAGGCGCAGGTGATGTCTGTGTTGGTGTTGGAGTCGGTTCAGCTCAGCAGGAGCAGCACTATGAAGAAGATATATCCGACGAGGAGAAGATGAGATGGCTCGTGCAGGAATTCCCGAACTTAGATGAAGCTATACTCGAAGATATCCTGTTCAACGCCGCTCACGGGGATATAAACGGTGCGTTAGATTTATTAGAAGAGCTAGAAAAAGAGTTTGAAGCACCGGTGCCGGAAGCGCCTGCGAATAATGAAGAAAACTTCCCTTCTTTAGTTGGTGGGAAAACGGAGACTAATAGCAACAAAGACAACGCAGCAGCAAAGAAGGAAGAGCTGCCTCGGAAAATTTATCTTTCTGGCGGAAGATCGAACTATATCGACAGGCAAGCTCCGGCGACCTCGTTCTGGGCAAACTCGTCATCAGTGCAGCCTTCTTCAAGGACCATGCGGTCGACTCACTTTGATTCACAGAATGAATCATCGTCAAAAACTACCGAATGGGTGGAAACCGGAGAATCAGTATCCAATCTTTACAGAGAAAATCGGGCAGATGCGCGAGATTTAGCTCGCGTGAGAAACGTCTGTTACGAACAAGCGACGACTGCTTTTCTTTCCGGTAATAAAGCTCTCGCGAAAGAGTTATCGGCGAAAGGCAAAGAAGCCGCATTAGCTATGAAACGAGCGCACGAACAGGCTTCAAATCAGATATATTCCCAAAGGAATAATAGGTATAGTAGCACGATAGATTTACACGGGCTTCACATAGCCGATGCGCTTCAAATTCTAAAGCGAGAGTTTGCGAGAAAGTTGCCGGGAGAGTTGATTAGCATTCTCGTCGGGACAGGACATCACACGAAAGGGTCTCGAACGCCCAGTCGATTACCAGCGAGCGTACAGGACTGGTTGATTTCAGAAAAGATTCATTTTACCGAGCCAGTCTCGGGGGAGTTTTTAGTCAGAGTCTCGTAGCGAGTATATTTTTTTTCGCAGCAATACACGAATAAGGTCCCATATGCCCATACACAACGATGTGTACTCACTCCAAAAACTAAAATTCAGGTTTTAAGCGCAGACAAAAGAGTAGTAGTTTACTTCACTTATGTTCACGCACTTCTCTCTATTTTAATGGATACACTTTTAACTAATAGATAGAAAGAGACGTCATCGTCATCAAGAAACGCATAAAAATAACATGTATTTTCTCATCTCGGACGAGGAGTCCGCTCAAACGCCCTCTCGAAAGGATGGCATCGACGAGACGCACGAGTTTAACGCGCGTTTGTTCGGGTGCGAATTCCTTCGAAGATGCGGTCGCATGTTGAAACTCAATCAGTCCTGCATCGCGACTGGTCAGGTGTTGTTGCACAGGTTTTACTTCAAGAAATCTTTAAAGAAATTCGACGTAAAGCGCATGGCAGCAACGTCCATTTGGTTAGCTTCGAAGCTGGAGGAGTCTCCCAGAAAACTGAGAGACGTTATAAACGTTCTCGTTCGAGTGGAAGAAAGAATGGAAGGGAAGAAGAGTTCAGAAACCGTCGTATTGGACGTGTATTCAGATCGGTTCGAGGATATTAAAGAAGACTTGATACGAAAAGAAAGGCACATGCTCAAAGAGTTCGGTTTTGTGATCAAAATTGAACATCCGCATAAGTTCGTGTTGAACTATTTGCAAATATTAGACTTGGCTGGGAATAAACAGTTGACGCAGAAAGCGCTGAACCATACAAACGACGCTTTGCACACAACCATATGCGTTCGGTTCAACGCAGAAACGATTGCATGCGCTACAATATATTTAGCAGCTAGAGAGATGAACGAAGCGTTACCGGAGAATCCTCATCCGTGGTGGTTATTATTTGATGTTGTTCTAGAGGACATTGAGTGCGTGTGCGACTCGCTGGAAATTTTGTACCAACACATAGAATATCCGCCAAAATACGAACTGTTAGGGGAGCTTCCTCTGGGCGATGTCGTACACTCGGCAGGTGACGGAGGGAAGAGGAAAAGATGTTCATAATAGGATTAAATAGCAGGTGAGCTAAAACGATGTAGATAGAATGTAGATGGTGGGTGTTGTGAGAGATAATGACGCATAGAAAACATACATACGTAGAAATCAAAATACACATTTTCATTACTTCGCTTCTAACAAATCGCTCAACTGGTTGGTGTAAAAGTCCGGAACGATTTCGTTCTTCGGGCTCAACAAGCGTTCTTCCGTCGTCACGCCAGATAACACCAACAAGGTGGACAAGCCACCGTCTTTCCCGAACAAAATGTCGGTATCGAGACGATCCCCAACCATGCAAATTTCATCCTTCGGAATGGAGTACTTCTCGGCGATGTAGTCCAACATAAAAGAGGATGGTTTCCCGACAACAATCGGTTCTTGTTGCGTGGAACCTTTAATGCAGCCGACCATGGAACCGTTTCCGGCCCACTCTTGGGCGGAAGTCAAGTGCGTCACCGCATCCGTGTTGGTCGCGATGAACAAACATCCCGGGTTCTCGCGAATGCAAAGCGTCGCTTGCTGAATTTTGTGATAGTTGAAGTGTCTGTCAAAGCCAACGATAACCGCGCTCACATCCTTGTCGTGTTCCATGTACAAACCTTCGCTCAAAGTGACTTCTTTACCCTTATCGGCTTCGCAGCCGGACCACTTGATGCCGAGCAAGTCGAGTTCTTCCCCAATACCGGTTTCACCAACAACGTAGACTTTACCGTCGAACTTGATAGATTCGAGGTACGCGGCAGCCGCAAAAGAGGAGGAGAAGATGTTTTCCGCGGTGATATTCAACCCCAAACTGGTGAACTTCTTCAAATATCCCGCACGGGACTTGGTGGAGTTGTTGGTGATGAAAAACAACTGCTTGCCCATACTCTTGAGCATCTCAATAGTCTCCGGAACGCCATCAATCAAAGAGTCACCCTTCCAAATGACACCATCGCAATCGAAAATAAATGTTTTAGTCTTGTCGAGCAGCTTTTTCGCTTCCGCGACGTCCATTTTACGCTGTTTGTGCGCCATAGAAGCAGAGATTTCTTGAGTGGCGGATACTCTTCGACTCTTCGATTGAATTCTTTTCGCGGAGGAAGCGACTTTGTTTTGAACGAGAACGGAACGCGCTGCGACTGACGAACTGGCAAAGGATGACATGTGGGTCTTACGTGTGTTTGAGTTCGTGTGTGAATATATATATATATATGTAATATGTATATATACTACAGAGGAAAAGTGTCGACGTGTTCGCGATTGTTTTTCTTTTCTTCTCCCCTCGATTATCCTCTCTGTGGTCCTTTGTTCTTTTTTTGTTCGCGGTTCGCGTCGTGGCCACGTGTTCCTTCCTGTTCGTGGAAAGAGAGATCTCTCTTGTTTTTTTTAACGACCCACCCCCCCGCTCTCCCGGTCTCTCTCTCTCTCCTTCTGCTTCTTGCCTCTTCTGCCTCTGTTTCGCCCTCGGGGGAGTCACGAAACAAAAAAAAATGAAAAAGAAAAAGCACACACAGAAATACGAGAACGCGCAGACTTATCTTGCGCCAGAAAAAAGTGCTTTCAAAAACCATCGACCAGCAGCACGCACAACGAGAGCATGGGAATGCAAGCTTTACCTTTAATTCGAACCACAACAAACTCATTCTTTTGCGGATCGTTAAAAAACAGCGGCAAATCTTTCGTGAGAAGAGCTATTAATAAACACAACCAACAATCGACGACTCGAACGACGACGACGACGACTGCGGCGATGGAAAAGCACGATTTTGATTACGATATTTTCGTCATCGGAGGAGGCTCAGGCGGGGTCCGCGCCTCGAGAATGGCATCCACAGCGGGCGCTAAAGTTGGTTTAGTCGAATTACCGTTTAATCCGATATCCTCTAACACGCAAGGTGGGTTGGGAGGCACGTGCGTCATTCGTGGGTGCGTTCCAAAAAAGCTCTTCGTGTTCGGCTCTGGGTTCAAAGCCGAGTTTGAAGACGCCGCAGGTTTCGGATGGGACGTTGACCCGAACCCGAAATTGAACTGGTCAAAACTCTTAGAGGCAAAAACGAAAGAAATTACAAGATTGAACGGAATTTACGGTCGATTGTTAGACGGCGCCGGTGTGACCGCGTACGAAGGCGGAGGGAAACTCTTGGATAAACACACGGTGGAAATCACGAAAGCGGACAACACTAAAGAGACAGTTACCGCGCAAAACATCTTAATCGCGACCGGTGGACGCGCAGTGAGACCAGATATACCGGGTAAAGAACTTGGCATTGACTCTGACGACGCTTTATCTTTGGAGAAGTTGCCGAAAAAAGTAGCTATTGTTGGTTCTGGATACATCGCCGTAGAGTTTGCGGGCATTTATCAAGGATTAGGTTGCGAAGTTGATTTGATCTTCCGTCAACCGTTGCCGTTGAAAGGGTTTGATACGGAAATCCGTGAAAACGTGATGAACACGTTGAAGTCGCGAGGCATTAACGTGCACGAGTCGACGACGCCGGAGTCCTTGAAAGAAGACGGCAAAGGCGGCATCGACTTTGCGCTTTCTGGCGGGAAGACCATCAATACGGAAGTCGTCATGTTTGCTACCGGTCGTGCGCCGAATACCACGAGACCAGACATAGGATTAAAAGACGTTGGTGTTGAACTCGACTCTGCCGACGCCATTAAGGTAGACAAGTACTCGAGAACGAACATTCCGAACATTTATGCCGTAGGGGATGTGACCAACCGCATCAACTTGACGCCGGTAGCTTTAATGGAAGGCATGGCATTCGTTGAAACTGTTGTGAGAGGAAACGACAAAGAACCAGATTACGAAAACGTTCCGTGTGCGGTATTCTCCCAGCCACCCGTAGCGTGTGTTGGTTTGACTGAAGAACAAGCCATTGCGGAAGGGCGCACTTGCGACATCTACACGTCTTCGTTCACCCCAATGAAGTTGACTTTAGCTGGAAGAACGGAAAAAGCGTTCATGAAGCTCGTCGTCGACACCAAGGACGACAAAGTTATCGGTTGCCACATGGTTGGTCCAGATTCGGCCGAAATTATGCAAGGTATGGGCGTTGCTTTGAAGTGCGGGGCAACCAAGGCGCAGTTTGATTCGTGTGTCGGAATTCACCCATCCTCGGCAGAGGAGTTTGTGACTATGAGAACGAAAACTCGAACCGTCGGTCCAAACGCCGCTTAGTATAAGAACGGAGAAAGGGAGAAAGAGAGAGTTTTTTTTCATCTTTGAATACAAAATGTTGTACACGTCATCATTAACATTTGCGCGTTTTTTTTTTTCGTTCCCAAGCAAAAAGCTCTTGGCAGCCGTGACGGAAAGTAGCTTTTAAAGTTCGGATGCTGACTGCTGACGCGATATTTTGGGTGTTTAACAAAGATATTTTGGTTGCGCGCGATCTTTAAAAAGGAACGCGCGCGGATACGGATATTTATACAAACGCAGATCGCACAAAGAGAGATTGTCTGAAGAACGCATTCACACAGATCGCCCATGGGTGGGACGAAAAGGAAGAGCGAGGAAGACGTTCACGCCTCGATCGCGAAGAGCGAAGAGGCAGGAGTTGAAATTGGAGCAGGGGAAGAAGCCAAACGAGCAACGAGCAGCGGCAAAACGCCTTCGAACGTCGCCGATATCAATGCAAAAAGGGAAGAAAAGAAAAGAAGTCCGACAAAACGGAGAAAGAGCAAACAATCGACGGACTTCTTCAACGAGTTGCCGTCGCTGATGGGTTTGGAAACGCTGCCGACGATTTCGAGACAAAATTCCTTCAGCATTTATAACAATGGTGGAGAAATCACACGAGTTTTATCGAATAACAACTTATTCGCGGCAGAGGACGTCGTCCCTCCGGCTTCGTTAGGCGCAGTTCCTCCTCCACAATCTGTGTTGAAAGAAGAAGAAGAAGAAGGAAACACCGTGTACAACGCTGATAACATTGTTCACAACCGGAATACCGCAAATGACATTGCGAATACAGCCAACGCCGCGAATGCTAACAATAACTTATGGGAGTCCCTGGACTTGCCGATGCCACCGATGCACCCGACACCAATGGTGAACAATAACTACAGCGCGCACGAACAAGAGCTTATTCTTGGCTCCAAATCGTTCACGTTGGGAACACCGTATGCGCAACAGCGTGAATTGCTACGAGTGAATGTAAATAATAATAATAATAATAAGGACAACAACAATAAAAAGACGAAAGCGACTGTAGGAAAAAATGCTGCGGGAGGTAAGCAAGTACCATCAAAAGCTCAACAACAAAAGAATCGTCGACTAGACATCAAGGCGAAGAAAGATGCAATATTGGCGGTTGATAAAATCATGGCAGATAACGCTAAAAACGTCAGTCCGCCTCGAAACTTGCTCAACAACGACGCCAGATTGCGAACGACTGAGGTTGAGGAAGCAAACGGGCAATACCAATACTTCCACGCACAACAAGAGCAGAGCATGCAGAAAAGAAACGAGAGAATGACGACTACCGCGACAAACACGACGCCATCAGACGAAGAAAATGCGAATCCGCCCTCGAACGGTTCGCGCGAAGATGAAAATAACAAGAAAAGCGACAATAACAATCGAAGCAGCGATAACAACAGCAACGAGACGAGCTTGGTAAAAGAAGTTGGTAACAGTGCAGATGGCGCAGCGAGGAACGACGACAAGAACAACAAAAACAAGAACACTCAACATCAACAACGAAATTGTCAAGCAGAATTAATGCTCTTGGAAGAGTTTCAAAGCGTTATTCGCAATTTATATTCCGTCACTCGCGAGAATATCAAAAACTCTCTGTATCGGTTAGCGGAAGAGGCGAAGAACAGAGCCGCCGGGGTGACCGTCGTCAAAGAGAAAGAGCACGCCATGGTTGATCAGTCCGTGGTCAATCTTCTCTATCAACGATATTAGAGAAAGAGAGAGAGAGAGGCAAAGCACATGAATAGTTTCTCGTTGTATTATAATCACTTGAAAGGCACTAATAATCATCCGCATGGCGAACAAAATATTAGTTTTTCCGTGGTGTAATAATTCTCATCTTACCAAAGGGGACGAACAAAATCAAGTATCCACTCACACACGCGAACACGCGAGATATCTCAAAAATCAAACTTTTCAGCATCTTCACTTTCTTTCTGTTTCTCTATTTCCAGCACTTCTTACGCGCAGCATCAGATCGAGCGCAGAAACAAATGGATCGAGCGCTCTCCTCGTTCGCCTCTACTTCGTCTTCCTTCTCCTGGTCCTGTCCCTCCTCATCTCCTTCGAGGAATAGCTTTAAAAAACATCGTAGTCAGTTTCAACGTTTTAGTTTTACTAACAACAAACAAAAGCAACAACAACAACAACGAAGTAGAAGAAGGAAAAATGCTTTTCAGCGCGAGGCATACAATAACGCTTATAGTTACGGCAGCAATAACGACGACGACGATGTTCTGATCGAGCTCAGAGACGTTCGAAAACAGTTTGGGAGCAAAAAAGTATTAGACGGAGTGTCGTTGAAAATCAGACGGGGGGAAGCGGTTGGTATTATTGGGCCATCGGGTACGGGCAAATCGACAGTGCTCCGCGTTATGGCTGGTTTACTCTTGCCAGATTCTGGAGATGTCATCATCAGAGGTAAAAAACGGGTAGGTTTAGCGTCCGATGAGAAGAACCCGAGCTTGAAAGTTGGGATGGTTTTTCAAAGCGCGGCGTTGTTCGACTCCTTAACGGTTGGAGAAAACGTTGGTTTCCGTTTGTACGAACACTCTTCTTTGCCGGAATCAGAAATTAGGAAAATCGTTGGTGAGTCATTAACCGCCGTAGGATTAGCGGGTTCGGAGGACAAATATCCCGCACAACTCTCCGGAGGTATGAAAAAACGAGCAGCGTTAGCGAGAGCAATTATCAAAGACGATATCGTCAATCAAGAAAACATGGGATCCTCTACAGCTGCTACGGAAAGAATAGAGGAAGTTGTCATGTATGATGAACCCACCGCTGGTCTAGATCCTATTGCTTCTACGACGATTGAGAACTTGATGAGGGATTTGCAGGACACGCCAAACCATCCATCGTCGAGCGGGGTATCCTCGTACATCGTAGTTACACACCAACACTCTACGATTAGAAGAGCCGTCGACAGGTTGGTTTTTCTGCATCAAGGTAAAGTTGTTTGGGAAGGATCGGCTGCGGATTTTGACCGTACAAATGAACCAATCGTTCGGCAATTCGCAACTGGAGCTTTAAATGGACCTATTAGCTATACATAGAGTTACTATCATCATTTCAATATTATTATGAGTTGTAGACTCGTATTAATTAACAACAACGTCTGCGACATCTTCGTCGTTCGCTATTTCTATTTGTTCCTCGCTATCACTATCATTACTATTTTCTGATTCTACTTCGCTTGTTCGTTCTGATTGTGTCGAAGGTGCCTTCCTACTGCTGTTATTTACAATAGCAGGGAACTCTGGTAGTGTTTCTCCAGGGAGTCGTGGCAATTTAGGCAGAGTTCTGCATCTTCCTCCAAACTCGAAGTCTCGTGGATCGCAGGGGTTCGGGAGAATCTCCTTCCCAGTGATTTCATTGATGAGGAACTTCTTGTTGTAGTAATTATCTAATCTTTTCTGGTCGAGCATCGGTTTATCCTCTTTCGTTTTCGCTAATAGACTTTGGATGAGTGGACTTTGCTCGGGGTCGACACCACTGTAGGATGGATTTGATGCTTCGGCTCCTTCGACGTTCCCGAACGATGCGATAGCAAGCGTAGCGGCGATAAA
>Ga0181558_10003101_pt1 | contig 15432 bp, 14 predicted proteins | sample 011ome_22_FD_133754 | JGI IMG/M metagenome (GOLD analysis project Ga0181558, IMG submission 133754) | Coastal salt marsh microbial communities from the Groves Creek Marsh, Skidaway Island, Georgia - 011507BT metaG (megahit assembly) | ecosystem: Environmental > Aquatic > Marine > Intertidal...
CATCCACGGCAGGCGTGACCGGGATAGGCAGTTGTGTCGCTTACGCGGCCTCAAAAGGCGCGATGGTGACCATGACCCTTTCCCTGGCAAGGGCACTGGGTCCGAAGCTACGTATCAATGCCGTGTGCCCTGGTTTTATAGAGGGTGAATGGTTGCGAGAAGGTTTCGGTGAAGAACGTTACGCCAAAATCATGGCATTTAATCGGGATAATGCGCCGCTGGGGGTTACGGCCACTCCCGAGACAGTCGCCGATGCTATTCTGCATTTCGTCACGGGTCCGCAGGTTGTCACCGGCGAAACCCTGATCGTGGATGGGGGGCGGCATCTCAGCATGGCGCCCTTAACCCGACGCTAAAACGATTAATGCAAATCCAGATTGCGCGAAAGCCAATGGGACTAAACCGATACGTTGCTTAGCAATGACAGACTCTACGAGGTATCTTCCCTTAATCACTTTCATGCGCCTTTACCCTGGTTTTACCTGCTGGCGAACGGACTGCTGTAGGCGGGTCTTACGGCACTGTTCCTGTTTGCCCCAAAAGTCTGGTTTGCCAATCTCGGCATAGAGCTTGTTGATGAGCTTGGTTACACCGAACTAAAGGCAATGTATATAGGACTGATGGGGACACTGGCGCTGAACTCGTTGCTAGGTGCAGTGCGGGAGAGATTTCTAGATCCGGCTCTGGTCTTGTGTCTGCTTAGCTATGCTGCGCTCGCAAGAGTCAGGGCCTTGGAAATTCTCGTCGAGGGAATTTTTGACAGTTTCACGCTGCAATTACTTTACGCCGAACTCGCCAGTGCCGCAGCGGTCGCCGTGGCGCTCATTATCAGACTCAAATCGTCGACTTAGGAGCCAGCGTTCATCTCGCGACAGGTTTTTTTTGCAGTTTGCGTTGCAGGGTTCGGCGGTGCATCTTGAGCTGTCTGGCAGTGGCAGAAATATTGCCATCATTTTCTTTCAAGACGTTCTGGATATGCTCCCACTCCAGTCGCCTTACCGACATGGGTTCCATTCTAGACACGTTAGCCTTGCTAAATTCGCCGAGTTCACGGCTGCCCAGCAGGGCAGTGAGTATCTCTTCGGTATCAGCGGGTTTTGCCAGATAATTGTCTGCGCCTAGTTTGATGGCCTCCACCGCGGTGGCGATGCTGGCATATCCAGTCAGAATCAGAATTCGGATTGACGGATTCCTGGTTTTTAGGGGTTTGATCAGTTCCAGGGAAGTTTCTCCGCCAAGATTCAGGTCAAGAATTGCCAGATTGAATGTGCGAGAGTTAATGAGTTGCTGCGCGTAAGGGGTGTCGACCGCGTGTGCCACGTCATAGCTGCGCTGACTCAGCGCGCGGGCAACTACCCCGGCAAAGACTTCGTCGTCTTCGACCAGCAGCAGTCGGGCCTGTTGATCGGCGTCGCTCATTGATTAGTTCTCTCTTTCCGGCATTTCAAGCTTCCTTTATTTTGGCCATGGGAAGTCGTATTAGCGTTAATGCGCCACCCAATTTGAGGTTGAACATTTCAATGCTGCCGCCAATGCGCTGAATTGCTGCATTGGCCAAAAATATACCCAGGCCCATGCTGTCCTTTCGGGTCGAGATGAAAGGCTCTCCCATATTCTCCATGACTTTCGCAGGGATTCCTGGGCCATCGTCATCGATTGAGATTTCGATCTGGGAATTACGGCTTAGTTTGAAGCTTATGTTGACTTCCTGACTCGCCGCCTTGATACCGTTCTCAATGATATTGATCACGGCATGTTTGACGCTTTGATCGGAGATCACAACCGGGTCTGCTTCGGTCTCTATCACGAAATTAACTTTGGCAGAGGGATGAATGTTGGTGATGTAGTCAGAGATGTCTGAGGCAAAGTCTGACAGCGGCAGGCTTTCCTCTTCGGCGGGATTGTTCTTGTGGTAATAACGTATGAGTTGGTTGAGAGAATCCTTGCAGCGAACGACCTGCAGCCTGAGTAAAGAGATGTCTTCTTTGATATGGCTGGCCTTCAGCTGTTCCTCATCGAGGTTGTCTAACTCGGAGAGTAGCACCGACATGGTTGACAAGGGTGTTCCCAGCGCGTGCGCTGTGCCTGCGGCAAGGGTGCCAATCGCCACCAACTGCTCGTTGCGCAGCTCGTTCTCCCGGGCCTCCGCTAAGGTCAATTCCCTGTCCCTGATGGCAGCGGACATGCGCGTGAGAAACACCGAAATGAGAACGGCACTGACAGAGAATATAATCCACATGCCGACTAGGTGAAGCTCAAAGATTCTGTCCTGATCCATAGAGCCCATAGGCATACCATGGCCTGAGCTAATATCTCGCAGCAGAAAGTAGCTATAAATCAGGATGCCGCCTAGTGTAAATGTATAAACAAATCTCCTCGGCAAGATCGTGGCGGTAATCGCCAAAAGGACCAATAAATAGGAAATTAGTGGATTACTCGCGCCCCCGGTATTACTAAGCAATACCACCAGCACCACGACATCGATAAGCAAATGACCGAACAGCTCACGCTGGCTAATGACGGTGTCCACTGTTAAGCGCCAGAGTCCGAATCCTAGTGAAAGCGCAATCACAAGCAACAGCGCAATGATCAGACTGGCTGGCACGGTGATGCTGGAAAGGCTCTGAAAAATTACCACACCGACCGCGCTGAAAATTGTGATGAGCGCTCGTAGCAGCAAGAGACGCTGCAGGCCAAGTCGGGCCATGGCGGATTGGTCCAGACCTTCAGGGACCAGTGATTCCAGCATTTTCAGCCACTTGGTTGTTTCTCTCATGCACCTATTATACCCCAACGCTGCAGTACCGCGTGAACCTTTCAAACTGCCTATACGCTTTGAGCTGTCGCTGGCGAGAATCGCAACGGCGGGGTATATTGCAACGCTTCCAAGTTAGTGGGTTAAGCCCTGAAGAACCTAATTTTGTCAGTACACTCGAACAGCGCGGTCCCGGACTTATTGACCTTGTTATCCGCAGTGCAGCAGCTTGAAGGCGAATCTCTGGGCGCCATTTGTTACGGCCTGGGTCCTTTCGATGGTTCGCTTTCGGAGGCGCAGCAGCGATTTCTGCAAACGCTGGGGACTGATATTGCGTCAAATATCGATGGTCGGGTCGTTTTGGCAGGCGTTAGTCTGGGGACTCTCATTGCAGAGCTGGCTGAGAAGCGAATCGAGGCTCAATGGCTGGTGCCAGACTATTGCGTTGGGCTGCTGCCGGCGGCTAATCACAGCGCGGATTTCACAGTTGGGACAGGCACCGCTGGCCTTGCCAGTTTGGATACTGACTCCTGCGGGAAAATTGTTGTAGAAGGTACAGTTCCCTATCTGGAGCAACTGGCGCTGTTAACTGAAGCAAAGCGAGTTCTCACGGCAAATGGTGAGCTGCTGTTGATTGGTGAGTACCTGGATGATGATTCTCGTATCGAGCGGTCTGAGCTCGCTAATTTGAGTTCGCTGCGCCAATTGTCCAAACGCCTTGGCTTTCGAATACTCGAGGAGCGCGATTGTTCTGAGGCTGGACTCGCATCAGTGCGGGCACTCGAACAAAAGGCTGATGAGATGCAAACGCAAATTCTCTCAGATACAGAGGTCGATGTGGCGGCTCTGGAATTGGCATGCGCAGAATTGCGGTTCATTGCAACCGAGTTTGAGGAAAGCAGACGCTCGCTGAAGGTATTCAAGTTTAGAAAGGAACAAGACTCCCTTGGCGAATATTCCAATGCTGAGTTCGCTGATATAGGCAGTTTTTCCTCGGCTGAGCTTAAACGGTTATTCGAAGAGAGCTTCCATACCGAGTTTGATCAGGAGCAATGGCGGTGGAAGTATGAATTTGGCAATGGCAGATGTGTGGTTGCCCGGTCTGAGCCGGGCGGAAACATAGTCTCACACTACGGTGGCGCGCCACGTGAAATTCTTTATTTCGGCCAACCGAATGTAGCGATCCAGGTGTGTGACGTGATGGTCTTACCTGAAATAAGGCGTCACTATGGCAAGCGCAGTCTCTTTTTTAAAACGGCCGCAACCTTTCTGGAGCGGGAAATCGGGAATACGGTGAGACAGTTGCTCGGGTTCGGATTTCCCAACCAGAAAGCGATGAATATTGCGCTGCGTTTGGGCCTGTATGAAAAAACTGATGACTTTATTGAGTTGGTTTACTCAGTACCGGAAAAACCATCGTCAGCGCTGCAGGTGGAGCTTGCCAATCTCGAGGATCAGCAGCAATCTGACGCTATCGACGGGCTCTGGCAGCAAATGGCCACTGCATTTGGAGATGCGATAATTGGTATTCGAGATTCTAGCTACCTGAAGCACCGATATTTTCAGCATCCCTTTTACCACAGAGGGCTCTACCATCCTTATCTTGTTCGCGATGAGGCGGGGCACCCCAGCGCGCTTTTTGTCCTTAAGGCCCATGGCGATGAGCTATTGCTCATGGACCTGATCAGCCCTGCTGTGGACATCAAACCTATGTTGGGCGAAATTGTGGCTTTTTGCTGCAAACAGTGGCGGAGGAGGGCGCTAAAAATATGGATCACGCGGGCCTGGCAAGAGGCGGTGCAATTGCCTGATTGCGTTGTGAATGATCTTGGGATTGAGATACCCTGTAACAGTTGGAATAGGGGGCCTGATGCGGAGACGCTTTATGGCGCCTGGTGGTTAACTGCAGGCGATATGGACTTTATGTGATTCTATAAGAGTTAAGGGCGATAGCAGGATAAAAGCGGCTGTTGTCCCGGGCCAGGCTGAAAAACAGCGCAAATAGCATAGAGCTGGGAAGAAGCACCTGCATCAGGTTGAGAGCATCAGAATAAAAGTAAACAGGTATAAAAAACAACATGAGTGCGAATAACATTTACGAGCAGAACCTGGATATGAACCAGGCGAATTTCGCTCCCTTAACCCCTCTGAGTTTTATTGAGCGTAGCGCCAGCGTTTACCCCGACCGCATCTCTGTGATTCATGGAGAGACTCGCTACACCTGGGCAGAGACCTATCAGCGCTGTTGCTTGCTGGCTTCGGCACTGACCAGGATGGGTATCGGTGAAGGTGACACTGTGTCCTTTATGGGGGCGAACACCCCGGAGACGTTTGAGGCACATTTTGGTGTGCCCATGACAGGCGCCGTGCTTAACGCACTGAATGTTCGGCTAGATGCCAAGGCCATAGCGTTTATCCTGGATCATGCGGAAACCAAGGTCTTGTTTACTGACCGTGAATATAGCGACACCATCAAGGCGGCGCTGGAGCTCGTGGCTGATAAGCCTGTGGTAATCGACATAGATGACCCATATTTTTTCGGCGGGAAACTGCTTGGCGAGAAAACCTATGAAGACGTGCTGAAAACTGGCGACCCGGATTTCCGCTGTTTTCAGATCGGAGATGAATGGCAGGCTATTTCCCTGAATTACACCTCCGGTACCACGGGCAATCCCAAGGGTGTGGTTTTTCACCATCGAGGTGCTTATCTCAATGCAGTTTCCATGGCGATGTGCTGGGACATGACGGCGCATCCAGTCTATCTGTGGACGTTGCCCATGTTTCATTGCAACGGCTGGTGTTTTCCCTGGACGCTTGCAGCAGTAACAGGCACCAGTGTCTGTTTGCGGCATGTGAGGGATGACGCTATTTTCGCGGCCATCAAATCCCATGAGGTCACGCATTTCTGCGGTGCACCTGTTGTACTCAACATGCTGATCAATGCGGCGGACGAGCTCAAGCAGGGGGTGGAACATAAAGTGAGTGCGATGACCGCCGGCGCCGCGCCGCCTGCTGCGGTCATAGCTGGCATGGAAGGAATGGGGTTCAGTGTCTCGCACGTCTATGGATTGACTGAGACTTATGGTCCTTGTGTAGTGTGCGCTCCCCATGATGAATGGTCAGCGCTGAGCATAGATGACAGGGCAGAGTTGTTGGCACGCCAGGGTGTGCGTGCGCCGCTGCAGGATGAAATGATGGTGGCGGATCCGGAGACTTTGGAGCCGGTTCCCAAGGATGGCAAGACCATGGGTGAGATATTTATGCGCGGCAATCTGGTGATGAAAGGTTACCTGAAAAATCCGGCGACGACGCAGGAGTCATTCGCGGGTGGCTGGTTTCACTCAGGGGATCTTGCAGTTTGGCACGAAGATGGTTATGCCCAGATCAAAGACCGTTCAAAAGACATTATCATCTCTGGTGGTGAAAATATTTCTTCACTGGAGATAGAGTCGGTGCTGTTCAAGCATCCCAAGATCTTGGAAGCCGCTGTGGTGGCCAGTTCAGATTCGAAATGGGGTGAGGTACCCTGTGCCTTCGTTACTCTGAAACAGGGTCAGGAAATGGGCGTCGAAGAATTAATCGCTTACTGCCGGGAAGAAATGGCTGGCTTCAAAATCCCTAAAAAGGTAGTTTTTGGACCCATAGATAAGACTTCCACGGGTAAGGTACAAAAATATTTGTTGCGTGATCGCGCCGAGGAAGTGGAGTTGGTGCTTAAGAAATAGCTAAACAGTTATTCAGGCAATTATCCAGACGACTATTTAGAAGCATATAGAGAGATACACAAGAAGACGATAATTCAAGAAGTGAAAACAAGACAGTATTTCCCAAACTGAGTTTCTACGAGGAGAAAAAATGAAAAAGTACTATTCCAAGGTGGTTGTTCTGCTACTGAGTTGTCTGGCGCTGCAGGTGAATGCGCAAGATGCCCCTGAGACTGTCACCATAACCAGCTCTGCTTTTGACCATCATGGCATGGTGCCAGAAGTGAATTCAGCCTATGGTGATAACGTCTCTATTGACTTGAGTTGGTCCGATCTTCCAGCTGGCACGCAGCAACTTGCTTTGATCTGTGATGATCCTGAGGTAGTGGAAATCGGCATGATGGAGCAGCCGTTCGTGCACTGGGTCATGTATAACATTCCGGCTTCGGCTTCCGGCTTACCCGCCGGTCTGCCCAGTGATACGGAACTCAGCATTGATGGGCTTGAGGGAGCAATTAATGGCCTCAACGGACTGCGTCGTCCTGGTTACTTTGGTCCGCGTCCACCGGCTAACGGACATCTCCATGCCTATCACTTCCGTATCTACGCACTGGACGATGAGTTAGACCTTGATTCAGGGCTTGGCAAAGATGAATTGTTGGCCGAAATGGAAGGCCACGTGCTGGCGACAGGTATGCTGATGGGACACTACGAGCGCAAAGAATAGCTATTTGTGTCGGCTAGCGATGGCAAGGTAGGTTATCGCTTACAAATAAAAAAGGCTGGGTGTCAGAACTCCCAGCCTTTTTTTTCGTTATCAGGTTATTTTCGCGTTTAAAAATGTTCGACCATGTCTCCAACCATGGCACCGTCTTCAATCTCCAGTTTGACTTCGCGATAGATATGGATGTCACCCTGAACTGAAGATTCGGCATCCACAGTAATTCTTGGAGGTCGATTATTCCAGTCAAACAGGCGGTCCCACCAACGACGACGACTTTCAACAATGATGTCGCCCTCGACGATGGCGCCGCCAACAATGTCTATATCACCATTTGAAGTTACGATATTTTGCCGGATTACAGCGCTCTCCAGATGGACGCGGCCATTCACGGTTTCTACATTGTGCGCTACCACAGATCCGGCATTGATCCTGATGCCGCCATTTACTGTAGAGAGTTCGCCGTTTACTTTCACGTCAGAGCCGAGCCGAATGCCACCATTCACTGTGCCGGCCTCATTTACAGTCACACCGTCGTCTAATTCGATCGTTCCATTCACGGTGGTGACTTCTCCGGCCTCTGCCCCCCTTGCGAGTCGAATGCTGCCGTTTACTGACGACACGTCGCCAACCTGCTGCTCGGCGTCAACTGTGACGCCCTGATTAATCCGACTGATATCTCCTTCCGCAGCATCAGCTGAAGCGCTAAAAACATAACTGCCTAACAACATCAACAAAGCCGTGGCAGTGCCCAGGCGGGTGACGTGATTGAATGCTGGCATGGCTAAATCCTCGAGTGTTTCTATTACTAATTTGGTGTGTGGGTATAGAGAATAAAAGCAATTACTTTGCCAATTTTTAAAAACTAATAAATACAGTAACTTAGCTTGCTTTTCTTGGATACGAGCCGCTGAGAATTAGTATGATTCGCCAACTTAAATAGCTAATTTGCCCAAAAGCAGCGTTTTCCTGCTGACTGCTCGGGGCCTGAATTGCGCTCGCAGCCCAGCTTGCTTTACAGGATGTTTTTGATGGGATAGCTTGCAAGCCTGCTACTAACGGGCACCGATTAGATGTGCCCCTGCCCGTCCCTGGAGGTCGATAAAAATGCGGATCAAATCAATCCTGTCACTACTTATGGTTATAGTCGGCCTGGTGCCCGCTTTGCTCAACGCACAAAGGAATTCAATAGAGACGGAAAGCCATCGCTTTGTCGAGGTAGATGATGGGGTCTGGTTGGGCACTGGTACTGGTTCAGTCCACACAATGAGCAATGTCATGGTGCTGGTTGGTGATAACGATGCCCTGGTGGTTGATTCCCATGTCACACCTGCGGCCGCCCGCGCGCTCTTAGAATCCCTGCCTGCGCTTACTGACAAACCCGTACGCTATCTGGTAAATAGCCATTACCACTTTGACCACGCCCATGGTAATCAGTCATTTCCAGCGGGTATTGAGATCATCGGACATGAGTTCACCCGTAAAAAACTGAGCGGTGAACTGGGCAATGTGCTAGAAGAAAACACATTTCTAAGTTTTTCCGATGCCGTGCCTGCAACCATCGTAAATCTAGAGCGCCAGGTGGAATCCGAGTCTGACCCTGCTCGTCGCAGTGCCCTTGAGGAACGCTTGCAGGTGCAGCGTGATTACCTGAGTGCGATTCCGGAAGTGCAGCCGACGCCACCAAACATTACGCTCGACACCAAGATGACGTTGTATCAAAACGTCAATGGAGCAAGTCGGGAAATTCAGCTACTCCATTTTGGTCGAGCGCATACCGGCGGAGACGTGGTGATATTCTTGCCACAGGAGCGGGTTGTGTTTACCGGAGACATGATGTTGCCGGGCCTGTCTTATATGGGGGACGGTCATGTGGATGAGTGGCCTGAGACTCTGGAAGGATTGAAAGGGCTCGATTTCGAATACTGGTTACCCGGGCATGGCCCGGTGATGGAGACCAAGGAGCCAATTGAAAACTTTCAAGCTTACCTGCGGGATCTATGGGACAAAACAGGCCGCATGTATCGAGAGGGCGTTAGCTGGGATAGGGCGGCCCAACAAATCGATATGACGGATCACAGTGCCAACTATAGACAGATAAGGGGGCCAGGCGTAGACCCACGGGCTATTAGAAGGATTTATCAGTTGCTTGATGAGCGCAGATAGAGAAAAGTTACTGGTTATTAAAAAGGGGGCAGCTGGCCCCTTTTTTTCTGCAAGCTACCTGGCTAATCTAACAAGGGGTAGCCGCGCACGCTGTAGGGCTTGTTGCTGTAGCTGTCGACAATAGCCTGCATCGCCGTAACCCCGGTGTCCTGACGGGCATTCAGGTGTCGGTAGGAAGTAATCTGGGTCATCATGATGCCAATCATATTTTCCACCGGGTCAACCCAGAAAATTGTGCCCCAGGCCCCACCCCAGGTGAACGTGCCAGGCGTGAGAGGATCTCGGGCAGTTCCTGCATCACTCAGGATGCCAAAGCCCAGTCCAAAATTGTAGCCGGGGCCGCGCACATAGATGTCGCCGTCGCCACTGTGATTCGAAATCATCAGGTTGATGGTTTTTGGGCTAAGCAATCGTTCACCGTTGAACTCGCCGCCATTTAAAAGCATCTGCGAGAAGCGCCAATAATCTGAGATGGTTGAGAACAGACCGGCTGTACCACCATAGTACTCGGCGCCAAAAAAAGGCTTGTCGCTGTATTCAGGGCCGCGTGAAAACTCAATGGTCTGGTTCGGCCCGGTTGGGCTATAAACCGATGCCACCCGATTCCGCTTCTCCGGTGGCACAACATAAAAGGTGTCCACCATCTGCAGCGGATCAAAAATATTTCTTTGCAGATAGTCACGCAAGGGTTCACCAGAGATGCGTTCGACCAGTAGAGCGACGTAGTCTGTGGATGAGCCATATTGCCAGGCATCACCTGGGTGAAATGCCAGTGGCAGCGAGGCCCTTCTTTGGATGGTTGCCTCCAGGCTATCCAGGCGCGGCAACAGCGCGCGTTCCTCTTCGCTGAGTAATTCCGCTGCCGGGTCTAATCCGGCAGTATGGGACAGTACGTGTCTGAAAGTAACTGGCCGCGCCGGGGGTACACGGTGAGTGCCGTGTTCATCTTTGACTATCACCTGCTTGTCCGCTATTTCGGGAATCCAATCACTTATTGGGTCGGTTAGCAGGAAGTGCCCTTCTTCGTAGAGCATCATCAGCGCAGCGGAGACAATAGGCTTGGTCATGGACATGATGAAAAATATGGAATCATCGGTCATTGGTGTATTGCTGGCTTTGTCTTTCCAGCCTTGGGATTGCAAATGAATGACTTTGCCGTTGCGGGCCAGCAGCGATACCGTGCCGGCAAGCAAATCCTGATCGATGTAGCGCTGCATCGCTGCGGGATACCTTTGTAGTCGCTCGGAAGAAACGCCCTGGCTCTCGGGGTTTGCCATCGGCAGGTCGTTAGCCGTGCTCACTGCACTCAAGAGCAGGCTGCATAGGGTCAGTGTGAGTTTGGTTAGCAGCTGCCGTGAGGGACAGAAATTAAATCGGTTCAAATCTATGTTTGCGGACCAGGACTGGCAGATAGGCATGGGACTCTCCTTGCTTATTTTTCAGGCAGTATATAAGAGTGTTGGACGATTTGACCACATGCCAGAAATCCTTCATTCTCAAGCGCAACGCAGGACAGTAATTACCTCTGCGCGCTAAGCAGGCAGGAATAGGGCTCAATGAATCAAAGCACGGATGATAGACCCATTTTTATGAAGCCCGGCCACAACGCTGGCGACCTGGTTGAATCAGGAAAATGGAAGATTTTGACGGAAGCGCCGGGTTTGGTGGAAGTTGAAGCACACCTGCCTGAGCACTTATTAAATCCTCGCAATCAATTGTTTGGAGGATTTACCGGCACCTATGTGGATATGATTTCTCTCTATACCTGTCGCACACTTTACGAGAAAGGCAGTGATTTTAAATGGTCGGCGACTGTGAATATGCGTATCGATTATTTTGCTCCAGTGCTTGGGCCGAATTTCAGGCTTAAAGGTGAGCTCATCAATGACGGCCGCAGTACCTGTCTGGTGGCAACCCATTTCACGGATTTACAAGGTAATAAGCTGGTTTACGCAATAACCACGCTGCGCAAAAATGCCTGAATGACCTTGTCCGCATAGGATCTCTGTCTCGATAAGATCTAACCGCAAACGGGGATAGACGTGCAAGAGAAGCAGTTTGAATACAGCACCCTGGTCTCAGGAAGCTATCGCGGCATGCTGTGTTTAATCCCTCTCATACTGCTGATTGGCATCAATATTTTCCTGGTCTATTGCGGGCTCATGCTGTTTTTGGGCTTTGGTCTGCGGCCGTTACTCGAAAAAACCGGCCTCTATAGGCAAGTATCTCACTATTTTCTAGTGGCCCAGGAAAAGAGTAGTGCGAAGTTCATGGAGAAACGTGCCGTAAGAATTGATCGCAAGCGAAGGGATGACAAGTATCGTCGTCGCCGTGTAAAGCATCCAGGACTGCCAAAAAACTGGTGAGTGTTCAGTTCCTAGCCATTAGCCTGACAGAGTTGGATTCTCTCTAGCTTTGTTCTGCTTGTCAGCTGCTCTCAGCCTAAAAGTAAACGGCCGCAGTTGCGGCCGTTTACTTTATCCAGCGCTATGCTTTACATCGCGTAGCCTTTTTCATCGTGATCGGTGATGTCCAGACCCTGCTGTTCAGCTTCTTCGCTAACTCTAATTCCACCAGTTACAGCGGAGACAAGCTTCAGCAAGATGAAAGTGATGGCCGCGGTATACACGCCTGTGCTGAGGATGCCAGTAATTTGAACGACGACCTGTGAACCCATGGTTGCACCCTCCGCCAGACCATTGCCAGAGAAGATACCGAGGTCACCGGAGACCAGGACTCCGGCCAGAAAAGTCCCAACAATGCCGCCCACGCCGTGAACTGGAAAGACATCCAGAGAATCATCTATTTTCAACCCTTGCTTCAAGGACATGGTTGCGAAATAGCAGATTACGCCGCCGCTGGCGCCGACAATGAGGGCGCCGGCCGGGCCGACACTGCCAGATGCGGGCGTAATGGTGGCAAGTCCTGCAACCATACCGGTTATCGCACCGAGGCCGCTAGGCTTGCCGAACTTCACCCACTCGATGATCATCCAGGTCAAAGCACCCACTGATGCCGAAATATGGGTCACGAACAGCGCCATGCCAGCAGCGCCGTCTGCGGCAAGCGCGGACCCGGCATTAAAGCCAAACCAGCCGACCCAGAGCATGGCCGCGCCAGTGAAGCTCATGGTCAGGTTGTGAGGCAGGGTAGAGCTCTGCATAAAGTCTTTGCGGGGACCGAGTACCAATGCCGTCACCAGGGCGCCAACACCCGCGGTAACGTGCACCACGGTGCCGCCGGCGAAGTCGATTAAACCCATCTGGCCGAGCCAGCCTCCGCCCCAAACCCAGTTGGCAACTGGAAAGTAGACAAACAGGGTCCAAAGCGCGCAGAACAGCAGCATTGATGAGAACTTAATGCGTTCCACCCAGGCACCAACGATCAGAGCGGGGGTGATAATCGCAAACGTCATCTGGAAGGCGGCGAATACGGTTTCCGGAATGTCGCCTGACATTGAGTTTATATCGATCCCTGCAAACAGAGCGCGGCTCAGGCCGCCCCAGTAGGCCGACTCTGACGGGCCAAATGCAATGCTGTAGCCAACCAGCAACCAGAGGATCGATATAACTACTGCGATAGCGAAGCACTGCATGAGTACAGAGAGGACATTCTTGGTTCTAACCAGGCCACCATAAAACAGTGAGAGGCCTGGCAGAGTCATGAACAGCACCAGCGCCGTAGAAGTGAGAATCCAGGCCGTGTTGGCACCGTTCAGATCGTCCTGTGCCAAGGCCAAGGAAGGTAACAACATGCCTGCAAGTACCAGCAGAATGGGGGTCTTCTTAAATCTAGATTTCATAGTTTCTCTCGCTAGTTTTTCAGAGTGCGTCATCGCCAGTTTCTCCAGTACGAATGCGAATAATCTGCTCCAGGTCGGCCACAAAAATCTTACCGTCTCCGATCTTGCCCGAGCCGGCTGCTTTGCAGATTGCTTCTACTGTCTGATCAACCATGGCATCGGCCACTGCGATTTCGAGCTTCGCCTTGGGCAGGAAATCAATGACATATTCGGCGCCGCGGTAAAGTTCGGTGTGACCTTTCTGGCGACCAAAGCCTTTTACCTCGGTCATGGTCATACCGCTGATTCCAAGATCTGATAGTGCTTCGCGCACGTCGTCAGCCTTGAAGGGTTTAATGATTGCGGTAATCAGTTTCATTATTTTTCTCCTGGAGTGTGCTGAAGTAGAGTTCAGTCCTGTGGCGGTTCGCTCTATATTGGTGCGTTATATGCGAGATTTTTTAATTTCAGAGAGGAAATTTGGTAATTGCCTATAGCACGCGGAACTTTACCACGACGGCTTCCAGCGCAGCAAACTGGGCCCTTGTAAGGTTGAGACTGACAAGGAAATAGTCTGTGCTGTATGGGGTGGCATGGCTGAAACTGCTGTGAAACAGCCTGGAAAGACCAAAAAATAGGGGTAATCACTCAAAAAGGGAAGGAGGGTTTGGGCTGATTGATTAACCCTACAGCGGGGAGGGATCGTTTATGCAGCAACGCGTTGCTGAATGTTTTTTACCCACTGAATCAGTGGAATCATCACCATGACAAAAACAGCGATATAGGACGCACCGATAACGTTCAGTGCCATGCCCAGCCGCTGTAGTTGTGCTACATAATCGATCACAGGACCGGTTAGGATAAAAATTAGCCTGAACAGGAAACTGATGAATGAGTTCGCAGCAGCGCGGAATTCACTTGGCACCCTGCGGTTGAGGGCGTTTACCAGTATGACCTGATTCAGGCCCCTGCCTGCGAACAGCATTAAGGCAATTACAATCCCTGCCTGACCGGGAGCGAATGCCATTCCAATATGCCCGACTACGGGCAGGATGCCTATGAGGCTTAGCGTCATCGCAGCGCCGAGTCGACGTCCGATGCCGAGGCCGATGCGGGTGGTGATGGCGGTTGTAAATCCCTGGGCACACCAGAGCAAGCTTGCAGCCATGCCGAGCACGATCTCGAAAGCCATGAGACCCCCGATATTGTCTGTATAGTTCAGTACTAAATAGCCAAGCACGTGCGGTACACTACCAACCATGAAGGCGTTGCGGCGACCGAACAGGTCAGCGAAATAACCCGAGGGTGCTTCGGGAAACACTAAGGTCATCGCGAATACAGCCTGCAGGTAAAAAATTTCCACAAGGCTAAGCCCCTTCAAAGCGAAGAAGGGCACAATAACTGGAGCGGTCAGCATGAAGCACTGAAAGAAGGACAGGCCGTATATCAGGCTGATGTTTCTTTTTAATTTTTTGGACACAATAGTTCCTCAGTATTCACTCATGAAGTAAACAGACAAAAAACGATGCAAAAAAAAAGACCTCTAGGCTTTTCTGCTTAGAGGTCCTTTCTTCGATGAGGTTAAATAACGCTTAATCCTAGAAAATTAGCTCCAAGCTTGTCACCCAATTCTGAACCACGCGCACGCAGGAAGGGTGACCGACGGTGGTCATAGTCGCGAGTGAGGTGTTAAGAATAGTTCGAATGTTCATTGGTCTTTAACCAGTTATGTTTGACAACGCGGCGCATCTTACGCCAAAAAAAGTGGGTCAAGCAGCTTAAGTTAATGTAATACTGATCACTCTGCTTTTAACTGCGCATCATCCTTGATGATGTATTCCAGTGAATCGCGCTTGCTGCCCCAATGTGACGCGAGAATGGATCCGCTTATATTGTGCCAAACGCTAAACAGTGCGCCAGGCAATGCTGCGGTTGCAGAGAAAAACTCAAGCGCAAGGGCAACGCCTAGCCCGGAATTCTGCATACCAACTTCGATAGCAATGGTGTGGCTCTGGCGCAGATCGAAGCCAAGCAGACGACTCAAATAATAGCCGCCGCCCAGCCCGAAGAGGTTATGCAGAATCACGGCCACCAGGGTGAGCAGTCCCACCTCCAGTAAACGATCGCTGTTGAGGGCGACCACGATCGCAATGATTAAAAGTATGATCGCAATGGAAAAAGAAGGCAGGAAGCTGTCCAGTGGTCGAACTAGATGGGGAGCGAAATGATTGATCGTTGCACCCAACAGCACTGGCAAAAATACGATTTGGATGATGCTGGTCAGCATGCCCATGGTGTCCACATC
>Ga0181558_10003107_pt1 | contig 15401 bp, 15 predicted proteins | sample 011ome_22_FD_133754 | JGI IMG/M metagenome (GOLD analysis project Ga0181558, IMG submission 133754) | Coastal salt marsh microbial communities from the Groves Creek Marsh, Skidaway Island, Georgia - 011507BT metaG (megahit assembly) | ecosystem: Environmental > Aquatic > Marine > Intertidal...
ATTTTACATTATGTGCAATTCGTATCATTGTTTATGTGTATGACAAATTTACTGCATGAGTTTATTTGAAAGCATATTTAATTTCTTCTATATATGATTTAATTGGAGGAGTATAGTGTTTACATACCGGGTTTCCAAACAAAAATTTTATAAAATTGAAATTTTTACCGAACTCTTTTTTTTTATTTCCTAGATATATCAAAAACCCTATGAGAGTAAGAAGTAATATCAATGCTATCACTGCTGTTCTAATCTTTGGCATGTGTTTTGCATACATATCTATAAAGACATCTTCGTATCCTAGGAATAAACTCTTATTAGCCTCATCGTTTATATCGTCATAACTTATTCCACTTAGATTTGACTTCGACCTTCTCATATCATATACAGTATTTATCAAATAAATAATAGAGAGAATAATCATGATTGCGACCCAAATTTTCCAATAAGTTTTCGAAAAAAATAGAAAGTATAGATACAGGGAAATTGATGATGTAAATATATTGTTTATAAAAAGATCAGGCATTGTTAATATAACAAAAAACAACATTGTCATATAGCCGAGAAAATGACGCATATACATATTATGTTCAATAAAGTCTTGAACTTTACAAGGCAATAATGCTCCTAAATAATTTCCAGATACAATCAATATGAATATAAAGAGTACCGAACTGTTCCATAATATTTCCATTTGTGCGGAATCTTTCATTGTAATATAATATATCTATATATATTATTTTGAATTTTCCACTTCTATTTTGGGTGGAAAAAACGTGGCACAAAAAAACGTGGCATACAAAAATCGTGGCACAAAAACGTGGCATACAAAAATCGTGGCACAAAAAAACGTGGCACTAAAAAAACGTGGCATACAAAAATCGTGGCACAAAAAAACGTGGCACAAAAAAACGTGTCATACAAAAATCGTGGCACAAAAAAATCGTGGCATACAAAAAACGTGGCATAAAATGCATTATCTATGTTTCAAAGTTATGATTCAAATTGCAAGCGCGGGTACAATAATGATCAGAAGCAATACCGATAATATATATGTAAGATGTTGAAAATTAATATACATGTATATAAATGAAAGGACTGATATTTTCAATTCTGGCTTCATTAACTGCAGGAATTCACATCTTTTCTCTGAAATTGCTATCTGAATATGATAATACTTATTTATTACTGCTATTAATAGCTACCACCATGTTACTATCATGATATTTTATATATTTGGCGATGAAATATATGGATAATCCATCTACGATGCATTTGATTTTAAGTTTAAGCGTATTTGTTACGTTTTTCGGTAGTTTGTATTTATTAAAAATGAAAAGTTTCAATGTATATATATTTTTAATAGGAATGTTATTTATACTTGCGGGGGTATATTTAATACAAAAATCATATCGTTTTGGTAATTAGCTACCGTAAATATGTATATAAAATATATCATTATCTTCTTTTTTATTGGTAATATCATTTGTGCGCAAATGTAATTTGTCCACCTCTTTCTCAATTAACCCTGTATTTCTATTTGTCGAGAAAAGCGACCCCATAAAAGGTATATATATTATAAATTATACCAAATAAATTACAACCCCAGAAAATGAAAATAATGGAGGTTTAATTTATGTAGTTAATTTATATGTTCGAATGGTGTACTAATATTTATAAAAAAAGGAGGAATGTTCAGTATGTTTTGAGGATAGAGTATTAATAAATTATTGTTCGCATCATAAATTTTGTAAACAGTGTTGTAAAGAATGGAGCAAAAAATGTGTTGGTTGTCCTACCTGTCGTGGAAAATGCATAAATAAAAAATATATAGTTTACGATTATGATTTAAAAGGGTTGAATGATGAAGAATTAAATTTAGATCGTCTACACATTTATTTTTCGTTTTGGCATAAAAAAGAATGCGTAAAGAAAAAGCATAAATTCGTTATCAGTACAAAGGGACATAATATTTTGATATGTTGTACAGATTGCAATATAGAGGAATTGTTTTAACCGATTCCTGATAGATGTGACACAAAAGAGGTTAAATATAATTTCTGCAACTATATAAATTATATTTAATGGATCAAGATGAGATGAAATTATTACTGAATGCTATGGATAATGAGAACAACGAATCCATTTTCCAGCTTACATCCAAAGAAATTCACAACCAAAAAATAGAAGCTCTTACAGAATTAGAGTTGTCAAATGATATGACGGTAGACTTTTTAACTCAATTAAAAGAGTACATACATGTATTTGAGCTTCCAGACATAAAATTTGGAAGTTATATCAAATGGATTCCTTTATCTGATCCAAGTAAATTAAAATTAACAAAGGGTGGTATTGTGTGTGACATTATTACTGCTGATTATGGTAGTGTAATAAAGTGTAAAAATTATAGAAACCAATTTATGTTTGTTGCTGTCGATAAAGTGTTACTATTCCGTAAATTAAGTAATCAGGAAAAAATATTGATATCGGTTTCTAATTATCTAAACAAATAGGAATAGTTATAAAATAATTGCATAAATTTAATAATTTTTGATGATCAAATGTTTTGTGTTTATTTCATCACCAATTCTTCCAGAATGTAATTTGAACCTGTACTTTTTGCTGTATTCGTCAACAATATAGTCTTGATATAATTCTTGAATGAACGGTGTCTTTCCAATTATCATCAAACATCTGATATTTGTTTCTTTAAAACATTTCGCTAATTTTTTCTGTTCGTCTTTTCCGAATGTACAGTACCCATAATCAGTGAATTCGCTATCGTATGGTGGGTCTAAGAACATAAAGTTGTCTCTATTGTTGTATTCATCAAATATGGTCTCAAAACTCGTGTTGCATATTTCAGTTCTTTTCAAAATGTCTTCATACTCTTTATTTTTCACTTCTTCAAAGTTAAAGGTTTTATATCTACCGAAGGGTATATTGAATTTTCCATTTTTGTTATAACGAAGCATACCACGAAAACACGTTTTCCGCAAATAGTAGAACCTCTTTGCATTATCCAGAACCTTTGCATTATCGTACGCTCTAACTTTATAATATGTCTCTTCATCGTTCGGATGTTCTTTCATAAATTCATATATTTTATTCGCATCGCCATTTTTAATGGATTGATAAAAGTCAACCAATTCTTTATGTACATCATTAATTACAGCCTTTTCCGGATTTAAATTAAAGTATACTGCACCACCTCCGATGAATGGTTCCAAATAAGTATCAAAATCATTGGGAATATGGGGTAATATTTGCTTGAGTTCGTCTTTTTTTCCACCACTCCATTTAATAATTGGGTTTAAACTTTTACGAGTTTTGATCTCTTCTTTTTCAACCTCCATTATGTCATATATTACATGAATTGTTTCTAATCAATTTTGTTGTTAAATACATAGAAACTTGTACAGTGATACGTAAATTACTATAAGATCTACCAAACTATATCACTTATCCGGTTTTGCAAGAACAAAATGTTTTTCCGATATTTTTGAATCGTTAATAAAAAAGTTGAGGTTCACAATATTTGTATGTGATATATGATGTGGTGTATCTTTTGAATGTTCAACCATGGAATATAGTTCTCTATTTTTATCTCGAACACTATCTAATATTTGTTTGTATACAGCAGAAGAGTTGAAATGTTTTTCCTCGCAAGATTTTTTATGTTGAAGCAAATTTTCGTAACATGAATAGTTACTGCCACAACAGCATAGGAATTTATTGATTTCGTTGCATGTATTTGAATTAATTCTGAGGGTATGTAAATGCTTATTTGTTGTTAAATGTCTTTCGTAGTCTTTTTTGTTGTTTGAATAAAATAGACACTTTCCACAATTATACTTTTTGGCTTTATATATAGTATCCGACATTCGTTTCCTTGTAGTATATTAAATAGGCATAAAAAATACAAATATATACCACAAATATTGTTCCATACATTATATAATCGTCGATATCTTATGTAGGCGTCAAATTAGTTTTCTCCATTTTTTCTAATAGGCTGATCATTTCATGTTTCACATACATTATATGTTGTTTTGCTTGTTCAAAGAACCTCTGTTGAATGTATTGTTTACCCTCTTGTACTCCCACATCATCGTCATCCAGTATCACCTTTAGAAACTGTTCGAATGTTGATTTAGTACAACCACATAAATCCGTTTTGAAATTTATTTCCTCTACTGATTTTGCTTCGTAACTGACAAATAAACACTTTTCAACAATTATTCCATTTTTCTCAAACAAGTGCTTTACACTTGACATACTGTCCACTTCGCCTTTTGACTTTTTAGTGTCGAAATCCTTACCTGCTTTCATTTCTACCAATATCACACTCTTGTTTGCCTTCACAATTACAAAATCTAATTCGATACCCGTTTTATTTCCGCAGGCTAAATTTTCGTCATCTAGAAACCTTTTCGGAATAAAACACTTATTAATTACCTCCTTATCAATAATAATATCTTTGACAGCATCAATATTTTTATACCATCCTTTTTTTTCTTGAAACACTTTTTTGGTGGTTTTATGATTAATAAAATCTACAATGAATTCTTCTAATTTATTGCCTTGCTTGATTGTTTCTGACTGAATATGTGTGAACATTTTGCCAATGTCAGTAGCAAGTTCACAATTCTTTCCATCGTCAAATAATCTTGCGTACGAACTTTTTGTCTCTTCCTGTCTTTCCATGACGTTATTTTCACTCATAATTTATTTCAAGTAAGATATATAGACAAACAACTGTCAATTTTGATGACGCATCATTTAATTAGCATTTGTAATTCATGGGGAATAAATATCTGTTCAGTTTATAAGTAAACATGTCGACGCATGAAACAGTATCGAGTAATGTAAATATGTTATTTTCTGCGATGAAGAAGAAAGATTTAGCATCATTGACTTCATTATTGAATACAGGTGCAGACGTGAATGCAAAAAATGAACAGCAGCAGACATTATTGATGTTATCCGTCATTCCTGATTTAAAAAACAGTAATGTATTTGATTTACTGAACACGCAAACAGAAAATAACGATATGAAAATAATGTCCTTTCTGATACAAAAAGGTGCAGATATTCATGCACAGGATCAACTGGGAAATACTGCGCTCATTTATGCTGTAGAGGTTCAAAATATAGATGCGATTAAATTATTAATCAAGTACGGAGCAAATGTAAACGCTACCAACAAAAAACAACAGCACGCTTTGTTTTTCGCCCCCACGTTTGAAAAAAGTAGTATGTATAGTATCATGCGACTATTACTCGATGGTGGAGCCGATGTTAATAAGCACGACGAAGAAGGTGAAACCGTATTAATGAAACTCATTAACGAGGGAATGCCCTTCAGTGACAAAAATTGTATTCAGTTATTGTTGGATCGCAAAGCTGATGTAAACAAGGTAAATAACAATAAAGAGAATGCTTTGAATATAATTGCACATCAAGAAATGGATGAAAATACGCTGTATATCATGAAAATGTTAATAGCTAAAGGTATCGATGTAAATAATCAGGATCATGAGGGAAGCACACCATTTATGACATTCATAGTCAGCAATAATAATTTTACAAGTAAAGTTTGTAAAGAATTGCTTACGACTTCTGATATAGATACAACAATTGAAAATAAAATGCTGTTTAATGTAATGGATTATGTGTGGGAAAAAAGTCATCTTTTAGATTTGGAGGTGATAGAAGCTTTGGATAAGAAAGGCATTCAAAAAATACCACGATTTGGTGTAAACATAAATCGCACAGAGACAATGACTGATCTTATTACTGGTGAAGATAAAACATTACACGTTGCAGAATATTTAAAAGAGAGCCATTTGAATGTCGTTGTTATGTACAATAAAAATGATTTATTTTTTACTACTAGTACTATCTTAAAATTTCAATTGGATAATAAAGATAATATTGTCTATGGTTGCCCTACAGCAGATAGTTTTGAAGGAATGAATAGAGGAATCAAGTATTTTAATTTGAGATCTATAGGATTACACATTGATCACCAATTTTGTGATATGAATGCGTTTTATCAAAATATAGATGCTCAATTATTTATCATATATGGACTTAATAGAAGCTTTCCTAGTTTTGCATCCGTCGCTATTGCTGATGACAATAACCCAGAATCTGTTATGAGTGGGTTGCATTGTCAAAGTGGACAGCATTCGAATGTTTCGAACCTTTTGATTGCATATCCTGCACTGAAAGATAATCAACTGGTATTAAAGGAGTCATTGACGCCATTAAATTTGGGAGGTAAATCATCAAAGAAGAAGCAACGTCGACAGACAAAGAAAAAAGGTCATCGTAAGAAAAACGCCGTGTCACGTCGCTCAAACCTTAACTCGAAACGTTAGTGTTTCGAGCTCATTTTTTCAATTATTTCTCGCATTTCACTTAGTTTATGTAAATTTTGCAGATCATTATCGATTCGTTTCACATTAATGATATCAGATTCATTTATTTGTATCCGGTGAAGTTTGTTATTTATACTATTGTTGCATTTACGACATATAGTATAAAACTGCTCAACACTTTTTTGGTAAAACACCCCACAATAGTTGTTAATACATACATATTCTTTACATTCATTACATATTCTTGCTCCTTTCGTTATGTAACAATTATTACAGTACTTTCTTGTTTCCGCTGGTATCGTCGTGTTCATCTTCTACTTCTGTTTTTTCGTCTTCTACTTTGGACGGTGTATATTTGAAGTCAATTTTAGTTTCTCCGACATTAATGATTTTATTTTTCAAGTTTATATATTCAATAGAGTCTTCACCATTCATTTGTTTTGCATACAACGCATTTTCCATATCAGCAAGAATATTATTTTCAACGTGAATATTTTTTTTAATTTCACTCATTATATCCCGGTTCTTCATAATCTCTTGAAAGACTTTTCGTTCCATATCATAATTTTTATCCTTTACAGGTCGTTTCAAATGATACAATAGATATTTCTCTGGTCCGAGATTATTGATTATTCTATTGATGGTTTGTTGATTTTCATTCATAAGTCTCTGTATTACATAGTTTGTTAGGATACTGCTCCTATGATTATGTTTATCAAAATATTGAACGCTTATAGCCATGTACAGGTTACCAAATACATCTGCCATATCACCGGACAACATCTGTTCCCGTTTCAGTGATCCTCCTTTAAGAGCTACAAAATTTGTTAGAGACGCAAAGTTGATAATTTGTTGTTCTAGTGTATTTTGTAGATGAAATGTTTTAAAATATAGTTGCGTAGAGTGTTTAATAATTGCTTGAAAATTCTTTTTGAATGCTGAAATATCGTTATTTAAAACAGAGTCCAATACCGGAAAAATATGAGGATGGCTTTTATTTAATCCTTGTCCAAAAATGATAAGACTTCTGGTGAGCGTATTAGAACCCTCAACTGTAATACCTATCGGTGCACTTCGATAGAATTTTTCCAAAAAATTACTATGACCAATACAGATTCCTGCACCGCCGTGAATGTCAAGTGCTTCATTAAGTACTATTCTACCGCGTTCGGTACACTGTTGTTTCATGATGGCACTAATCACAGCGGGCGAATGACCGGAATCTAAAACGTTATTTGTCAAAGCTATACTTGATTGAATTGCCCATGTGTGATAGATAATATTGTTAAATTTTTCTTGTATTGCCTCCATATTTTCCAAGTTCATTCGAAATTGATCTCTGACTTTGATGTAGTGATATATACCGAACGATGCTACTTTACTACTAGCGTTAGCTGTTGCTGGGAGGCTCACTCCACGTCCTGCAGATAGGCATTCCATGAGCATTTTCCACCCGTTACCAGCGTTTTCCTCACCACCAATAATGTTATCTACTGGAAATTCTAAGGAACCCTTTAACGTTCCATTTGGGAACCCTGCATTCATTGGATTATGATACGTGGCTTGTTCTAATCCGCATGTGCCTTTTTCTACAAGGGCAACCGTAACCCCTTCCCTTCCCTCTTTCAATATCCCTTGCGGATCTGACAAACGAAATGCAACGCCTACTAAATTAGCTACGGGACCTAACGTAATGTATCTCTTGTTAATATTCACTCGAATAACACGAGTTCCATCTTCTTTCTCAACGATTGTTCCTTCATCAATATTCCCTGTAGCATCAGAACCATTATTAGGTCCGGTTAATCCAAAGCAAGGAATATATGTACCATTTGCCAGCTTGGGTAGGTAATGATCCTTTTGTTCTTCTGTACCATACATAGTAAGTAATTCTCCAGGGCCAAGAGAATTTGGAACCATAGCGATCACGCCTAATGCTGGATCAACACTGGCGACTTTGGTGAGTACATCAGACAATTCTCCTACAGATAATTTAATTCCGCCATACTTTTCATGTATCAAAAAACTGAACATTTTCATGTTTGCCATTTTCCAAACCCATTTGTCATTATTCGTGTTTGGATAAATCTGTTCGTAGTCGAACTTTTCAAATAGAGTTTTCAAATGTCCATCAGAAAATTTTTTTGCTGCGGTGACAGGAGTAGGTAAATTGATTTTTCCTTGCAATATTTGACGATCCAAATTAGTATCACCGCTTCGTAGCGCAATCATTTCTGTTTCCGAAATACGAGGAATTTTTTGTTTTACGTATTGAAATAGTTTCCGATACATAAATATAATATACTTAGTGTGATTTATTTAAATGGGTATTAATCATTATTTGTTTGGAACTTGAACCGATGTATCATGATATTCTGACGTGGTTGGGAATAAAGTCAATAAGAAAATATAGCGATAATACATTTTCTTTCGCGTACTAAAATAGGTTTATACTTAAATCTTCTGTCACATAGTATATAGTGCCATCATAATCCCATTCACATACTATCGTTTTTAATTCTACCCCGTTAGCCACGGCTTCTTGAACAGCTCGTTTGTAATATGGATCTATATTCGATGGCTGAAAGGAAGATACGTCTGTGCGTTGGATAACAAAGCACAAAATAGTTCTATACCCTTGCTCTTTCAGCTCTTTCAATTCATTAATATGTTTTATAGCACGTTCACTGACGGGTTCATCTTTTCGTTTTCTATATCCATCCGGGAAGTACGAAATTTTACTGTGGAAATCACGGTCATCAAAAGTAAGTCCTTTTTTTTCTTTACTACTACAGTCAACATAATCAGCAAGTGGAACATTTTTCACTTCTAATATAAATTGTTTTCCATTTTCATCGACGCCCGCAAAATCAAATCGAGAATTCAAGTATGTTTTTTCTCTTTCAAACGATTGTGGGTGTAAATGTTTCAATATTTTTTTTGATAAGCATGTATCAACAACTGTCTCAGCAATTTTTGGATCGATACCAATGAGGTGAGTATGTCCTTTTTCGTTTTGTTCAGCTATGAGAATTTTATGAGAGCATTTGTTCTTTGGTCTGTTGACTGATATCATATAGACAACTGCATCTTTGTCTGCTAATCCCGAGCATCCTAGTGCGGCGGTATGACCCAAAATACAGCTTTCGTCATCAATTATTACATCCGCAACATAAGGTGTTTTGCACTCCAATGAAGGTCTCTTCTTGATTGTACCCCTAATCAGCGTGCCTACATTAAACAGAGATGTTCTCATATTGAAGTTTGTATTTATAAAATCTTTTCTATTAGTCAAGGTCACTCTTTTTGGTCAATTTTTAAATATTCGCTTTATATAATGGAGTTTGGGCAATTATCACAAAATGATTATAAAAAAATACTGCGATTTTATAAACAACCTATACATAAAAATAAATATACAAGAAAGAAAATGGCCGAAAATATATTGGCCAAGAAATTATGTAGATGTATTAAAAAAGTAAGTAAAAATAAAATGCATCATATACCAGTTGCTAAAAGGACTAGAAAAAGATTGAAGTTGAGTAAAGCACAAGCAGAAAAGGACGCTATTGGTATATGCAGAACCTCTGTAGTCACTCGAAAAAATCTAAAGCATTTTGGTTTTTCGTGTAAGAAAAAAATGAGTTTTAGGAAAAGAAAAAATTACAACTATTCATTAGTGAAGCGATTACGGCCTATTAAAAAATTACCTCATTTATAATTGAAACATTCATTATATTATAGGATCGTAATATAAATGAAAGGTACAAATGTCAACGATAAAGGAAAAATAGAAAAGAACAAAAATGTTTTACCTGGCGAGTGTATTTTTCCATTTCAGTATAAAAAACATAAACATGACACTTGTGTCGAAACGGATAAAGGAAAAATTTGTGCAACTAGTGTCAGTAAGCGAGGCACTTTGAAAACTTATGCATATTGTCCAAAACTTTCGTCTTCTACAAAAAAATTGATTCAAAAAAATCCAAGTAGTCGTAGTACAAGAAAATCCAGTATGAAAACAAGATCAAACGAATATCCCTCGACAACGAGCTCTACCAAGGTTGTGAAATCTAGTCAGAACTCAAAAAAGAACTCGAAACAGAATTCAAAAAAGAACTCAAAGAAATCATCCGAAAAAATATTAAAAACAAATTCACCATTGAACTTATCAAAGATGTCCAGTGACGGAAAAAGTGAGAAACTAGAAACAGTCGCAAATAAAAGATTGAACGAAATATTTGTTTCTGCACTTTCTGAATTGAATGATATATTCCTTCGTAAAGGCGAGGCTTTCAGGGGTCGCGCTTACAAAAAGGCTGAGGAGACTATTCTCATGCAATCACATGACATAAAAGACTACTCAGAAGTGAAAGGATTACCAAATATAGGAGATACTATTTTGTCCAAACTGAAAGAACTTCAAGATACCGGAACTCTCCGTGTATTAGAAAGAGAAAGAAAAGATCCTATGCAAATCTTCACTCAAATTCATGGTATAGGACCAAAGAAAGCGCAATCCTTAATAGATAAGGATATGAAAACAATTGATGATTTGAGAGAGCATCCAGAGCTTTTGAATGATAACCAGAAATTAGGTCTTCAATATTATGAGGATATACATAAAAGAATTCCCCGCTCTATTATTGATGAATATAAAACGGTATTTGAAAATTCCATCAAAGAATTTGGCGATGATAAAATCAAATTTGAAATTGTCGGAAGTTATCGTCGTGGTGCAAAGTCATCTGGAGATATTGACATAATCATTTCGCATGCTGATGATGACACTTCTGCATATTCAAAGTTGTTAAGTAAGTTTCAATCTGACGGCATTATTAAGGAATTCCTTACCAAGGGAAAGGTAAAGAGTTTGACGATTACAAAAATATCTGAGGACATTGCTAGAAGAGTGGACTTCCTGTACGCTCCATCTAAAGAACTTGCATTTGCAGTTCTTTACTTCACTGGAAGTAAGGGATTTAATACCGTTATGCGTCACAAAGCTTTACAGATGGGATATACTTTAAATGAACATGGTATTTCAAAAATGCATGATAAAACCAAAGGCGAGCAAATTTCGTTTATGGACTTTCCAACGGAAGAATCTATATTTGAATTCTTTCAGATGGAATATAAAAAACCAAATGAACGTATTGATGGTCGTTCTGTGGTCAGTAAAAATGGAAGTCCTGTAATAATGAAACAATTAAAAACTTTGAAAAAGACGATGAAAAAAACAAAAGAAGCAAAGAAAGTATCTCCAAAAGAAGCAAAACCAGTATCTCCAAAAGAAACAAAAGAAGTAAAACCAGTATCTCCGATTGTTTCAAGCCTCAAAACACCAAAAACAACAGAACGAAAATCATCAAGGTCGAGTACAAAGAAACTTTCTGTACTTGATACATTTGTGAAGGAGTTTCGCAGTAAAGGCATGAGATATTTAAAAACATTAAAGGAAGCAGAACTAGAAAAAGTACTTGAAGAGGCAAATCAAACCTTCTTTAATAATGTATCTGTATTAACTGATAGCGAATATGACATTGTCAAAGAATATATGGAGACTACGTATTCTTCCAATAAAATGGTAAAGGAAATAGGTGCGATTGTTGCAGACAAAAATAAAGTGAAACTCCCGTATTATATGGGATCTATGGATAAGATAAAACCAGACACGAATGCTATTGTTAAATGGAAGCAAAAATATGCAGGTCCATATGTGATTAGTGCCAAACTAGACGGAGTGAGTGGGTTATATTCAACCGAAAATGATGATAAAAAATTGTATACCCGTGGAGATGGTAAAGTGGGACAAGATATAAGTTATTTGGTTCCCTACTTACGTCTCCCCGATGAGAAAGATATCGTCATTCGTGGTGAATTCATTATCAACCGCCACACATTTGAGGACAAGTACAAGGCGAAGTTTTCAAATCCCCGTAATTTTGTATCAGGTATGATTAACTCAAAAACGGTCGATGCCGAAAAATTTGCTGATGTCGAATTTGTAGCTTATGAGGTAATTAAGCCCGAATTAGTTCCATCAGAGCAGATGAAAATGTTGGCAGATATCAATGTAGCGAATGTAATCAACGAAACTCAAACAAATGTAGATAATGAGATGTTATCCAAAATGTTGGTTAGTTGGCGTGAAACATATAAATATGAATCTGATGGAATTATCGTCACCAACGATAAAATATATGATCGCGTTAACAAGAACCCAGATCATTCATTTGCCTTCAAAATGGTCTTGTCAGAACAAATGGCTGAAGCAAAAGTTGTGGATGTAATTTGGAAAGCAAGTAAAGACGGTTATTTGAAGCCAAAAGTTCAGATTGAACCGGTAGTGTTAGGCGGTGCTACCATCCAATATGCTACCGCTCATAATGCATCCACTGTGGTTGCCAAGAAATTAGGTGTCGGTGCGGTGATTAAAATTATTCGAAGCGGTGACGTTATACCGTATATTATGGATACAATAGTACCTGCTGAAGTCGTGAAAATGCCTGATGAAGAATATGTATGGAATGAAACAAATGTAGACATTCTCTTACTGGACAAGTCTGATAACAAGGACATGTTGAATAAGAATATTACAGGGTTCTTCACAGGTATTGAAGTAGACGGTCTCAGTACAGGAAATGTATCAAGAATAATCGACAGTGGATACAATTCAGTAGCAAAGATCATTTCCATGAGTAAAGAAGACTTCTTAACAGTAGAGGGGTTTAAAGAAAAGCTGGCTACAAAGATACATGACAGTATACATTCTAGATTAAAAGTGAGTAGTGTAGAAACGATAATGTCATCATCAAATATATTTGGACATGGTTTTGGAGACAGAAAAATCAAATTAATTATGAAAGCTGTTCCTGACATATTAACTTCCCAGTTATCCGAAGAGGAAAAGATAAACACTTTAAAAGATGTAAAAGGGATGGCAAAAAAATCTGCGCAACACTTTGTAGAAAAAATATCTGACTTTAAGAAATTCTTGGATGAAACCGGATTGCAGTATAAATTACAAGAGGAAAGCAAAGTGGTATCAAACACATATGATACAAAGCATCCTCTATACAGTAAGGCAATTGTGTTTACAGGAATTCGTGAAAAGAATTTAATGCAACTATTGGAAAATAAATTCGATGTGAAGTTGGCCTCGTCAATATCGAAGAGTACATATGCTGTAATAGCAAAATCAAAAGAGGACGATGGAAGTAAGATAGTAAAGGCAAGAAGCATGAATATACCTGTTTATGAGATAGACGAGTTTAAAGAGAAATTTAGTTTGTAATAAATTTGTGATGGTAAAAATAATAGGAATGTATTTTTTCATTGCTACAAAATATAATATTGATATGATAAATTTTCATTAAATATCATATCATATGATCTATTTATTTTCTACGTCTACTCTTTCTTTTACCTTTTTTAATAGTAATGCCTCTACGTTTCTTGTGTTTTGAACTGGTAAGTTTTCTCTTTTTAGATTTTTTACCACCGGCAAGACCGCAAGTCATTTTCAATTTTTCAATACCTACACCAACGGCAATTGCAGCGGCGGCACCTGCATAATAGCGTAGATCATTTCCTGCGATGGTTTCTGTTACTTTGTCCAAGGTTTGAGAAAAATTCTGTTTAATTTCACGCATTTTTTGGATAAAGTCATGACCGCAATTATCGGGAGTATTTTCTTTCAATAAGGTGATAACTTTATCTTCATCCAAAGAACCATCACCTTTTATCATCTTTGCGCCTTCCTCTGGGGATACAGGATTACTGGTTTTAACAGATGGACTAACATTCGATGCGGGGGTACTTTTTGTAGACGCAGTTGGTTTAGATACCGGATTACTATCTGCGGTGGTAGTATTAACAGATCCTTGACAATCGGCTACGTACGTCGACAACATGCTTTTTTTGTTCACAAGTTCTTGGAAAACGGCAGTGTTTTCCGGATTTGGTTTCAGACCTTGGGCGCGAAATGTTTTTGCCAAATTACGAAACAATTTACTATTGTCAGATTTGATATCTTGTGTAAGACTACTAACAGCATTACATATTTTCTCTTTTATTGTGCCAACTGGGGGTTTGCTGAGACTTTCTGGATCGTCTTTAGCATATCCGGTCATCACAAGTGCGGTGGAGTACGTAATATCATCTTTTAAGCCTAAATCTTTTTTGACATGATCAATCAGCTGTGTAGGTTCGTCAACAACTTGTGTCTGGACCTGTACCACGGCATTTTCAAATTCTGGTTTCTCTAATACAATCAACGAAGTTGATGCAAGTGGAACCTCTATTAAAAAATTGCTTATATTTGGATTACTACTACTAGTACACTCTGTTTTTCCGTCGTAATCGTATTCACCGGTGCTGGTTTTCTTAGGGTTCTTAAGTTTGCATGCTTGGACATGTCCTAATTTTATTGTTGTGCTAGTATTATTTTTTCCATAATTAACTTTCTCGGCGTTACTTATTTTATAAACGACATTAGCATCCGTCTTGCTGATCAAATATATCACATTTTTATTTTCACTCGCAATAGCTATAGCTCGCTTCATTTGTGTAGAATTAAAACCACCTTTCATCTATAATATATATATACGTAGACTTTTTTATCCTTCCCTAAATATAACTGTTAAAAACATTACATTCAATAAGGTGTAATATTTTTGTTATTATTTACTTTAACCTAGCGACGGGTATTTTTAGACTTGCGACAGTAAGACTTTCTCTTACCAGCCGTGGTGTTCTTGCAACCTTTAACTTTACGGCAAGATCTAGCCTTGCGACAGTGAGATGCCTTCACGCGCTTTCTGTAAGTGCGCACGGCGGACTTGGTTTTGGAAGCCTTCGCCGACTTCTTTTTGATTGAACGAGTTTGCATAGCCATTATATAATGGTATGATATTATTTTTCTCTAAATATCATCAAAATTTAAATGAATACTATAAAATTGTATTTTGAATGAAATCTTTGGATTCTTTGATATAGTCACGAATCTTTGTC
>Ga0181558_10003108_pt1 | contig 15401 bp, 11 predicted proteins | sample 011ome_22_FD_133754 | JGI IMG/M metagenome (GOLD analysis project Ga0181558, IMG submission 133754) | Coastal salt marsh microbial communities from the Groves Creek Marsh, Skidaway Island, Georgia - 011507BT metaG (megahit assembly) | ecosystem: Environmental > Aquatic > Marine > Intertidal...
ACAGGAAAAGCCCAAGACGCACCACCATCCCGCGTTCGATCAGTTCGGGCTGTGACGTGCCGGTCACACGAAGCCGCAAAACGTACGTTGTATTGAAGACGTTCGACAAAAAAATGGTCTGTACGTACTGCTGAGCCTTCTTTCTTTGTCGGCACCGTCTATTCCGTTTTCGCCGCCACCGCTCACACTTTTGTCGCCTGCTGCGCGCGCGCGCGCGCCGCCCGCGCGCGTTCCTTCGCCTCCTCCTCCGCGAGGCGCCTGGCTTCCTCCTCAGCCTCCGCGATCGCCGCGCGCTCCTCCTCCTCTGCCTCCCATTCCTCGATCTGGTCCTTCAGCTTGAGCAGGCCGAAGATCCCGAGCAGGAGTCCCGCGACAAGCCCGATAAGCTTCCCGGGACCGGATTTCTTGTCCTTGACGTGGTGCGTCTTGAGCATGGCGACGAGCTTCGCGGGCATCGCGCCGGACATCTCCTCGAGCTTCTCTCCGTTGCGATACAGCTGGTACGTGGGAAGCGCCTTGACGTTGGCCTTCTCCGCCACCGACCTGAGCGCTTCCATGTCCACGCGCACGAAATGCACCTTCTTGTACTCGGGCGACCTGGCCAGCGTGTTGAGGTACGGCGCCATGTTCTTCGAGGACGTGGACCAGCCCGCGACGAACTCCACGAGCACGAGATCCTTCTCCCCCGCCTTTCTGAACACTTTGGCGTATTCCTCTTCCGTGTGGCACGTTACGATTCGGCTGAAAGCCATCATCTTGCGCGCGCTGCCCGCACGCCTTCGAACCGCCATCTTCGCGTCGATGAGCTACCTATATCCGATCGTTGCTTTTCGCTTTTCAATTCTGTTATCTGATCAGATAAGTCCGAGAACGACACCCTCGCGTCGCGCGCGTGCGTCGTGGACGTGGCCCGGTGTGAGATTTACACGACGACTGCGTGCGACCGATCGTCCGCGTGGAACGCGTCCGAGGTTCTGCGCCGCCTCGCGAAGGGGAAGGGAAGGATAAAGAAAAGAACCAACCGCTTCCCAGCCGCAGCCGCGAGCCAAATCGCCTCAATCAGCAGGAAACCCTGAGGTTCTGGCAGGCCGCCCAGCCACGCGGCGCTTTTCTGCAGACGCTTTATAACCGGAGGTCAACCGTCTTCCACCGCCCTTTTACGCCGGCGTGGGCACGCCGAGCTCCACTTGCGGAAGACTCACCGATCTCCGCGTTCGTTTCGGACGACCTCGCGCGTTCCTCGAGACAGCGAAGCCCGTGCGCGTGACGACCCGCGTTCCGCCCCACCAGAAGGACACCCCTTCTCTTCCCGGCCGCCCTCTCTCCAAACATGAGCGATGAAGGGTACTCGACAGACGAAGATGCTCACATCGGAGGCGATGCGGATCCCGTCATGGACCCCACCCTGAACGTGGACGTCGGATCCGGTCTGACGGTACGTCTTGCGCGAATTTCCGCGGTCGTCTCCTTCGCGATCGACTCCAAGCGAGACGGAGACGGGCGAAATATTCCCCCGCTCTCCGCCGACCGCCCTTCGTCCACCGGACGATCGCGCGCGTGCTGACCGCCAATCTTCCGCCTCTTCCCGCGTCCCCCGCCGCGCCTCGACAGAGCCATGATTGGGCGGATATTGACAACTCCGACCTCGTCGCGAAGGTTCGCGGAAGCGCCGGCTTCCGCATCATGCGCGAGATCCAACCTTGGGACGGCGCCCTAGACGCCCCTCCCGCTCTGCACGCCAACAAAGTGTTTGAGTTTTTTTACGTCCAGCGCAAAGAGGGGGACATGTGGAAGACCCTGGCGAAGGAGTGCTTCCCCGAGAAATACGAGGAGGCTTCGAACGATAAGGCGGAGAAGAAGCGCCTGCAGTCGTTGTGGGCGCAAGCCGTGCTGGACGAGGTCAAAGCCATGCGCGATTACGGGAAACACACGCTTCGCTGGATCACCGCCGTCGTGGAGGCACAGGCGCCCGATCATCTTTTCCTCCGGCGCGAAGCGCTCAAGCACGGCCCCGGGTCCGTGGAGGAGAAGGCGGCGAAGATCGTGTGGGACCAGACGTCCAACCGCATCAAGGACCAGGTGTTCGAGGCGATGCACCACTGGACGAACAAGGGCGGCGCGCAGTCCGGCGGGACGGCGCGCATGTACAAGCACCAGCACGAGCTCCTGGAGGAGCTCGATAAGCATTACGAAGCCAACGCGCGCGCGGCGGAGACCGAGACCAAGCCTCCGCTGCCTCTGCACGTCATTCTTTCTACGCCCACGGGTTCCGGTAAAACCTTCACCGCGCTCATGGTGCACTTGCGTCTGCTCAAGGTGAAGCACCCGAACGTCATCCTGTTGTACTCCGTGCCGACCAAGCAGGTGCTGAAGCGCGTCGGCCAGGAGTGCGAGGCGCACGCGGCGCCGTACTGGACCGCGGCGCGCGACCACTCTGGCGACGGCACGCTGCACCAGGTGCGTCGTCCGTACTCCATTCGCGACAAGGCGCGCAACCGCAAGGCGATGCGCGCGAAGGCTGCGATCGGTGAGAAGCTCAGCGCGGGTTCCGGAACGGTTGAGCAGCAGCTCGAGTACGCGGCGGACGTGGGGTACAAGCTGAAGGATCGCGGCGCGGGGAAGCCCGATATCATCATCGCGGATCTCAACACCACCGCGTCGCTTCTTAAGGCGGCGACCAACGCGCCCGAGGGGAGCTTCTACCACAAGAATAACCTGCTGCTGTACTTCGATGAGCCCAACATGGGTATCCACCTCGATCCCAACGTGCTCGGCGTGGTGTCTACGATCCAATCGCACATGCCCGTCGCCGCGGTGCTCGCGTCAGCGACGCTCGGACCCTGGGAGGGACTCGAGCAGTGGTGGCGCGGCCCCCTGCCCGCGCGGCAGATCACCATCAGCCTCGAGCCGTACGATCTGCCAATGTCGACGCTGAACGTGTGGTCCGAGGAGAAGAGCTCCCTGGCGCCGATCAGCCCGCTCGGCATCTTTGACAATTACGTCGAGTTCCAGCGCATCATGCAGGACGTTCGCATGCCCACGCTCCTGCTCCGCCACCTCACGAGCCGCCAGGGCAACGATCTGATGGGTATCAAGGGGCCAGGTGGCGACTGGAACAAAATTCAGGGCGACGTCAAGTCCCTTCGTCTCGCGGTGGAACCCATCTTCAAGGGTCTTTCCTACGAGGACTTCACGCGCCTGAAGAAGGAGTGGGCGACGGGCGAGGGCGCGCCGAAGAAACAGGACGGCATCCGCAGCGCGCTGTCCAAGGAGGGTGTCACCATGGTGGGCTGCATCGACCCGCGCAAGGTGGCGATGATCCTCGCCGGGTACCTCGACCGCGAGGAGTGGACCAAGGACGTGCACAAGCTGAACAACAAGCTCAAGGAGGCGGAGCGCATGATGAAGGAGTCGGCGAAGGCGGAGAAGAAGGCGAAGAAGAAGGACGAGGAGGAAGAGGCGCAGATGGGCGACGACACCGAGGGCCAGATCGGCCTCATCACGCTCCGCCCCATGCTGAAAGTCTCCGTCCCCGAGGCGCTCGACTCCGACATCGATACGCTCGTCATGCTCTCCAAGGGCATCGCGTACGCGTGCGGCAGCGGTACCGACCCGATGGTCAAGCGCCTGTACAACCAGGCGCTGCTCACCGTCCCGGACTCCTTGAAGGGACGCGCGCCGCCGCTCAACGTGCTGGTGGTGGACTACTCCTCCATCTACGGTACCGATTGTCCTGCGGTGGACACGCTGCTTCTGCAGGAAGACCTCGGGCGCCTGCTGGCGTGGGAGGATCTGCAGCAGTTCCTCGGGCGTTTGCGTCGCGACGGCACCGCCATCTTCTACTCCATGCGCACCCTGCGCCGCGCGGCGCTCGGCCCGGGCGCGGAGGCGGAAGCGGACAAGGAGCAGACCGAGTACCAGCGCGAAGTGGAGGTCGCGATGCTCGGCTTCCAGGACAAGGAGCGCGACGAAGCGGTGGAGGCTGAATCTCTGCTCAAACTCGCGGAGTCCAAGGGACGTTCGGCGAGCGAAACCGGGGCGTTCGCGACGACGGCGGTGTTGTCGTTCTGCATTCCCGCGCCCTCGGGTCTGCCCGCGGGGCTCGCGTCGCCGCACCCGGCGGAGGTCACCGGCACGGACAAGGAGCTCCTCGCCGCGCTCGGTAAGCACCTGAAGACGAACGCCGAGCTTCTCGAGGCGCTGCTGAAAAAGCGCTCGGACCAGATCAAGGCCATCGACAAGATCGAGGCTTTGGCGTTGTCCGCCAGCCCGTTTGTGAACCGAACGGGCGGCGTTCGCTTTTTGAGCGCTGCGGCGCAGACGCTCAAGCTGCTGTACGACGCGGACGTCTTCTCCGAAGAGGCGGTGATCGCCTGGGGCCAGGCGAAGGAGGCGGCCGTCAAGCTGGACCCCGACATCGACGTGCGCTTCCTCGAAAAGGCGAAACCGTTCATCAACTGGCTCGAGGAAGAGTCGGAGTCGGAGGAGGAGAGCGACGAGGAGTAATTTGACGAGCGCGCCGACGGGATATTCTTTGAACGAAGACAATATTTTTTTGTGCGATAAGCCTCGACTCCGCTGTTCGCGTGCGCGCTTATTTTGAACCCGCCTCGGGACAACGATGCTTCCGAGAAAACAGCCTCGTTCTCTTTGGTTCACATCCTGGTTCGCTTCCATCGTGGTAGGTGACCACACACACCGCCGTTGTCTAGGACGACTCGAAAGCCACGACCTCGCCCTGCCCCAGGAGGTTCTCCCCGAGGTCCCGCACAACGACTATCGCTGTCCTCCCCGCGACACGCACGTGCAGGGAGGTCATAGGTGGAGTATCCGCGCCGCGTCTCGGTCGACGACGCTCTGCCATGCACGGCGAGCCGCAGAACTACGCCCCTCCTCCTGGCGCGGGCGGTGGCGGCGCTGACCACGCGACGCAGGAGTTTCTTCCCGGGCGTATGATAACGGGTTGGGATATGAACTCAGGCTTCCTCACGGACGCGGAACTGCTCGGTACGTCTCCATCGAGGCATGCCTAAGGACCTCACAGCGCCCTATCGCATGCCCTTACTTCCCGCGCGATCGTCAGGTCCTCCGGTGGCCGCACTCGCCGCGCACGACGCAACCCTCGCGCTCTCCTTTTTTCCCGCCTTTTATTATTATTTGTCTTTCAGCGGAACGAAAGGTCGTGCGCTAACCCTAAGCGCCTTTCGCTCACGCGAATCCACAGATCTCGGCCTGGACGACATGTCGCAGCCGCCGGCTCACGGGAACGGCGCGGTTCAGAACGCGATACCGGTGAAGGTGGATGACACGCCGCACCCCCAGGACCATATCTTGCAGGGAAACCTTCAGACCCGCCACCAACCCGCCACGCCGGCGGCGCTCGGCTTCAACGCCAACAGGCGCGAGGCCGAAGATAACATTCGTATCGCGTGCGCCACCGCCGCCGCCGTCAACGGCGCCATCGCCGACGGAAGCGGCTTCGTGCCCGTGGATGACAAAGCGGGTACCTCGACGGTGCTCAAATCCAGCGTCGTCAACCCGCCGCCTGCGGCGGGTGAGCCAGCGACCGCGAAGCGAACGCGCACAGGGAGTCGCGCGAAGCCGGCGCCCGCGAGCAAGCGCACGAAAACCGGCGGCAAGAAAACCACGGGAGGTTCGGATAACACCAGCAGTGGCAGTGCCACGAGCAAGCCGCTCGTGCCCGGAGAGACCACCAACGAGCTTGCGAATATCCACAACCTGCAGCCGGCGGCAACGCCCAACCGCGAGCCCGAGTTGGCTCTCGGCCACAACGGGAAGCAGCGCTCAAGCCAGTACCGCGGCGTCACGAAGCACAAGCGCAGCGGCCGGTGGGAGGCGCACATTTGGGTCAAGGAGACGGGGAAGCAGATGTATCTGGGTGGCTACGAGAAGGAGGAACACGCTGCTGAGGCGTACGACGTCGCCGCGATGAAGTGCAAGGGCACCAAGGGCGCGCGCAAGGTGAAGCTCAACTTTCCCGCCAGCAAGTACTCCGAGCTCGACTCCTTCATGCAGAGCGTCGGACTCGAGGAGCTCGTCATGGCGATTCGCAGGCAGAGCCAGGGGTTCGCGCGCGGATCGTCGGGCTTCCGCGGCGTCACGCACCACCCCAACGGCAGGTGGGAGGCGAGGATCGGGATGCCCGGGTCTAAGCACATCTACCTCGGGCTTTACAACGAAGAGGCTGCCGCCGCTAAAGCCTACGACCGCGCGCTCGTACGCTTGCGGGGCGCCGCCGCCGCGACCAATTACTCTCTCACCAACTACAAGGACGAGCTCCAGGCGTTCGAGATGGACAAGTCCACGGAAACTCTCGCGTGCAGCACGGGCGCCGAAGCAGTCCTCAGGCTTCCAGCTGCGCCGGAGCCGGCGGTTCCCGGGAAACCGGTCAAGTCGCCCATCACGCCGGAAACCCGATGAGCGCCCGCGGCTTCCGGGTGGACCCGCGCGCGGCTTTTTCATAGCTTCACCTCCCCTTCCTCGATCATCGTAGACAACTTGCTCGCAAATTTGTGTACAGGGAAACCCATCACGTTGAAGTAACATCCGGTGATGGAGCTTACAAAAGCGCCCGCTGGGCCTTGGATACCTGCGCCGCGGAAGAGACAGACACGAGATGAGAGGTCAACAGTTTGTTTTCATAGAGCGGGAGAAGCACACCGACGACGTGTGAATAAAAGAGATTCGCAGTGTTCATACGAGTGTTCGAGTGACCACGTAAGAAGAAGCACGCACCATAACCTCCAGCCTTATCGAAGGGCTCTCCCGTTTTGATGTACGCCCTAATCTCAGCCTCTTGCAGCGGCGCAAACGTCACTCGCGTCGTCTCTGCGAAGGATTTCACGAGCTTGCCGTCGGGGCGCGCCGGGTCTGGAAAGACAATGCCAACCCCCGAGTGAACCTGGTGCGTAACACCCTGCAGGGATAGAAGCATCATCATCGCCTCTTCGTTGTTTCCAGGCTTCTCCATGATGGTTCCGTCAGGCGCTTCAACCACCGTGTCGCTTCCCACGATAAAGAACGGCGAAGCACCATCCGTCTCTTCTTTCTCAATTCGGTTCGCCACCTCGAGAGCCTTGAATGTGGCCGTCTCCTTCGCGTAGTCCGCCGCGGAGGGGAACTGACATTTGTCGAGGTCCTCGTCGAACTTAGAGACGACGACGTCGAACTTCAAACCCTGTTAAAGCAAAGCGCGCGTGGGTCAGCTGAGCTGCAGGGAGTTGTTTGGAAGTGGGCACGAAAAGGGAAAAAGGAAAACGCACTAAGTTGCCCAGGATCTCCCGTCTCCGCGGCGACGCGCTCGCAAGCACGAGGCGCTTCGCGCACAGTGCTTCAGCGTATTGCAACAACATTCAACGGGTCCCTATGCTGCTCACTCCACGCGCATCTACCAGTGCGCCTTTTCCCGCAGGGGCTTCTCGGAAAATACCCTGCCAGATTTCTCTGCAGTGCCGTGCCACTGACCCGCCGCGTCAATCACCCGAACGAACTGGCCAGCTGGCACGCATAAACTTGATCTAAGTTTCGCGGCGCCCCCACTCTTCGACGCGCGGTGCCCAAGCTGGTGGGACCGTAAAACGTTCAACGCGTGAACGAATCGTCTCGATCACATCGTAGACGCGTGCGAGGACCGAGCGCGGCTTCTTGCTTCGAGTAATCGCCGAGACCGCAGATCGATTAACCCTAAGTCGTTCCGAGATGGACCCGATGAGCGGCCTCGCGCCGTCTCCGGAGGAAGAGAAGAAGATGGCTGCCATGATTGAGGGCATGCAGACGCGAGACAGCCTCCGGATGTATAACAATCTCGTGGAGAAGTGTTTCAGCACCTGCGTTCAGAGCTTTCGCAGGAAGACGCTGGAGAAGGATGAGGAGAGATGCGTGAGCAAGTGCTGCGAGAAGTTCTTGAAACACTCTTCGCGCGTCAGCATGCGGTTCGGAGAGCTCAACGCGCAGAGCATGGAGCAGATGCAGCAGCCGCCGCAGTGAGGGGAGGGACACGCAACGTATTCTTTGTGAGATATTAAGTACCGTCTAATCCATTTACTCACTGCACACTTCCTTGAGCGCGTCGAAGTACGTCGGGAACGTCTTCTTCGTGCACGTGGGATCCTTGATGTTGACCCCGGTGCCGCTGCACGCCACGAGGGAGAAAGCCATGGCCATGCGGTGATCGTCGTAGGTATCGATATCGACGCCCTCATTGATCTTACCACTCTCAGGAGGAGTGATCACGCAGTAGTCCTCACCCTCAAACACATCGCAACCGAGCTTGCGGAGCTCCGTGACAATTGCGATCATGCGCTCCGTCTCTTTCACTCTCCAGCTCGCGACGTCGCGAATGGTGGTCACGCCGTCCGCGAAAAGCGCAGCCACCGCGAGGGTCATGGCAGCGTCGGGCATTTTGTTCATGTTCACGTCGATGGGAGTGAGCTTGCCTCCGGGGCCAGTCACCGTCACGTCGTTCTTGCCCCACTCCACCTTCGCGCCCATCAACTCCATGGTTTCCGCGAACTTGGTGTCTCCCTGTAGCGAATCCGTGCCGCAACCGATCACCTTCATCTTGCCGCCAGTGATGGTCGCGCCCGCGAGGAAGTACGACGCCGAAGACGCGTCTCCCTCCACGAACGCCTCACCAGGAGACTTGTACGTCTGACCACCCTTGATGACGAAGCGCTGCATGTCTTCGAAGACACCAACCTCCACCCCGAACCTCTCCATGAGCTTGATAGTCATGTCAATGTAAGGCTTGGAGATGAGGGTGTCGGTGATGACAATCTCGATGTCTCCGGTGGAGAGCGGGGAAGACATGAGCAGCGCGGTGAGGTACTGGCTGCTGACGGAGCCCTTGATCTCGACACGGCCGCCGGGAATGCCGTTGGCCTCAATCTTGACAGGGGGGCAGCCCGTACCCAAGGTACACTCAGCATCGACGCCCAGTTGCTTGAGGCCGACGATGAGGTCTTCGATAGGGCGCTCCCTCATGCGCTCAACGCCGTCGAGGACGAAGGTGCCTTTCCCCGCAGCGGCGACGGCGGCGGTGAGGGGACGCATGGCAGTGCCAGCGTTACCGAGGAAGAGCTCAGCGCCTTCGACGGGGATCTTGCCCGCGCAGCCGACGATCTCGAGAATGTTGTTCTCGCGATCCTCCGTGATTTCAAGGCCGAGTTTCTCGAGCGCGCCGACCATGTATCGAATATCGTCGGAGTCCAGGAGGTTGAGCACCTTGGTCTTGCCCTCAGCAAGCGCGGCGAGGAGCAAGATGCGGTTGGACATGGACTTGGAGCCGGGGAGGGTGACGGTGCCCTCAATCTTCTTGATGGGCTCAAGGAACAGCTTCTCTTCCGAGCCGGAGTAACCAGGACCGTGGTCCTTGTTACCGGCGGCGGAAGCCCTGAAGCTCACGGCGCGGCGGACACCGCTGGCGCCGCGCTTGGTCACGCGGGGCTTGAGGGCGGCGGTGGATTTGGCGAGCGATTGCATCGCAAAAGCGGACATATTGGCCGACCTAAGTGATGAGAGGCGAGCACCGTGTGCGGCGTTGCGTACTGCTGCGAGTGGCACAACGTCGGAACGACGAACGGGCGACGCGTGCGGGAAGCGCGCGAACACTGGCGTCGCGCGCGACGATCGGATAGTGGATACGTATCCGATCGCTTTTCCGCAAGCTCGAGCCGCCGAAATGGATTTGCTCTCAGCGAGATTTTTGGATTCGAGAAAAAAATTAATCAAAGTCGGGTTTCCAGAGGACGAGGTCGAATGAAGTGTGTGACGACGAGCAGGCAGTTGCACCACGGCGAAGGCGTTCGTCCTCCGCTGAATCTGAAATGATGAACGTATGCTAGTAGCTAGACTATATAGGGAGCTAAGAGTGATTAAGGAACGTGCGCGCGCTCTCGAGGCAGAAATGCAAGAGCGCGAACTCGTCAACCGTCGCTTGAATCTTTCCCAACTTCATCTGGGTGTCAGATTCGTCATCTGAAGCAGCATCGTCCGAGGGCCCCAGTGCGTCCTCATCCTTGTTGGTCGCCTTTGCTTTTTCATCCGTGTAAAAGCTCAACACGGTGTTTTTCCAATTTAACCTATCAAAGGCTGCGCTTTGATCAAGAATACAGAGCAGAAATGCGATGCCGAGGGCGAATCCATCTTCCGCAAAGTTCACCGCGTCTTCCTTTCCTCGTCGCGCAAGTTTCTCCCTGATGGACACCACAGATTCCACCGCATGTAAGCTCAGAGCAGGAATCATGAGATAGAAGTCATTCAAGTGCTCATCGTCGATGTCCTTAAGCTTGCCTGCGAATTCATCTACGAGAACGTTGAAAAAATTGGTGCCCTTCGCGGTGTGTTTCCGTAAAAGTTTGAGCTCATCGTCAAAAGTTTTCGCCGCCTCCAACGTGCTCGCAGGCATCTCATCCGACTTTGCGGTAGCCTCGAATACACGAAAGGAACTTCTGAGACCAGGGAAAAACTTTGCTTCGTGAGCGGACGAGTGCATTATGCCCAATCTCAACAAGCGGAGGCAGCCCAACGCGTTACCGACGTCAGTGACGAGCAGACGGAACTGCTCAGGAAACGTCGAGCCGTCTTCCGAGAAGGCTAACCTGCGGAAATCTCGAAGTAAACGCACCGAGCGATCCTGAGGGGCACGGGACAAGGGTGTCAGAAACCAATATACGCGCGCGAGAGAAAAAGTAAAAAATTCAAGCAGCGCACACAGCAGCGAAAATACTCACCATAGAATAATCCTTCGATGGCGCAGGAGTGGCCGCGCCATTGAATGATTTAGGTCCAGATTGTTCTCGTCTGAATGTCCTGGATTCCTTCGCCATGACGCTCCTGATTTTGTCGTCAAACAACAGTTGGCTGAACTGCTGAAAGCGCTGCGTCAGATATTCATGCACGGAACTGATCACCGAGTGGGTAAAGCCAATGCCATGCGTCCGTATCGAACTCGAAACTTGTTGAATGCCCAAGCCGCTCCTGTTTGCCCTCTCAACGTAGCGTTGAGAGTGGAAATCGTAACTGTACTCCGAAACAAACAGATGAACCTCCCTGATTACTTCAAGCGCGTCGATACACCCTTCAACCGTTTGCTCAGGTCGCTCATCCTCAGCAAGCGGAAGCCCATACTTACTAATCGCAAGACTGCGCATTTCTTCACGTATCCTCACGTCATCAATCGATACTGCTGGTTGATTGCAGAATGAAGCGTTCAAACAAAACGCAACCTGACTCCGAATGTCGAACTCTTTCATAGCGACACGCAGCGGAATGACTCGCAGAAACTTACCAATATCCTTCACCTCAACGTTGACGGCTCCGCTAGAACGAGCTGAGTGAATCAGTTGACGTAAGTCTGTCTCAATGTCCACACAGAGAGGACGGATGATTTCATCGTCAAGAGCATCGAGAAGCTCTTGCTCAAATGCGGCTATCTGTTGCTTCGAGGCTTCTCCTCGATTCAAAAGCTCGATTGACGCGCTGAACGCTTGGACGAGCAGTTGAAGACGATGCGCCTTTACCGTAGAGAAAAGGATTCAAATATGTTAGCTGTTCGTTGTTCGGCGATTGTGAGTCGGAAATCATTAAGGCGTACCTCATCTGGCTTGTCGTAGACGTCTGCTAAGCACGCGGGGAATAAATCGCCGCACTTATAAAGGAATGACGTGTCGCATGCGTCGTTAGCTCGCACGTCCATGTTTGAGAGCAAATCGATCAAGTCCTGCGCGTTGAATAAAAAGCTTAGTCAGCGCTGAAAGAATGCATATTTTAGCGCGCGTTGAATTTTTGTTGTGCAGGTTACGTACGATGAGTTCGTCTGCGTCCTCTGAGGTTTCGTCACTCATTACGTATGCGTCCTCCAATATATCGAAACAAAGTCGAATCAATTTGAGTCTGCGTGAGAGAAGGAAGGAAGCGTTGTCAGTTGCGGCTGCGTTATGCCTGTGTCAAGATCGTCAGGGCTCCGTCGAAGCTTTCGTACCTCTGTTTTGTTGCCGGTCCCGAAAGTACGATCTCGGCAAGGCTGGCTGCTGCGACAGCGTCTTCACGAGCAAGTTCTGCACCCGTCCACTTTCCCGAAAGCGTGATTTGCATGCGACTCCAACCGGAGACGACCGACGTAAGGGCTTCCTCGAGGACTTGCTTGGCTGGGACAACCAGCATCGTCAGACGATCAAGGGCAAAGCCAAGTAGGTGCTGTAGTTCGAGCGCAAGCTCTGTGTTATTTCTCCTGTATGAACTGTTGATTCCGTGGAGAAGTTCTAGACCTCGGGCGAGCAATCGTAGTTCGATGTTTGTCAACGGGGCCTCCAGCACGTCGTGCAGCTGGATGGTTTCTTGAACACGGCTTCGTATCCGATGTGCAATATGAATGCCGTCGCTTAGCAAACGTATACGCCGACCGAACACAGCATTCATGTTCTCCTCGCTCACCGCCAGTTTTATTTCCAGATTCGCAATCCACGCCGTGCCTTCCACAAGTAACACAGAAAGCTCCTTCTTCAAGTCAGTAACGATTCGATCGAGCGCTTCGTATCTCGCTTGATGCGCCACTTCTAATGGTTGTGAAGGCCCAAGTTCAATGGCCGAAGTCGGCAAATACCGGCACAGGAACTCCACGGGTTGTATGAGGTGTATCCTGGAAACCGGAAGCATGATGGCAGATTTGCGCACGTCCCAAACCACTTTGCAAAGCCTCTTGTCAACCTGAAGTGGCACCAATCGAGAATGCAGAACAGCCAAACACATCAGCGACACGAGGTTTGTCCGGTCTGAAGGCCTCTCTCCTTTCGTCAACAGCCGAGCGGTCATCTCGTTTACGCCGTCAAACGCGGTTTTCGACAATTGGTCTAAGAAATGCTGCGGATGTCCTCCTTCTCCCATCAGACCAACGAGCTTATCGACGATGATGTCGAACGCATTCGCAGCTAAGATGCGCGATTCTAAATTATTCACGATAGACTCGATGCCCTCAAGGTCGCCGACTTCCTCTGCGGGGAAACTAGCCGGGTTCGCTCGGATTGCAGGCAGCATACGTCTGAACGCGTCGAACGCCACCGGCAGAGCGGTGTTCTCCGTCACCGCCTCATCCAAGCCCGCGGCCAAACCGAGGCACTCACCGAGTGCCACAAATGCAGTAGATAATCGCACGGCTTGCAAGGGCGAATACACCCGAGGGATGTCGGTATACAAGGCAGACAGCTGTTCAAATAAGTTCAGCGCGACTGCGTATACTTGTTCGAGAAAAAGCACGACGTCTTGAAGATGCTTCAAGGACCGCGCGAGCACCACCTGAACCTCGCCTTCAGGAAGGCCTGCGTCCGAGCCATCGATGTGCGGATGCTCGCCAAAGATAGCTAAGGCCGGGAACAAAGTTTCCTCCGCTGCTCTCCGTAGCCTCGCGGTTTCCGTGGAGAGCTGCGCGAAAACAACAACAAGCTTGCTGAAAGCCGGGTTCAACGTGACCCCTAAATCCTCGAGGCGAACGTCCTCCTCCATCGCGGTGATGACACACACAGGAGCGTTAAGGGGACCTGGTGTATCTCCCGTGTCATCCATAACTCCTCTGGCGATGTTATCCCAGTCCTCGACGAATTCCACGAGCGGTTCGCGGTGCACGCCTCGAGCGTCGTCCATCGTTGCTGGCTTTCGTTGCTCCTCAAGCGCGAACGAGTATCGACGCTCAGCGTGCCACGCCTGTGAGCGCCGACGACCGACTGTCCACGAGAAACGGTATGTGACGGCAATGTATCGTGTGTATCTCCACCCCCGCGCCCTCACACCGCGCTCTCGAACACAGGGAACGGCTCCTCAAAGCTCGTTATGCCCCGATGGGTGCCTGCCTCTTTTGCTCTCAACGAAAAACTCACAATCCCCAGACCGAAGGAACACGGGAAAAAACATGCCTACCATATGTTACGGTCAGTCTGAAATAAACGAAAATACTGCGAATGTTTGATTTTTCCGGAAAACAAAACGAAAGAAAAAGCGATTCTGCACTTCCAAGGTTGGAAAAAGTTCCACTTGCGAGTCGGCCAGTTCAAAAACTCTTGTGCGCAGTGGCAGGCACCACGAGAGCACCATCATGGCCGGTAAAGCGTCACCGAAAGTCGGCGCCAAGCGAAGCCGTGACGAGGAATCCGATGATGCCGACGCCAAGAAATCCGAGGCGAAGGTCGCTAAGGAAGAAGAGCCTACGGTGGAGAACGGAGCGGATGAGAAGAAGGAGGACGCCAAGCCTGCGGCCGTGCCCCTGTTCGGCAGCGGTGCCGCGACCATCAGTGGGTTCGGTGGATTCGGGGGCTTCGGATCCGCGAAACCCGCTGGCGAGGGGTTTGGGGGCGCGGCGCCGGGGGGAGGTTTCGGGGGGTTCAGCAGTGGCGGTGGGTTTGGCGGGTTCGCCAAGGCTGCAGGGTCCACCGAAGGCGGCTTTCCGGCGCTGTCCTCCGTGTTTGGCGACGCGAACAAGCCAAAGCAACTCTTCGGCAAAACGACATCCGCAGACGATGCCGGGGGTGATGACGACGACGATGCCGCTCCTGAGAGCACTCCCGCGGAGACCAAGCCCGTGATCACTCTTCAGCAGGAGGACGTTACCACCGGCGAGGAGGACGAGGATGTCCTCTTCACGACCGACGGAGCGCTGTACGAGTTCGTCACCGAAGAGGGCAAGGCGCCGTCGTGGAAAGAGCGGGGCAGAGGGGAGATGCGTCTGAACCGCGGTAAAGATGGTGGCGCGCGTATGGTGATGCGGGCGAAGGGGAACTACCGACTTATCCTCAACGCGGCCATGTGGAAAGGACAGACCTTCACCAAGATGGAGGGTGGCAAGGGGCTCACGTTTCCTTGCAAGAACGCCGTGAACGGACCGGATGCGAAGGTGGCCACTTTCGCGCTGAAAATGCGAGTGAGCGCCACGCACGTGGTGCAGCAGGTCGATGAGTTCCTCTCCGCGACACGGAGAGCGCTCGACGATCTTTCGGGAGACGCTGCGAAGAGTCCAGAGGAGAAGGATTGAGCGATACTGCGATAGCCTCGGCTTTGTAAACTAAGTCCACAACTTCGAAACTTAACCGGTTTTTCACTGTCGCTTATTCAAAAGCGCGCCGAGCACGCGTCATGGGGCTCGACGTCGAAGCAGAGGTGAAGCAGCTCGTGGAGGAAATCAAGCGCCTCGGTGGGAAAGGTCCTGATGGCAAGATTTCGGTTAGTGCGCGTCCGACACCCCACGATATTTCCTGTAGCCTCCGATCTTCGAAGCACCCCGAGGTGCTGAACTTAACGCTAACCGCACGCGATACGTTTCTCCAACCGCGCGCAGGTGAAATTCGGTGTGCTCTTCGCTGACGATCGCTGTCAGAACATCTTCGAGGCTCTCGTAG
>Ga0181558_10003113_pt1 | contig 15392 bp, 11 predicted proteins | sample 011ome_22_FD_133754 | JGI IMG/M metagenome (GOLD analysis project Ga0181558, IMG submission 133754) | Coastal salt marsh microbial communities from the Groves Creek Marsh, Skidaway Island, Georgia - 011507BT metaG (megahit assembly) | ecosystem: Environmental > Aquatic > Marine > Intertidal...
CGGAACCACCCTGGGTTCTTACTTAGTTGCACCAACTCAGGTTGGGCCAATGGTCAGAAAATTTGGGGTGCCTATAGACAATTGGTTTCCGGGTTGGGAAGTCGAGACGGTTGATATTGTTGAAGCCCCCCCCGGCACAATTGATAGCATTCGCTTAAGTAAGGAACAGTGGCATCATTTAAAGTCGTCTGGTATTACCATTCTCCCGCTGGAAGGGGAGGACGGTCTGCAGGTCCTTTCCCCCATTGATCCTAAGTTGGCAATTAATGATGACGATTTAAAAGTACTTCACCTCATTGCTCAACATTTGGTGGTCCTGGACCTTACTAATTCGGAGGTCAGTGACGCCGGCTTGGAAAATCTTCAGAAATTTCCAAATCTAAAAAAGCTGACCCTTGAAAACTCCCCCAAAATCACTGCCGCTGGAGTCCAAAAAATTGAGAGTTTAATTAGTTTAGAGCACCTAAATCTGGTGGGGGTTGCGTTGGATGATACAGCAATCAATAGCATTACAAAAATGGAGGGTCTACTGGAGGTCTACCTTTACCGGACAGGAATTTCTGAAGATGCGATCAACGCCCTAAAAGTCAGTCGCCCCAGAATGTTTGTCAATGCCGGTTAGGCTTTTTGGGTGATGACTTTGTTTTTTCGTTTCGGAAAACAGGTGGTGCAAATCGGACATTCGAGGCCGAAGCAAGAGCGGGCCGGGCAATGCTCACGCCCATAATAAATAATTTGCAGGTGCAAAAAATTCCACCGTTCTTGGGGGAAGTGTCTTTTTAAATCTTTTTCGGTTTGAGCGACATTTTTTCCTGAAGATAATTTCCAGCGCTGGGCAAGACGGTGGATATGGGTATCCACCGGAAATGCCGGGTGCCCAAAGGCTTGGGACATCACCACCGAGGCCGTCTTGTGCCCAACCCCAGGGAGTTGTTCCAGTTCCTCAAAGCTATTCGGTACCTCTCCCTGGTGCTTTTCATTGAGGAGCATGGAGAGGCTACTAATTGCCTGCGCTTTCCTTGGAGCTAAGCCGCACGGCCTGACGATGGCATCGATTGATTCCACTGCTTGCCTGGCCATGTCCCGCGGATTATTAGCCAGGGAAAAGAGGGCTGGGGTTACTTTATTGACCCGCTCGTCTGTGCATTGTGCAGATAAAAGAACCGCCAGCAGGAGGGTGTAAGAATCCTCGTGATCGAGAGGAACGGGTGGATCGGGATACATCTGATCGAGGGTCCGATCAATGTAACTGATTCTTTCCTTAAGGTTCATCTTGGAACGCACCCCGGGCAAGTGCCGGCTGGACGGATTGCTCTATTTTTTGTAATTGGCGGCTTCTTCCGAGCCGGAGGTGGAAGAGCTCTTTGAGTAGGAGTGGGCTCCCATCCCAGCAAGTTGTCCATTTTGAACAATGAGGTAGGGTTCACGGATGGGAGAGCCATCCCAAAAGCACTCCAGGATTTCACGCAACCTGCGGCATATCTTGTCTGGGCGGATAGGGAGGTGCAGTTGGGTGCAGACTCAATCCGTGTCCGGGTCAGGTAGTAGGGGAAGAAAGGTTGGGAAATGACGACATCCGCATCCACCAGTTCACGATCCGCCTGACAGTCAGCCCCGTCCTTATCAGAAGTGACCACAAAGGTATGTCCCGCATCTTCTAAAAATTTACGCAGACCTAACTCCTCCAGAAACACAACCAAGCAATTGCCCGGGGTTAAAATCGATCCCCTTGGGAGAGGGCAGGCTCATTCCATCAGGATATGTCTCCAGGGCAGGTAAATCGTTGAGTGGATAGCTGGATGGCATGCCGGTTTTGGGATCATCGTAAAGGATACACAGAATCTTCATCTATTCGGGCCTTTGTTTGGTTGGGATTGAAGTCGTCATCTTGGATTATCCCGCCCAGGATTGTCACGGATAATTTTCAACTTTATTTATTTATCCTCTCCCTAAACACGAGTATTGAAGTGAGACAATGTGACGCAATAGGGTGTGCCCTTATTGGATCAATCGTCCCAAATTGATCAAAAGGAAAAAAGCAGAAGTGGGTCTACACCCGCTAAATTGATGGGTTTTTAGTGCGTGCGAAATCGGTATGCATCCTGCAAAATATAATTTTATTATGAACATTGACCCCGAAAAATTCACTGAGCTTGGTATTGCGGCCATTCAAGAAATGGCGGAAGTGGCCAAACGCAACGGACAGCAGGAGGTGGAAGTTTGGCACTTGCTTTCTGCACTCATGAACCAGGAGAACGGGATCGTTCCTGCCCTAATGGATGAGCTTGGTGTGGGGATTGCACCGGTCCAGCTTGCTCTTCAGCGAGAGCTTAGAAGTCTTCCTAAGATTTCCGGCAATGTTAACACCGCACGGTCCTACGCTTCTCCCGCCCTAACTGAAGCGGTCGAGAAAGGACAGGAGATCTCCCGCGAAATGCAGGACGAATATGTAAGCACGGAGCATTTGCTCATGGGCCTTTCCTCGGTGGGTAAGCCAGCGGCTTTTCAGCAATTTCTTAAAAATTTCGATCTTACCCAGAAAAAAATCCGCGAAACCATTGTCAAGATGCGCAGCGGGCAAAAAGTGACCTCCAAAACCCCGGAAAATGCATTTCGCTCCCTAAAGAAATATGGCATCGACTTAGTGGAACAGGCAAAGTCAGGGAAGCTGGATCCGGTAATCGGAAGGGATTCTGAGATTCGCCGGGTTATCCGCATTCTTTCCCGCAAGACCAAGAATAACCCTGTACTGATCGGAGAACCCGGTGTGGGCAAGACTGCCATAGTTGAAGGGCTTGCCCAGCGCATTGTCCGGGGAGATGTTCCCGAAGGATTAAAAGACAAAACTATTTTTACACTCGAAATGGGCTCTTTGCTGGCAGGGGCAAAATTTAGGGGAGAATTTGAGGAACGGCTCAAGGCCGTACTCAATGAGGTTAGTAAATCTGACGGTCGCATTGTTCTTTTTATTGATGAAATGCACACCATTGTGGGAGCAGGCAAAGCGGAGGGTGCTATTGACGCAGGCAATATGCTTAAGCCCATGCTTGCCCGGGGGGAGCTTCGTTGCATTGGGGCAACCACTTTGAATGAGTATCGCAGGCATGTGGAAAAGGATGCCGCCCTTGAGCGAAGATTTCAGACCGTACTAGTGGATCAGCCCAATGTGGAAGATACTATATCCATTCTTCGCGGATTGCGTGAGCGTTTTGAGATTCACCATGGGGTCAATATTCGGGACGAGGCCATGGTCCAGGCGACGGTGCTTTCTAACCGCTATGTGTCTGACCGCTTTCTGCCAGACAAGGCGATTGATTTGGTGGATGAGGCATGCGCGATGATCCGCACCGAGCTTGATAGTATGCCTGCGGAACTGGATGAAGTCAGTCGCAGGGTCCTCCAACTGGAAATTGAAGAAACTGCTCTTAAGCAGGAAAAAGACAAGTCAAGTCAGGACCGTCTGGAGGTGTTGCGTAAGGAACTCGGGAATGCCCGAGACAAAATGGAAACGATTAAGCGGCAGTGGGAAAATGAGCGCAAGGGCATTGACAATGTCCGCGTGCTCCGCGAACAAATTGAGTCTACCCGTGCTGAAATGGAACGTGCGGAGCGTGCATACGACCTAAACTTGGTGGCCGAGCTGAAGCACGGAAAGCTTCCAAAATTAGAGGCGGAACTGGAAGTTCTTGAGCAAATGGAGCGCCAGGAAGATGCCATCCTCAAAGAGGAGGTGACCGCTGAAGAAATTGCTGAGATTGTCGCGAGGTGGACAGGCGTGCCGGTAACCAAGCTGATTGAGGGAGAGCGGGAAAAACTTCTGCGCTTGCAGAATATTTTACACCAGCGTGTCATTGGGCAAAACGAAGCGGTCGATGCGGTGAGCGAAGCCATTCTGCGTGCCCGTGCGGGTATCAAGGACCCCCAGCGTCCAATTGGATCTTTTCTCTTTCTTGGTCCCACGGGGGTGGGCAAGACTGAACTGGCCAAGACCCTGGCCGAAAGCCTCTTTGACAGTGAGAACAATGTCATTCGCATTGATATGTCAGAATACATGGAAAAACATTCGGTTGCCCGTTTGCTGGGGGCACCTCCAGGCTATGTCGGGTATGAGGAGGGCGGGCAGTTAACCGAGGCGGTGCGCCGCAAGCCCTACTCGGTGATCTTGTTTGATGAGATAGAGAAAGCTCATCCGGATGTATTTAATGTGTTGCTCCAATTGATGGATGATGGACGCCTGACCGACGCCCAGGGCCGCACGGTCGATTTTAAGAATGTGGTGGTCATTATGACCTCCAATGTGGGCAGCCGTTACCTGCAGGACAACTTGCTGGATAACGAGATTTCGGAGTCTGCCCGGGAATCCGTCATGGCCGACCTGAGGGATCATTTTCGGCCGGAATTTTTGAACCGTATTGATGATGTGGTTCTTTTTAAGCCCTTGTCACTCGAGGAAATTACCACGATTGTCGATCTCTTACTTGCCAGCCTGAACCGGAGACTGTTGGACCGTAAAGTAACGGTCGAGTTTACATCCGCTGCCAAGAAATGGATTGGAGAGAAAGGCTACGATCCCACTTATGGTGCCCGCCCCCTGAAACGCTTCCTCCAAAAACAAGTGGAGACCCAACTTGCCCGTGCCCTAGTGGCGGGAGAGGTGGGAGAGGGTAGCGAGGTCTCTTTCTCAGTGAAGGATGATCAGTTGGTCATGAAAACCTGTTAATGCCCGCTATTTTAGCTGAATGAAGAGACTGCTCTACGGATAACCCGCTGGTTGATCCATACAAACAGGACTGCATATAAAAAAGCACTTCCCCAGGTTGGCCAGCCAAGGCCGGTCATTAGGGAAAGCCCGTATTCCTCTGCATATTTAACCAGAAAAAACTTAGCCGAATAAATCACCAAGAGTGAAATTGCCCAGATCGGGATAAAAATCGCCGTAAAGCGAACAATGAAAATACGGGCGATTTCGTTTGGGGAAAAGCCGAGCAGGATCAGGTCCCTAACACTCTCCCCCGATTGCAAAACCAGCAACCTGAAACTACTTGAAAAGGTGGCCAGGGAAAGCAGGGAGAGAATCGATCCGATGGTAGTCAGCACCAGAGTCAAAAGATTGGCCCCGTTCCGTAGCCAGTCTTGATGAGGAACTTCCCGGTTGGTCTCATATCCCATCTTCTCGATACCCCTGAAAAATTCCTGATCATCGGAGTTATCTAAGCGAACGATTAAACGGGCGGGCCCCAAAGGGGCGGTTCCCTCCTTTAGGGCATCGTGTAGCCTGATTTTTTTGGAGGGTTGTTCGATGGGGGAAACAAGCGTATTCTCACCCTCGTTCAGCTCCCTTAATTGACTTCGGGAAAGTGGCGGGCCATCGATGGTCCCATTTGCCCAAACGAAATAGTATGCTTCTGCCTCTGCACCCCCGAATTTCGAGTTCGCCCAATCCAAAAAGGAGGCGGGCACCAGCACGCTGTTGATTCGTTTGCTAAAGGCGACAAATCGACCGAGCAACCGGGTGGGCGGGCCATCTCCAATAAAAATTTCGATCGGCATGGAGGAAGCCGCTTCCGGGGAAAGGGCTGGATATTCACTGCGGGAGGGTGCCAGCCCAAAATTCCACAGGTCTAGATAAAATTTTGGCACCATGATGGGAACAACCGATTGATTGCCGTCCCATTGCCAGGCATCGGGCAATTGATCGAGAAAACGATCGGGTATAGATTCGAAAAAGAGATCCGCCCTGGCAGCGGCTCCAAACCCTACTTTTCCGGTCGGCCAGATATGCACGGTTACGGGAAATTGGTTTCTGGAAAACCCGCCAATATCGACGACTCCGGAAATTTGTTTAACCCGATCCATTTCCTTTGAGGAGAAAGCTTTATTTTGTTGAGCCAGGTTGAGCAGAATCCCACCCTCCACCTTTTTATTCAAGGTCACAAAGCTGCTCGCCCGACTTCCCTTTTCGGCGGACGCCCGGGTATCGAAGTAGATTTGGATCGCCGTGATGACCAGACAGGATCCGACCAGGCATCCGAGGGAGGCAGCCCACAATTCCCGTCGCTGAGATTTCTGGCTAAGGCAGCGTTCGAGCAGGCTGGATAATGGGTTCCTCATAGGTGCAGGCAACGATCGCAGGCCAGAGGGCTGTGTGTTTGCAGGGAGGTGAGCAGAAGTCCGGCCTGATTTCGCTTCGTCGATTCCTTAATTAAAAGAGCCGCCTCGGAGGAATTGGCTTCATCCAAATGACTGAAAGGTTCGTCGAGGAAAAGCCATTGGAATGGCTTGGCCAAAGAGCGGACGAGGGCGGCCCGTTGGCGTTGGCCTAGGGAGAGGGTTTGTACGGGGCGGTCGAGGAGATGATCAATTTGTAAGCGTTCGCACATTTCCTGTAGGGGCGGAACTTGCGGGTCTGTTTCAGGCACAAGGTGAAGATTTTCCCGCAGGCTCAAATGCTTAAACAGACGAAGGTCCTGAAATAAGAGAGAAACTTTACATGAGCGAAAATGCTGCCATTGGTTTGCACACAGGCTGGAAATATCTTTACCGTCCATCTTGCAGAATCCATCAAAGTCCCGGCGCATGCCATAGAGGATATGCAGGAGGGTGGACTTTCCCTTGCCGGACTGTGCCTCTAGCAGCGTCGATGTGCCGCAGGTAAAGGATACCTCTTCCCCCCAAATATCTGATGAAGAGACAAGGGAAGTAGGCAAAGGGTGGGGGATGATTTTTTGAAGGGAAAGATTCACGCCAGGAGCTTGATTATATTTTCTCCGAGGACAGCCTGCATTTCCTCCTCTTCCAGTTGCACCGATTGCTTGAATTCCTCCAGAAAAGAGAGAAAATCGGGAGCCGATGCTGGATAAATTCGCAAGGGATAGTCCGTGCCCCACAGGACTTTTTTTGCTCCTGTGCAATGGATCAATGCCTGGTAGGTGTGGGTAGGGTAGAGCAGTGGACAGGCGGCCAGATCGAAGTAAAGGTTTTTTGGGATGGGGTGATCCATGGGGTAGAGGGCACCGGCGTGGGCCAGAATGATTTTCAACTCAGGTAATTGATGGGCCAGCCAGAGAAAGTCCTCCATCGGGGTGGCTGTCTTGCCTGGATAATCTTTCCCGCCCGGGTCGGTGACATGAAAATTGACCGGCCAACCCGCATCACTGGCAAATTGCATCGCCTGGATCCATTCCTCGTCTTGCATACGGAAGCCCTGTGCCCAGGGATGGGATTCCCCAATGCCCTGAAATCCGTCTTCCCTTGCCTGTTCCAAGTAATCAATGAGTCGGGGTATGCCTGGCTTTAGGGAAAGAAAGCCAATCAGGCGTTCGGGGTCCTGCCGGATCCATTGCCGGCACCACTCGTTTGCTTCCATGCAGGTGGAGGAATGTTCCCAATACCAACCGAGAATTACACTGCGGGTCACTCCGGCTGCGTCCATATCGGCCAGCATGGTTTCACGATCGGCCCAACCCTGGAGGCTAGGGCGGTCGGAGGGGCATACCATTTCCAGCCATTTTTGCTCGCCCGTTCTTTGGGCAAAAGCAACGGGGTCAGCAATCACCTCCTTGGGATAGCGGTGAGTATGGGCATCTATGATCATACCTGTTTACTATTCCGTTCGTTCTCAGGCTTTGGGTAAAGCCCAAAAGAGGGCGTTCAGGATTTTTTTGTCTGCTCAATCCCCGCGAGTTTGCGGGTGAGTGTCGCTTCTATAAAAGCGGCAAACAAAGGATGTGCCTTGGTCGGCTTGGACTGGAATTCCGGATGAAACTGAACGGCTACAAACCAGGGATGATCCTTGACCTCCACGATTTCCACTAGGTCACGCTCTGGGTTGACTCCGGCCACAATCAGCCCAGCCGCTTCCATATCTTGCCGATATGAATTGTTAAATTCAAAACGGTGACGGTGTCTTTCCGTGACTTCTTCCTTGTCGTAGGCAAGGCGGGAGGCAGTGCCGTGCTTGAGCCGACATGGGCAGGCACCTAATCGCATGGTCGCCCCCTTGTTGGTCACGGATTTTTGGTCGTCCATGATGTGGATGACCGGGTCCGGGGTGTCTGGGTCAAATTCAGTACTGTTTGCTTGTTCCTTGCCCATAACATTGCGGGCAAAGTCGATCACCGCAATTTGCATGCCCAGGCACAGACCGAAGTAGGGAATCTGGTTTTCCCTCGCATAGCTCGATGCCAGAATTTTCCCCTCTGTGCCTCGGTCGCCAAACCCGCCTGGCACCAAAATGCCGTCGAGTCCATTAAGGTGGGCCTCCGCACCATCCCGCTCAATCGCTTCGGCGTCGAGATGGACGACTTCCACTCCAGTGTCATTGCGAATCCCACCGTGCACCAGGGATTCATTGACGGAAAGATACGAGTCCTGCAGGTCAACATATTTGCCAATCATTCCAATTTTTACCCGGTGCTTCGGGTGAATCAACCGGTGGACCACTTCCTCCCACTCATCCAGTTTGGGGGCGGGTGCATCGAGCCCGAGAAAACGGGTTACCAAGTTGTCAAGACCCTCTTTTTTAAGCATGTGCGGGAGCTCATAGATGGAGTGTGCCACATCCATTTCCTCAATCACTGCCTCCTTGGGCACACTGCAGAACAAGCTCAATTTCTCACGGATTTCATCGGTGATGGGTTGTTCGGTCCGGCAAATTAAAATATCGGGCTGGATGCCAATCTCCCTCAGTTTGGCCACACTTTGCTGGGTGGGCTTGGTCTTAAGCTCGCCGGCTGCCCGTAAGCTTGGAAGTAGGGTCATGTGAATAAAAAGCACATTTGCTTTGCCCACTTCGCTGGCAAATTGACGCATCGCTTCGGTAAAGGGCAGGCCTTCGATGTCACCAATGGTTCCGCCGATTTCAGTGATTAAAACATTCACCCCCTCGCCGGCGGCATAGATGCGGTCCTTGATTTCGTTGGTGACATGGGGGATTACTTGCACGGTCTTGCCGAGGTAGTCGCCCCTTCGTTCTTTGCGGATGACCGACTCGTAGATCTGTCCGCTGGTCAGGTTATTGAAGCGGCTAAGCTTGCCGGAGGTAAACCGCTCGTAATGGCCGAGATCGAGGTCTGTCTCCGCTCCGTCATCCAGCACATACACCTCTCCATGCTGAAAGGGGCTCATGGTTCCTGGATCGACATTTAAATACGGATCAAATTTTTGTATGCGGGTGGTCAGGCCGCGTTGTTCCAACAATGCACCAAGAGCACCTGAGGTCAGTCCTTTTCCTAAGGATGACACCACCCAGCCAGTAATAAAAATATACTTCATCTAATCAACAAGAGCACCTATCCATGACGTAGGGAGGAAGGGGGTGGCAACCAAGATTTATTCACCACCAGAAAACCCCAGTTGTCAAAAGGAATGAGGTTTGTGTTTGCACAAATATTAATTTCACTAATTCTAAATTCTAATACCTCATTTCTTGGTGCATTTTAACTCGTCATGCATTTGTGTGACTCGAAAATACGCTTTATAAAATAGATTAGTCATGTTCCAATCCTCTTTAGTCAAAAAATATTTAATGGCTCTGACCGGCATCGTGTTGGTCGGTTTCGTTTTTGTCCACATGGCGGGCAACCTGCAAGTCTTGCTCGGTCAGGAGGCGATTAACGCCTATGCTCATGCGTTGCAGAACCTCCCCGCTCCCATCTTGTGGGGTTCGCGTCTCTTCCTGCTTGTCTGCGTGGTTATCCATGCCATAACGGCGTTTCAATTGATCAGGGAAAACCGCCAAGCTCGTCCCCGTGTAAATGAGGTGGAAGTTACCAAGCGTGCAGGGTGGTCCTCCCTGAGGATGGGACTAACGGGCTCCCTGATGCTTGCCTTCATTGTCTTCCACCTGCTTCATTTCACCATACGCTCCATCTTCCCTGAGTACAATGACCTTAAAACTACGGTCGGTTCCCCGGATGGTTCGGAAATTCACGATGTTTACAATATGATCCTCGCTGGGTTCAGGGTGGATGCGATTTCTGCTTTTTATGTTTTCTGTATGTTTCTGCTCTGCCGTCATCTTGCCCACGGGGTTTCCAGTATGTTCCAAACCCTTGGTTTTCGCTCGGAGAGTTGGCGGTCCAAGTTGGACTGTGCGGCAGCGGCGTATGGCTGGATCATATTTGTAGGATTTTCCATCATCCCCGTTTTAGTCGTCGCCCAAAAGTATGGCTTGGTCTCTTGCCTCGAATCCTGTGGTTCTTCCTGCCTTGCCTTGAATCCCTAATTCCGAAGTCCCATGATTCTCGATTCAAAAATTCCTCAAGGTCCGCTTTCTGATAAGTGGGAAAATCACCGTTTTTCATCCAAGCTTGTCAACCCGGCAAACAAGAGAAAGTTCAATATCATTGTGGTGGGTTCTGGTCTTGCCGGTGGTTCCGCCGCCGCTACCCTTGGTGAACTTGGATATAATGTAGACTGCTTCTGTTACCAAGACACTCCTCGGCGGGCACACTCCATCGCCGCCCAAGGCGGAATCAATGGTGCCAAGAATTACCAAAACGACGGAGACAGTGTGCACCGTCTCTTCTACGACACTATCAAAGGTGGGGATTTCCGTTCCCGCGAGGCCAATGTTCACCGTCTCGCTCAGAATAGCTTAAACATTATTGACCAGTGCGTCGCCCAGGGCGTTCCCTTTGCCCGTGAATATGGCGGGTTGTTGGCCAACCGTTCCTTTGGCGGTGCCCAAGTCAGCCGTACATTTTATGCCCGCGGTCAGACCGGCCAGCAATTGCTCCTCGGTGCTTACAGTGCACTTAGCCGCCAAATCGCTACCGGTCAGGTCAAGATGCATGTCCGCCAGGAGATGCTCGACCTGATTGTCGTCGATGGTCATGCCAAGGGGATTGTAACCCGTAACCTCGCCACCGGTGAGCTCAAGGTATGGACAGCTGATGCCGTCCTTTTGTGTACGGGTGGTTACGGCAATGTTTACTACAAATCCACCAACGCGATTGGTTGTAATGTGACCGCTAATTTCCGCGCTTACCGCAGAGGTGCAGGGTTTGCCAACCCTTGCTTCACCCAGATTCATCCGACCTGTATACCGGTATCCGGCGACCACCAGTCCAAGCTCACCCTGATGTCCGAGTCTTTGCGCAATGACGGAAGGGTATGGGTGCCGAAAAATGCGGAGGACTGCGGCAAATCTCCTTCCGAAATTCCGGAGGATGCGAGGGATTATTACCTCGAGCGCAAGTACCCCAGTTTTGGCAACCTCGCCCCGCGCGATATTTCCAGCCGTTCGGCGAAGGAAGCATGCGATGAGGGCAGGGGAGTCGGTCCGGGCGGTCGCGGGGTTTATCTCGACTTTGGGGATTCAATCAACCGTCTCGGAGAAAATGTCATCCGCGAGCGCTACGGCAATCTTTTTGAAATGTATGAGCGGATTACCGGGGAGAATGCCTACCAGCGCCCTATGCGCATCTACCCTGCCATCCACTACACCATGGGTGGGTTGTGGGTGGACTATAATTTGATGAGCACCTTACCGGGATGTTTTGTTCTGGGAGAGGCCAACTTTTCCGATCATGGAGCCAACCGTCTTGGTGCCAGTGCTCTGATGCAGGGTCTCAGTGATGGTTACTTTGTCATTCCATACACCATCGGCAACTATCTTACCACAATCAGTCCCGGTGGGATTGATCCCGAGGGCTCTGCTGCCCGTGAGACCCTCGACTCGGTCAGGGAACGGGTGGGCCAAATGGTTTCGGCCAAAGGAAAGCGCTCTTCTCGTTCCTATCATAAAGAACTTGGTCAGATCATGTGGGATTACGCAGGTATGGCCAGAAATGAACAAGGCTTAAAGAAGGCAATTGGGCAGATTCAGGATCTGCGCGACGACTTTAGCAAGAACCTCCTCGTTACCGGAAAGGGTGAAGAGTACAACATGGAACTCGAAAGATCAGGTCGGGTGCGCGACTTTATCGACTTTGGAGAACTTCTTTGTCGGGATGCTTTAGATCGGAATGAATCATGCGGAGGGCATTTCCGTGAGGAATTTCAGACAGAGGACGGGGAGGCAACTCGAAATGATGAGGATTTTGCCCATGCTGCGGTCTGGGAATTCAAGGGAGATGGAGAGACCCCTGCTCGTCATGAGGAAGATTTAAAATTCGAAGAGGTTAAACTTGCCGTGCGTAGCTACAAATAAGGACAAAATCCCATGAAATTATTTCTCAAAGTATGGAAACAGGATGGACCGGAAGACGAGGGCCGTTTCGAATCTCATGTGCTCGATGGGGTATCTGAAGATTCCTCCTTTCTGGAAATGCTCGATCAGTTAAATGAGCAGTTGTTGGAGGAGGGAAAGGAGCCCGTTGCCTTTGACCACGATTGCCGGGAGGGCATTTGTGGTACCTGCTCGCTCAATATTAATGGCTATGCTCACGGGCCGGAAAATTCCACCACCACCTGCCAGTTGCACATGCGCAAGTTTGAGGACGGGGATACCATCTCCATCGAACCCTTCCGGGCAAAGGCGTTTCCGGTGGTTCGCGACCTCGTGGTCGACCGTTCCGCTTTTGATAAAATTATCCAGGCCGGTGGGTTTATTACCGTCCGTACAGGAAGTGCTCCCGATGGTAACGCACTGCCCGTGCCCAAGGATGATGCCGATCTGGCGATGGATGCGGCCCAGTGTATTGGGTGCGGTGCCTGTGTGGCTTCCTGTAAAAATGCTTCGGCCATGCTCTTTACCTCGGCCAAGGCCGGCCATCTCAACTTCCTGCCGCAGGGTCAGGCGGAAAAGGATAGTCGTGTGCTCAATATGGTGGCTGCGATGGACGAGGCCGGGTTTGGAAATTGCCGCAATTATGGGGAATGCTCCGCCGCCTGCCCCAAGGACATTTCCCTGGATTACATTGCCAAGCTGAACCGCGACTACGCCAAGGCGAAGATCAAAAAGGTATTCTCCTAGTCTCCCCTCCAGCAAATAGGGTTGCCCGAACATCACTGCTTTGGGATGATGGGGAATATGGAAGATAATGGGAAGCAAGTCACCTGGGGAGGGCGGTTCACGCAGTCTCCAGATGCCCTTATGCTTGCATTTGGCGAGTCGGTTTCCTTTGACCAAAGACTCGCACCCTACGATCTGCAGGGCAGCCTTGGCCACGCCTCCATGCTTCATGCCATCGGCATTCTTACCGAGGAGGAGTTCGCTCAGATTGAAAGCGGGTTAAAGGAGCTGGCCGAGGAGGTTCAGTCGGGCAATTTTGCTTGGAAAACAGATTTGGAGGATGTGCACATGAACCTGGAACAGGCTCTCCGGGAAAAGACGGCGGCGGCCGACAAATTGCACACTGGCAGGAGCAGGAACGATCAGGTGGCCACCGATGTAAGGTTATTTTTCAAAGATGCCTGTTTGCAGCTCCGTTCAGGGATTGAAGGCACAATGACTGCCCTGCTCACCCTTGCCAGGAACCACGCAGCCACCCCCATCCCTGGCTACACTCATTTGCAACGGGCCCAACCAGTCACGGTGGGGCATCACCTGCTCGCCTATGTCGAAATGCTGGGGCGGGACCATGAACGATTTTCCAATGTGGCCAACCATGCCAATGTCTGCCCGCTGGGCTCCGGGGCGATTGCCGGATCGACCCTTCCCCTCGATCGTACCCACACCGCCAAGGTCCTGGGTTTTGTGGATGAAAATGGAGAACCCCGGCTCACTCCTAACGGGATGGATGCCGTGGCTGACCGCGACCTTTTTGTTGAATTTGCTTCCGCCTGTTCCCTCTGCTCGCTTCATCTGTCTAGGCTGGCTGAAGACCTCATTTTATGGAACTCCACCGAATTTGGCTACCTTCGGCTGCCCGATTCCTTCACCACCGGATCTTCCCTCATGCCCCAGAAGAAAAACCCGGATTGCTTTGAATTGATCCGCGGAAAAACAGGCCGGGTCATTGGCAACCTCACCAATTTATTGGTTACGATTAAGGGCCTTCCCTTGACCTACAACCGGGACCTCCAGGAAGACAAGCCTCCGGTCTTTGATAGCTTTGACCAGCTTGGCCTTTGCCTTGCGGTCACCACAGGTGCCCTGACCGGCGCGGTAGTGGATGAAAGCAGGTGTCGCTCCGCCGCATCCGATCCTTTACTTCTGGCCACGGATCTAGCAGATTATCTTGTCGAAAGGGGCGTGCCTTTTCGTCAGGCCCACCATGTGGTTGGTTCCCTGGTCGCCCGTGCGGAAGAACTTGAAGTTTCCCTGCCCGAGCTTACGGATGAAGATGCTCTTTCCATCTCAAGCGAACTCGGAGGAGACTGGCGGGAGGTGTTTGACCTTTCCCGTGCCTTTTCCAAGCGGGAAAAACCGGGCATGCCAGGCCCTGAACAGGTATCCGGACGCATCGCGTTCTGGGAAGGGATTCTTAAATCTTGAAAAGCAAGAAAACCCGGCTTGCGGGTTTATTCCTTCTCGGCCTTTTCTTCAGTGCCTTCCTGTTGTCGGGTAGGACATGGACGACCACAGAGGGCAGTCGTTCCGAGGGGGAACTCCTTTCCGTGGAGCAGGATCAGGTAACTTTGTCAATTAACGGCCGGGACTATATCTTTCCCCTTTCACGTTTCTCTTCAGAGGACCGGGCCTTCATCATAAAGTGGAAAAGCGAAGAGAGGTGCGGAGTATGTAAAAAAAAGGTTGATGCTGATAAAATGCGAGCCGGTGAGAGGGTCTATCATCCCAGTTGTTTTACCTGCTTGGTCTGTGAACGCCCCTTCCTTGACCGTCAGTCAATCAGCCGGGATGAATGGGGTGGCATGGTGCACAGCGAGCACCTCCGACAAGCGGAGAGCTGTGGGTCCTGTGGCCGACTTTTCTCTCCCAAGAAAGCGGCCAGGGAACAGTTTCTCGCTGATGGCCGGGCAAGTTGCAGGGCCTGCCTGAGGGAGGCGGTGACTGATGCGGCCACCTTGGATGCGGTTTCCCAAAGAGTGAGACGGGGGATATCCGAGCTGGGCCTTCCCCCGCCGACGGGCCCATTGAGTATGCGGCTGGTCGATCAGGGGAAACTCAACCGCGAAGTAGAAAGGGTGCATGGGCGAGGGAGCCTGCGGGGCCTTACCCTGACCACCTTCCGTACAGTTACTGGCGGGCCCAATGCAGGAACCACATTTTCCCATGAAGTGTGGGTACTCGCTGGCTTGCCAGTGGTCGAATGCGTCTCTGTGCTCGCCCATGAATTGGGTCATGTCTGGATGAATGAAAATTATATTGATATGTCCCCTCCGGCGGTTGAAGGATTTTGCAATCTCTTATCGATGCATGCCTTGCAAAAAGAAACCAGCAAGCTGGCGGAGATTCTCCGTAAAAACTTGGAGATGAGTGACGACCGGGTCTATGGGCGTGGCTTTCGGGATATGAGTAAGCAGTTGGATAAATTGGGGTGGCC
>Ga0181558_10003115_pt1 | contig 15386 bp, 16 predicted proteins | sample 011ome_22_FD_133754 | JGI IMG/M metagenome (GOLD analysis project Ga0181558, IMG submission 133754) | Coastal salt marsh microbial communities from the Groves Creek Marsh, Skidaway Island, Georgia - 011507BT metaG (megahit assembly) | ecosystem: Environmental > Aquatic > Marine > Intertidal...
AGACGGTAATTCAGAGCCGTCCTTGAGCTGCTCACGGTAAACGAGACGGAACGGCGTATCCTCCTTTTCGTCCCAGTTCGGAATCCGCCAGGTGGAAACCCAGGCCGCCGGATCGAGCGTTTCGCTACCGAGCGATTCCCACTGGCCATTGCGCTGCACTTCGAGATCCACCTCGCGGTTGTCTTTTTCACCCACGGGTCCGAGTAGGGCCGAAATCTTCATGACAAAGCCCTCATCACCGCGGGAGTCACTCAGGCTGTACATGGACCAGAGAATTGGACCGAAGGCTTGCTCTGGCTTCACGGTGAACGCGTCGCCACCCACCTGCCAATCGGTGAAACGGTGCCCGAGCACATCTCCATTACGGCCCTTGGCCCCGGTGTATTGGCTGACCAGCGCAATGTTTCCAATGAGACTGTCGGCCCCGGCCTTCGCCGTCACCTCGCCGAGTTCCTCGGCACCATCCCAGGACTTGACCCTGAGCGTGAGTTCCACCTGATCGCCGGAAGCCGCACCTTCGAGTTCGAGGATGACCACATCGCCATTAAGCGACCTCGTAAGTTTGGCCTTCTTCTTGCCGATGAACAACTCCTCGCCAACGAGACCGGCGTTGATTCCACCGCCCGCAAAGACGTTGCTCTTCACCTCGTTGATGTCACTCTTCACCCCTAGGCGAAAGCCGCCGCCACCATCTTTCCCGGTGATGCGGCTGCGCCCAAATTTGACCGATAGGGCAAAACCTTTGCCCGGCTCCGCGATCTGGTGCGTCAGCGAATGAATACTTCGATTGGCCGAAGCGGTCATGCACTCGGCCCAGCCATCCTTGATGGTCCAGTCCTCCATCGGATTGGCCCAGAAATCGCCCCCGAGAAAGATGCGGTCGTAGGTTCGATCCCAACGGTCGAGGCGCTTCAACCTCGCCTTCTTGCCCTGCGCCAGTGCGGGGCGCTTGCCGGAGAGACCGAGCAAAGCGGCCACGGAGAAAAACTTCAAACTGAGTCGTCGGGAGATCCGTTCAATCATGTCGCTATGAAACCGGTGTAAACTACCGGTGTAAACTGGCATCTCATGGCGCAAACGAAGGTGAGAACAGTGTAGCCTGACGCGCCCCGAAGAAGAGCTCTACGATTTCGAAATGGATCCCGACCAGCTCAACAACTTGCCCAAAGATCCCGAGTATGCCTCCATCCTCAAACAGCGCCGCCGGATTCTCGAAGAATAGATCGAAGAGACCGATGAAGTTCTTCGGCCGGGCCAGCGCCGTCTTGGGCAACTGTGTCAGGGTGAGCAGCGCCGTGGCGACACATAGAAACGAGGAAGCCAGTTTCATAGGCTGGAAATCGGGTTGAATCGCAAATCACTTCTTCGACCTCTTCTCCTGTCCCTCGTAAAGCGAGGCATCAAATTCGGGATAAGTCGCCTCAAACTTCTTGACCAGCTCCGGGCGGGATTTCAGAGCCCGGGCCAACTTGGAAACCATGCCCTTGGAAGCGTCACCAACGCCCCAAACACGAGCCTCGGCAGGCATGACCTGGCTGTCCCATCCAGCCAAGTCGGACGGCTTCACTCCCTGGCGAGCGAAGGCACCCGTGGTGTAGGGAACTGGGTCAAATCCGCCAACAATGCTGACATCGAGGTCCGGCGTGATCACATCCTCCCAACCACCGGCCCACAGGCAGGCGTTGACGAGAAAGCGACGTGCGTCTTCGTCGAGCACATCTTCAGATGCGCCGTAGGAAGTGTAAACCACACGGGCTTCCTTCTTCTCACCTGACGGAGCCACGTAATGATCACGAGACCAACCCGCACTCACGATGGGTTTCTCTGTATTAATTTCATCACTGGCCTCAAAGGTATTGAGCACCTGAACCTCCAACAACGGAGTCGCATCTGCAGGAGGCTGAGAGCTATAGGCGCCCGAATAGGTGTGCATCTGCGTCACCCCTGAGTTTACCGGGTGATCCTTCGCTGCGGCCACTGGTGTGATGCGCCCCCCCATCTGGTGATTACCGCCATAGTGACTTTGCCCGCGTTCTTTGTTCCACGTGTTACCGAAGACCTGCTCACCGAGACCTCCGAGATAATCTTCACCATTATAATTGAAATTCAGCTTCTCCCACTTGCCCTTCTGACCGTTAAAGCAATGCGTTGAAGTTCGGAGGCCCACGGCTGGTCCGCCGCGCTCAAAGTAGTCGACCAGCAGGTCAGCCTGCTCGTCAGGCAATTTCATGAAGCGGGTGTAGAAAAACAGCAAGTCGGCGTCTTTCAGCGCCTCCATTCCCGGCACCGGGGCACCACCTGCCCTGATGTGCCCATCCTCATCGATCCCAAACAGGACAGTGCAGCGAAAACCATAATGTTTGGCCATGATCTTGGCGATCAGCGGGCAGGTCTCTTCCGAGCGATACTCGTGATCGTTCGCAATGAAGACGATGTGCTTGCCCTTCCCGGGGCCATCAGTTCCCTCGTAGACAAGAGGAGCAGAATCTTCCGCCATCGCAGGGGAAAATAAAACAGCAGCGGAAACAGCCAGGCAGAGAAAGTCACGAATGGTTTTCATAGAGGGTAAAGTCACAGTTCTAAACGAATCCCGAAATGGCGGGATAGCGCAATCCTACGCAAAAAAGCGGTCTAGGGTTAACCACGAAATCTCACCCGGACGGAACTTTGGCAAGCTCCGCTACATGGCTCATAGGTGGCGGATGATGCTAATCTTTCGACAAGGTCGCCCTTAAACCAAAATCCCGTGCTGCACGTGTCCATGCACATCAGTAAGCCGGAACTGTCGGCCCTGGTAGCGGTAGGTCAGCTTGGTGTGATTGATCCCGGCGAGGTGGAGGATGGTCGCCTGCATCTCGTGCACGTGGATGAGATTCTCGGTTAGGTTCCAACCGTATTCATCGGTCGCGCCGTAGGTAGTTCCCGCTTTCACTCCTCCGCCGGCCATCCACTAGGCGAAGACGAGGCCACTGCCAGCGTCGATAACGAAACCGAGAAGCTGATCCCAGAAGTATTGGAGAAACTCATGGGCAAACGCACCAGCTTTGTCATCGCGCACCGACTTTCAACGATCCGTAACGCCGACAGGATCTACGTACTCGACGGCGGCGAAGTTGTCGAAGTCGGCACCCACGACGAGCTCCAGTCAAAAGACGGCGTCCACGCGATGCTCTACCGCCAGAGCCTGATGGTCTGAACCAGCAGCTCTTTTTCTTTTCCGAACGAACATCATTCAGATCAATGCGTCCATCTTTTTAATCAATGCGACTCCTTGGAAATTCGATTACATCCTGATAAATTATAACCGTATAGCTATGAAGCCCCGGACTCTTCTTTCCCTCATCACAATCGCCATCTTTCTCACGAGTTGTGACGCGGTGCTAACCACGAATCACATCACTGATGCAACGGCAGATCTTCTTCAGGATGAACTGACCGGAGCCTGGCAGGCAGAAGATGGAGTCATTCAAATCGAATTCGATGAAGGAGGCACAGGGCACTTCGCCTTTCTGGAGTGGAAAGAGGATCAATTTGAGATCTCGCAGTCCAGGTTTCAAGCTCTGGAAGTGAAAGGCACTACCATCCTCACGGTTGAATCACCCGATGAAGATGACGACGGCTTTATCCTTGCTGCGGTGCGCCAGGCAGAGAACAATGAGATTCATGCCTTCAAACCTCAGGTCAATGTGTTCGCCAAACTCGTCGAAAATGACCGATTGGAAGGTAAAGTAGAGAAAGGGAAGTATTCCACCCGGGTGATCATCGACGACGCCGGCAAGATCGTCTCCAACACCCCCCTCGAGAAGCTCTTCAACTTTGATAACAAAATGGTGCTCAAGCGAATCATACCGCTGGAAAGCGAAGGTTGAGAATTTACATCTAGCTGAAAAGTCCTCGTCGCTTCAGCGAAATCCTCGAAACATGAAGAGGATCATCGGCTCGCCCATTGGGGTGCTGACTCCTTCGCTCAGCGTCATCTTTCCGGTTCGCCAACCGCGTAGTTGTCCTTGTTCTTCCAGAGGTCGATCTGTGCAAGCGTTTGGTTGGTGAAGCTGTTGGACATCACGAAGCTGGGGTGGCCGGTGGCTGCCCCCCTCCCACCCGGCTCGATGCGCGGTGCCCGGACGTTGGGGTTGAAAAAGCAAATCCTCAGCATCTCTAGCGTTTCAGCTGCCTCCCCGACCAGCCGGGTGATTGCTACAACAAAGCGGTCGTCTTCCATGCTTCATACTATAGACTTCACCTGACCGGCGAGGATACCGCTATCTGGGCCCGGTTTAGGCCATCAGCACCTCCAGGCCGGTCCCTAACATCTCGAATCGGTAAACATGGTGAAATCCACTTCCTCAAATCCGCTCTCTCAGTCAGTCGTCTGAGCTGCCTCCGCTGCCGCCAGATACCGAGGTACCAGAATCTTCAGCGCCAATTCCGCATCGGGCACGAAGGCCGAGTAGTAAGTCGTCGCGAACATCGCCTCGTCGAGGTCGGCCTCGAAGACTTCACTCTCGACGAAATCCGTCCACCAGAGCCGATGGTTTCGCAGGGCATCAAGGGTCTTGCCTGCCTCGCCTCCCACCTTTTCGATGAGAGCCGTCTGGTCCTCGATCTCCCGGTCCCGGAAAGCTTCCACGACCGCTTTCGATTTTTCGTCTACCTCTTCGTCCAACAGGCTCCAGGGCTCGGATCCCCCCAGATAATCGCCGGTAGCGAACACATGCTCGCAAGCGTCCTCGGCCGTTCCGACCCAGCATTTCTTCCGGCAATAGGGGCACTCGGCGCTAGGCGTCCCCTCGAAGTCTTCAATCACGGTCGTTGCCATTTTCCCAAAACGATGACTTTCGATATGCTACTGACAGGAATTTTCTTTTCCAAGAAGTTCTTGTCGGCGCGTCGCTCCGGCAGGGTCTGAGCGTGCTGAAATTCTGGTTGCGAATTATTCCTCCGAGAACTTAGAATTGTGTCCGGACACCTGCGAAGTAAGTGAGGCCGTCGTAGTCTGCATCACCACCGCTAAGTGTGGAGTATTCGACTCCAGTCATGAGCTTGAGCTTGTCTCCACAGATACGGTAGGTAATACCGCCGTAAATCGCGTGGTAAGCGTCACCACGCGAATTCAGAGCTGCTGAACTCTCGTAGCGCTTCTGAAGGCGAACACCATCATCATCCTCTGAAGTGCTGAATGTGTAACGACCAACGAGTTCGATCTTATCAGTAAGGTCGTAACTCGGCATGAGAACGATGCTGAAAAGATCGCTGTCTCCGGTGCCGTAGATCAAGTCAGTAGTAAGATCCCAACCGTCGAACTCATTGGTAGAGCCTAGAGAGATGATGTGGTCGTAATCTCGAACACCATTTGACTCTGGATCGTTCTCTCCATAGAAATAATCCAAACGAACTGTCGTCACTTCGCTGAGCTCGTAGGATGTACGAGAAAGAGCAGCGATGCCGCCATCCCACTGAGGGAATGCCCAATCGTCATCAAATCCACCCTGGTAGATACCGAGTTCCTGCGTGACAGCGCCTAAGCCCTTCTCGGCAGAAATACCCCATAGCTTGTTTGGAATGATTTGATTAACCGCCTGTGAGCGCTCGACAGTTTTGAGGTGCTTCGAAGACGTGCTGTATTCCTGAGTTACACGTGGCTTTTGTTTACCAACAACGATTACGAAGTCGTCGCCAGCTTCCCACTCGATAACCATGTCTTCGACATTCTCGAAGAAACGATCCGAATCATGCTCAACATTAAAATTCATTCCGAAAGTGAAATTCTTGAGGAACTCGATTTTCGTTCCAAGACGCCAACGCCGGTCTTCCCATCCATCGCTTTCAAGACCGGCTTCGCCATCCGTGTGATGCCACTGACCGTTGTAACGGCCAACGAGTGCGATTTTTTGGATGTATGGATTTGAATCGTTTTCATACAGCGTGTTACTGTCGAATACGTTACAAATCGTCCAAGGTTCGGCTTCAACGACTCCCTTCTCGTCGATCACCAGCTTACCTGCATCACCGGCATACGCGCCTCCGGCAAGGGCGGCAACGGCTGCGAAAGCAACGAGGTTTTTTATAAGTTGCGATAGTGTCATCGTGTTCAGTTAAGGATCGGAATTTGCTTTTTCAAGGGATTTTCACCGGCTGTTCGGTCCTGACTGGACTGAGAGGCTGCTACCCCCCTCGAACCCGCGGCAATGCGCGGTGACAACCAACCGGAGGGATATAGCCTGCCGTCAGGTTTACGAACGCATCTAACTTGAAGTGTTTTCCTGCATTCCCGGATCAGGGGCGGAACTGGCGACAGAAACTTTCTCTTTTTCAAGTGCCGGACTCGCCGGCGCCTCTCCCTTCGCGGGCGCTTCCTCGGCGGAACTCCCCCCCGAGGACAGCATTATTATTCCGGAAAAGAGGCATGCGATACCTGGCTTATTCATCGATTTCAGGACCATAACAACTCCTCGTCTACGTCGTTTAGACGCGATTGGGGCGTCCGACTAGATTGGGTTTCCCACCCCAAAACTTCGGCACGGAAAACAGGCCACAGGGGGTCCTCTTTCAGATAGGATTCCGTGGGATCAGCCCGAAGATGCTCCGCTTTACGCAGTTCCCTTTCTCGCCATTGAGCCAGAGCATGGCGCCGCGTTCGCGTTTCCTGATTACACCAACCGAAATGCTCGTAGATCGGTGTCAGTCCCGCCCGGCCCTTGGCCCGAACCTCATCGACATACCGAAAATCACTCAAATCTCCTGGCAGCCCGAGGGACTTGCTCTGGGAATTGGCCAGCATTCCCTTACAAGTGGTCGAACTGAAGAGAACCGGCACCTTGTATTTCTTGGTGAGCGCTTCCAATCGAGCCGCAAGATTCACCACATCTCCAATCACGGTTCCCTCGAGTCGCTCCTCTTCACCGATGATTCCCAACATGAGAGGACCGGTGTTCATCCCGATACCAATTTCAATCGGGTAGTCTCCGTTTGCTTCCCGTTTCCGGTTGAGTTCTCCGAGAGCTTCCATCAGTCCGTTCGCCGCCCGAAGGGCATCGCACGGGTTGTCGAACAAGGCCATAATCGCATCCCCAATATACTTGTCGATGAAGCCCCCATTTTCCCGAATCACCGGTCCCAAACCACGCAAAAAGTCGTTGATGAAATCGAACGTCTCTTGGGACCCAACCTCTTCTGAAAAGGTGGTAAAGGATCGAATATCGCTGAATAGAATCGTCATCTCCCGGGCGATCTGGTCTCCCCTTTCGACCTGGATGATGGACTCGCGATTGAGATAATTCAGGAATTGTTGCGGCACAAAGCGTCTGTATGCTCCGTTGAGCACCTCCAATTCTGCCTTGTGCTCCTCATCGGCCAGGCGTTGCTCTTGAATGGCCTTGCCGAATGCATCGATGGCTGCACCCACGTTCACGAATTCTTTCGCGCCTCCCAGGTTCATGGGCTTTGGAGGGTCACTTCCCTGCAGCAATCGAACCTGGCGGTCAATCCGGGACAAGGGTGAAATGGCCAGCCGGTAGATCAGGAGAGCAATAAAGAGCCCGACCACAGTCATTGCGAACAGCAAAGCCGCTCGCACTTCTAGACCCCTCTCCCGAACTTCAGCGACCAGATACTGCTGATCCAGTTGCAATCGAATGCGGCCGAGTATATCTCCATCAAATCGGACCTCGTGAATCAACTCATCCGCTCGAAGGGTTCCGGCAGTCTCCCCCCTCTCCCACCGACTGAGTTCCCGGCCTGCGCTGTCCTCCATCGAAATGACGAGCACACTTTTGTCTCGGGTTCCGAAACGCTCCAGCAGTTCGCTCATCAGCGCGCTGTCCTCCGCTACAATCGCATCGGTCAGGGTCGAGCCCAAAAAGAAGAGAATGTCCTCGTATTGACTCTCCGCCTTGGCTCGCAGTCGGCTTCCCTCTCGCTCCTCCGCGAAAGCTCCCAGAATCAAAACGAGCACAACCGTCAGAGCACCGAGAGCACTGAGAAGTTGAGAGCGCAGAGACCAGGACATATGCGACTTGACCGGTTTATTTTCCCTCGAGCAAGGAATCCAGCTCTGTGATTTTCAGAGCGCGAACATCATCCCAATCTCCGTCTTGCCCGGCAGTGAGTCCGTTGAATCGAATGGGGTCAAACACCGCCGAGTCTCTTGGCTCTGCCTCAAGGTCAGACACGGCCTTCTGGAGGGTTTTGACCTCTTCATCGGTCAACCTCGGGTGGTGGGCAAATGCGTGCGGGGTGTACGCGGGAGATGTCCAGAGGATTTCCAGTTGATCCCGGACCTCCGCAGAAGTCGCATTCCACGTCCGCATCACTCCACCTCCCGCCTCGTGAATCTTGTTGGCGACGTTGGCGTATACGGAATCGTGGGAATTCGCGTAGTTCACTTCGACGGGGATGCCCTCGTTTCTCAAATAGGTTCGGGTAACCACACTCGCAGCAAATGCCGCCGGGGAGGGAAATGCGACTCGCGCGTCCTTCAAGCCCGCGATGGTTTCCACCGGACTGTCCTTTCGCACCACCAGGATGCCCTTGATCTGTTTATTCTTCTGTCGCGCGAATGCTTTGTAGCCCGGTTTCTGAGCGAAAACGGTATAGTGGTAGGGATTCATGTAGGCAATATCATATTGCCCATCCAGGCACCGTTCTTCGAACTCGGGGATCGATGGGGCTGTCTTCACAGTCCATTTCCAACCGGTTCGTTTCGACATCTCCTTTGCAAAGCCCTTCCAATTCCTCAGGATCTGGCTTGGCGCCTGTTGCGGGACCACACCAAAGCGGATTTCCCGCACCTCGGCAGGAGCCTCTTTTTGCTCTGCCTCAGGCGTCTCACCGGGATTCGCCGTGGCCTCCCCCTGCACGCCGGATTCCGGGGTAGATGGAACCTCTTCTGCAGGAGGCCCGGATTCGCATCCCACCCAGAATGCGACGAGAAGTCCTAGTGTCATCCTTGCCCAAATCCCAGTCATCCGTCTCATTTGTTCTTCCTTCTCGTTAGTGATAGGAATTTGCTTATTCAAAGATTTTTTACCGTGGCGTCGGTCCTGCCGGGTTTGAGGGTGAGCGAGGGGAGAAAGGGCGGTTTCGTCGACAAGGTGAGGAAACGGCAGCTTCATTGCAACAAACGCACGAAGCCGGGAGCCGTGCAGATGCAACCTGTCCTCAAAGGCAGACAAATTACCAATCTGCACCCGCGGGTCCAACTCTGCTTCTGTTTTTTCTTCAGTCACCCAATTAGAATAACAGCATTCGCCTCGGACGTGACAAAGAAAGTACGACGTTTTGAATCCAAATCACAGGAATTTGCCTATTCAAGATTTTTTTCAGGGCGTCGTTCCTGCCGGGTTTGAGGGGGTGCAGGAGGAGAAAGGGTGCAAATATTTATTTTGATTATTCCCCGATTAAATAATCAGATTTTTGAGGTAAAAAGTCAAGACCGCGAAAGTTCTGAATGGCTTTTCTTTCGTTTTTCCGTATGGCTGGGCACGAACGTCCAGCGGGACTTTGCGTTTTCTGAACTAATGGCAATCGCTGCACCCCCTCCAACCCGAGGCGATGCGCGGTGACAACCGACCGGAGGTAGAAAGCCTGCCAGCAATGCAGTAGCGAAGCGTCAAAGCTGCGGGGTTAAAAAAGCAAATCCTCAGCAGTAACCCTTTACATCACTGATATTGTTGTCGAAGCATTTCCCACATGAACCAAATTTCGCTGATGCTTTCTCTCTTCATCCTACTCGCGGCGACCGCAACTATCGCTTCAGATCTCGTCGCGATCCCCAACTGCCAGCTCTTGGAAACCGAATGGGCCGATGGAGACAGCTTTCTGGTTCAGACACCCGGCGGAGACGAGCACACCATTCGTCTCTACGGAGTCGATTGCCTTGAGTGGCATGTGACCGACGAGAGTGATGCACGCCGCCTTCGTGCTCAGAGACGCTACTTCGGCATCACTGATGTCGAAGAGTCTTCCGCCGAGTCGATACAAGTCGCCAAAGGATATGGCGAACTTGCCTGGACAGAGGTTCGCCAAGCTTTGGCCAAACCCTTCACGATCCACACGGCCTACGCCGACGCTCGAGGTGACGGCAAATACCAACGCATTTACGCATTTGTCGTTTTGGAGAATGGAAAGGATCTCGCTGAACATTTGGTTCGGAGAGGACTCGCCCGCGCCTTCGGGGTTTCGCGTCAAACCTATGATGAGCGCAGCCGTGACGAATTTCAGACGCACCTCAAAGATGTGGAGTTACTCGCCGCGAGAAGCGGGGTCGGCGTCTGGGCAAAGACGGATTGGGAAAGCTTGCTCGACGAGCGGATGACCCAGCGCCTCGAAGACGAGGAACTTAAACTCGCCACTGCCCGTCCCACGCTCAAAAAAGACGAGACCCTGGACCCTAACACTGCTCCCCGGGATGCCCTCATGAAACTTCCGGGAGTAGGAGAAATCCTAGCCAACCGGATAATTGAAGGGAGACCGTATCAGTCAGTCGAGGACCTGATGCAATTGAGCGGAATTGGAGCAAACACACTGGAAAAAATTCGCCATCACTTAAAAACTCCTTCGAACCCATAGCATCAATTCATTTCTTGGCGCAGCCTTTCGGTGCACCTTCCAAGCCACTCTCTTGTCGAAGATCACTCACACCTGTGAACGATTCATTCATTTCTGGCGGCACATGAATGCTTGGCTTATTCACTCAAACAAATTCATAATCCCTTGACATAAGATTCTAAAAATCTCAGAACTGCAGCAATAATGAGAGGCGCTTGATATTCTCCGTCTCGAACGCGTTGAAAAATTCACCAGGCGACTGAATCTCTGCTTCGAAGGTCTCTGGTAAGACGTAGGACCTTCCTCCTCATAAAAAACAATCGACATGCCACGAATAGTAAAGCAGACCGCCACCCTATCGCTCAGCTCAATTGCATTATTTTGGGTCAGTTGTTCATCCACCGTCACCAGTCCTCAATCCTACATCAACGAGGTAATCGAACCGGAACACTTGTCACCCGTCTATGAGTGCACTGACATCATGCTGCAAGCGATTCGCAATCAGTCGGTCACGCCGCCACCGGCAACCCGAGCATTCGCGATGGCCCACCTTTCCGGATTTCTAGCCGTCAACGGCATCGAACAGAAATACAGCTCAAAGTATGGCGTCCAGGCCGCACTGGAAAACACCCATCAAGAGGTGGCTTATCTCGTTGCCTTCACCGAATCCCTCTCGGACGCTTTGAATGCCTCATTCGTGTTCGATCAAAGACGAATGCTCGCGCGTTACACGGACGACGAGGCTAAAGCTAATGGGATCCGCTACGGAAAGTATGTTGCTTCCGTCATCATTGCAGACCGAATCAACGACGGCGCGGAGCCTAACCAGGCAAACTTCTACCTCGATCACTACGAAAAGCGCACTGATCGCCTCGCCTGGTCCCCCACTGGTCCCTTTTACGGGGCTGAGCGGGGACCGCGTTTCAGCACTTTTAATCGCGGCTTATTCCCAGGATGGGGAGCTCAAAAAAGTTGGGTCATGGAGGATAAAACCCAGTTTCGGGCTATCCCGTTCATTGATCCTGACAGCGAAGAATTTGCAAACCAGTACGAAGAAATCATGGCCCTCGGGGGAAGCGAAAGCAGCGCTCGAACCGCTGACGAGACGACGATTGCATTTTTCTGGGAAGATGGGCCCCGCGGGGTCACACCACCAGGTCACTGGCAAATCATAGCAATGAATATCACCCAGAAGATGGGGCTATCTCTGCTAGAACAAGCCAGGTTATTCGCCCTCCTGAGCATGGCCCAGGCCGATGCGGCCATCACCACATGGGACAGCAAGTATCATTACGATATTGTCAGGCCTGAAACGGTGATCAGAACAAGAGCGGCAGAGTTTGGTCAGAGAGGAGACAGCGCATGGAAAAGCCTCATTCCAACTCCCTCATTCCCGGCCTACACCTCAGGCCACTCAACCTTCAGTGGTGCGTCGGCCCGAATGCTGGCAAACTTCATCGGAACCGATCAGGTCTCTTTTTCAAGCAAATCACCAGATCTCGTGAACTGGCCGGAACAACTTACCGGGGTGACCCGATCCTACACCAGCCTATGGGAAGCTGCTGAAGAAGCAGGAATGAGTCGAATATATGGAGGTATCCACTGGCAAGCAGACAATACGGAGGGCCTGAGAGTTGGCAGAGAACTGGCTGACTATGTGTTCAAACACGCGTTTGCTAGAAACCAATAACATTTATTTGCTCGTCACGATGAAGACTCGCTATCGCTTGCTACTCCTCGCAGCCTGCTTGAAGGCATCACTCCTCGGAAGCGCTGCCGCCCAGGATGGGTTTTCTTTCAGCTACGACACGATCTCGTTCTTTGAAAAACCCACGGCCTTCGAAATCGGCATTGGTACTCTTAATACCAATCTCCTTATTGACCAGTCGATCCTTTACCGAGATTCCACTACCGATTACTCAGCGGCGACCCAATTCCTCAGCCTCTTCAATTTCGGGACACAACTGGCTAATGGCTGGCAGTTCAATACACAGTATCTGGCCAATTACGTCGGCTTCGACGACAACGACTACCACGACAACCTCGCCCTATCTATCGCAGATTACTGGGGAGTGCTCGCGATTGGTCAAGTCACCGGTAGTGTATTTGAGCAAACAAGGCGGCAGCGGGGCGCCGGCAACGCCAATCTAGCTTTTGATCAATTTGTGGGGGGGCTCAAAGACGAAGGAATTTTTTACTCGGTTCGCTTCAACTCGTATGAGTTTGCTACCACCATTGATAAGGAGGGAGGGTTTGAACTGGGAGCAAACTCTGAGCGTCCCATTGGAGCCAGCAGCTACTTCGGTGCAGTCCGATTCCGCAAGGGAGAGACGATCACCGGTGGAGAAATCCAAGACACGCTCGGCGGTGCCGCCGTTTTTGCCTACACTTACGCCAGCCTCACTGTTGACACCCAGTTGGGTATTGAGCGCATCGATAGCATCAATTCCGATGAGATCGAGCACATCTTCAGTTCACTGGGCTTGAGCTACAAAACGGGACCCTTGACCATCTCCGCAGAAGCTGGACTTGCAAAGCTCGATGGCCAAAAACGATACAGTGCCGCTTTCGGATCGCGGTGGGATCTTGCCCGGGGTTTATCCCTGAATCTCGGTGTGAATTACCAAAACGCGGAAGATAGCACCGAAGACACCATCGCCAAGGGGTCTCTGCGGTATGAGTTTTAATGAGTTGGTTTCACCAGATTGCGCGCTGGAACGTGACTTATTGCAACCCCTCCAACCCGAGGCGATGCGGCAGGGCGCCGAATCAAACGCGCACTACACATCGACATGCGCACTATTCAATTTGCGGACAAACAACTTCTGGAACGTTTTAAACACATTCGCCTGCTCCGCCCCTATTTGGAAGCCAAGCTGGAAGAGATCCAAAAGCATAACAGCGATGTTGCTGACGACTTTGCCGAACTCATCAACGGCCGCCGGCTAACAAATGTCGGCACCTTCTGCGCCTACTGCCTCGCCTACCTGCGCAACCATCCAAAGATCCATCAAGAAGGCATGACGATGCATCTTAGGCAACTCGCACCTAAGGACAAGGGCCTACCACTCGAAATTTACGCCATTGCCAACGATACAGCATGGATACGTTATGAAGATATTCAAGCGGACCTCTTTGACCAATTTCTGTCAATTCTGCCTGAGTTCGAACTCAGTGCTTACCAATCACCCAGCGGGGCCGACCTTAAAAGAACCGGCGCACTCATTTCGAAGGCACCCTAAAACACTTCCGAAATACGGCCCCGAAGAGCCTGACTCTCGGGGAAGTTCAGTTGTAATCCCACAATCCCGGTAGGATCGACGCACTGATAAGAACTCCTTGAAAAGGCAAATTCCAATTAGTTGACGTGGAACGACATTGCCCCGCTACCGTCGCATCTCGCCAAACTTAGGCTACTTCAATAGTGTCCGGTTGCGAGTAACCCCACTCTTTGAGAGCGAATCCCCATTCATCGTGAATTCGATCGACCTGGGCTCTTGTCAGGTGGTAACGGTTGCGGCGGTAGTTAAGATTTTGTTCCACGTATCGCCCAATCGACTTCATTGCGGTATCTTTATTGCGGAAATCAAAGTGGTCGAAGAATCGGCCGATTTCACAGGCAGGATCAGCGACGATCGTTTCGTAGGAGGTTTCGAGGAGGCGGTCGCCGACAATTTGGCGTTGGGCGAGATAACCATCCATGACCCGGCGGTATTTGTAGAAAACCATTTCTTCCAGATCGATCTTATCGAAATCCTGCCAGGCAAAGGCATTCAGGAGGCGAGGGTAGTGATGAAGCATCGAAGAAAACACATCAAACGGATTGCGCACAATGTGAATAAAGCGAGCGCCCTCAAATAAGCGGTTGAGTATTTCAATCCGAGCGGTGGACGCGGGGTTTTTGAGAAGAAGAGGTTTGTCCTTGCCGGCGATGGAAAGTTTGCGAACAAGAAGACGGTAGGCGTCTTCGAATTTGATTTGCTCTTCGTCGGAAACACCCTCCATAAAAATTGAACGATCGAAGTGTGATTTCATGTTCTGGGGATAATAGAACACGTTGTAGTAGCAAAGCTGATTCATATTACCCAACGCCATTTCCTCCTCCTGAGGTTCCTTCAGGCCCATTTTCACGGCATCCATTCCCCGGTCTTTTGGTATGGCAAGCGACATCGCGGCACGACCGATAAAACGAGTCGGGTTGAGAAGGTTGTGGGGCATCGCTGTTTGTCCAAAGTCGATCGTTGCGAAATGGCGGGAGGATGCGATCAGGTTGTGAAGATGGGTCGTCCCACTGCGCCAGTGACCAATCAGAAAAGTGGGTGGGTGAGGTAGTTTATAGTTCTCCACCTTTTTGGAGAAAATCAGCCTTTCCATCTCCGTGAACGGATGGCGGGCGAGGACGGCGAGGCGGCTTTTCGCACGCTGTGCGGCTGTTCTCTGGCTAAAACCACCATGGAAGGAAAGATGCGCCTGAAAGTTCTCCCAATCACAGCCTGCAAGAGGGTGGAAAATGGGTGGGGGCTCTTCCATCGCCCGCTCAATAGTCCAGCGCACTTTCATTAGGCTTCAATGCTCGGTTCAGGATAGGGTGGAAGCTAGAGATTTTCAATGTTACTAGCGCGTATGTTTCGCGCCTAAGAAAGAAGATGGATGTGGGCGAGGTGGCTTGATTGCCCTCAATCCGATTTGCTCACCTTGTATTTCCCTTTCAAATGCACAACTGATGGGCTTCCCCCATCAGTTCTTTTTCGCAGCGTTTTTCCAGAATACTCTTCGTAGGAAGTCCTTTTTAGAATTGGATCAATTTCAATCTCAAGAGATTCAGGATGAACTTTGAT
>Ga0181558_10003118_pt1 | contig 15379 bp, 44 predicted proteins | sample 011ome_22_FD_133754 | JGI IMG/M metagenome (GOLD analysis project Ga0181558, IMG submission 133754) | Coastal salt marsh microbial communities from the Groves Creek Marsh, Skidaway Island, Georgia - 011507BT metaG (megahit assembly) | ecosystem: Environmental > Aquatic > Marine > Intertidal...
ATAAAACTACCATTAAAAGTGTTAAATTTGATAACTTTGGATATGTATTTAAATGTGTTTAAATAAAGGTTGAGCAAGATTATGCTAAAATTCGATTCTTACGCGCAAGATCCTGCTTCTACTAACAAGAGCATAAAGCATATTGTTGCGTCCTTTTGGGGTAGTACTGAGACTATTGATCCTATTAAAGTAGCTACACGTAAGTTAGCTGGGGTCTGTTGTTGTTGTGGGACTAATAACACCGCATCTATCTCTTATGGTAATGTCGAAATAGTACATACTATATGTAGAACTTGTGAAGAGTTCGTTCGTACGCATAATGCGTTTTATCCTAATATGTATTTTTGTACTACGTTAGAGGATGTTATTGACGCGTATAAGCAGGAAGAGTTTATTCACAGTATAGAACAGTCTTTGTATGAAAATGTCTTAGATAGAACTAGAGTCGAAAATAGATGAATAAAATAGATAAAGCAGAGCGTGTATTAGCTGGATTGTGTACTATGTGTACAGGGAAAGCACAGTTATTTAAAAACCTTGGTGATAAGGAGGAAGAATAATGGACGATATTATTAAAGCAGAACGTAAATTAGCTGGATTGTGTGTTACTTGTGGCAACGATAAATTATTCCCGGATGACGCTTGCGGAACTTGCATGGACAGAATTTTAACAGAAATGAGGACAGAAATGCTTTCCAAGCGCCTTGATTTCGAAACCAAGAAGAAGAAGAATGGATACACTAGATAAAGCATTAATAAAATTGAATGGATGCTGTGGGATATGTATAGCTCACAATGAATTAATTATGGAAGAAGGGATGCGTTATGGCAAATATGTATGCTACACTTCTTTATGCGAAACTTGCTATAACAAATTACCAGTAATAAGTATGGAAGATATAGTAATAATTGATGATCAAGTAGTTTTAGTAGAAACTCCGGTTAAAGAAGGAGAATCAAACGAATGGACGATTTAAAAAGAGCACAGGCTAAACTAGCTGGACTATGTGCTATGTGTTTAAAAAGCGATAATTTGTATTACGAAATTGGCAAGGATGATACTTCTAGGCTTATTATTAAGAATAATATATGCTATGAATGTGCTGATATTTGGAGCGAAACTATACGTTTTGTTGATGATGATAGTACCGAACTATATATAGGGACAATTCTTCTTGCGGAACAGATAGAAAACCACAATGGATAATAAATTATATATACCTAATATTAAAGGAACAGATGTTCTAGTGGTAGCAGAACGTAAGTTAGCTGGGGTTTGCTATATATGCGGGGAAGATAACCCAATAGGCTGGAAGCGCGGCGCAGTAGGGCAGTGGAGTTCCTGGGTTGAAAGTGGGACTCGGCTCAAAATGAAATATAAAGAAAATACTTGTGAGGAATGTTGTAGCGATATAATATTCGGCCATAAATCTAACTTGTCAGACATTATAGAATATATGAAAGATAACGGTTTAGCAGACGAAATAAATGAATAATAAATTATATATTAAAGGAACAGATCCTCTAGTAGTAGCAGAACGTAGGTTAGCTGGGGTTTGTGTTGGATGCGGCAACGAGTTTACAAGCCTTAGCGACCACTGGTTTAACGAAAAGGGCGCCCTTGCTGATGGGTACAACGAATACCAGGACATCATGGATTTTGCTGATTATTTGGTAACACATACTAATGTGGCTGTATTAATTGAGGATATAGAATGATTTATTTGAAAACTAAAGGCGACTGCGTAGTAAATGGTGACATGAAATTACCTGAAGGTTGGTATTATACAGACGAATGGACAGATGTAAAAGATACCCATTTATACTGTTATTTGAAAAGCAATATCGAAAAGGTATGGATTCGGACTGATAACGGAGACGTATTTAAAATCTTTTTCCATAATAATAATATTCCTCCTATGAAATTAAAAACAGAATCGGCTAAAATAGAGTTCGCAGAAGGACGTTTAGTTGCTGAGCAATTAAAAATATATTAGATATGGATAAAATACTAATAGCACAACGTAAATTAGCAGATAAATGCCTTAGATGTGGCTGTGATTACAAGCACACTAGATTTCACGCATGGGTGGCTTCTCATAGAAATGCCAAGAAAAAATGGCTAGATTACTGTAAAGACTGTTGTGATGATTTAATTACAGAAGAAGAACGCAAAGCCAAAATAAAGATGAACAAATTGAACAGAGTAGCTAGGAAACTTTAAAATGGACATAATGATACAAGCTGACATACAGAGAGCCGCCAACAAGTTAAGCGGAGCATGTAGCGTATGCAGTAAAAACACTAATCCTCTTATAGTCGAAGATGGTGAAAGATGGCATGACAGAGCAGTAATTAATAATTTATGTGTTGATTGCAATATATCCTATGAACATACTCAAATTGTAGAATTAGGAAGAGAATACTTCTGTTGTGCTGGTGTAAAGATTTGGAGAAAAAATAATGGATAAAATAGAACACGCACAGGATATAATGGCTGGGGTTTGCGAAAAGTGTAAAAGTCCCAATCCTTCTATCGTAGCTGGGGAAAGAGTGTCTTGGGACGGCTTCACTGATTTTGAGCTCAACGCGAAGCGTAATATATGCCGAGACTGTGTAAAAGACATAAGGCAAGATTCGAATATCGATGATAGAAGCGCCTATGTTGTTACAGAACTAATTAAACAGGAATATGTTGTTATTGTTCCTGTAATGGAGCGCGAATAGTGGAAATAATAGTTGATTTAATATTTAATATAATTATAAATGGGCTGTTAGTTGGTGCAGGCTTTATTTTATTAATAATTGTAGTTATGGTCACGCCAGGATCACCATCTACCGAGAGTCGAATAGCAATTAGTATTTGGTATTTTCTTTTTTACTTGTCTTACGGGATGATAATTGGGGCTTTTGGAAACTTTGTTTACCGATGCGGGATAATATTTGGGTTAATATAATCTGTTGTATACTAACAATATTATTAATATTGACATATATTTTATATAATGTATAATAAGGTATAGCTTTATTTGGATTAAACGATGAAAATTAAACCGAGACGCAGACATACCGACAGCCACCATAAACGAAGCGTAATTCTTGGTTGGATATTGGTTATTTGGACTGGAATACTTTTTATTAAGGAATTATTATGATCAGCGCAATTATGGGATTTATTATATTCTCAGCTATGGCAGTATATTTTATTATTACATCAAAAAATGCGTATGTACTTTATAAACAAAAAAACAACCCGTGGAACGAAACATGGGCATTCATTTATGCCTGTTTTGTTATAGGGTTCATGGCGGCGAGTTTTGCTTTCATGTACGCTATCGGCATCTAGTGTAAGGCATTAGAAATTATGAGAGAAAGCGAAAGCTGGTTCGACATTGAACTATTTGCCCAGTTCCAGCAATTTATACTGAGCAATTACCAGCTACATAATGTAGCCTAACCTATGAGGAAAGAAGCATGAATAAAGTAGAAATTAAATTGAAGTATGACCTGGACAAAGTAGCAGATGTCCTGCACGATTATTACAGCATGTCCTTACCAGCGGAGACATTAGAAAAGATTGTCGCTGAAAATACCAGGCTATTAACTGAGTTTGCAGAAGGTGCTTACACAGATACAATGGTACGCGAAGACCTAATTGACGCAGTAATTTCGTATTACAATAAGCTAGACGAAGCCTGTATTAAAAACTGGCCAATGTACAAGGATTCAAAAGAGTACAGCGAAAAGTTTTACGCAGACTGGAAAGTGGCTGTAGAGAAAATGGGTGGCCAGACCTTTTGGAATAATGGATAAGATATACGAAGCACAGTGTAAGCTAGCAGGAAAAGAAGACAGATGAATGATACTGATTTAGCAATAGCTCAATCAAAATTAAGTGGCAAGTGTATAGAATGCCAAGTAAGTGACACTGTAAAAAGAGCAGGGTCGATGCGCCGAGGGCCATTAAGGACATGGCAAGACAAGGCATTGCCTGTAGATTATTTCTGCGCGGCATGTTACATAAGATTGTATCACAAATGAGGAAAGTAAAATGGAAGCAATTTTAATAATGGGGTTGGTAATATTTCTAGTAGTCGCAATTGCAATAGGTCCACATCTCTTTATCTGGTCAATCAACTGGATAGCTGAGATTGGCGGTGTTGAATTCTACATGGATCATAGTTTATGGTCATGGTGGGTTGCGTTTATATTCTTGTCAATGGTACGCGGCACGCTCTATGGCCGTAAGTAATGACAACGTATAAAATACAAGACGAACTTTCAGCCATGATGGCATCGATTGTTTATCGTGTTCGTGACTGCCAGGCAGATCCTATGCTGATAGCAGAAGCAAGGATGTCCGGTAAGTGTTTATTCTGTAGTGATAATGACGCTGTCTTAATATCCAAACAAGCTGAAAGAATGTCCAGCTTGTTTGGATTAGAAATTAAAGAATCGGACATGTGCTGGGACTGTTACGAATGCGTGTCAAATTCAATACCATACGTAAGCTATTGAAATAGAACAAGTTAGTCCAATTGACAAAGCCCTAAACTCACGTATAATATACGTATGGATATATTAAAAGAAGTTACAGTTTGGGATTTGGATTACCAGCCAAATCATGTGTACCACATTTTGGACAATGGCAAATGCTATGCCTATCAAATTAAAGGCGAGGGCGAGCTTATTGTTTTGTCCAAACCTGGCAATTTCGAAAAGCGCGGACGCAAGTTTGTCAAGCTAAAGCGCGTACCGGATCCAATCACAGACCCAACTATTCAAACCGTAGAGGTTAAGGGTAGCAAGGGCAATGTCTACACTGTTACACTTGGAGATATTCCTAAATGTTCGTGCCCGGGATTTACATTCAGGGGAAATTGCAAGCACATAGCAGAGGCAAAAGTATGATAACCAATTCATTTAAAGAAGCAAAAGAATGCCTAGACCGCTACGAAGGCAAGTTTAAACAAAGCGAAGAAGACGCGAACCCAGAGTACAGACTGTTAATGGGGCACCCTATTGACTATAAGAAAACTGTACAAGAAATGATTAAGTCGCATCCTACGTTTGTAGTTGACCATATCGTATTCGCAGGTAACAGCGACGCGAGCGAGTATGTAGAATTTTATAGAGAAGGCAAAAAGGTTAGTGCGATCAAACACAGACGCATAGTAAGTGGCGAAGGCCTCAAAGAAGCAAAAGATTTTATTGATGATTTATGGGATCTGTTTCACCAAAAGAATTATTAAATGCCAATAATAGTAGGATAGATATGATTAAGATAGTTCAATTTGATAATCAATTATATGCATTACGGTCAGGATTAGGTATTCCTATAATTTGCCCTTACCGCTATCTAATTTTAGATACAAATAAGAGTAAGTGGGTTACTAAACGAAATCCGAAGATGCCTAAGTGTCTTACTCCAAACTTTTGGGTAATAAAATCTCAATACGAAGAGTTTAAAGGTCCGATCATTCCAAAGATAGAAGGAAGCGGAAAAGTAATCGATCCTAAAATAACATTAGCAAACCTAAAGCTAGCTGGTGAAAAAACAGAGATTGAACCTTGGGATGACATAGATACACTTGACGATGCAAATAAAAGGTTACACAATAGATTACTGCATGAGATGAAATTAAGCCAAGATGGAAGTGGATAACAACAAATTTTACGAGCACCTACTGGGCAGATGCAAGCAAGCACCGGAACAGCTAGGTAGCCTTGACTTTGATGAAGAGCTGTTCACACGTTTCATGTACAACTTAAGCGGACAGGTTGTCGGATACCAAACATACAATTGGAGAGCAGACAAGCTGAAGCATAACGACGCTCGCGGCCGCTACTTCACTTGGTTAACTAAGACTGCTCCGAAGCAAAGCATGTTAGGCTTGATGGGGTTGGAGTCCTTGCGCTGGGGAGAAACATTGTACTTAGTAGAGGGTCAGTTTGAGCAAGCGACGGCGAATGCCTACGGGCTAAATTGTTTGGCAGTTCTGTGTAACAATCCAAAGCACTTGAAGAACTGGGTAGCATCTTACCCCGGTAAGGTAGTAGCATTATGCCAGGACGATAGTGCGGGTCGTGATCTAGCTAACACAGCACACGATTCTGTCCTGCTTCCAAAGGATACAGATGAACTTACTAAGGACGAAGTGCTGTCAATAACAGCACTTTAACTTATGTTATAATTAACTATGAATGGAGAAGAAAGATGAATTTTGAAGACTTGGTTTTGAATGTACTCGCAACCCTGGCGGCAATTGCCACTGTAGTTGTCGTAGGGATACTGGTCGCACATATAGTATATTTCCCGGCAGGATTACGAGCAGACAAGGCATGCCTAGAACTAGGCTATCCAAAATCTAGAGTTACATACGACTTTGAAGCTTATTGTCAGAACTTAGAAGGTGTAGTAACGTATAAGGTCGAGAAGGTACAGAAATGATATATTTGGCGGCTCCATACACCGACGAGAATCCTGATGTTGTGTCACAGCGTATGGCTAAATTCTGTATAGCAGATAGTATCTTACTTAAAGAAGGTAAGGTAACTGTGAGTCCGTTGAGTAAACACTTCATTACACTGTATGCTAACATTCCTTTACGTTGGGAAGATTGGGCAGAGTATAGCGAAATACTAATGAAGCAGTGTACTGAGCTTTATGTACTTAAATTCGATGGTTGGGAAGAAAGTGAAGGTGTAGCAGGCGAAATCGAATTAGCAAACAAATATAATATTCCTGTTAAATACTTCGCCTTAATAGGCGGATCGCAAACGGGGACGTTAACGCAAACAGGGACTTTAATATATGACTGAGTTAAAGAATAACAAAGAACAATTAGAACAATGGATAAAAGAAATTGATGAGAGGATTGAAACAATCAAAACTCAACCTCTTCCGGAAGGAATAGATCCGGAAAGCGAAGACGTAATGTTTTATTCTTTTAATGGCGTCCATGAAATCGAGGCCCTTGCTGAAAAGCGAGATGTCTTCCAAAGTATACTAGATGAAAAGTACACAATGTCTGTTACTGACGAAGATGATTTTGATGCGGCAATGGACTTGCTCGCAGGCTTTGCCGACACTAGGGAGAACTTTGAGTATAGAGCAGTAAAGCGCAACGCTAGGTGCCGAGCCTGCTATAAAGGCCTGGAACCTGGAGATGATATAGTTTGGGCGCCTGGAAATAAGGAAGCAGTTATCCTTTGTATTCCTTGCGTTAAAGGTTTAGCACGTTTAGTACGGAGTAAGATATTATGAGAACCGACCAAAAAATCTTTGCAGTTGTTGTGCTAACAGTTGTTGCGATAGCTTTCTCAGTGGCACTAAGCTATGACAAAACCGAGCAACGTTTGGTTTGCTCTTCCGGCGGAGAAGAAACATTTACAAGCGACTGGGTAGATGCAGTGGCGATGGCGTCGACTCGTGCCGTACTTTACATTGATAGTACACTACAAGGTCGTTATACATTTGCCCAGGGCGAACTTTGCAGACTTGACACGAGGACGGTAGAATGAGAGGCAAGAAAGTTAAAGTCGAGTGCGAGAATCGCGAATGCAAAACTATATTCGAAGCTAGAGTTGCTGACCGTAAACGTGGTTGGGGTAGGTATTGTTCTAAGTCGTGCAAGACTGTACAACAAGAAGCAATACTGAAAGCACAGTATAAAATCGCAGGCATAAGCCGCCGACAATGTATAAAGGAAAATAGGAAACAACAATGTCTACTTACTTATTAGTAATAATAATAATTGCGTTAACTAACCACGGCGGTGGAGCAGAAGCCACTGTAACCCAGATCGAATTCCGAAGTCTTAACGAGTGCGAATCTGCCGGCAAAGCACTAGAAGAAAAGTCAAATAGATTTTATAGAGGTCGGGACGGATGGCGGGCTGACCGTTCATTTGTTTGGCATTGCGCTAAGGTACAGTAAGTGGCTCATTACGATTGCGACAACTGCGGACAAATTAGTTATGACGACCTAACTGAAAAGTTGTTTGACTTGGAGCAAGAAGTAAAAGAGTTAAAGGAAATAATATGCCAAAAATCAATTTAAATTATTATGTTATGGAAGGCTGGATAGAAGCTAACGCGGAGCCACTAAAAGAAGTAGAAGCCGAGTTACTAACAAAGACAGGCGTAAACTTAAAAATCACCTGGGAGGATCACGGTAAAATTAAAGGCAAAGGCATAGGCTATTTAACTTTTGATTATGACGACTTAATCGAAAGTGCTCAATTAAAACTAGCCGGGATCGATAACGTAAGTGAGTTCGGACAGCTAGTAAAGGATGTATTAACAAGCCGAGATGACTACGTAGATGCTCTCCCTGAAAGGGTAAGTGATTATGACCCTACAATTTTAGGACTGAAATGAGCGTGATTAAATCAACAGAAGTAGTTAGGAAGACGCTCGCGTTTGAATTAGGCAACGAAGCGTTCTCCCGGTTATTAGATATAGACTGTGAAAATAATAACAACGACGAAAAAGAATTGTATGAAATATTAAACGCATTAGATTATGTAGTAGACGCCGATTACGACGGTATGTTTGTATTCCGAGGTGTGTTTGTTGCTGTAACATGCGAGGACGATAATGCAGTGGCGCAAGAATTAGAAATAGCGGAAATAATCGAGAATTATTTGAAATGAGTGAAAATCAAATAAAACAATACGATTTCTTCGGAGAGCCAATCCTCCCAGGCGATTATATAATGTGTAACGGAGACTGGCAAGATGGCTTCCTAATTGCTAAAGTTAATCACGTAACACTAAAAGGTGTGAACTTTTCTAAAATTCTACATTTTAAAGAAAAGCGCAAAGTAAAGAAACATTGGGTTCGCAATTCTGCGGTAGTGGTCATAACACCTGATCAAGTAGAAGCTTATAAAATAGAATATGCCGCAAGAAAACTAAGAGGCGATGCAGAATGAAACAACAGGAAAAGAATAGACTGAAACGTGCGGCACGTAAGTTAGCTGGCTTATGCGAGTATTGCGGTCACGAAGATCCAAATGAACATAAAACTAGCTGTAAGCATTATCACGAATGGACATGGACTGGCCAGACCTGGTCTGGCCCTGGCGCGACACGTTAAAAGTGGAAAACCGTAATGGCCGATGAAGAAGTGACAACTTTTACACAAGCAGTACAAGATAAAGAACTTAACGAGAAGCTAGAAATAGCACAAAAGAAGTTAGGTGGCATCTGCTTGGAGTGTGGCAATGCTGATGACGAACATAAGTTTGATTGCTCCCATAACTATCTAAGTGGGCTGTCCTTTTTTAAAAGGGATATATCAAAATACCAAACGATGGCAGACACGGTAATAAAAATATCAAAATGCCAATCCATTGGCCGCCCACTAAGAGTACATAAAAATGGCATCGGACTCAAATAAAGTATTACTTGTTGAGCTGAATAAAGACTATTCGCACCCCAACGAGAAAGAAGAAGGCGAGAATTACGAGTTAGCAAAGGAGTTTGCGTCACACGGACAATTTAACCAAGCTGTAGCTCATCTCGAAGAAGAACTCGAACTGTGGTCTGCTGAAACCGGCATACGTATAAGCCTAACAGTCGAAAAGAAAAAACGGTTAGTCACCCAACCTGGCACCATGCTGACCAAGACGACAGTAGGATATTGTTACCACACCTTAGTATTTGGTGTGTTCGAAACGTCCGAAGACGAAGCTTTTTATAAAATATCTATGGGCGACATTAGCCCTAGCAGAAGCATGACGTATAATATAGAGAAAAGCACTTGGCAGTTTGCCTGGTTGGACGTAACCTACTGATTTCCTCCCATTATTAAACATTGACACTAGCTCAATATAGTGTATACTATACATATGAGTAAGAAACCTTACATCGAGAACGTATCGCTTTACAATGTTATTAAAGGCCGGCACCATTTTGATAGGGATGCCAAAACAGTGTTAATCCAAATCGTAGACCCGGACAGGGATTATCCGACACCGGCACACGACTTTGATAAAGTAATCCAGATGAAGTTTTATGACGTTGACATTGATAATACGGAAACCGACCTGTTCTGCACAGAAGAACACGCAAAGATTTTGGTGAAGACTTTACAAGATGCGCTGGCAGAAGGCGCCAATGTCACTGTCCACTGTACTGCTGGAATTTGTAGGAGCGGAGCAGTAACAGAAGTTGGCTTGATGATGGGATTTGAAGCGGTGCATCACCGACGCCAGCCTAACAGTTTAGTGAAACGTAGGATGATGAAAGAACTAGGTTGGACTTATGAGTAAATATTTTTTAATTAGTTTTGATAGCGAAGGGTTTGAATGTATCCAGGATATTACGGATTACCATCCTGAGAATTTTAAACTTAAACAAGCGGAGCATTTTTTGTCTACGGGAGATAAATTGAAAAATCCCCTAAGTCAGCAAATAACTTCAATGGAGATGCGAGCAAGGTTTAATCCTCAAAGGAATCCAGGGATTTACGTTATTAAAGCAGACACAAGTTTTACAGAGACTGACATCAAGCAGTGGGCTGAGTCCTCTCCGCAGGAAGCGGCAGACTGGGTTAGAGAACATAACTGGCATACTATTTTGTCAAACGCGCCTAAGAAGGCAGTAATTACATGAACATTTTATATATACATGGATTCGGAGGAAGGTTTGATCCGGAGTCAGCTAAGAACGTTATCCTTGAAGAGTTAGGGACGGTGTACGGTGTTGACTTGGATTACACTAAACCTTTTGGAACATACAAAAACATCGTACGCGAAGCGATTGCTGAACACCAAATCGATTTGGTAGTTGGAACTAGCATGGGTGGGTACATGGCATCTTGGGCAGACAGGTCTGTTCCGTTTGTTGCTATCAACCCAGCGATTGATCCAGCTACTAGCCTAAAAGAATACTTAGGTACGCATGAGGATTGGAACGGCAAACCTTATACACTAACTGAGGACGTAATTAGAGACTTACGCCCGTTTAGGAAAGTTGCCCCAGGACTAATTTTACTTGCAGAAGGCGATGAGGTAATCGACGCAAACGAAACAAGAACACAGTTACAAGAAGATTACAGGGTAATTATGTACAGAGGCGGAACCCACAGGTTTACAGAACATATGGAAAGCGCCATCCCAGTAATTGAACAATTTTATTATGAAACGATTAAAGAGAAAGGATTAAGAGCAGAATGAACAGAAAGACATACATGACATCAGATTTGCACTTTGGGCACCGGAACGTAGCTAAGTTCTGTCCGAAGACCCGCGGGCAGTGGGACACCCGGAACGACCCGGACACCATGAACGCCGACATGATCACTATGTGGAACGAAATAGTAGAACCTACTGACACCGTTTACATATTAGGTGACGTTGCCTTTTGTAAGACACAGAAGGCGGCTGAATTAGTTAACGAACTAAATGGATTCAAGATCCTGGTAGCAGGTAACCACGACGAAAAAGCATTGCGTAACCCAGTGTTCCGCGCGTGTTTTCAAGAGATTTACGACTACTTGGATATGAAGTACAACGGTCGCCACATAGTAATGTGTCACTACCCAATCTTCGATCACAATCGAGCAGGTCACGGAGCGTTAATGTTACATGGACACAGACACGGAAACCCAACCAACCTTCCGGGACGTATTATGGACGTTGGGTTTGACGCGACTGGAAATATTGTTACTGATTTAGATGAAATAATTGAGCAACTGGAACAGGTTCCTCACATGTATCATCACAATCCTAATAAATACTAAGGGTGAGTTATGGGTTGCGACATTCATATGCACACAGAACGAAAGATAGCTAACGATTTTAAACCCTCATCTTATTGGGCAAATGCAGACAACTGGCGCGTTAATCCATGGTTCGATCCGTTTGAGGAGGGCAATGGCCAGCCTATGGAGGTAGTAGAGCTAGGAGGTGACCGCAACTATGCGCTGTTCACAATCCTTGCTAGTGTTCGGACACAAGGCAACGAGGCTTTACCTATATTCAGCCAGCCAAGAGGCTTGCCCGACGACGTAAGCGGGCATACGCAAACCGAATGGGATTATTGGGAAGGTGACGCGCATAGTGCGAGCTATGCTACACTATATGAATTAGAAACATGGTATAACAGTTTAGATGCTACAGATCGTGAGTTGTGTTCGCAAGCCGACTTGCATGACCTGTTAGAGAAATTAACAGAACGAGCAAAAGAAGTAATGTGGTCTTGGAAGCCGCTAACTGATAAGAAGAAACAAGACTTTAGAATAGTATTTTGGTTTGATAACTAAGAGGTTAACGTGGACTATAAATTTATTGGTTGGAATACAACAGACAATCACGACAAAGTCTGGGCGGCAATAAAACTGCGTAATGATGTTAATAATCATGCGGAAAAATGTTGGAACGAACAGCACGAATATCTCACAGTGTGGGGCCGACGTGGTAAGAAGTTACAGTTCAATGCCAAATTGATGTATGAAAATGAATTAGAGGTATTAATCCGTAGCAAGGTTAAGAAAGGTTACGAGGAAATCACAGAAACCAAACTAGACGAGGTTTATCCGGAGTTCGAAGAAGACATGATGCTCACTACTGCTATGGCGAAACTTAGCATATGATATCCGATAGACCAAGAAAAAAACCTGCTCCACTTCCTAAAATGGTTACGTATTATTGTGAATGTGTAGTAGGATACAAAGAGCCCCCAGGAAAAACCGTAAAAAAAGATTACGGAGGGATGTCATTAGAGTACACTCCGGGTGACCATACACCCATCTACGAATATATATCCTTCGAAGTAGACGATGCGTGGCCTAGAAGACTACCACATTCTAAAGTAATACAAACCTCAAATAGAGTTTGGAAAGTTGACGGTAAAGATGTAACATTTTATAAACATCGCTATAAGGATCCAAAAGAAACAGAAGTAGATGTTTTAGAATTTGCTCAAGTCAAGCTATCCTCTAAGTTTATTAACTAAATCCACACGTAAGTCTTTGAATTGTTTAGCGTTAACCAACGTTGACAGAGCTCCAAATCGTGTTATTATATACACATAGATAGGAGAACATATGACTAATCAAGCGCCAAGTTTAAAGATTATAATGGCACAAGTTTTTGCTACTGCCGCCCACGCGGCTGTTGAGCAGAAGCGTAAGTACACCGGCGAGGACTACATTGTCCACCCTGCCGAGGTTGCTTCAATTGTTGCGAGCTTTGGTGGTACTGAGGCTCAAATTTGTGCCGCTTGGTTGCACGACACAGTAGAAGATACTGGTGTAACTTTAGACGACATCCGTAATATTTTTGGCACAGAGATTGCTGAATTGGTTGGATGGTTGACTGATGTTAGTAAGCCTGAGGACGGCAACAGAAAAGTTCGTAAAAGAATTGACAAGGAGCACACCAAGCAAGCACCTGCCGAGGCACAGTTCGTAAAGTGCGCAGACTTGATCTCTAACACTAAGAGCATCACAGAATACGACCCGGGCTTTGCTGTAACTTACTTACAAGAAAAGCAGAACACGCTGGATATTATGCACAAGATTGCCGACACTCCAATTTTGGCTGAGGCCTGGAAGACTTGGAAGCAAGGCAAGACTACTTTGGATTCTACTCGTGTTCAAGAGGCATTGAGAAAGATGGAGGATAACAATAGAAATGGCTGAATTAATTATAATCAGAGGACTTCCTGGATCAGGAAAGTCTACGCTAGCGAAGCAGATCATGCGATCTCGTTGGCCTACTTTAACCTTCCATTTTGAGGCAGACATGTTTCACTATGACGAGAAGGGCAACTACAATTGGAATCCTGGCAGATTAAAGGAAGCGCATGAATGGTGCAGAAATTCATGTGCTGAAACCTTAGCGGCTGGTAGAGTTGTAATTGTGTCTAACACGTTTACAACTGAAAAGGAATTGCGTCCTTACTTTGAAATGGCCAAGGGCTTTGGTATTGTTCCTATTGTATACCACTCTGAGAATCAATTCGGTAATATCCACAACGTCCCAGACGAAGCAATCGAACGTATGAAGGCGCGGTGGTGCAACGATTTAACTAACCTGTTTAACTATTTAGGGAATGACAATGTCACAGAATAATTCCATTGAAACTTTGAAAGAAGTAATTGCTGAATCCATCAAGGATGAAAAAGTCTTTACAGTAAGAAAGGCGGGGTTTCTCCGTTGGGATATTGTGTACGACGAGAAAGTTATTAAAACTGTAATTGGTCAAGAAGCGGCAAAAATGATTGCAGAAACCATGAACCTCTCATTTAATATGGGCTTTGCTAATGGCGTAGCTAATGTTATCGAGAAGACAGTTCCGGATGCTAGCGATATTCGAATTATTACTGATCCGGAAGAAGCCGAGCAGTACATGGATGAGATGCTAGACGAAGACGACGAAGACGACGACACACCTACCTACCATTGAGGGAATTATGGAAAAGATTGAAATTGTAGAAATTACCAAAGATGGTTGCCCTGGGTACGCAATCCGCAAGGTCACCGAGCATGTCCTCAGCACGGATATCCAGTGGTGGGATGTCGAAGATGAGGAATTTGCAGGATTCTTAGGTAGTGCTTGGATGGAATCTCCGGTTGACGCACTAAACGAGTACAAAACCTGTCTCGACATAGTCAAGGCTCAATCCGATAACGGCACTGTGATCTCGCCTAACGACCTGGCTATTGAGGCGGCGCAGGAAATAATAGCAGGTGAAGACGAAGACGAAGACGATGAGGATGCAGACTATAGAACAGTAGCAGACGAACTGCTAAAAAAGTTTGTATCTCGTCGGGGTGTCAAAAGTCAAATCGGCGGTGCCGGAATTAAGCGTATAGACATAAACGACTACGATCCACACACAGGCTGGGAAAAATTAATCGATGAGCTTGAAAAGCATAGGAAAAAGAAATGAAATTAGGATTAGATGTACACGGTGTAGTTGACACATTTCCCGAAGTGTTCAGAAAGCTGGCGCAGTCTATTATAGACGCAGGCGGAGAGGTCCATATCATTACAGGTATGACCTATGAGGATGCTGTTAAGCTAGAAGGCTTCGAAGAGCTCGGCGTTCCGTATACTCATTTCTTCTCTATCGTTGAGCAGTTAACAGAAGACGGAGTTAAGATTGATTGGCTACCATACGGCGACGGCGGACGTTTACTGCCTTACGCCCCTAACGAATTTTGGGATCCGGCTAAAGCAAACTATTGCGACAGGGTGGGCATCGATATGTTAATTGATGACTCCGCTGTTTACGGTGAACATTTTGACGATAGGGAAACTATTTACTGTCAACTTCGTAACACAAAACGTAAGAGTTATAAAACTCGACCAAAGAAAGGCGAATAGTAGGAAATAGGAAATGAAAAGGATACTAATGGCGC
>Ga0181558_10003120_pt1 | contig 15378 bp, 17 predicted proteins | sample 011ome_22_FD_133754 | JGI IMG/M metagenome (GOLD analysis project Ga0181558, IMG submission 133754) | Coastal salt marsh microbial communities from the Groves Creek Marsh, Skidaway Island, Georgia - 011507BT metaG (megahit assembly) | ecosystem: Environmental > Aquatic > Marine > Intertidal...
CAATCGAACTCAAAAAAAAATACCAAAGGGCAAAAGATGAACTTTTTGTAACTTTATCCAAAAATAATGATGGGGTCTATTTTAACAACAACCACACAAAACTTGTTGACTTAATTGTAAGGGAATTAGTTGAAGAAATACTATCAATTTACCCCGTTTCAGATTTTTCATTAATTGCGGTTGGAGGGTATGGAAGAGGGGATCTATCGCCCAAAAGCGATGTTGACTTATTATTCATATATAAAAAATCAGATAAAAACATCAAAGCATTCATAACATCTCTTAATAACTCCCTGTGGGATATAGGTTTGGAGGTTGGAATTTCTTTTTTAACGATCAAACAAGCGATGATAGATGCAAAAAAAGATATTAAAACAATAACAAAATTCGCCGAAACTAGGCTTTTGATAGGAGATCTAGATCATTATGGTGAGTTTGTCCGATCAATTAAAATTTTAGTTGGAAGAGTAAATGCTCTTAAACTAAGCGAATATAAACTTTTAGAATTAGTAGAGCGTCACGATTTTTATTTAGGCATTAAAAGCAATTTAGAACCTCAAATTAAAGAAGGTGTCGGTGGGCTTAGAGATATCCATACCATTCTTTGGATATCCATCTTCATGTTTAATATTCACTCTTTAGAAGAGTTACAAAAAATAAATATATTTACAGGAGCTGAAACCAAAGAACTCAAACAGGCATGGAAGTTCTTATTAACTGTTCGGGCATTCATTCATTACTTTAATAATAGCAAAGGCGATACTCTTTCGATTGAAAACCAATTAAAGATTGCAAAAAAACTAGAATATCGAAACACCCTCAAAGAAAAAGGGGTAGAGCGATTTATGAAACATTTATTTATTCAAATAGCTCGAATTGAATCGCTGTTAAATACTTTTTATTCCAAATTGCCTGAAGACCTCATCATCAAAACCATTTACAAAAGAAAACCCACCAAAACTAGAAACCTCAGTAGTAAATTTGTTATGGAAAAAGGATTTATTAATTTACGCAATTACAGCTCTAAAAACTTCTATGCGAACTGGCTTGGTGTTTTTGAAGCCTCCCTTGAGCAAAGTCTCTTTGTTCATCCGCGATTTTTAAAAACTTTAGAGGAAAAACGAAAATTCATCAAAAAACAAATGAATTTAAGCCAATATCAAGCCTTGCTAAAGATTATAGGCTCAAAGAAAAACCCCATTACAGTTCTGCGCAATCTTAATGATACTCGAATATTAAATGAACTTTTCCCAGAGTTTGGAAGAATTTGGGGCCAAGTGCAGTTTGATATTTACCATCATTATACAACTGACGAGCATCTTTTACTGACTTTGCATCAATTGAGTGAATTAAAAAAACAAACTTTCTATAAAGAAATTTATAGTCGACTACAAAATCCTATTGCCCTTCACACAGCGCTTTTATTTCATGATATTGGCAAAAAGGGTCCAAAAAATCATGCCATCTACGGAAAAGAACTGGTAGAAAAAATTTTTAAGAGGCTTCCTGTTGATGCTGAGGATCAAAAACTATGTCTTTGGTTAATTGAGCACCATTTACTCATGAGTGATATTGCATTTAAAAATGACCCTCAAGATCCTGATGTCATTGCAAACTTTACCTCTACGGCAAATAGCCAAGAAAAAATCAATGCACTTTTTTTATTTACGCTTTGTGATATTGCCTCCGTGGGGCCCGGTGTCTTAAATGAATGGCGGGTAAATTTACTCAGAAGTATTTTTTTTAATTCCAAAGATTTTTTAAATCGAGGATTGGATACAGCAAACTATTCCAGCGCTGTGCAATCCTCCATTCAACAACATGTTTTAGATAAGGCCGATGCCCCTCTTCAAAAATTTATTAAAAAAGAAATGGTAAAATTCCCTCTACCTTTTTGGGAGGCCTTTTCTGCCAGAATGATTATTGATATATTTAAAATTTATCAATCCAACCAATTGTCAAATAACAACCAATCGGTAAGTTTTTTAAACTATGAGCATACTGAGTATGGCGCGGTTGTTGTAATGAGTAAAAATCGTTCGGGTATTTTGAAAGATATCGTTTCTGGTTTTACGCATAGCCAAGCTAATATATTAGGTTCTCGCGTAGTTACCTTGAATAATGAAGATATCATCGATGTTTTTTGGGTATGCAATTCCTCTAACCGCGTCATCAACGAGCACGAGGAGCAAGCAAGATTAAAGGAACACATCCTTCGCGGGGTGAATAATGAAAATCTAGATCCTTATAAGCCTTTATTCCCCAAAAAATCCAAGATTGAAGTGGATCCTGTCATCAGGATCGACAATTCCCTTAGTAAATTAGCAACGACCTTTCAAATTCAATCCAGTGACCGCCAGGGGTTATTGATGGATATTCTGAAAGTTTTTCATGAACATGCTGTTAGTGTGCAGTCAGCAAAAATTTCTACATACGGCGAAAAAGTATTCGATATTTTTCAAGTCACCGATTTGAATCACAAAAAAATAAAAGACGAAGAAAATCTTAAGTCTCTTGAAAAAAAATTAATGTCAATCTTATAAATCAGTGTACAAATACATATGCCTTTTGAGAAATTAGTTTTTTCTGGAGTACAGCCAACCGGCACTTTACATTTAGGAAATTATCTAGGTGCCATTAAAAATTTTGTCGATTTACAAAAAAATTATAACTGTGTTTATTGTGTTGTTGATCAGCATGCGATCACAGTAGATCAAAACCCAAATGAACTTCGCTCCAGTATCTTGGAGGTTCTTGCTTCTTTTATCGCTGCGGGTGTAGATCATAAAAAACAAATTATATTTCAACAATCAAGTGTTCCCGCTCACTCTCAACTTGCATGGATTTTTAATTGTGTCAGTCGTATTGGCTGGCTTAATCGAATGACTCAGTTCAAAGATAAGGCAGGAAAAAACAAAGAGAATGTAAGTGTAGGATTGATGGTTTATCCTAACTTAATGGCAGCGGACATACTTGCATATCGTGCCACTCATGTTCCCGTCGGTGATGATCAAAAACAACACTTAGAACTTTGTAGAGACATTGCTCAAAAATTTAATAATGACTTTGGTGTTGAATTCTTTCCTCAACCAGAACCGCTGATTTACGGGCAAGCAACAAGGGTTATGAGTTTACGCGATGGTACAAAAAAAATGTCTAAATCTGATCCCTCTGATTATTCTCGTATTTTGCTCACTGATGAAGATGAAGTCATTTCCTCTAAAATTAAAAAAGCTAAGTCTGATTCAGAGCTAATCCCTGACACTATTGATAAACTTCAATCTAAACCCGAGTGTTTAAATCTCGTTAACATACTTTCTGCCTCACTGAACCAAAATTCGGAGGCCACCTTAAACTCCTATGCGGGCAAAGAGTATTCCTCTCTAAAATCTGATTTGGCAAGCGCCTTAATAGAGATTATCCATCCAATTAGGGTTGAAATCAAAAATTTGCTCAATAATAAAGATGAGTTAAATAAAATACTTCAGTCAGGAACTGAAAAAGCTTCGGAAATAGCCAATCCCGTGATTGATGAGGTTTATAAAATAGTAGGCTTTAAATAAAACCCTTTTAGTTGAATTTTCCTAATTAATAGACATATTAATTATATCAAATGTTTGTACAAACTGAACCAACGCCTAACCCTGCAACCTTGAAGTTTCTTCCAGGCAAAGAAGTCATGAAAGATGGTACAATCTTCTTTCAAAGTCAGGAATCGGCTGTCAACTCTCCCCTGGCACAAAACTTATTTAATATAAAAGGTGTGGAGAGTGTTTTTTTCGGGTCAGATTTCATTACCATCACAAAAGCAGAGATAAATGAATGGTCTTTGATGAAGCCTGCTATTTTAGGCTGCATTATCGAACATTTTACCATGAATAAACCAGTTATGTCTGAGCAAGCCCCTAGAACGGAACACGCCTACAACGAAGACGACAGTGATGTGGTCAAAAAGATTAAAGAACTTTTAGACTCCAAAGTTCGGCCCGCCGTTGCAATGGATGGTGGGGATATCATCTTTGATAATTATAATGAGGGCGTAGTCTTTTTGCAAATGCAAGGAGCCTGCCAAGGCTGCCCGAGCTCAACAGCAACTTTAAAAATGGGAATCGAAAATATGTTAAAACATTATATCCCTGAAGTTCGTGAAGTTCGCCCCGTTGAAGCTTAGAATTTCTTTAATTTTTTTTTTTGGTTTTTTTATTAGCCTCAATCTTTTTGCCGAAAACTTTGAAACTTGGAAAGATCTTCAACGTTTTTATAAAAAAAATAAAATTACCAGCGATACACTAACACTTAGTCAGCTCGAAAAATTACCTGTTTTAGATTATTTGCCTAAAGATTTTATGGATATTGAAGATGTTTCTCTTAAAAAAGAATTATTTTATTTAATTTCCCTTCCCATCATTCACAAAACAAATGCTGAGGTGTTAGAAGAAAGAGAGATGGTTTTAAATATAGAAAAAAAATATGATCGCAAACAATTAAATGAAAATGAAATTAATGAAATTGTTCGACTGTCTTCAAAATATAATCTTGATGGGGGCAATATAAATCCAACTTTATTTAAACAGCTAAAACAGCGTATTAATGTTATTCCTGTTTCGTTGGCCTTGGGGCAGGCAATTATTGAAAGTGGATGGGGACAATCGAGATTTGCAATAGAAGGTAATGCAATTTTTGGTCAATGGACCTATGCAGAAGATGAAGGAATTGTTCCGGAAAACAGAGACGATGATAAAAGCCATGCCGTATTGAAATTTGATAATTTAACTCAAAGTGCCAGAGCTTATATGTTTAACATTAACACCCATCAAGCCTACTATGGTTTTAGGATAATTAGAAGAATTGCCGAAACTGTAAAATACACTGATCCTGTCAGTGCAAAGGTTAAATTTTTAGCAGCTTACGCTGAAATTGGACAGGAGTACGTTGATAAACTAGAGCTTATTTTGGAGTCAAATAACTTAAAAGAGTTTGATCGATTCCAATATTAAGGGAGATAGTACTGGAATCCATACCAGTAAATCCCCTTCTTTACTTGCGTACAATTAAACCTTAAACGCCCCTGAACCGGCGAACGCTCTAATTGAATTAGCATTTTGTTTTCAATAGTAGCAATTGTTTTATCAATGGAACCTTGGAAATCACTAATATAACAATTAATTCCTTCCACACCGTTTGTAGAGTCAACAACAAACCTGTCTGTGGGTGTCGTCATTAAAGGATCACTTGGTGAAATGGAAATATCCTCAAAGGGCAAAACAATAGAAGCGTCTTTAATTCTATTAAGATCCCCGTAGTTTTCATTCAAAGGGAAACGTGCAATGAAATATGGATCGTTCATAGAAAAAGCACCTGAGTGCTGTCCAAAGGCAGCATCAAAATACTCACTTACTATATTTTTAGCAGCCGCACTGGCTTCGCCATAGGGGTAGGCAAATAAATTTGGGGTAATATTTAAATTTTCCTGCATTAACTTTTGGGAAAGTTCAATTTCTTGTCGAATTCCACTTTCATCTAAGTCCGGTAAGTGGGGATGGGAGTGGGTGTGGTTTTGGATATCCACTCCTCGATTTAATAAATCTCTTAATTCTTGCCAGGTTAGATTTTCACTGCCACCAACACTAGAAGTATTTAAAAACAAGGTCACAGGAACATTGTATTTTTCAAAAACTGGAAGTCCAGTTTGATAAAACGATTGATAAGCATCATCAATGGTAATGGAAATAGTTTTTGAGTCTTGTGGGCTAGCAATTAAGTCTTTTAAATAAATAAACTTAAAACCACTTTCAGTTAAATATTCTAAATGTTCTTGGAGCTGATTAAGTGTAGTATTGGTAGAAGGATACCGCTCATCATCAAAACGATGATACATAAAAATATTATTTGGAATTGTATCCGCCGTGGTAGTTGCATAGGATAGAGGAAGCGTAGCAAATTGAACAAATAAAATGAAAAACGAAATTAATAATTTAGAAATGGGCATTGATAGTTCACTATCATACTGTTCTCTTACCATATTTAAAAATCAAAAAATTCTTTGGAATAAGTCCATTAAAGCCAACTTTGGCCATGAAAAAAAACTTGCAAAGCTGCTACAAGACTGTCTTCAAACAATCAAAATATCAGCAAAAAATATTACTTTTTTACACTTAAATCATGGGCCAGCGCGATTTACAGCAATTCGAAATTGTCATGCGCTAATCAAAGGATTTTTTTTCAATCATCCAATTAAAATTTATAATTACAACATATTTGAGCATTATTTTTTAGGCCTAGGGAATAAGCCAAACAAAAAAATTTTATGTATTCTAGATACCAATCGTCGAGACTTAGCAGTCCAACAAATTAGTCCCGATGGAAAATTAATTGGCAAAACAATTACTTACAACATAGATGAGTCCTTAATCTCTGTATTGCAAAAGGATGTTATACTGATGGGGAATGGGGTGGTTAAATTAAGAAATATTCCTGAATTTAAATTTTTAAAAAATAAAGAGTGTGGCCCTATACACCTCAAATCTGATTTTTTTATTAAAAAATTTTATGATAAAAAACCAAAACAGCATATTACAAAAATAATTTACCCCTACTCGCCTATATAGCTAAATATTTAAAAAAGAATATTTTTTTTCGATATACTTTTGATGGTATTCTTCTGCCGTACAGTAATTTTTAACATCTTCAATTGTTGTTGTAATTTTTTGATTGAATTGATGTTGGTTTAATTCTTCTACAATGTCTGCTGCTTTTTTTTTCTGATCATTTGTGAATACACCTATTAGGGAACGATATTGAATACCCCTGTCTGGTCCTTGCTGATTAGGCGTTGTGGGATCATGGATTTTATAAAAAAAATAAACTAAATTTTCGTAGCTTAAAATACTTTCATCGTATTCTACTAAAACAACCTCCACATGATTGGTGTTACCCCTACAAACTTCTTCATAAGTGGTTTTTTTGTTCGTTCCTTGGGAGTACCCAACTTCTGTTTTGGTAACCCCTTTTAATTCGGAAAATTTTTTTTCTACACCCCAAAAACAACCAGCACCAAATAAAGCTTTAGGCATTATTTTTTCCTTTGAGTTGATTTTTCTGCTCACTTCTCTTTGCTATTCTTTTTCTCCAATTTAAATAGCTAGATGCTTTAATGTTTTTTTTCATAATTTTTTTTACTTCTCCTTCATCAATTTTATAAATTTTTGTAATATGGCTAAAATCCGTTAAATCATCCCATGCCATTTCAATAATATGGCTAATTTGGGCAGGGTTAAATTTCATGCTTAATGATACAAACCTGAAGAAATATCAGATCTGTAACAATTCGCGGCATACCCCTCTTCTTGAGTGTTAAAACAAAATAATTTCCCTGCATGGGGCTGTCTCTCTGCCTCAATATCGTTTAACCCCACTGATGCGGTCGTTATATATAGTTTACTCAAATCTTTCCCGCCAAATGTGCAACTAGTAACTTTGGATACAGGCAACTGTAATATCAAATTTAAGTTACCCTCTTTATCAAAACAACAAACTTTGCCGCTGCCCCACATCGCCACCCATAAATTACCATTTTTATCTGTTGTCATTCCATCGGGGTTTCCGTCTATATCATTCATTGATAAAAAAACTTTTTTTTGAATACCCCCTTCCTCTAAACCGTTTAAAGAAAATCGATAAATAATTCTTTTTATGGAGTCTGTAACATAACCATAGTTTCTCTCATAATCAAAAATAGGGCCGTTGGAAATAATATAAGAATTATCAGAGTAAATAGGTTTAAGGGACTGATCATGGCAAATAATTTTTCCTGTTTCAAATTGTTGTTTGACGTCCATCGTTGAGACCCACACCTGACCGTTTAAATCAACATTGGCGTCATTTATTCGATTATCGATATTTGTAAAATTAATTTTATAGAGAAGATTTTTTTTTGTTGAATTGAGATTAATAGAAAATAAGGAATCATAGGAACTCATCATATAGTGATCATTGTCTTGTAGTAGGATATTGGTTATTCCTTCTGGAACTAAAAAATGTTTTTCGTTTAATGCATTCTCATCTGATTGAATGATTTTATTTTCGTAAATATCGACCCATAATAATTTATCGCTTCTCCAATCCCAAATAGGTCTTTGCCCTAAGATACTTTTATAGGATTGCGAGCACAGCTCAGGCTGAACGTATTTAATCCTCACAACTTTAGTATAAACAATTTCTAAAATGAAAAAAGGGCGCAGACAAACTGCGCCCTACTCTTTAGGTAGAAATGAGGGTAGTACCTAAACTTTACTAGCGGCATCCAAGCCTAGTTTTAAATCCGCAATGATATCGTCTATATGTTCTAAGCCTGCGCAGAGACGAACATAGCCTGGCGTCACGCCCGCCTGTAGTTGCTCCTCGGCAGATAACTGAGAGTGTGTTGTGGAAGCAGGGTGGATGGCTAAACTTCTGGCATCACCAATATTGGCTACATGATAGTGCAATTGCAGCGCATCAATGAACGCTTTGCCAGCAGGTAGGCCTTTTTTGAGCTCAATACCTATCATTGCTCCATACGTGCCCTTTAGATATTTTTCAGCATTTTTTTTAGCATTGCCCTCTGCAAATTTAGGGAAGGTTACTTTTGCTACCTCGTTGTGCCCTTTTAAAAAATCTGCAACTTTTTCTGCATTTGAATTATGTTGTTTAATTCTTAGCGGCAATGTCTCTAATCCTTGGATCAGGTTAAAAGAGTTTTGGGGTGCTATTGCAGAGCCCAAATCTCTTAGCAGAACAACTCTTGCCCGAATTGCAAATGCGATTTGAACGCCAAAAATCTGAGGAATAATTTCTCCCCATACTGCACCATGATAACTAGGATCGGGTTGATTATAAAACGGCTGACGTTCTGGCACCGCAGTCCAATCAAAGTTTCCTCCATCAATGATAATGCCGCCAATCGATGTACCGTGACCACCAATCCACTTAGTCATAGAATGCATGACGATAGCTGCGCCATAATCAAATGGCTTACAACTTAATGGCGCAGCAGTGTTATCAACAATGAGAGGTATGCCTAACGGTCTTCCAATATTTGCTACTTCTTCTATCGGAAAAACTGATAATTTTGGATTAGGTAATGTTTCTGCATAATACGCTCTAGTTTTATCATCAGTTAACTTTCTAAAGTTTTCAGGATCAGAGGGATCAGCAAAACGAACATCAATACCTTGAGTACGTAAAGTATTATTAAATAAATTCCAGGTGCCACCATAAATATCTGTTGAACAAACAATATTATCGCCCGCTTGTGCTAAGTTTTGAATTGAAAAAGCAGATGCTGCTTGTCCAGAACTTAATGCTAAAGCTGCTGCACCCCCTTCAATGGCAGCTAAACGCTCTTCTAAGACTGCATTTGTTGGATTCATAATTCGGGTATAAATATTACCAAGTTCTTTTAAGGCAAAGAGATTTGCCGCATGGTCTGTATTGTTGAATTCATAAGAAGTTGTTTGATAGATTGGGACAGCAACAGCATTGGTTGCAGGGTCTTTTCTATAGCTCCCCCCATGTAGAGCCAATGTTTCGGGGTGTTTAGAATTAGTCGTCATAATTTCCTCATTTTCTTTTGTTCTTTATATAGAACTTTATTTGATATGTCAAACAATGATATTGATTGTTTGTTCTTTATTTTCGCCTATTATCACGTTTTTAAAATATCAAGATGTCAGCATTCCATCGATTAATTCTAGCTATATTTGCTTTGTTTTTAATTAGCTGTGAAATGAACTCAGTAAATAAAACGGTTATCTATGAACCTAAAAAAGAGGTTCCGCTTGAAAAAGAAGTTATTGTGAGAGACCTGAGCGCTATTGAAACTTTTCAAAACCTGCCCCTTTCCTCCCTTATAGGCAATTATGGTCAGCCAGATTTTACAAAATTAGAAATGGCTTATGAATTTCATCGCTATAACGCCAACAACTGCAGAGTATTTATTCAAAATAATACCAATGACAAAAAAATAGTGAATATCACAATCTATAATTTTCAAAAAAACACTTTTGCCAAAAAATTTGATTTAAATTTTTGCTCCTAATAGCCAGTGTGACAATTATTTAATACAAATATTAATTCATAGAGTTTATTAAATTTATAATGTTAAAAAAAATATTAATTTTATTTTTTATATCATCGAGTCTTTTTGCGCATCATCCAGGAAATAAAATTGAAGCTACATACCCTTTCCCTGAAATTAGTTTAGATATAAAAAAAGATAGCATAGATGGATACAATATTCATTTGACTTTAAATAATTTTAAAATTACTCCAGAGAATGCGGGTAAAGAAAATATTAATAACGAAGGTCACCTTCACATTTATGTCAATGATATTAAAGTTGGTCGGGTTTACTCAAACTGGTATCATGTGCCAGGTCGTTTTTTTAATTTACAAAATAATATTGTCAAAGTTACTTTAAACGCGAACATGCACGATGATTATGTAATAAATGGCAATCCCATAGAAGCCATTATAGAAATTAAAAATTAAACTTTGATAAAATCTAAAGATTTAGGCTCTAACATTTCTAAAGCCCCTGTGCCAATGTCATGCCACAGACCATGAATAATTAATTCATTTTTTTCTAAAGCGTTTTTAACAAAAGGGAACTCAACTAGATTAGCAATTGAAACTTTGATGCTCTCCTTTTCAAGTACCTGGATAGAAGCATCATCATCTAAATTTTGCGGCAACTTTTCAAACGCAGGCTTTAAAATATTCAGCCACTTATTGACAAAAATAAAACCCTCCTCAGACTTATTGTTGTTTTTACAATAGTGATACCCATTAGAAATACCGCCACAACTTGAGTGGCCTAAGACAATAATATGAGCTACTTTTAGTGAAGAAACAGCAAATTCAATGGCAGCAGAGGTACCATGATGATCGCCGTCCGGTTTAAAAGGGGGTATCAAATTAGCTATGTTGCGATGAATAAAAAATTCTCCTGTATCGGCGCCAAACATTGCTGTTGCATGAACTCGGGAGTCACAGCAAGAAATAACCATTGCTCTGGGGTTTTGGCCATGGGCAGCTAATCGTTGATACCAACTCTTATTATCTTCAAATGTGGTAGCCTTCCAGCCTTTGAATCTATCAATTAGGTATTTGGGAATGGTCTTAATATATTTATTCATCAATTTTAACTAACCCTATTTGCAATATAATCCATAAAGCTAGACATGTAAGTTGCCGCATTTATATCTTTAATAAAAAAACGATGCAACGTCTTAAAATTTTGTATTTGAACCTGATTTAAATAAGCGCTGCAATCTTGATAGTTGAGTTTGTAGGCGATGCTAGCTTTTTTACTATCTTTATTTATTTTTTTTCCAACTTTTTTTTCATCCCCCCAACGATCCAACATATCATCTGTCAGTTGAAAGATTAAACCTAATGTATTACTTAAAATTTTTAGATCATTTTTTTGTGGTGGGGTAAGTTTGACAAACTGCGCTGGTAATTCAAAACATAAATCAAACAAAGCTCCTGTTTTATGAGCATACATCACTTCTATTTGTTTGAGTGAAGAATTTTTTTTCATATAAATATCCAATGATTGACCGGCTATTAATCCCTTAAACCCATTTGCACTCGTTAATAAATTGATAGAATTAATTTTTTGTTTATCGTTGAGATGTTTACTTTCTGCGAGTCTTTTAATAGATAAAACTTGGAACAAATCACCTGCTAAGACAGCAGTTGCTTCATCAAATTTTTTGTGTACCGTAGGCTTCCCTCTTCTAAAATCATCATTATCCATCGCTGGCAAATCGTCATGAATGAGTGAGTGCAGATGTACACACTCCACAGCAACAGCTAGATCTAAAATTGAATTCTTGTTGAGTGAAAAAAAATCACCCATCATACTTATGATAAAAGGTCTAATTCTTTTGCCTCCTGTTTTAATAAAATATAACAAGGCTTTTTTAATTCTTTGATCTGGAGAGGTTTGTTTCTGGACATAGGAAACAAATTGGTTATCAAATTTTTTGGAAAATACCTCTAAATGTGTAATGTCAAAATTATTTCTAATTGGCATTGGTTTTAAATTTACTCATATAGGCATTAGAGTGATAGTCAAATATAAGTAAAACGATAACTAGTACTATTATGGATATAAGAACGACGATAATTTTTTTTATTTTTGGAGAAAGGTTTGTTTTTTGAACAAAATTATAGATAAAAAAGGCTATGATTATGGATAAGAAAAAGAAAAATCCACCAACTAACACAGAATCATCTAATATAGCCATTTTTTAAAGTTATTTATCCAAAGATATCTACATTTGTATAGAAATATTACTTTTTTATACACAATTAATTAGTAATATTTATCACGACATAAGAAATCCAAATATTTGGATAAACTTATAAAGCTTAAGACTTAATTAATTAAGGAAAGGGGTAGTACTCTTATGTTTAAACTAAAAACACTATTGCCAGCATCATTATTTTTGGCTCTTCCACAGTTTGCTAACGCAGCTGCGAACCTAGAGTCTGGTGATTTCGTTGGTATTTCTTTTTGGCTGATTTCAATGGCCCTTGTGGCATCGACAGCCTTCTTCTTCCTAGAGACTCAAAGAGTATCTGCGAAGTGGAAAACATCATTAACAGTTTCTGGACTTGTGACTCTGGTTGCTGCTGTTCACTACTTCTATATGCGTGAAGTTTGGATCTCAACTGGAGATACTCCAACCGTTTATAGATATATTGACTGGTTAATTACTGTGCCGTTACTTATGTGTGAGTTCTACATCATACTAAGAGCAATTGGTAATGTTTCAGGAGGAATCTTCTGGAGATTAATGATTGGTACTCTTGTGATGTTAGTAGCAGGTTATATGGGTGAAGCTGGTTATATTAACCTATGGGCAGGTTTCATTGTCGGTATGGCTGGTTGGGCTTATATCTTGTATGAAGTCTTTGCTGGTGAAGCTGGAAAACTTGCAGCAGACAAAGCACCTGCATCTGTTCAATCTGCGTTCTCAACAATGAGATGGATTGTAACTATTGGTTGGGCTATTTATCCATTAGGTTACTTCTTTGGTTACCTAACAGGATCAGCAAGTATGGAATCATTAAACGTGATTTACAACCTTGCAGACGTTTTAAATAAAATTGCATTCGGTGTAATTATTTGGAACGTTGCTACTACTGAATCTAAGTAGTCTAATCTACTTTATTATTTCAAAAGCAGGATCTTCGGGTCCTGCTTTTTTTTTGTATAAAAAATATGAGTAAAAAACTCCCCTTTTGTAGTGATACTGCCCTTATTGAAACTAATCAAACCTGGAAAGATCAGTTCCTGTGTGGCGCCGATCAATTACATGAATCTTTTTTAAATAATCCATTGATAGTAATAATTTATGTATTTGCTGTTTTGTTCATTGCATTTTTAGTTTTCCGTAGTTCTAATAGAGAAAACAAAGATGAATAAAAAGGCAATTGTTATAGGTTCTGGCTTCGGTGGGATAGCGGCAGCATTACGTTTAAAAAAATTAAATTTCGAAGTTACGTTAGTTGAGAGGCTAGACATGCTGGGCGGGCGGGCAAGAGTATTTACAAAACAAGGGTACCGACATGATGCAGGGCCGACAGTTATTACCGCACCTTTCTTATTTGAAGAACTTTTTGAATTATATGATGAAAAATTGAAAGACTATTTAGATTTCGTTGCTCTCGATCCTTGGTATCAATTTTATTTTCATAACGGAAAAATATTTAATTACAGACCCTCTATTGAAAAAACAAATCAAGAAATTGCTAATTTTAACCCTAAAGACATAGAGGGCTACAAAAATTTACTTAAAGTTTCTAAATCGATCTTTGAAGTAGGATTTGAAAAACTTGCCGATAAACCATTTGTGTCTTTTTGGGAGATGGTTAAGCAAATACCCTCTTTAATCAAATTAAAAAGTTATTTTACGGTCAGTCGATTAGTTAATGCTCATTTAAAAAATGAATTTCTTCGAAAGGCATTTTCCATTCATCCATTATTAGTTGGGGGTAATCCTTTTACTACAACAAGTATTTATGCCTTAATCCACTACTTAGAGAGAAAGTGGGGTGTATTTTTTTGTATGGGCGGGACAGGAAAAATTGTTCAGGAGTTAGAAAAACTAATGTTAAGAAATAACATCACTATTAAAAAAAATACTGACATTCAAGAAATATTAGTTCATCGCAATAAAGCAACAGGAGTAAAAACAGCCTCAGGTGAAACCATAGATGCAGATATAGTCATTTGTAACGCTGATCCGCCAACTGTTTATGAAGAAATGTTAGATAATAAATTCTCTAGAAGCGTATTTAAACCTGAAAATCATGTTAAATATTCAATGGGATTATTTGTTTTATTTTTTGGATCCAAAAAAAAATACAATCATATAGCCCATCACACAATTTGGATGGCAGACCGATATAAGGAGTTATTAAGGGATATTTTTGACCGGAAAATCTTACCTGAAGACTTTTCACTTTATTTGCATAGGCCTACGGCAACTGATGAATCCTTTGCGCCCTCAGGCAAAGATAGCTTTTATGTACTATGCCCGGTCCCCAATTTACAAGCACAGATAGATTGGGGCAAGGAAGCAATCAATTTAAAAAATAAAATTATTAAAGCTTTAGATGAAACAATTATGCCAGGACTTATAGATAATACAGAGGCAGAATTTTGGATGACGCCTGAAGATTTTAAAAATGATTATAGGTCTAAACATGGAGCCGGTTTTTCTATTGCCCCTATTTTTTCTCAATCAGCATGGTTTAGATATCACAACAGAGATAAGAAAATATCAAACTTGTATTTTGCTACGGCTGGCTGTCATCCAGGCGCAGGTATACCTGGTGTTTTGTGCTCTGCAAAGGCTATGGAAAAATTAATAAAAAAAGATTTTAATTTATAAACCAAACTATATGGAAAAATTTGAATTAAACCTCAATTCGATTAGTAAGTATGGAAAAAGTTTTTACTGGGCAGGTTTTTTTCTACCCTTTAAAAACAAAGATAATGCTTTCAAACTTTATAGTGTTTGTCGATATTTTGATGATTTAGCTGATGACGGATCATTAGATAATACGAAAGATATTCAACAAGCGTTTGATCATATTAATAATGATAAAACAAATTCAATAAATTTATTCTTTCAGTTAAATAATATACCCCTCACAGTTTTAGAGGATTTAGTGAAGGGATTAATTCAAGATCAAAGTTCATTTGTTATTGAGAGTGAAGATGATCTCATTACTTATTCATACCGTGTCGCTGGAACTGTAGGTTTAATGATGATGCCATTACTAGGAGTAAATAACAATGAGGCAAAAAAAAATGCA
>Ga0181558_10003130_pt1 | contig 15347 bp, 10 predicted proteins | sample 011ome_22_FD_133754 | JGI IMG/M metagenome (GOLD analysis project Ga0181558, IMG submission 133754) | Coastal salt marsh microbial communities from the Groves Creek Marsh, Skidaway Island, Georgia - 011507BT metaG (megahit assembly) | ecosystem: Environmental > Aquatic > Marine > Intertidal...
AGTCGTGGTGGCGGTGGCTACGGCGGCGGCGGCGGTGGTGGTGGCTACGGTGGTGGCGGCGGTAGCGGCTACGGCGGTGGCGGAGGTCCGGGTGGCTATTAATCTTTTTTACACGAACTTTTTTAGAAAACACGTAGACATTATTATTGATTTGACGGAGAGATACAGAGAAACATTTTACGACACAACAGATCGGATGATGGTTTGATTGTGATTTTGATGATGGTGATTATGGTTGTGGTAAAAGTAGCGGTCAATCAGAGATTTTTAGAGTCAGCATTTAAGCAACAGATGGGATAGTTGTAGCAGATATAGAGAATGGGAGACAAAGACAAAGAAGAGGTACACAATTTTGATGAAAATGGTGGACGAGAAGACGATCGATGTTTTGGCGAGTAAAAGTTAGAGAGAAGCGAATGCATCAAAGAAGGAAAAATTCTTGTTGTATTCGCACATTTGACGACGATTGAAGCGCTCACGGTGTATGAAATAGTAGTAGCAGCGGCAGCAAACAAGTGAAAATAGAGAAGAAAAATGATTTCAGATGAAGGAATGATGATGCTTTTTATGTAATAAACGCATTTGTTCTTCGGAAGAAATCCAATTCGTCTCGTTCATAAATATTGCTACTCCTACTATAATATACACCCACATGCCGCGCTGCTTTCTTTCTCTCTTCTCTCACTTTTTTATACATTGAATATATGTTCTCTCCTCTCTTCTCCTACTGCTGCGAGAACAGGTTATAAACCGTCTGACAAAGTTGACTTTTTGAATCGACAGATTATTGATTGTGAAGGTATGTCATTCGCTCTTGTGAGAGCGAAGAAAATTTGCCACTGACTGCGCTAAAACTGCTGCCGCTTCAGAACGAACGAACGAACGAACGAAAGAACAATCGATCATTCGATCGTTTTTTCGAACGAATCAACGAAATCACCTTCTACTACTAATTAAATATCGCCTCGAACGCCTTTTCTTTCCCGCCGTTCGCTTTATCGAACGAATTTTGCCAACGATTTTGCGAATAAGGGTCCCGTCCAGACATGAACCGATAGACCGAATACCGTCCTTTATTCTTCTCGAAGTAATCTTGGTGGTAAATTTCTGCAGGAAAGAACTGACCTTCTTTCGGTAAGTCGCGCAAGTCGACGACTTTCGTCTTGATCGTTTTGCTTTCCTTTGCGTTCTCCTCGCTTCGAAACACGTTCAATTTTTCCAGCCGTTCAATCGCCTCCAGCGCTTCTTTCTTCTGCTCGTCGCTATTCACGAATATCGCAGACGCGTATTGCTCGCCTCCATCTAAAAACATTCCATCCTCTCTCGTCGGATCAATCTGTCGAAAATACAAGAACAAAAGCTCTTTGTAACTAATCTTGTTTTTATCGTACAACACGCGAACCACTTCCTTGTGACCGGTGTCGCCTTTGCACACCTGTAAATATTTCGGGTTCGCGACGGTCCCGCCCGCGTACCCGCTCGTCGTCGCGAGAACTTTGCCTAATTTTTCCGGTTCTTCGAATGTTTCTTCCATACACCAAAAGCACCCGCCCGCGAATACCGCCGTATCTAACGCGGCTGCGTTTTCCCCCGCGTATCTTTCATTAAAATCCGAAGCTTCTGGCACCTTTGCGAACAGATCGTCCGGCCCGCTGTAGAATCCCAAATCGTGGAAAATATCCTTCCACAACGGCAAGGAAATGCCAAGGAACGCGAGATTTACGATCGTTTCTCGGCGAGAAGAAGAAGAGGAAGAAGAAGAAGAAGAGCTTTCTTCTTCGCGCGATGACGAAGCGACGACGACGTCGATTTTTGCATTTGAGCTTCTTCTTCTTCTCGAAGCGGCGGAGAGGAAGACCGTCCCCGGCGTCGACGATGCTGAACGTCCTCTCGCACGAAATGAGCTGTTGCTGGTGCTCAGATGCGCTGATGGCGTCGTTGCCATGACTACCATTTATTTGATGTGTTTTGCGAGGAAAACTTAGGGGAATGCGCTAGAGTTATGAGGAAAAAAGTGGATGTCGATAATCTAAAAAAATATGTCTACTATAACAACGCTGGCTTTAAGGATTACGCGCGGATGACATCGTCATCATAATCATCGTCACCATCTCAAGCCGCTTCGACCGATGCTTCTTGACCTTCCTTGACCTTCTTCAAAGCCTCGTCCGTCCTCTTCTTCACGTCCCAATTGTACACCCTCGCTAAGTTTACTTCCTGTATCGTCGCGTTGTCCTTCACGAACGCTAAATCGCCATCGGTCCTCACCAGAGATGTCTTACAGTTTTCTAAATTGTTCTCTAACAGCTGCGTTGCCTCCGAGAGCGGGTATTCGAGCATGACGTTCGCGCCGAGCCACAAAAATACGCTGCTCGGATCTTCGACGTCCGCTTTGGCGTAAATCGAAGCCTCGCCCAACTGATACTTTAACGAAGTCTTTTTGTTCTCCTCGCGATTCTTATCTAACAGTTTCAAAGCGTCTAAGCTCCTCTCAATCTCTGGAATCTTCTGCGTCAGGCGGATCTTTTCGCTTTGCAACGCTCGCTCTAAATTTTTCATCTGTTCGTATCGGCCTTGGAGTTCTCGCATCACCGGTTCAAACTGTCGATTCTCTTCGCTCATGTATTTTTCCACGTCTTCGATGAACTGTTTTATAAAAGAGAAACACACACACACACACAGAGAGAGAGAGAGAAAACAGCGCGCGCGTGTCGGTCAGTCGTCGTCATCAATCTCACTCGAAGTGAACGTAATAATGCGAGAGGGGTTTAAAAAAAGGAATTTCCACACGCGCGCGTGTGTTAAAACAAAGTCAACGCGGTTTTTAGGGGAGAGAGATTTCGCGAAGAAAAAATGAGGGAAAGAAAAGAGAACCGCATGCGTGAGAGAACGAAAAGAGAGAACGAAAAGAGAGAGAAAGAAAACGACTACGCACTCTGGCTTTCTGCACCTTCGCGGCGTCCGAGGAGGACGACGACGACGACGACGACGCCTCTTTCTTCGTCTCGTCTTCCATTTTTTTTCTTTTATCACGCGAGTTCCACTCTAGAGTTTTCTTTTAACAAAAGTAGTAGTTTAGGGTTTTGTTGTAATAATAAACCCTAAACAATTTCGCTTGCATTTTCAAATCCTGCGAAAGTGATTAAAATCTTCAAAAGAAGAAGAGCAGAGAGAGAGAGAGAGAGAGAGAGAGGTGCGCGCGTGTTATGTTATCGCACGCTTCGCGAGGAGCGTCGGTGGTGTGCTGCGCGGTGCAGAGAAGAAGAAGAAGCAGTGAAAAAAGCGTTCTTCCTCGCGTTCGTGCGACGACTGCTGTTGATTTTTCAACGGCGCACGATTCCTCCTCAACACCAACAAAAATGTGGAAATCGACCCCGGGGAAACGAACGTGGTTCGTCCGGAAATCATCTTCGACGAGCGCGGTGATCTGCGCGGCCGCGTCGAGCGGCGGCGAGAGTAAGAGTCTCGCGAACGAGCAGAGTCAAATTGGTTTATCAGGCCCGTTGGGCGCGATAGAGATCGATCGAGGCGATCGGACGTTACCATTTGGTGTTCAATTAGTTACGAAAAATGAGAGAGGAGGAGCGCTGAACTTTTCCTTGCTCGCGCCGAACGCGGAGAAGGTGCAACTGGTGCTTTATTTCGATAAGGACGAGAGTAAAAACGATTCGCTGACGGAACCGACCATACAGATCGATATGGAACGAGGCGACCACGGAGTTTTCTCCGTTATGATTACGAAAGGCGTGCCGCTTCGAGGCGCGAGGTACGGGTACAGAGTGTTTGGGCACAATTCGAGAGAGAACAAGCAACGATTCGACGATTCGGTGGTTTTGTTAGATCCGTACGCGCCAATGGTGTCGGCTGGGAGGAAATATTTCGGGGAGGAGCACGCGGTGAGAAGTGAGCGCGACCGGCCGAATCCGCCGAACATGCTCGGGACGTACGATTTTGAATCGGCGCCGTTCGATTGGGAAAACGTGGACCATCCAAGAATCAACGACGAAGATTCCGTGGTGTACGAGATGACCGTTCGCGCGTTCACGAAAGAAGACGAGTCTTTGAACGAAAATATTCGAGGGTCTTTCTTAGCCATCGCAGAAAAAGTGAAATACTTTAAAGATTTAGGTGTAAACGCGATCGAGTTGTTGCCGGTTTTTGAATTCGACGAGATGGAATTTAAACGGTTTCCAGACGACCCAGACGAACGATACCGAGCGCGTGCGCACATGGTCAACACGTGGGGATACTCTACCATGTCTTTTTTCGCGCCAATGTCGAGGTACGCCTCGAATGGTGGGAACGGCATCGCCGCTGCGCGCGAGTTCAAACACATGGTCAAGACCTTGCACCAAGCTGGCATCGAGGTGATTTTAGACGTGGTGTATAATCACACCGGAGAAAGCACGGACGATCGACCAAACTTTTGCTCGTTTCGAGGCATCGATAACGCGAACTATTACATGATGGACGAAAACAACAACTACATGAATTACACCGGGTGCGGCAACACGGTCAACGGGAACAATCCAATGACGAAAGATTTCATCTTGGCGAGTTTACGACACTGGGTTGAAGAGTACAAAGTCGATGGGTTTCGATTTGATTTAGCCTCGTGTTTAACGCGAGACGAAAGAGGGATGCCCATGGCATCACCTCCGCTCATTCGAGAGATTGCGAAAGATCCTGTTCTGTCGAAGGTGAAACTCATCGCCGAACCGTGGGACGCCGCCGGATTGTACCAAGTCGGTGATTTTCCCAACTGGGATCAGTGGGCCGAATGGAACGGAAAGTATCGAGACACGTGCAGGAGATTTATCAAAGGCACGGACGATCAAAAGAAAGACTTCGCGGACTCTTTGTTAGGCTCTTCGAGATTGTACCGAAGAAACAACCGGAAACCGTTTCACTCGATCAACTTCATCACCGCCCACGACGGGTTTACGCTAAACGACGCCGTCTCTTATCAATCGAAACACAACCACGATAACGGCGAAAATGGCAACGATGGCGCCAACGACAACGAGAGTTGGAACTGCGGACAAGAAGGCGAAACTGGCGATGTAAACGTCAACAATTTACGCGCTCGACAAATGAAAAACTTTTTGATGGCGTTGTTCGTCAGTCAAGGCACGCCGATGCTGTTGATGGGCGACGAGTACGGACACACTCGGTTCGGGAACAACAACACTTACGGCCACGACGATCGACGAAACAACTTTCAGTGGATGGAAATGGAGAAATATAGAGACACTCGATTCCGATTTTGTTCGAGCATGATTAAATTCCGAAAAGCGAACCCGCTGCTAGGAAGGAAAGAATGGTTGGACGAACGAAAATGCATCTGGCACGAAGATAATTGGGACAACGCGGAAAGTAAATTCATCGCGTTTACCTTAGTCGACGACGTTTCCGGTAATAACGAAGACTTATACATAGCGTTCAACGCGCACGAGTACATGGTCCAAGCTTCGTTGCCGAAAATTGAAGACGGCATGCATTGGCATCGCATCGTCGATACAAATTTAACCAGTCCGGATGATTTCGATTTCAAAGGGTCTCAAAGAATTGGAAGCGAAGGTATTTATAACGTCAGCGAATGGGGGGCGGTCATTTTACAAAAGAAGCGATAATTCGTCGCTCGAGATAGAAAAGACGTCGACGAGGAAGAACTTATTGTATGATTATTAATTTATAAAACAAATTAGAGAGTGGTAGCAGCGCTAAAATATAGTGTGCGGCAGCTTGCGGCGAAACGGTAAAAACGTGTTGTTTGATGAAAGATATACTACCTGTAAAACTCAATCGATATTCAAAACACGAATAAATAGCTTTTATTAGAATTCCCAGTGGCCGCCACCGCCGGCATGGTGCCACTGGCGCTGATAGTGGTGCTGATGTCCGCCCCAGTGGTGGTATCCTCCTCCTCCTCCTCCTCCTCTGGCCCAATTTTGTCTATTCCTTTCCTCCTCTTTCGCTTTCTCCGCTCTCGCGCGCTCTCGGTTCACGCTTCCGGCGCCGCCGCAGTTGGCACGATCGTTCAACTCGTCCCTCGCCTCCGCGGCGTCGTTCAGCTTCCTCGCCGCTCTCGTTTTTCTCGCGTTTGTCTCGTGCTTGTCCGGGTGCCATTTCAACGCCAATTTCTTGAAACTCTTTTTAATAAAATCGCATTGTCTTTCTTTCGGCAACTCGTTTAGATTTGGCGGCACGCCTAAGATTTTCGCGTAATCTCGATTATGTTGGTACTGGCGAACGAGGTTGTGCGTTTCTCGAACGAGCGATTCCAAGTTCTCCTTGAGGGATCGAGACGAGCTGGACTGTCCCGCGTTCGCGCGACAAATCTCCAGAGCTTGTTCGGCTAAAGATTTTGCTTCCTTCGGATTCTCGTCCGCGATGTACAATTCCGCCGTCGCGCGCAATGCCTCCGCGTACTTGAGCATATCTTCTGCGGTCACTTTCTCCGTCAATAAAGCCTCCATACCGTCCTCGCCTTCCGCCAATGGATCTCCCTCGATAACTTTTGCTTTCACTCCAAAATAATCCGAGGCACTTTGACAATAATCATACGCATCGTTCAATTGTCTCTTGAACACCGCGGCGCGACATTTGCGCACGTTCATGTCGTTCTCGAACGATTTCACGCCGTGGAAACCTAAACTTTTCGCCGCAACTTCAACCGCATCCAACGCTTCCAAAGCCGGACGCGGATGTTTATCGTTCAACTTATCGTCGACAGTTTTCATCGATTTCTTAATGGAGTTCAAGTTCTTGTAAATGTCTTTGCATAAACCGAAATCTGGATCGTTGCGAACGCAAATCGCGTAGAATTTCAACGCGCGTTCGAAATCACCGAGTTTTATCGCGGACATGCCACCAATATACACCGTTAAGTATTTAATATCCGTCGCTTTCCAATCGCCGGTGGTTTTAATTCGAGATAAAATGGAAAACGCATCCGTCGCAGATTCGTCAAACTTTTTCAGCTTTAATTTGCACTTGGCGGCGAAGAGTTTTTGTAGCGCCGTCACCGGGCGTTTCCGATCGATTTTTATCATAGTTTGCGAAAAAAGCATCGCTTTCTTGCACTGGTCCTTCTTCATCGCGGTTTCAAAATCAACGCTGGCGATGAAATATTGCACGCTTCGGTCTAACAATTTCATCGTCTTCTCGTATTCTTTTTCCAAGAGGACTTCTCCGGTCTCGGCGATTTTTTCCTTGAGCTGCGCCCCGAGCTCGAGAAGTTTAGACCCGGAAATGATGCCAACCTTATCGGTGCCGTCTTCCCACATCTTCACGGCTTCCTCTACGCTGGCGGCTTTTTTCCCGTAATACGGGTCCACGTACCTTTGCGCGTTCCTCTCGTTTATCGATCTCCATTGTTCCTCGACTGTATATTTCAACAAATTCCTGAGCACGTCCACCATTTTTTCCGGTTCTCTGATGCCGTTATACACGCACCACTCAAAAACCGCCGTTTGCGCGTCTTGGTCTTGGAACACGAGCATTTCTTTCTTCTTCCCGTCGATTTTGACGTCCATTTTAGCCACCGGAGGTAATCTCCCGATTCGTTCCAACCGTTCCTTTTTTGGCAACTCGTAGGTTTCTCTCAACAACTCTTTGAATCCTTCCTCCGATTGCACGATTGTCTCTCGCTTCTTTTCCATTTTCTTTCTCAATTGCTCTCCTAATTTCGCTAACTTTTCGTTTTCGTCTCGTTGTTTCTCCTCATCTTTGATGAATCGTTTGGCTCTCTTCATCACCTCCACTAATCTGTTCAAAGGCCCGCCGACGGCCAAATCCTCTTTGTCTTGCTCGATGTGCTCGTCCGAATTCAGCTGGTGGTCTTGAAACTCTTCCACCAATCGCGACAGCTCCTCCCCGGCTTTTACAATCTTCGTCTCGTTCAAATACTCTCGCACCGCGTCGTACCTCTCTTGCGCCGTTTTCTTCCTCCTCTCCGGCACCCCTTCTCGCCGCCTCCGTCTGCCCGAACTCGACCCAATCGTCGGCCGCTCCTCCTCCGGCATCTTCTCAATCTCCTCTTTAATCTTCAAAGCGACCGACCGCACGTGCTGATGATGAAACAACTCGTGCTTCACGCAAAATCGAAACGCGGCGGACGCGTAGTCGTCCCCCACGATAAAATCTATGTCCCGTTGCACGAGCTTTTCGTTCCCCGAAGACGCGCCTCGAACGGTAATCTCGTGACCAATTTGCAACTGAATCTCCGACGTCGGATACTCCTCCCCGTTGGAAGCAAAAGACGCGTCCAATTCCGCGAGTAAATCCAAATAATCGTCGTCTTCGCCGTTTCCGCGCGAAACTTCTTCTTCTTCCAGCGCGAACGCTTTGTTGCGCTCATCAGTCGTCGAAAGTACCAGCGCGGATAAAAAGAGGACGACGACGGTGCAAAAAACCGCGCGAATTTGCGATTTCGATCGCTTTCGATTTCTTCCTCTTCTCGTCGATGATGATGTCGACGACGTCGCGAAGAGAAAAACGGGAATGCGCGACATCGTTTTTCGCACCACGACTGATGACGAGTGTGCTCTCAAAAGCGCGTCAGAATATATATATATATATCTAGCAATCAGAGAGAGAGAAGCGCGATTGCGTTTACGTAAACACGCGCGCGCACACACACACGCACGCGGGGAAAAAAAAATTTTTGTGACGTTTCGTGTTGAAAGATGAATCGGCAAAAAAAAATAGTCTTCTAAACTCGACGGGGGTCTCCGCGCCGCCGGGGTTCTAATAAATTCGTCACGTTTTATCGAGCGTTGTTGTCACAGAACGAATTTGCTCGCGCATTTTACTAAGAGGTCTCTTTGACGCTTTATTTTTACGAAACCGAAGTGGTCGCTTTTGTTTCCTTTGATTTCGAGGAGCGCGAGGGGCTCGGCGTTCTCTCTATCGTTTCCAAAGGTTTCGAAGGAAGACTCCACCGGCCGCTCTACGTCATCGTCGTCGTCTTCCGAGTCGTTCTCGTCGTCGTCAACGCCGAAGAAGAATTCGGCGAGGTGATTGGCAACGCTGCTTTGTTTTTCGTTCTTGCTTTCGTCTTCTTCGTCTTCTTCGTCTTCTTCGTCTTCTTCTTCCGGTTGTCCCTTTGCCAATTTCTGGCAAAATTTTCTCACTTCTTTCGATCTCGTAAACTCGTCTCTTTGACCGTGGACGAAGAAAAGTCTCGTTTTCCTCGCCACGACGCCACGATTCCTCGCACTTCTCGAGAAACACTTTCTCAATCTTCCCGCGTGTTTTCCGAGCAAAAAACGCGATAAAAATCCCATCACGGTGGTCGCGAACGGGTTCAACGAACCGAGCGGGAAACCGACTAAAATCACCGCGTCGATGCCGTATCGAGACCAAAGTTTTTCCTCTTCCTCTTCGTTTTCTGCGTTCATAAACTTCTCGTGCAGCAAACCAACCGCGCTGGCGGCTACCGCGGAACCGAAACTATACCCGAGCACGTTAATCTTCACGACGATCCCGTCCTCCGCTTTCTCGCGCTCTTCGCGAATCTCTCGCACGATTTCCAACACGTCTTTCGCGTCCACGTCTCCGACTAAACTCGCGTTGCTCGTGCTTTTATTCCCATCGCACCCTCGAAAACTCACGTTGTACACGACGAAGCCTCTCTTGGCGAGCATGATAGAGTGCGGCTTCAGCATCTGTCGCGAGGCGCCGAGTTTCCCGTGCGCGTGAAGACACACGAAAACGTGCTTCGTTTTCGTTTCTTCTCTTCTTTCTCTTTGTTGTTTTGGGGGACGATACACGTCGCACTCCAAACGCACGCCCCCGTCGGGATCCGAGGAGGATAAAAACGTTCGCTGGACGGTCGGCATGTTCGTGTTGATGTTGTTTTCGGTGGTGGTGGTGCCATCTGATGAGGACATTTTTAAAAAGGTCTGCGCGAAAAATGGGGAAAAACTTGCGAGTTTGAAGACAGTTAAAACGCGCGAATAGTCTTGAATATACGATGAAACAAAGAGAGAGAAAGTAATGATAATAAAACACCACGCGGTACACACAAACTCGTTACAATAAAAGCACATCACACATTACTACCCACACGCGCGCACATAATAATTTTATCTGGAACAGTTGCCTAACATGATAACTCCGAAGAGGACTAACAACGCGCTCGCGAAGAATCCCGAAATTGCTCTCCTGCCTCGAACTTCTCGGTAGTACCAGACGCCCCACGTGGTGCTCACGACGAGTTGGCACTGCACCAACGGCCAACCGATGGCGACGCCTAATCTAGAAATGGCGACTATGGAGCACGCGTTGCCGGCAGACCAGAGCAGGCCGGTTAATAGCGCTGGTTTCGCGCACGTCTCGAAGTGGAAGTTCAACGGCGAAAAGTCTCTTTTGATATGTCGGCGGTAGATGTTATACAAAAAGACGAGAACGACGGTTGCTATGGCCGAGCCGACGCCGAAGGAAAACAAGTACTCTAGTCCGGTGACTTCCTTGTTGGCGTACTTTAACGGCGTCATGAAAGACCCGTTGGCGATGCCGACATACGTGGCGCAGAGGATGCCGATTTTCACGTCTTTTTGCTTTTCCAACGAGGAGGAAAGATTCGAACTGCTTCGGGTGGTGCGAAATCCAAACGGGTTCGTCGATGCTTTCGACAAGTCCTCGAATTCTCTTCCCGTTGTCCCCGTCGACGATGTCGTCGTCGTTCCCATCATCAATCGCTCGCGCGCCGCGGCAAATTCCCTGCTACTTCTACTCGCGTTCATCTCTACGTCGTCGTCTCCGTAAGCGTCCCCTTCGACGCTGTTGATCGGGGACACCGAACTCGATCTCGAACTCCCACTTTCGCCGCTCCCGCCACCGCCTCTCTCCGCACCATCTCTCCCGCCACTCGAAGAAGAAGAAGACGAAGACGAGTTTTGCGAAATCACCATCCCCATGCTCCCCATCCCGACGCTCATCACGACCAGCGCCGCCGCGGATCCCGCCACGTCCCGCACGTCCTCCTCGAACACCAACACGCCCCACAAAAATCCAACGAACACGGACAAACCCGACCACAAAGTCTGCGCGGTCGACAAACCACACTTTTGCACCGCCACGATCGCCACGGTTCCGTTGATCACCCAGACGAACGCCCCGACGATGCCCCAGTACGTGAACTTGTAATCCACCGCGAATAAAGAGAGTAAAGAGGTTACGAAACACGCGAAGGATTTATAACACTGAAACTGTTCATCAGAGAGAGAGAGAGAGAGAGAGAGAGAGAGAGTCGGTCAGTCGTGCGCATAAAGCGACGATGTGTTTAAAGCACGCACAGCCACCGGGTCGACTTTCGCGCGAACGATGCTCTTCGTCTTTATCGGTACCGCGAAAGAGCCGAAGAAGATGGACGCGAGGAACGCGTAGAACGCGCCAGAGGCGAATTCGTTGTTTGCATCCATTCTTATTATATGTAATAATCTCTCTCTTTTCTTTGTTGTTGTTGTTCTTTTAACGCTCTGCTCGCGCTTTCTTCTTCTGATTCTTTTTGCCGACCGGAGGAGTTGAGAGACCGACCGCGCGACCGGAGAGAGAGAGAGTTAAGAGTTAAGAGTTGAAGATTTCTGAGGAAACGCGTCATAAAAATTCGATTTTTTTCCCCGCGAAATACATATAAAGAGAGGCGCGACGACTTTTGAGACACGCGAGAGAACACAGAGAGAGAGAGAGAAAGAGATCCACCTCGCGCCATGATGTGTTCTCCTTCTCCTTCTTCTTCTTTCGTGCGGTGCATTTCTTCCTGTTCTTCTTCTGCGCCGTCGACGACGACGTCTTCCTCTCGTAACAGAATGATGCAACACCAACGACGGATTGGATCTTCTTCTTCTTCTTCTTCTTCTTCCGCGTCGTCGTCGTCGTCGTCGTTATTGATGTTTTTACCACTATCGGCACGAAAGAGAGGAAAAAGTCAAAGAAGCCAAAACAGACGACCGTTTTTATCTCCTCTGGCGTCGTCGAGTTCGCAAGACTTCTATTACCAGGACGACGAGGAGGAATTCGGAGGTGGAGGTGACGAGAGAAGGAGAGATCCGGACGAAATCGCGTTCTTGTCGAGCAGAGATATCGGAAGCGTCGAGAGCGTCGACGCGACCACCAGTGAGCGCAATAGTGATAATAATAACAACAATAACGACGATGATAACGAACGTATGGAAGAGAGCAGTCAACAAAACCCGTTTGGCATTCGCGAGCGGTTCGGGAGATTACTCGCGAATACGTTTCGTAAAAAATGGGACAGCAAACCGGCGTCGTTGAAAGGTTTGGATCAGAGAGACGTGCCGAGACACATCGCGATCATAATGGATGGTAACGCGCGTTGGGCGGAGCGGAGACGTTTGCCTCCGAGAGTGGGACACGAGAACGGGGTGGAGAGTTTACGAGCTGTGGTGAGATGCGCCTCGGCGTGGGGGATTAAAGTCGTGAGCGTGTACACGTTTTCCATCGAGAATTGGTCGCGAGGTCCGCCAGAGGTGGACGGGTTGTTGGAGTTGCTCGAGACGACGTTGAGAGAAGACGCGGAGAATTTGATGCGAAACGACGTGAAGGTTGTGGTCATGGGCGATTTGAGTCGCGTGAAACCGAGTTTGAGATTGGCGGTGGAAGAAACCGTGGAGATGACGAAAAATAACCAAGGCGTAGTTTTGAACGTGGCGTTGAGTTACGGCGGGAGGCAAGACATCGTAAACGCAGCCAAGGATATGGCAGAAGCGGTCAAGTTTGGAAGTTTACGGATCGAAGATATATCGCAAGAGACGTTCATGAGGTATCTAGGCACCGCGAACGTTCTGACGGAAGGCGAAGAGGAGGAGATTTACGAAAGTTTTGACGACCACATTCCAAGAAGCACCGACGATTCTTTGGGTGATTACGCTGGCGTAGGTGAACGATACATGCGCGGACACAATAACAACGCCTCGTCTTCGTCCACATCAGCATCTCCATCATCAACAACAGCGCAACAACAAGAGAAAGGCAACTTATCGAGTCTTCGCGCGGCGAGGTCGTTACAGAATCCAGATTTGCTTATTCGCACTTCCGGCGAGCAGCGCTTGTCAAATTTTATGTTGTTTGAAATGGCGTACACGGAGTTGTACTTCACAGACGCCATGTGGCCAGAATTTGGCGAAGCCGAGTTGAGAAGAGCGATTTTCTCGTACGCGAAAAGAGACCGGAGATTCGGTTCGCGAGCGGCGAAAGTGTCGACGTCGTCGGACGCAAACGAGGATTCTGCGACAAGGGTCGGAGAACGAGGAGGACAAAGCCAAGGACCACCACCGGGCGGTTTCGGTAGGAGTTTGAGTAGCACCACGTCTTCCTCTGGGTCTGTGAGTGCGAACACGAACACCGCTACCAACGCCGGCGGCGGCGCGAGATCTCAGCAGCCGTCTTCGGGGAGCATCAACGCTTTGACTTTAGGCGGCGAAACGAACGTTTTGAACAGCAAAAAAAACAGCGACATTAATGAACAACCGTCGCCACCACCATCCTCTTCGTCGCAAGAGTAACGATGACGATAGAGAAAGAAAGAGAGAAATGAAAGTATGTATACTAACAACAACGCGCGAAGATTGAAAATAGTTTTGCTGTAAATAACATCAACTCTGCATTAAAAACAGCAGCGCGAGAGCAAAAGCACAAAAGAAAACATGAACGAAAACACGCGCCGCAATAATGCCTTCCTCGAATAAATCAAACATCTCCAAAGCCTCCAACGAGTGGTCCTTAGTCGGTGGCATTCGCAATCAATATCAACTCTCCGGAGATGCGACGACGTATTACGAAACTTTCGGGGAAGAATACAGGAATCCCCACTACCAAGTTCTGAAAGAGGTGTTGCCGCGAACGCTGTTTCACGACATCGTCGTGCCGAGAATACTCGTCCCAATACTCAAAACGAAGCGCGAACAGAGCGACGACGCGAACGCGAACGGAGAAGAGCGAGGAGTGACCGCGGCGGCGGCGACGACGACGACGACGACGTTTCGCGTTTTGGATTTCTGTTGCGGTGCAGGCGAGTTCACGAAAATTTTACTGCACTGGTCAAAAGATGTGGACAAAATAGCGTTCGCGATAACCGGCGCGGATCCGTACACGCGAGGTGCTTTCATCAAAGAAACGGAAGGTCTCGAGTGCAAACCTTGGAGTTTCAAGGACGTGTGCGAGGGCTGCCTAGAGGAAGATGGCGATGAGGATTTTGTGTACGACTTTGTGGCGATATCGTACGCGATACATCTCCTCGACGCGTCGTTGGAGTACGTCTTCTACAACGCGCTCGCGAAGCGGTGCCGGTATCTGGTGATCGTTTCGCCGACGAAAAACAAAGGCGTGATTGAGAAGAGGAACGAGTCGAGTTTTGGTTTCAAAGAAATCGCCTACGATGCGAAGCTGAAAGTGCACTTGCGAGTGTTTGAGAGTTTACGAGTCTGACTTTGTGTATTCTAGTACAGTTAGTTTTCTATTGTATTGTGTATTTTAATCTAGTTTTGCTAAACCGCTAGCTAGTGCGTACACGCGCGCGCGTGCACACCTAAAATCATCGCATTCCATTCAATACGACAAAACGACCACCACGACCAGCATCGTCCAACACGCGACGACCGCCACCGCCGCGCCGACGAACAGCGACTTCCCGTGCGGATGCTCTTTAATCTCCGAATGTTCAAACAACATCCGCTCGTATATAAACTCCGCGAACGCGATCGAGCACGTGATCAAGAATACAATGACAGCAATTTGTAAGTACCGATAAAACCACGTCTTCGCTTTCGATTTCGTTTTCGCGACAGACGCTTTCGTCGTCGTCGTCGTCCTCCTCTCGCCGCCGCGGTGTTGTCTCTGGTAGTACACGCCTCCGTTGTTCATATTCACAAACGCGTTATTCATAACAGCGTCACCACTGACGCCCGCGTGCTCTTCTTCCCCGTCGCGCGCGCTGCTGCTGCTCCTAAAAGCAGCGGCAGAAGAAGAAGCCACGAACCCGTTGCGATGTTTCAGCGCGTCTCGTCTCTGTCGATGCGCATCATCCATATTTTTAATGTCTTCTTCTTATTAAACGAAACGTGATTTTATTTAGTTATACCACCGTTCGTTTTAGCGCCGCCGCTGTTGCTGCTGCTGTTCGAAGAAAACAAGCGTCATGCTTTCGCGCGACGAAGAAGAAGAAGAAGAAGAAACAGAAGAAAAGGAAGACCGAGAAGACCAAAGTGTTAACTTTCGAGAAGCATTATTAGTTCTCTCTCTCTCTCTCTCTCTCTTATAAAAGTGACGACGGACGGACTTCACTCTTTGAAACGAAACGAAACGAACAAAAAAAAAAAGGA
>Ga0181558_10003132_pt1 | contig 15345 bp, 10 predicted proteins | sample 011ome_22_FD_133754 | JGI IMG/M metagenome (GOLD analysis project Ga0181558, IMG submission 133754) | Coastal salt marsh microbial communities from the Groves Creek Marsh, Skidaway Island, Georgia - 011507BT metaG (megahit assembly) | ecosystem: Environmental > Aquatic > Marine > Intertidal...
CCTTGGAGCTGATGCTCTGGCCATCGTCCTCGAACGAGGTGTTCTCGATGGCGTTGCGCTGACGTTAACTGGTTTCCTTGGCGCGACTAGAGGGCCGCTGCGGCAGGAGAGCGACAAACTCGTCATCGCCATAACGACTGATGATGCCTGACGTGCGTAGGCAGTCCTCAATGGTGTTGGCGATGGAGATGGAGGTGGAGATGATCAGTTTGTCCACGGCCTTGTGCCTTTACTTATCATTAGCTGCCTTGAGGTTGTCAGCATCGAACATCATGACAGACAGGGGCAGGTTGTACTTCATCCCGACTTCAACAGCCTTGTTGAACATCGGGATGAAGGAGCGCTTGTTGAGCAGGCTGGTCATGTCATCAGTTTCAGACAAGGCCTTGAACATCCTATTGCCGTAATGCACATCCGAGGCCAGCAAGGTCGTGATGTAAGCCACCAACACAAACGGTGAGAAGTAAATCACCATCTGGCTGAAACCGGCCAGGTCGTGGACCAAGCCGTTCTGCAGTGCCAGGAAAATATAGAACAGGAAGATCAGGATGATCTCCAGGATAGTCGTCAACTTGTCCAGCGTGATCGAACTGGCAATGATGATCTGTAAGTAGGGGTTAAGCAGCGGGCTGTTGACATTGCCCGTGTTTCAGAACATCCAGGTGATGAAGGCAATCATGGCCCAGGTTTCGATGGCCAGCTTCCAAGAAGACTGCTGCGTGTCCAGGTTGATGTAATGGAAGCCGAGCACAAAAACCGCGTAGACCAGCATGGAGACGGTCATCATAAAGGGATTGGCAATTTCGGTACCGGGAACGACCTCATACAGGATGACCAGTATCAATAACAGAAATTCGATCTGTGTCAGACTGCGAGAAAATTCTTTCAGCTCGATTTGCTCAATATTCAGATCGAGCAAGGTTTACTTTTCATGCCTCTTCATCAAGGATTCTTTACCTGCCTGCTACCGGGCTATCAATACTACGGCCGTATTGGGAGTTACTGTTAGAGCATGGGATGATGTGTGCAAGCAACAGGGGTTTCAGTCCTTCGCAGCAGTTTCCCCAAGCAACTGATACGAGGCCCTAAATACTATCATTCATGGCTCGGTGCCACGATTTTGTCAGCAAAAACATGAATTTGGGCAGCTTTTGTAGCATTCTGGCAAGCTTCTAAAAAACGCTGCAGTGCTTACAAATAGGCACGCAAGCGAGCGGGGTAAACGCGGGTTTCAAGGGCCTGGCGGTATAGGGCAAGTTCTGTATCCAGGCAGGGACGCAACAACTGCACTGCATCCTTTTCCAACACAGCAACCGGCAGGCCGTTTTCAAACAGGATGCGGTTTTTGGCCACTTGCGCAATCCGTCGTCCCGGCAGAATCACGCCGATGAGGTTCAGCGGATCAGTGGCATTGATCACTCGCCGCGTAACCCGGTTTTCAGCACGCTCCTGCAGGTCCCGGGCACAGGTACGCAGTGCCTTGACGGTTTCCGGCAGGGCAAACTGCTCACCGCCAATGCCCGCGATGAAACGGCCGCCCCGCAACTTGCCCTGCAGTTCCATGCGCCGCAGTTTGAGCAACAGGGCGCGCCAGGGTGGCGGCCGGTTTTCCTTTTCCAGCACCTTGCGAGTGATCACGCCCCAGCGTGCCAGGTATGTCCCGATCAGGACTTCCAGCAAATCATCATCGTCGGGGACCTGGTCAGCGGCAGGTCGGGCAATCAGCGTCCAGCGACCGGCGTCCTCGATTTCGTAGGGCGTGCGCCGGCGCCTGCCGGAGGGATCGTTGCGTTGCTTGCGATTGGTTGGCGACAGCAGCGCGCGCATGCCAGCGAAACTGTCACTGGTGACCATGCCCTGGCTGACCAGTTCCGCCAGCGCATTTTCGACCCGGGTCCGGATCAGGCCACTGGCACTGACAATATCCAGGAAGAAGCTGGCGCCATGCGCAGACAGCACCTGCCTGACCACGTCAGCATCACTGCTCAGTACGGGCGGCACATCATCATCCGCCTTGCCGGCCAGGGTCTGCCACAGTGATGTGTTGTAGCGCTGGATCAGGTTCAGGGGCGTGGTTTTGATCGGCCCGTTTTTCGGTTTCCGTACAGCGCTTTCCCCTTCATCGCGCCGCTCTGCCCGCCCCGCAGTCGAGGTAATGAATTTGCCCCACGTGATACGCCCGCTCAGGCACAGCATGTCCAGCCAGGCCGGGTCGTAACCGCCAAACCGGGTGGGCAGGATGTCACTTTCCCAGGCCGATGCCGGGGCACTGCAGCCGTCCAGGCGCTGCAGAATGCGCAGCAGTGTGTCGTGGGTGGCCGGTTGCGGCACGGTTTCACTGAGGTCACGGACCTCATGCTGGGTGAACAGGAATTCCATGTAGGTCTGCAGAGAGACCGGTTTGATGCTGTCGCGATGGGCATCGATGGTGTAGCGGTGAATGCGTTGCAGCAGGCGTCGTTCACACCATTCTTCGCCCAGTTCCCCGGCGTCTGGCACGGGCGCCGTGTAATGGCCGCGAAAGACAAAGCCTTCGGCCTGCAGGGCCGTCAGGGCAAAATCGATGTCGGACTGCGGCTGACCGGTATCACAGGCCATGCGTGCCGCTGTCACCGGCCCAAGCGCTTCCAGGCGACCCCGGACTAGTTCCCCCAGCACTTCCTGCGCCGAGAGTGGCTCATTGTTCATGACCTCGGGCAGGCTGACCTCGGGAGTGAACGTCGCGGCTTCACATAGCTGCCTGAACCAGGGCACGCGCTCGGCGGCAATCCAGAGTGTCGTCTCCGGCAGTGCCACCCTGGTCACGCGGCCGGCTGCCAGCAAGGGCTCTAGGTACACCTGGTAGCTTTCCCCTTCCGGCCCTTCCTGCATTTCAGCCAGAGTCATGAAACCCAGCACCAGCAGCGCATCGTGCAGTTCCTCGCTGGAGCGGATCCAAGGCCAGGCCTCCTCTCGCACCCGGTCGATGGCGGCCAGGTCGAGCACACTGAAGTCATCGGTTTCCGCCGGGTCGAGCCAGCTTCGATTGCGAATGGCATTGGTGCGCCGCTCTTCAAAAGGCGCATCGTCCAGGAAGGCATACGGTCGGGCATTGATGATTTCCTGGGCAAAGGGAGAGGGTTCACGCAGGTCCCGGGCGACCATTTCCAGTTCTTCCCCGGCCATCGCCGTGAGCAGGGTTTTCAGCTCCCCGATATCCATCGCTTCTGTCAGGCAATCATGGATGGTCTGCTGTACCAGCGGGTGGTCGGGAATCTCGCGGTTGCCGGTGAGGTTTTCCTGGCAGGCGAGCTGGTCAGGAAACACCTGAGCAATCAGGTCCTCTGCCTGCATGCGCTGGAACTGCGGCGGCACCCGCTTGCCATTACGGTTGCGCTGGATCGCCAGCGAACGGGTGGCATTCCAGCGCCAGCGCGACTCGAACATGGGCGCATCCAGCAGGGCCTGGGTCAGCACATCCTGCACAGAGGCCGGGTTCAGGTATTTGAAAACATCCTTGACCTCGAAGCTGTGCACCGGCCCCAGTGAAATCACGATACTGTCCTCGTTGGCGGCCGCCTGCAGCTCGAAGTTGAAACTGCGGCAGAAGCGTTTGCGCAGGGCCAGGCCCCAGGCCCGGTTCATGCGACTGCCAAAGGGCGAGTGAATCACCAGGTGCATGTCGCCCACTTCATCGAAGAAGCGTTCCATCACCACACAGTCGCGGCTCGGCATGACGCCCAGCGCATCACTGCCGGCTTTGAGATATTGCACCAGCTGGTCTGCCGGGGAATGGGCCAGACCCACCTGTTCAGTGAGCCAGGCCATGGCGGCCTGGTCCGACTCGTCCAGCAAGGTGCGCAGAGTTTTGCGCAAGCGGGAGACCGCTTCGGACAGCTCACGACTGCGCCCGGCACCTTCGCCAAACCAGAACGGCACGGTTGGCGGCTGGCCATCGGCATCGGCGACCCGGATTTTCAGGCCGTCCACGCGCAACATGCGCCAGCTGTGATGGCCTAGGGTAAAAATGTCACCAGGCAGGGATTCCAGGGCAAAGTCTTCGTTGAGACTGCCGACGACGATGTCTTCCGGATCGAGCACAACCTGGTATTCGAACATGTCGGGAATGGCGCCGCCGTTGGTCAGGGCGGTCAGCCGGGCCGATTTGCGCGGACGCACCCGGCCATTGATGCGATCGACATGCAGGAGTGCGCCGCTGCGACCGCGGCGCGAGCTGTAGCCTTCACCCAGCATTAGCACGAGCTGGTCGAATTCCTCGCGGGTGAGATCGCGATAGGACCAGGCACGGCTATACAGGCTGAACAGGTCATCAAGACACAGGCCTTCCTCGTCACCGTCATGGGCGCCGGCTTCGGCGACGATATGCTGGGACAGGATGTCCAGGGGTTTATCGGGAATGCAGAGTGCGTCCAGCTCGCCGCGATGCACGCTGTCGATCAGTGCCGTGCATTCCACCAGGTCATCGCGGGTCAGGGGAAACAGAATACCCTTGGGTACACCGCCGACCTGGTGACCACTGCGTCCAACTCGCTGAAGAAAGGCGGAAATGCTCTTGGGCGAGGAAAACTGCACCACCAGGTTGACCGAACCTATATCGATACCCAGTTCCATGGACGCCGTGGCTACCAGCACGCGCAACTGCCCGGCCTTGAGCTTCTGCTCTGCCTCGAATCGATGCTGCTTGCTCATGCTGCCGTGATGGGACGAAATGGCATCCTCGCCAATGCGCTCGCCCAGGGACAGGGCCAGGCGTTCCGCTAGGCGTCGCGTATTGACGAAAATCAGGGTGGTGTCATGGCTTTCCACCAACGCGACCAGGCGTTCATACAGTTCCTCCCAGACTTCATTGCTCATCAGGGCGCTGAGCGGTGAGCCCGGTACTTCCAGGCTGATGTCGAGGGACTTGCGATGCCCACTGTCGACTATGACGCAGTCGGCTGAACCATCACGGCGCACCTGGTGCGAGCCCACCAGATAGCGGGCCACGGACTCTATCGGTTTCTGGGTGGCCGACAGGCCGATGCGCTGCAGCCGATTGCCGGTAAGCTGCTCGAGCCGCTCCACGGACAGCGCCAGGTGAGCACCACGCTTGTCACCGAGCATGGCATGGATTTCATCGATGATCAGGGTATCGGCAGCGGCGAGGATATTGCGCCCGCCCCTGCTGGTCAGCAGCAGGTACAGCGACTCCGGCGTGGTCACCAGGATATGCGGCGGGTTTTTCAGCATCTGCTGCCGTTCGTACTGGGAGGTATCACCGGTACGCACGGCCACGCGAATGTCGATGCCGGCATAACCCTGTTCACGCAGACGCTCACAAATGCCTTCCAGCGGCCCCTGCAGGTTGCGCTGGATGTCATTGCTCAGGGCTTTCAGTGGCGAGACATAAATGATTCGGGTGACAGCATCCAGGGTATTGGCCAGGGACGCCTGCACCAGACGATCAATGGCGACATAAAAAGCCGCGAGGGTTTTACCGCTGCCCGTGGGGGCGGCAATCAGGGTGTGCTTGCCAGACTGAATGGCAGGCCATGCCTCCTGCTGTGCCGGCGTGGGCTGGCCCAGGGTGTGTTCGAACCAGTCGCGGGTGACCGGATGGAAGCCTGAAAAATGCATGGCTGTTGGCTGTACTCTAGGTCTTGCTGTGAGTGAGGCTCGGGATTATGAGTCAAGCTGTCTTGCGCGTTCGACGCGGGCGCTTACCACTAACAGATAAAGTGCCGACAAAATCATGAACAACATGTGCGTGGCAATAACGCGGAAACCGGGCGTTTTGTGCAAACATTATGAAACATAACAAACGTTCTGAAAAATGGCTTTTATGCCTTTTGCCAGCTTGTATAGTAGCCTGTCCTCACGTGTGAAACCAATGCTGGTCATCTGCTCGGGCTCATGGGTTTAAGTATCAAATACAAACTGTTTTTTGCCATTCTGTCCGCACACCTGATTGTGTACGTCGCGATGTACAGCATCGGTCGGTACAACTTTGACAGGGGATTCCTGGACTATATTTCACGTATCGAGGAACGCCAGGTACCGGCCCTCGTGGATGGCTTGCGCAACTTCTACAAGCACACCGGTTCGTGGGATCCCATCCGCAAGGATTTCAGCAAGTTCAGCGACCTGATCCGGGACAGTATCGAAAGCTCCGTGGAACCCGGTCTGAACATCAGCCAGCCCGGCATCCAGCAGCGGCCTTCACCCCTGCGCCAGCGCTTCTCGCCCAATGACTGGTATTACACCTCTGAATACTCGCCGGCGCGGCCTTACCTGGCGTTGCTGGAAGCGGACCAGACCATCATCTGGGGCAGCGCCGATGCCATGCCTGAAGCCAACCTGCATGAAATCGTGGTGGACGGCGGGATCGTCGGCTACCTCGCAGTCACTAGCCGCCAGGTGCTGTCAGAACAGGCCGACATTCTGTTCAGCGAACAGCAGCGCAACACCTTTTTCCTGTTCGCCTTGTTCTTGGGGGTGATCTCGGCACTGATCGCTTTCCCGCTGTCCACGTTCATGGTCCGCCCCATCAAGAACATCGTCCAGGGTACCCGCGCACTGGCCAACGGCGATTACACGACCCGTATTCCCGTCCGCGGCTCCGATGAACTCACCCGCCTGTCCGTGGATTTCAATTCCCTGGCCGACACCCTGGACCAGAACCGCCGCGCGCGGCAGCAGTGGATCGCCGACATCTCCCATGAACTGCGCACGCCCCTGGCCATTCTCCAGGGCGAGCTGGAATCCCTGCAGGACGGCATCCGCCCGATGACACCGGAAACCATCAACTCGCTGCATCACGAGGTCGTTCACCTGAACGCCCTCGTCAACGACCTGCACGAGTTGTCCATGTCCGACCAGGGAGCTTTGATTTACCAGAAGGATCGCATCAACCTGCATGACGTATTCGAGCACTCCTGCGACATGAACCGGCACCTGCTGGAAAAACACAACATCAGCCTGTCGCTGAACGTGTATACAGTGTCGCCCAACAACATGATTCCGATTCTGGGTGACGAAAACCGCCTCATCCAGTTGTTCGACAATCTGTTCACCAATACTTGTCGCTACACGGAAGATGGCGGCGACCTGACCATCAATATCACCCGCCGCGGCAACTTTGTCGTGATCGAATGGTTTGATTCGGAGCCAGGTGTCACCGATGAGGATCTTAGCCACCTGTTCGACCGCCTCTACCGCGTCGACAGCTCGCGCAACCGTTCCCATGGCGGTTCGGGTCTGGGCCTGGCGATCTGCAAGAACATCGTGGAAGCCCATGACGGCACCATTCGCGGCGAGCATTCCAGTCTCGGTGGCCTAAAACTGGTTATCCAATTCCCCTGCCTGCCGGCCTGATCTCCTGAAACCAGCTCACCGCGATAAGACAAAACCCGGCAAATTCACCGATGAGCATTTGCCGGGTGCTTTTTCCCGAATTAGACTAGCTTTCTGAGTTATAGAGGTACCCGGATTATGAGTCAGCATGTATTAATCGTAGAAGACGAGGTGAAGATTGCCTCTCTGCTGAAAGACTACCTGGTTCAAAGTGGTTTTGAAGTCGATGTCCTGCACAACGGCTCTGAAGTCGACCCATGGCTCGGGGAAAACAACACCAGCCTGATCCTCCTCGACCTGATGCTGCCAGGCAAACCTGGCGTGGAGATCTGCAAGGATGTGCGCAAGGAATCCAGCCTGCCGATCATCATGATTACCGCCAAGGTGGAGGAGATCGACCGCTTGCTGGGGCTGGAACTGGGTGCCGATGACTACATCTGCAAGCCGTTCAGTCCGCGCGAAGTCGTGGCCCGGGTCAAGGCCGTGTTACGCCGCTCCGAAAGCTCGGAAAAACTGTCCGAAAAAGGGCTTGTGCTCGACACTGATACCTACAAGGCCACCATCAACGGCCAGGACCTGAACCTGACTGCCGTGGAATTCCAGTTGCTGAAAGTGTTGTCCGATCAGCCCGGTCGAATCTTTTCGCGCAGTGTACTGGTCGACAAGATCTACAACGATGGGCGTGTCGTCAGCGACCGCACTATCGACAGCCACATCAAGAAACTGCGCAAGAAGATTGCGGAAAAGCTGCCGGACGTGGAGCTCATCCATTCGCTTTATGCCGTCGGCTACAAGTTTGAGTGGCAATAACCGCCACGTTTGCGAACGAGCCTTACATCACCATGATCGTCAATTACTGTCGTCACTTTCTCAATGTCTATGCCAGCATGACGCTGGCGCTCGGTCTTGTCTGCGCTGTGCAGGCACAGGATGCCCCCCAACAGTCGTTTGCTGAATGGTTGGAGGATCTGCGTAATGAAGCATTGCAGGCAGGCATCAGTCCGGCCACCATCGAGGCCTCTTTCGCCACGGTGCAGGAACCGATTCCCCGGGTACTGGAACTGGACCGCAGCCAGCCGGAGTTTGTCCAGACGTTTGCCGGTTACATGAACAATCGCCTCAGTGATGCGCGCATCGCCCGCGGCCAGCGCCTGCTGGAAGAGTACAGCGACCTATTCAGCCGCATTCAGGCCGAATACGGTGTGCAACCGCATTATCTGGTCTCGTTCTGGGCGCTAGAAAGCAACTTTGGCGATTTCACCGGTGGCTTTTCCGTCATCAACACCCTGGCCACGCTCGCTTATGATCCGCGCCGCAGCGATTTTTTCCGCAGTGAACTGCTGACCGCCCTGAAGATCGTCGACCAGGGTCATATTGCCGCTGACCAGATGACCGGCTCATGGGCCGGCGCCATGGGGCAATGCCAGTTCATGCCTTCGACTTTCTATGGCTATGCCAAAGACGGCGATGGCGATGGCCGCATCGATATCTGGAACAGCGTGGCTGACGTCATGACCTCTGCCGCCAATTACCTGTCCCAGAACGGCTGGCAGGGCGATGAGCGCTGGGGCCGGGAAGTGATCCTACCGGAAAATTTTGACTTTACGCAGTCCGGTACCACCGTGCGTAAAACCGTGACCGAGTGGAACCGCCTAGGCGTTAAGCGCGTCGACGGATCACCACTGGGCAATGCCGACATGCAGGGTTCCATTGTGCTTCCGGCCGGTGCCAGCGGTCCGGCCTTCCTGGCCTACCAGAATTACCGCACCACCATGGTCTGGAACCGCTCCACGTTCTATGCCATTTCTGTCGGCCACCTGGCCGATCGCTTTGTCGGCGGTGGTCCCATTGTCAACATGCCGTCCGATGAAGAGCGTCCGCTGAGCCGGTCAGAAGTGATCGAGTTGCAGACACTGCTCAATGAAAACGGCTTCAATACCGGCACCCCGGACGGCATCACCGGTTCCATGACCCGCGCCGCCGTGCGAGCTTTCCAGGCTTCCGCCGGACTGCCCACCGACGGCTACGCCAACGTCGAGTTACTGGAACAGCTAAGAACCCTGTAATCGACATCGAAGTCTGCAGGTCGGCATAGGCGCGTGCGCCGTTTGCCGACATGTCTTTCCTGGCCCCCAATCCAATAAACAACACGTATGAGTCGCTACGATTCCCAATGCATCATGTCATGGCGTAAATCGGGTTTTATCGGGTAATGGCGGTGTCGGCAAACGGCGCACGCGCCTATGCCGACCTACTACGACAACTTGACCGGCGACAGCACGGCGACCGGAGTTCGCCCAACAAAGTGTAAATTTTGGTAGCGTCGCGAGCGAAGGCAGATCGAGGCAAAAAATTTTGCCGGAGGTCGGGCACAGTGCTGTAGCACGGGCCCGTGCCCCGGAAAATTTTTTAACGAAGAGCTGCCGAGCGCAGCAGCTACTTGGGAAGTGAATTAACGGCCGCAAATGGCTAGCCGTTGGATCGGGCCTCTTCGATGAGATCGATCAACGCTCCTGGACTCTGCGGATTAGAAACAATGCGGCCGTTGATGAACAGCGTCGGCGTGCTGCGGACGCCGGCGCGGACACCGCCCTGCTGGTCCGACACAATCTTGGCGCGCACGGAATCGCGCTCGATGTCGGCATGCAATTGCGTCAGGTCCAGGCCAATCTCTTCGGCCAGGGCATCAAACAACAGGGTCGGGTCTTCCACAAAACTCCAGCCCTGCTGGTTGCGGAACAGCATGTCATGCATTTCCCAGAACTTGCCCTGCAGACCTGCTGCCTCGGCATAGCGAGCCGCCTGGAATGAAAAGCGATGCGTGTCCAGCGGGAAGTAGCGATAGACCAGCCGGACATCATCTTCAATACGCGGCCAGGCACGAGCTATCACATCAAATTCGGTCTGACAGGCCGGGCACTGGAAGTCGGCATACACGGTCAGTGTCACCGGGGCATTCGGGTTGCCACGCACGTGGTCTGCTTCACCGATAGTATCCGGCGGCAGGGCCGGCGGACCGGTGAACAGGCCTTGGTAGAGCACTACCAGTACCAGTGGGGTCAGGATGACCGCCCCGATACGCACCATGAGCGCATTGCGCTTTTCCCGGCGTTTCGCGACGGCCTGTTTTTCTTCCTTGATCTTGCGTTGTTCTTCTTTCTTGGACATAGCGTTTACAGTGATCGAGTGGTTACACGGAAGCCCGGCCATCATCGCCCACACCGTATTTTACGATAATGGCGATGGCGCTGAGCACAACCGTAGCGGCAATGATATAGCCGATATTGAACAGGCTGCCATTGGCCGTGGCGATGATGCCATAGCCGACAGCACCGGTGAACAGGGCGTAGTAGATGAATACCATCAGGGTCTTGCGGATCACTTCACCCTCACGGCCGACCAGGCCGACTACCGCTGATGCCGCTACGACGTTGTGGACACAGATGGTGTTGCCGGCAGCGCCGCCAACGGCCTGCAGGGCCACTATCCAGGTCGGGTCGGCACCGATGCGTTCACCGACACCAAACTGGAACAGCGAAAACATCATGTTGCTGACGGTATTACTGCCGGCGACGAAGGCGCCCATGCCGCCGATGAAGGTGGAGAAGAACGGCCAGGCATTGCCAGCTAGGGCGGCCACGCCTTCGGCCAGTTCAATCGGCATCTGCTGGTAACCGGCAGCACCGCCATCGGAGTTCAGGAATACCTGCACCATCGGCACGGTGAAGACCAGGGCAGAGCCGGCGGACAACATGGTCTTGCCGGATGTCTTCCAGGCGTTGGCGTAGGACTTACCGTCCATGCCGTGCAGGAAGAAGGTAATGATCGAGACCGTGATAAACAGCGCTGCCGGTGAATACAGCAGCTGCACCGACTGACCGAGGGTTGTGCCAAAGATATTGCTGAAGGTCATGGTCACGGCCGCGCTGCGCACCAGGTCGAGGAACGGCAGTTGCGGCAGACGGGTCATGATCAGCAGGGCCGCGACAATCACGTAGGGGATCCAGGCCTTGACCAGACTCATGACCGGCCCCTCGAAGGTTTTCTCTTTCATTTCCACCTGGCCTACCCAGTGGGACTCCCAGTCGCTGCGTTCCGGAAACACCCAGATCTCGTCTTCTTTCGGCATCAGGAAACCTTGCCTGGCTGCGGTCACGACAATGGCCAGACCGATCAGGCCGCCAAACAGTGACGGAAATTCCGGGCCCAAGTAGCGCGCGACCAGCACGTAGGGGATGGTCATGGAAAACGCTGCAAACAGCGCAAACTTCCAGATTTTCAGACCTTCGACGAAGGACCTGTTCTTGCCGAAGAACTGAGTCATGACTGCCACGAGAATCAGCGGAATGAAGGTCCCGGCAATGGCATGCAGAAAAGCGACCTTGGCGGCAATGTAGGCCACCAGGTCCAGGTACTCCATGCCCTGCTGTGCAGCAAAGGCGAGCACACTGCTGTCATCCGCCAGCCCGGTGGCGACACCGGTCAGCATCGGTGTGCCGAGGGCACCGAATGACACCGGTGTACTCTGGATGATCATGCCAGACACCACCGCCGCCATGGCCGGGAAGCCCAGGCCGACCATCAGCGGTACCGCTACCGCCGCCGGGGTACCAAAACCGGCAGAGCCCTCAATGAAGGACCCGAACAGCCAGGCAATGATGATGACCTGTATACGGCGATCCGGCGTAATATCGGAAAAGCCCTTGCGAATACTCTGGATGGCCCCGCTTTCAATGAGGGTGTTCAGGAGCAGGATGGCACCGAAAATAATGTAGATCAGTTCGATGGCATCGATCAGCCCGTTGACCGAGGCGGCCATCACCCGCACAAACGGGACCTGCCAGATGAACAGGGCGAGCAGGACGGCCACGATGTAGCAGATCGGCATGGCGCGGCTGGCGGGCCAGCGCAACATGACCAGGAACACGGCAACCGAAATGATGGGTAAGAGGGAGAGTATTGCCAGAACACCGTTGGACATAACAGATCCTTACTTCTTGGACGCTTTTTGTTTCAGGGTAATTAACGTGGTTTCAGGGGGTCTCGGCTGCCCGGTGCTCGCTGGCGTTTCTCAATTTATGTCAGCGCTGTGCGCGTTTTATTATCAAGAGCTCTCGCTGAGGCCCATCGCGTGGCACGGGTATCGGACGCACGAAAGCGTCACAGGATAATGCAGCAACCCGGGCAGTACAAGGATGGAAAAGCCCGGCAATTCCTTGGTTTACGTGACGCTGTCCGGCGTCACGCATAAATTGTCATTGCCTGCACATTCGCCGCATTGCCCCTTCTTTTATTAGCATTCTGGACAGCGTGATTGCTATAATGCGCGCCCGCATTTCCGGCCCGGCCGGGAATTCGGCTGGTAACCGTCGGGTCGGCCGATCACAGGTCCTGGTATTCATTCCCCACCGTTTGAATATGCTGTCTGGCGCCAGGGGGAGAGCGTTTCCCGGGCAAGCCTGACCAACAGTTCGTTTTCCAAACACAAGAACACACTGCACATGAGCGTTGAGACACAAACACCAGTCGTAAATTCCGATTCCGTCGGCGACGCTGCCAACGCGGTGGCCAATACCGTTGAAAGCATCGTCGTCCGTTTTGCCGGTGACTCCGGCGATGGCATGCAGCTCACCGGCGCCAACTTTACCGACGATACCGCACTGTTCGGCAACGATCTGTCCACGTTCCCGGACTTTCCGGCAGAAATTCGTGCCCCGGCCGGCTCCACTTTCGGTGTTTCCGCTTTCCAGATTTACTTCGGCGCCGACGAAATCACCACGTCCGGTGACGCCATCGACGTGCTGGTGGCCATGAATCCGGCCGCCCTGGTCACCAACCTCAGCGAAGTGGTCCCCGGCGGCCTGATCGTCGTCGACACCGGCGCTTTCAACGAGAAAAACCTCAACAAGGCCAAGTATGACGTCAATCCTCTCGAGGACGGGACGCTGGATGCCTACCGGGTACTGGAAATCGATATCCAGAGCCAGGTGATTGCCGCCGTTGAACCCTTCAACCTGGGCCACAAAAACTCCTTGCGCTGCAAGAACATGTGGACCCTGGGGCTGGTCCTGTGGCTGTTTGGCCGTGACAAGGAAGCCACTGTCGAAAACCTGCAGAAGAAATTTGCCGGCAAGCCTGATATCGCCGGTGCCAACATCGCCGCGCTCAATGCCGGTCACGCCTACGGCGAAACTGCCGAGCTGCCCAGCGGCATCGAAGTGTACAAGGTCCCGCGCGCCACCATGCCGCCGGGCACCTATCGCGACATCAACGGCACCACTGGCCTGGCCTGGGGCCTGCTGGCTGGCGGCCAGCTGGCGAACATCGACATCCTGTTTGCCTCCTACCCGATTACCCCGGCATCGAGCCTGTTGCACGCCCTGGCCCAGCGCAAGGAATTCAACGTCACCACCTTCCAGGCGGAAGACGAAATTGCCGCGGTCTGTGCCGCCATTGGTGCTTCCTTTGCGGGCAGTCTGGGTGTCACGTCCAGCGCCGGCCCGGGTATCGCGCTGAAGATGGAAGCCATTTCGCTGGCGGTATCTGCCGAGCTGCCTCTGCTGGTGATCAATACCCAGCGTGGTGGTCCGTCTACAGGCCTGCCCACCAAGACCGAACAGTCCGACCTGCTGCAGGCCGTTTACGGCCGTCATGGCGACACACCGATGCCGGTGATTGCGGCAAGTTCATCGGCAGACTGTTTTGAAGTTGCCATCGAGGCCGTGCGCCTGGCCACCAAGTACATGACGCCGGTCATGCTGCTGTCAGACGGCTATATTGCCAATGCCTCGGAGCCCTGGATGATCCCGGACCTGGCAGATTTCACACCCTTCCCGGTCACCTTCCATACCGACCCGGAAAATTTCCGCCCTTCGATACGGGATCCGCAGTCACTGGCCCGTGTCTGGGCCAAACCGGGTACGCCCGGTCTGGAACATCGTATTGGCGGAATCGAGAAGAGCTACGATACCGGCAACATCTCTTACGATCCGGACAACCACCAGAAGATGACCGACACCCGCAAGAACAAGGTGGCAGGTATCAGTGCCGACATTCCGGCACAGGAAGTGGTCATGGGTAACACCAGCGGCAAGCTGGCGGTAGTCGGCTGGGGTTCCACCTATGGTGCCATTCACCAGGGCGTGAAACGCTGCCGGCAGGAAGGCCTGGATGTGTCCCACATCCATATTCGCTACATGTGGCCCTTCCCCGCTAACCTGAAAGCCCTTCTGTCCGGGTTTGACAAGGTGCTTGTACCCGAAATGAACACCGGGCAGCTGGTGAAGATACTGCGCTCCGAATACCTGATCGATGCCAGGGGCCTGAACAAGGTTTCCGGCCAGCCGTTCAAGATTCGCGAGATCGTGAATGCGATCAAGGCGGAGCTGGCAGGCTAACGCCAGGCCATCCATTTAACACGCAACTAACGGACGATACGGAAACCTCAACATGAACCAGGCCGTCAACAAGTTGACCATCGACGATTTTTCCTCGGACCAGGAAGTACGCTGGTGTCCGGGTTGTGGTGACTACGCCATTCTGAAAACCATTCAGAAACTCATGCCTGAACTCGACCGGCCGCGTGAAAGCCAGGTCTTTATTTCCGGTATCGGCTGCTCCTCCCGTTTTCCGTATTACATGAACACCTATGGTTTCCATACCATTCACGGTCGCGCCCCCTCCATTGCCACCGGCGTCAAACTGGCTAACCCGGCCCTGGATGTCTGGGTCATTACCGGTGATGGCGATGCCCTGAGTATCGGCGGCAATCACACCATGCATGCCTTGCGCCGCAACGTTGATCTGAACATTCTGTTGTTCAACAATGAGATCTACGGCCTGACCAAGGGCCAGTATTCACCGACATCCAAAGTCGGTACGCGATCCCCATCGACACCGGAAGGCTCCGTTGATCGCCCGTTGTCCCCGTGCGGTATTGCCCTGGGTGCCGGCGCCCCCTTCGTGGCCCGCTCCATCGATACCGAAATGAAACATCTCAGCGCCGTGATCACC
>Ga0181558_10003134_pt1 | contig 15342 bp, 12 predicted proteins | sample 011ome_22_FD_133754 | JGI IMG/M metagenome (GOLD analysis project Ga0181558, IMG submission 133754) | Coastal salt marsh microbial communities from the Groves Creek Marsh, Skidaway Island, Georgia - 011507BT metaG (megahit assembly) | ecosystem: Environmental > Aquatic > Marine > Intertidal...
TTCAAAGTTTGGGTCAATCGCTTTGCTTGTGCTAGACGGGTCAAGATACTCAATATCAACCGATGTTTTAAGCGTCAGAAAACTTCTAAGCGCTTTTGATGCAGCTACTTCAGATTTGTTGAATAGTTCAAGATCAGCGTATGCTTTGCCAATTAGAATTTGAGAAAGAGGATAATCTCGAAACCAGGTGTCGTCTGAAGCGGCAAGCTCTTCTTCAAACCTTAAGCCAACTATTAGAGCCTCCTGAGGAAGGGATGCTTCTAAAAATGAATTAATGGAACGTTCATAAAATTCTGACTTTAATTGATTGGAAAAATCAAACCGATGTGCTTGCTCGTAAACATACCGTGCTTCACTTTCGATACCTTCCGTTTGTCGCAATCCATCTGCCAGCATCCTTACCAGCCTTGCATCAAGATCATCTGTAAATGTCGTCTCCATTTTGATCATTGGGTAAACGCTATTTAAAAATTTGACTGCTTTGCTTGGATGGCCGGCGTCCAAAAGGCATTCAGCCTGTGCAATGACAATGATGTAAATCCACTCATAATCTTCGCCAGTGATCGAGGTAGTTTTAATATTGTTTGCGACAACGGTGCTGTCAGCACACTCATTTTTAGCGATTGAATTTAGCGAACGAAGTATTTGAGCAATTTCTGTAGCTACAACTGGAAATTCTTTGGTTGGATTCTTGGGTAGCATAGTTAGTTTAAGCGCACTTTCGCTGTATTTTCCGTCAAAATGTAAGGTGATTGCTTGCCCAAGGTTGTCTTGATCTGAGCTTTCGGCTTTTGTCTGACTGCTCAGAGCGAGTGTGTTTAAAGTCAAAAACAAAAAGAAAAATGATACCAACCAGGACATGGTAAAAATCTATGGAATATTTAGTCACTTTAAAATCACTTTCTTAGACTTTTTGTAAAAATTTGTTCCTCTCAACAATAATTCTGAGCTCCCATTCGTCTTCTCTTTAGGAACAAGGAGAAAGCGAATGGATGGATTGAATTGCATTATGACTAATCACGCAAATGACCGCATTGAACAGCGGGAAATTTGTGGGGAAGTTATCAATTTTGTATTATTTGAAGCGGATCGATTTGTGTCCATCAAAGATGGGCTTACTAAACTCTTCATCAGCAAAAAGAGACTTAAATCCCTAGTCTTGCGGGGGTTGTGTTCAAAAAATTTAGCAAAAAAAGCGTCAGGAGTGACCCTTGTTCGTTCGGATGAGGCTGTTCTAATTACCGCTTATCGTAACAAGGGTTCTCGAGAGCCAGTGAAACGATTTTAGAAGTTTTGATCGCGTTCATTTTTTAGGGGTTTTCGATTTAGCTGGCAATTATTTTGCGCGCTAGCTCGCCTTCTATCTAGGTAATAATTTTTGTGAGGCTTTTGATGAAGTTTATATGGACATCATTTGGAATTATGGCACCACCACGTGCAAATAATCGGTATATCTATGCTGCAAACGAGCAGGGTGAAACAAGAAAGATGAGTAAAATTAAGTACCCTGAATTTGGTATAGTAGCTCAAAAATGTGCCCTTTTAGTTGGTTACCCCACTATTATTCGAACCAGCCAAAACTCTTCAACATGGGCCATCAATGAGTGGTTCTCTGATGTTACACTTGAGGACTGCGCCTCTGAAGTCTGGTTTTCTGGGGAAAACAATTCAAGGGTTGAGACCTTAGACGAGTTAAAATGGCGTTTGGGTGATTTCACCAGTCGAGGTAACAAGGGCGCCTGTTTTGATGATGAAATGATTATTCTTCAAGAAGAGTATGATGCGCTCCCAAGTAAAAGTAGGGATAAAATTCAACGTGACAGTGAAAAATTTTCCCAGATGAATGACTGGATTGGGTCATCTCGACACCTTCACATGAGAGGCAACCATCCGTTTCAAACATTAGCTCTTCGGGCCGGTATTGACACATCTGGCAGAACAAAGATTCATGTTAAAATCATGGCACACGCATATTTAAATAACTATCATGTTGAATTTCTGGATTTTGGTGAAAAGGGTTTAATTGGGATTGGCGTTGACGAGCGCGATGGTAACGACTTTTATTTGGCAACCTGCTTAAGTGTTGATCGCAACTGGAGAAAGGAAGAACCAAAGTTTACTGGGTTTGGTGGAAAGAACCGAACAGATATACCGATCTCTCAATTTTTGAAATGGCATAAAGAAATAAAAGATTTTATTTATTTGAGTGGCAGTAATACCCGAGCGACATAGGCCGTTTGAACAACATTTCATTAAAACAGGCCTTTATCTTTGACAAATTATAATCTTCGCTCAATTCTTAGATCACTAATTTTTAAGAAGAGTTGTCAGATGCCATTGGACCGTCAGCAAATCCAAAAGCTATATGCAAGCTTAAAGGGTTATGCACTATGGGTTTGTGGCAATGATAACGATCTTGCTGAAGAATTGATTCAACACACTATAGTGAAGCAATTAGAGCAGGATCATGAAAATTTGGATTTTGACAATGTTAAGCATTGGTGTAAGCGCGTTCTGAAGAATAGGTTCATCGACATGCGGCGAAAGCACAGAGAAAGTCAATTCGATGCTGAAAGACCAGAAGATGAGAATTTTGCAGACGAATCCGCAGTCCGATGGCGAGTGGGCCTTTACGGCAAACAGGTAGGAAAATCAGGGTTCGATATTATGCCGAAGGGTGAGTCGAATGCGTTTATGCGTCTGTTGTATAACAATTGCATGGAGCGGTTAAAACCTGAGTATCGTGAAGTGATGAATGAAAATATCCTTGGTGGGAAAACTACTGCTGAGATTGCCGAGGATACTGGCAAACCTCAAAACACTATTTTGACATGGCTTACAAAAGCTAAACTTGAATTCAGAGACTGTATAAGGGGGGCTGCTTAAACATGGTGCAGCGTAAATCTAAAATCCTTGATACGGACTTGCAGCTTTACCTCACCGGAGAGCTGGAGGGTGAAAAACTTGCCCGTGTTTCAGAAATTGACGCAACACAAATGTCAGAACTGAAATTGTTATCTGAACGAAGGGCCAAAGAAGTTCTGGGCAAGCTAAGAGAGGTTGATCAGATGTTTGAATCTGCGGCTGAAGAATCATTTCCAATGCCTGTGGCATTTGAAAAGCAGGTTGAGCAGATTTTGGCTTCAAAAGCCAAATTGCAAAAAAAAAACACAACAAGTTTATTAGACAAGATTAAAGCCTACTTCACGGGACCAAATATTTGGTCGCTAGCTGGTGGTGGGGCTGCAGCTTCGTTTGTCATGCTAAGCGTTATCCAAATTAGTCCGGGGCTCTTGATTGACTTAAACTCAGTTCGGTCTGCTGACCCAGTTTTTCGAGGGGGTCAACAAAGCCAGTTGGCACCTGAAGTAGCTTGCGCTTTTGATCCAGCAGGTTCTTGGACCGTCACTGATGAATTCTTATTGCAAGTTCAGGTATGTTCGAAGTCAGATGGAAATAAATTGTTAACTGATGGTGGGAAAGCGAATGATGGTGATGGTTTCAGTATATTTGTCTTGCCGACGCAATCAATTGATCTCGCTATAAGTTATAAAGACCGAAAAGGCATGACTACACCAATTGCAGAGGGGCTGCATTTGGATCAAGGCAAGTTGTTCAGTATGGTTGATATAGGTAATTTTAAGACTTCAATAGGCGCAGAAAGTTTTGTTTTCAAAACAGGTACAGGTGAAACGGTTTCATTAACTCTAACCATTGACTGACTTGTTGACTGAAACGATTTCAGTTTCTTAGAAAGCACTATAAGACGTGATCCTCCGCTACATCTATTCATCTAGGCCCGTAAAAATGGTGAACGGTGCCCAGAATCTTGGATGAGCATATCTCGGATTTAATGAAATGAATTTTGGTATTGCTTTTTGATGGGCTTCGGACCAGGTGTTGGTTCTGGTTTTTTCCTCTCCTATCATGCTTAAGAAAATTGTTGTTGCCTTATCATCTACGGACCAAAGAGTAGCCAAAACCATATCGGATCCTGCTGCCAAAAAGGCAGAGGCCAGGCCGCTGAATGGTGGGGAGTGGAGTGACAAGCTTGAGCCGGTATTACAAGCTGACAAAATTACAATCTCCGAGTTAAGTTTTAAATTTAGCACGTCGGTTAAAGACAAGAATCCATCATTTTTATTTTGTTTTATTTCTGGAGGGCTCAAAGCTAGCCCTGGTTCTGAATATTCATCAATTTCACCCGCTATTAGTCCATGGGTTGCAAATGAAATAACGGATGCATTTTTTAATTTATCCGCTTCGTAAACAGCCTTCTCTGTTGCCGCGCTGCCTGTAAGCAATTGCGCGCTGGTAAAGATTGGTAATTTAGCAAAGGTTTCAATTTCTATTTGAGTGTTTGGTAATGGGTGTAGTGAGGAGGGTTTTGCTCCCGCTCGATTTGGAAGGCTTTGGTAGTCGTTAAATGCGAGTTCCAGTTTTTTTTTGGTGCCTTTGAAGTTTGGGTTTCCAATACCAAAAAAGGTATAGTCGCTAACATTTTTTTTCGGCTTGCTTCTAACCATTGTCGAAACGAGAGTTATCTCAAAGGAATTTCCTAAATAATCATTTTTAGTTTCCAGGACTGAAGATTTGTTTTTCAGTTCAACACCTCGGGTTATTGATCCTTGAACTATTGATGTAGGTTTTTGTTTTTTGGCCTCGATAACGAGTGCGTTAAAGGGGATGTTGAATAAGAAGCTGTGCGGCGAGATCATGATCTTTTTGGTTTGAGGTTTAAGGAAAGGTTCTATTATTTTTAGATATAATTCTTTTCCTTCTTTGTGAAAGGTCAGCTCACCCTTTAAAGTTTTTGATCTGAAAACATTCGATAAACGAGCGATTTTGTTTGCGTCAGAGATTACATGGTACTCAATCGTGTTATTGGTGATTTGAAATAGTCCAATGGCGTTTCCAGATTTGTCATGTCTAAAATCCAAATAGAGGTCAGATAAACCGATTGTTTTTTGGAGATTCTCCAGGTTCGGATAAATTTCCGACCACTCAAATTCAGGGAAAGAAAAGGTCCTTAAATCCTTGTTTTGAGCCTTTAATTTTTTATGCAGATCCTCAATTTGGGCATTTTCGGATGTCTGCCCCAGTATTTTTTCGACAGTAAGTGCGCGCTTGGTGAGTTTGCTTTGAAGTCGTGAACGTTGCTTATCAGAGAGTAATGACCCTCTTAATAAAAGCTGTTCGCTTGGGCCAAACTTTAAGTTCTGATGCGCAACAAACAAACGTTGAACATCTTTAGTGTCAGACTTTATTAAATTGAAAAGCTTTTTGGTATCTCTTGCCGTGTAGGCCATTGACCTAGCCTCTGAATCAAGTGATGCGATCGGTGAATTCAGGTCTGGTTTTGAACTGGTTTCTAAGAGAGACAACAGGCTTTTTGTTGCCTCAATTGACTCGCCAAAAACCAGACTCTTCGAGTATTCCCTTAGCCAGGTAAAGTAAGGTGTGGATTGTTTTTTCATTACCGCCGGGTAATCTTTTAAAACGGAGGAGGCAAAATGTGTTTTCCAAATTTTTTCCTGCATAATTTTGTCTTCAGTTGAATTTATCGCAACAAAGGCAAAAGGTACTTTTTGCCACTTGGCAACGCTCTGGTCCTCTAACAACTCTTTGATGTATTTAACGACGCCGCGGCTTATTAACTCTTCGTTATGTGATAAAAAATCCTCAGAATTCATCCCAATATATTCTGCGAAAAGCTCCTGCTGTACTAAAAATGGCACCCTTGAGGGGTATGAAAAATTATTGAAGCAATGTTTTATTTCATCACTAAGGTCCCGGCTTCCATTGACCTTTTCGTTGATCTTGCGAATTTGTACCACCGCGGTGCAACGGGCACTGTCCACTGTCAGATGTCTGATTGATTTCTGATCTTTTGATGCGAACGTTAATGACGCTTCAAGTGCATCAATGCGTTGAAGTTCCCTCGATAATTTTTTTAGGGCAAACTGCATTTTGCCAGCTTTAATGTAGGCTTCAAGCAACTCGCTCTCAAAAAGTCTAGTGTCGAGGCCTGCGTTTTTCATTTCATTTATGTTCTCGATGAGAAAGGAGACCCGATCTAACGTTCCTGTAGCTTGCACCACCAGATTTTTATGGTAAGCAAAATCAAAATAAAGATCGTTTCGTTTTCCGAAGACCTTTTCGGTTCGCAACAAAGCTAAATCAATCAGATCTTCCAACTCTTCACCAGACCTGTGAGCGTACAGCCCATAAATTGCCATCGAGAGATCAGAAAAAAACTTACTGCTGGTAGCTTTTGCGATATGCGGCAATGCATCGTTAATGTAGCTGTGATGTTGAGAACGGCTGAAGTCACTATTATAAGCTGAGATTACAGCCTGCGATTTAACACTTGCTATTTCATCCGTAAGAGGAAAATTATTTTCATTGTCCGTAACAATTTCTTCTGCGTGGTTTGACCACATATATCGGTTTATATCTGCCTTGATGCTACGGAATACTCTCTGGGTTTTGGGTGAAATGTGTTTGTTAGTGAGGCCTACCCCGATAAAGAAACTGGTCGAGAATTCGTTTTTTAAATTATAGGGAATGTCCCGAGAAAAAAATGAATCGATGAGGTTCTTGCTAATCTCTGATTTATAATCGAGGTCAAAATTCTCAAGGAGCAAAGCCACATTAATTAGATGGTATGTGAAACGCCCGACGTCGTCTTCTTTCTCAGAGTACAAATCATAGCATGAAAATACTGTTTGTTTGGGGTTTAAACTACATCTTCTAAATTTTGAACTACTTGAAGAAATTTCATATTCATATTTTACGTCAAACCGTCTGTCCTCTGTAATTTCATACATTTGCCTTGCTAAAGTATTAGTCGCTGGGTCTCCCGATGCGGCGTGCAAAAAGAGTTCTCGAAACCATTCTTTATTTATCTCCTGGTAGGAGACATACCTCATGTGTCCTATCACGATACCTGCTGTGCTGGTGTCAAACTCCTTCGGTTGATGCAACCGCACCAACTGATAAAAAACCTCAGGCTCTAACTTTGAAAAGTAGTCCTTTACCCACGTGAGTACTTCAAGGGATTCCATGTGTCCCTCACCTGCATGGGAAATCAATGTCTGTAAAGCTTTGGTTTTTAAGTCTCCCATCTCTGATGAAGCGTATGCAATTGAGTCTGCGGCATTTGCTGCGACAATCATATTTTTTGAGTTTAAGAGTTCATTGAAGAGCTTGGTTGTATTTAATGAGCCAATTATTTTTTCTATTTCATCATAAGAGGTTTCAATTTCTGAGAAACGTATTTTTCGGTCAAAATGAACAACTCCCAGTTCCAGTGTTAACTCAAATTTTTCGAGAGGCTTGGTAAAATTAATCATTATCAGAGGGCGGTCATTTTCTTGAAATTCTCTGGCAACTTTCAAGATAAATTGTGACCTAGGAAAAACAACTGCGGCCTGGACTACCAAATTTTGAAGCTCTTCTCCTGAGAGGTTGTTTCTTGCTTTAATTTCCATGAGTCCACATGCCTCAAGTTCTCTGAATTTTTCAACAGAGGTTGAGGCTATGGGTCGATTAACAATGCATTTCTCAGATCCAAAAGCCGCAGTAACGCCCATCAGAAACAAGGTAGCTATTAAAATTGGCAACCGATATCGTTGGAACAATTTGTCTTTCCGTTAACGTTTAAAAATTTAATTTTGCATCAATTTTAATTTTTTTTATGCCAGTTAACAATAATTCATGCAGCTCATTCGTTTTCTTATTAGGAAGTCGAAACGTGCAAATTTTTTTACAGCACCAACAATAATTCATGTTGCTCATTCGTCTTCTTAATAAGGAGATGAAAGATGCAAGCAATTCGGAATAAAAATCAACTCGAAGACTTTGTAGCAATTCTCGACGAGTTTGAGGGTTTGGAAAGCCATCCATACTCCTCAGTAGAGCTAATGAATGCCGCAAGCAATCTTATGGCTATCGCTAAGGGAAGTATCGCCAAGAAGAAAGTGGCTAATCGGAGTTGGTCTGAGGAACGGTGGATTGTTGACACATTCACCATGATGACCAAGCAGCCGCGGCGGCTCACACTTGATTGCTTTGATGATTTTCAGTGTCTGGAAGATTGCACTTATTCAGAATTTGTTAATCAGCAACATATTAAAGAATTTTTGGAGGGTTAAATGAGCAAAAAAACAAGCTTCAAACCAAAGGATGCCCTGACAGAGCATCTTCTGTCGGGTGGCGAGATCTCACTGATAGAATCTCAAGTAATTTTTGGAGTTCAAAACTTGAATGCAGAACTGACACGGCTCAGGAATTCTGGGTTTTTTGTGAAAAGCAAGAGGGTGTCGATGGCCAAAGTCATTAGGCGTGCAAACGAAACATGCACGGTCAAGCCGCCATCACGACTGCCAGTCCGAGAGATCTTAGTCACGGAATATTGGGTGGAGAATGTATGAACGGCGGCGCTTTTCACGAAGGCAAAGAATGACTTTGAGGCTTCTTGCAGGAAACAAATGTGAGAGTTGTGGGGATCCATTTCAGGACAATTACCACGCAGACCACATCGTTCCTTATTCAAAAGGGGGCAAGACCATAATAAAGAATGGTCAAGCTCTCTGCGCTAAATGTAATTTAAAAAAAGGTAACACGATGCAGAAACTTATGCTTAGACAATGGCAAAAAGAAGCCCACAACAAATGTCTTGATTGGTTTGAGAAAGATCCAATGCATAAGCACTTTGTTATAAATGCAGCTCCAGGTGCTGGTAAAACAATGTGTGCATCAATAATAGCCAAATCACTTATTGAAAAAGGTGATATTGATCGCGTTATTGTTATTGCACCGCGCTCAGAAGTTGTGCGCCAGTGGGGTGAGGAATTTACGCTAGTAACTGGTCGTCACATGACAAAAGTCACGGGGGCGGATAATGAAGTTGATGGGTTTGGTGACGACCTCTCTGCTACCTGGGCTTCGGTTCAGAATCTAGCGGATGCTTTTCAAGCTGTTTGTGAGTCAAAAAATGTCCTTGTTATTTGTGATGAACATCATCATGCGGCGGTAGAGGCTGCTTGGGGTAATGGAGCTAATTCTGCATTTCAAAATGCAAAATATGTCGTCGTTCTAACTGGCACCCCAATTAGATCAGACGGTGAAGCAACTGTCTGGCTGGCTTTTGATAGTAACGGTAAAATTGATCACCCCGATGAGGGAAGCTACACGTTGAGTTATGGCCAAGCGGTTGACCTCGGCTATTGCCGGCCAGCAACATTTCACCGTCATGAAGGTAAGTTTGACGTTGCACTACAAGATGGCGAAGTCATTAAAATTGATGGCACCCAAAAAGTTAAATTGCCTGAGAATTATAAAGCTGAAAGGGCTTTGAAGAATGCTCTGGAGTTCTACAAAATCGTATGTACTCCAAAGTTTGGACCTTGTGGTATTAAACCAGATCTGAATTCATACCACGCTTCTATGGTAACATGGGGTATTAATAAACTGGAAGAAGTAAGGCATTCACTGCCCGATGCTGGAGGCTTGGTAATTGCTCCGAATATCTTTATGGCAGAATATTTTTGTTCTCTTATTGAACTCCTGGATGGCGAAAAGCCCGCCCTTGTTCACAGTCAAACGCCTAATGCGGAACAAAAAATATCGTCATTTAGGCATTCAAGTAAAAAATGGATTGTATCCGTTGCAATGATCTCTGAGGGGGTGGATATCAAAAGATTACGGGTCTTATTGTATCTGCCCAACTCGCAGACGGAGCTTTCATTCAGGCAAGCTGTTGGACGTGTTGTCCGGACTGGCACCAAAAAAGATATGTCACGAGCATACATCATAATGCCGACTCATAAAATTTTTGAACAATATGCAAGGCGGGTTGAGAATGAAATGAGCCCGGGTGCGTTGAAGGAAGGGCGGACAAAAGAGAAAATTTGTCCAGTTTGTGAGGCAAAGTGTTCGCTCACCGCTTCATCATGTCATGAGTGTGGCCATGAGTTTAGCGCAAAAAAAGAGCATCAATTTGAATGCTTTGATTGTGGCCATTTGAACCCTGTGGGTAGCTCCTCTTGTTCAAATTGTGGCGCTGATTTTGACCATAAATATTCTATTAGTCTTCAAGAAGCCCTTCGGTTTGGAGTTATTGCGAGGGGAATGGATATTGACGAAACAGAAGCCCAGATGGGCGAGGGAATGGCACCTTCAATAACTGCGGATATTTTGTCTAGCGGTGATGAAATCTTAATTGATATCATTGCAAAGCTGCCACCAGAGTCTTACGCCCGTGTGGCCAAAATCTTTGGCAAACAGGACTATAACTAACCTTTAAAGGCTAAGATCTTTTGACTTGCTGCGATATGCATTCGTGGTTCTAAAAAAGTAATTTACTTATATTTATGTGCGAAATGAGGAATATATGGCTTACCGAGGTAAAAAACACATTTGTGAGCAATGTCGTCGGCCATACTTTGACCTCGGAAGAAAGGTGCACGGATGCCCAAAATGCACGGCTACCAGCACCGCTTCCAGCAAGAAAGCTTCTGCCAAAGGTAAGGCAAATAAGGAAAAACAGCCAACAGACATTTCAATGGTAATGGAGCTTTTTGAAGTCACTGATCCATCAACTGCAAGAGGGAATAGCGTTTCATCAGGGGTTTTGAAACTATCTTTTCCATCTATCAGGCGAGGGTGGTACGTGGTTGTTGGTTCGGAAATTGATGGTGAGGAATTAAAGAATAAGGACGCATTACTTTACCTTGATCAACTACCATTAAGGGGACTGGAAACGTATTTAGCCAGTGGAAGATTCAAGGGCGTGGGAGCTGCTACATCCCGAGGACTAATTGCAGATCACAACGCTGGAATTTTGCGAACTATAAATGGAAGCCGGGCGGTTATTGAAGCTGAACTTGGTGTCAAAGAAGAAATTGCAAAGTCACTACATGCAGGGTGGTTATCATCTCCGGGTGAGAACATTTTTAATGTTTTCATGTATGAGCTTGGTTTTCTCGATATGCAAATCAATGAAATACGAAAAACTCTTGGTACCAGTATAATTCCTATTCTTAATAAGGATCCTTTTGTCCTTGTGAGGGCGTTGCCTCGTTGCACCTTCCAGGATGTTGACCGGATCTGCAACCGTTTACATATTGAACTCACCGAGGAGCAGCGGATCGTCGCTGCTACCGACTATTATCTTGGTGATGTTGAAAAGCGGCTTCGGCACACATGCATACCTGAAAACAATGCTCATCAGCGAGTGGGTGAACTGCTTTCTGTCTCGGCAGAAAGAGTTAAGACTGCATTGAGTGAGAATAAAGAGTCATTCGTTTATATGGAGCGAAAAAACAAAACTGTTATCTCAACAATTGCATCCTCAAGACGTGATAAAAAAATTGCAGAAGAAATTAAGAAAATTGTTAATGACCATAAGCCTGTTTCTAGAGGCGTTATATTTAACGCCAAAAACATAGAAACCTTGGGGGGTGTTACCCTCTCCGATGAGCAGATCAACGCCATAAACAATGTTGTAAAATCCTCAGTATCAGTGATTACCGGAGGGCCGGGTTCTGGAAAAACAACAATGGTTCAGGGCCTGGTGTCAGCGCTGAAGACACTAGAGGCAAAAGTGAGACTCTGCGCGCCGACCGGTCGAGCTGCTAAAAGAATAGCTGAGACGCCTGGTCTTGCAGAGCTTGACCCTTCAACCATTCACATGTTCCTTGCTAAGGAAAGGTCAAAAAAGTCAAAGTTCAATGTCATGATTGTTGATGAAGCATCGATGATTGACGTCAAACTAATGGTAGATCTTTTGGAAGCAATTCCAGATGACGCAAGCCTCATTTTTATCGGAGATGTTGATCAACTTCCTCCAGTTGGGCCAGGTCAGCCATTTAGAGATCTTATTGAGTCCGATATGGTTTCGGTTAGCCGGCTGACTGGTAATTTTCGTCAGTCTAGTTTTAGTGACACAGTGAGAGCGGCGCGTAATGTTATCAGGGGAAATCGGCCAGAGATCAATTCCTCGCTCACTCAAAGCGATTTTGTTTTTCTGGAATGCCCGCCAAATCAACAAGCAGATATGGTTTTGGAACTCTATTTTGATCTTTTGCCTGCCAAACTTAAGGTCAAGCCACAAGACCTCCAAATCATCTCACCTCAGCGGCCCGGAGAAGTCGGTGTTTTCCGATTAAATGAACTTATCCAAAACCGGCTTACGGGCAGGAGCAAGCCAGTCTTTAAAAAGAAGTCAGGCAACCATGAATTAACGTTCTATATTGGCGACAAGGTGATCCAGAGAAAAAACAATTACGACCTTGGCGTGATGAATGGTGATCAAGGGGTAATAACGAGAGAGTCTGGCAAAGATCTGATGGTTGCATTTGAGGGTAGTGAGATCGCTTTTGACAATTTGCAGCGTTTTGACCTGGATCTTGCTTATGCGACAACCATTCATAGCAGTCAGGGGTCAGAATATCCTGGTGTGATAATTCCGATTGTTTCAGCTCATGCCCATATGCTTAGCCGTAATCTTATTTACACAGCTATTACGAGAGGCAAAGGTCAAGTTTGCATAGTTGGAGAAATAGTGGCGCTTGAAAAGGCGCTGGTCCAATTCCAAAAAGACTTCAGATGGACTAGCCTTGGTGAGCAATTAAGAGAAGATCTCAAGATGCATTGATTCTCCAAAAAAATTCCAGAACACAACAATATTTGGTACCGCTCATTCGTCTTCTTATTGAAGGAGACAAAACATGGGACAAAATCATAGAACTTGCCGGATTTGCAAATCCGAAACTACAAGCAGAGGGCTCCTTGAGGTGTGCTCTGTTGGGTCTTGTAGGGCTGTTTTTTGGGATAAGTTTGCTGTTAAAAAGAGGCTATATGCAAACAGGGAAACTGCAAAGGAATCATCGCCGCATTGGGTGAGGGATCTTTTAAGTGAGGCGGAAGTTCCAGCCAGTGTAAAAGGTTTATATTACGTTTACACCCTAAAGCTACGAAAAAACCTCCCAAAAAAAGTATCTCCCAGACTACGCGCGCGCATGCCTAATAAAGGCCATGGCCGGTTATACGTTGGCATGACAAGTCGCCATCCTTTTGAACGCTATTTGAACCATATTAGAGGATACAAAGCTTCCTGGGCGGCTAAACGAATGGCCGTAGCGATGGTTGGGTTTGAGGGGCCCATGAGATATCTCGAAGCAAAAGAGCGCGAAACTTTACTGGCAAAAGAATTGATGGAGCAGGGGTATGATATTCATGGTGGCCATTAGGGAGGCAATCATTTGGACAGGTAATTTATTGAACGTAATGAAATACTTTAAACCAGAGGTAAATTTGGCCAATCAGGAGGTAGACGCAGAGTTTAGCAATGCTAACTTTGTTCTGAGTCTTCAGAAAGGTGCTCAAGCTGGTGATCCAAGAATACAATATGAGCTTGGTCAGGCGTTGTACTATGGGCTTTATGATTTGGAAGAGGATGAAGGCCAGGCATTGAGTTGGTTTGAAAAAGCAGCTGGGCAAGAGTTCGCAGAGGCCCAGCAAATATTGGGTGACTGGTATGCCGATGGTATCGTTGTCTCTCAAGACTATTTAAAGGCTCTGGATTTATACAGACGTGCATCAGGCAATGGTTGCGTTGAATCTACTGTCAATCTTGGGAACTTGTACGCTGAGGGTTTGGGTGTACAAAAGAATGGTAAGAGAGCTCTAGAACTGATGACTGCCGCAGCAAAAAATAACTGTATTCGGGGCAAACGGATGCTTGGTTTATATTATGCAAATGCTGTTGGAACAGAAAAGAATATGAAGAAAGCCTTGAGTTGGTGGCGTGCAGCAGCTGACGACAATGATTCTTCCGCTGCCTATTTGATTGGAAGTGTCTATTACAATGGTGATGATATTGATGAAGATCTTGAAACTGCAGTTTATTGGTTTCAAAAGGCAGTTGCCATGGAGGGTGCCGGGGCCGATTTGGCTAAATTCTCTCTGGGTGTTTGTCAATATTATGGTCTTGGATGTAACGAGGACGATGCATCTGCATATCAGAATTTTGTCGCAGCCTCTGAAGGGGGTATTTCTAAGGCGACGTATTACATGGGCCTTTGCAACTTTTTTGGATACGGTACTGAACAAGATTATCATTATGCCTTTAAATGCTTTACTGCCAGCTCGAATGACGACCCGAGAGCAGCATTTTACCTAGGCGAATGTTACCGTGGTGGTAAAGGCATAGGTAAGGATGCAAAGGTAGCGTTTGGGTTCTACCTTCAATCGGCCATGAATGAGTTTACTGAGGCCTACATGGCGATTGGCCGAGCCTTTTACCTTGGTGAGGGTGTTGAGGAAGACAATCAGGATGCTGTCAAGTGGCTGGAAGTGGCTGCAAAAAGCGAAAACCACGAAGCTCAATTTCTTCTTGGTGAATGTTATTTAAAGGGGTTTGGAGTAGCAGTTGATTTGCGAAGAGCCAGTCTCTTGCTCAGGTCCTCGTCAGATCAGGGGAATCGTAGTGCAACGCAAATGCTTTCAGAGCATGCGGATGACCTCGATGAGACGGAAGAAAAAAAGGGTGCCGAGCAAGATGGTGACAATGTTTTTGACCTCGGAACAACCCTTACCTTTGGCGCAAGACGGCTCTATAGCAAAAACTTCCAAGGCGGAAGCCTGAATGATTATAATAGGGTGCGTGAAAATGTTATTGAACTGCACTCCCCTGCGAGAGCGAGTTAGTCATTTATTTCATCTTCATAATCTTTTTATGGTACTTAAATTTTATAACGGATACCGTTTCTAAATGTATCAATAACTTTATCTGAGAAAATGACACGGTTCACAAAACGCGAAATATCTCTGTTGCATCACCATCTGAAATTTTATCAATCGTTGCAGGCGGAGGTTGGTGAAGTTGATACAGAGGCAAAACGGCACTTTGTTGAAGTGCTTAAGGGCAATGCAGAGCCAGAGACGGAGCACGAAAAGGTATTTCTGAAATATCTCTCAAGCAATCAACAAAAAGTTGATGGTATGATACATGCCTGGTCTCTCAACAAATCTAATCCACGAAACCCAAACTTTGATGATGAGATTGGATGACGGAGTATTAGGGGTTGTTCTTTTATTCCAACTACAAAATTTGGAGTGTTGACCGAGAGGTTATCAAAAACTCTGCCCATCTCTCCATATAAGGCCGCTGCTGATCAAGATAGCCAGTCCTGTTGTAGGCTCTCTCAATACGAGATCCAGTCTGGTGAGATATCACCATCTCTGAGACTTCTCTACTCACCTGCTGTGTCTCTGAAAGCCATGTCTTCAGAGATGTTCTGAAGCCGTGTGGCCTTGCCTCCAGCCAACTGGAAA